>Ga0208821_1001021_pt1 | contig 17721 bp, 17 predicted proteins | sample June2015DPH_20_5_FD_184720 | JGI IMG/M metagenome (GOLD analysis project Ga0208821, IMG submission 184720) | Peatland microbial communities from SPRUCE experiment site at the Marcell Experimental Forest, Minnesota, USA - June2015DPH_20_40... | ecosystem: Environmental > Terrestrial > Soil >... | reverse complement strand
TCCGTGGATCTGCACGGCTCGGTCGGCGACACGGCCCACCATCTCGCTGCAGAAGTACTTGGCCGTCGACGGTCCGATCTTGCGGTCCGAGCCTGCGTCGAACGCTCGAGCGGCCTCGAGCACCAGGCCACGTCCGGCATGGAAATCGGTCACCGAATCGGCGATGAGACCTTGGATTAGCTGGAAGGTGGCGATCGGATGGCCCGACTGCTTCCGGTCACGGGCGTAGTTCACCGACTCGTCGACCAGACGCTCGGCCATGCCGACGCACAAAGCGGCAATGTGGAGCCTTCCGTGAGCCAGGCACTTCATGGCGGTGGCCCAGCCGGTGTTCTCCCCCGCCTCTGTCCCCACCAGCGCGTCAACGGGCACTTTGACATCGTCGAGATACACGTCGGAGGTCCAGGCTCCGAACTGCCCCATCTTGTGGTCACGTGGCCCGACCGAGAGCCCATGCGTGTCCCGAGGAACCAGAAACGTCGAGATACCCCGAGTCGCCTTCACGTCAGGGTTGGTTCGTGCGAAGACCATGAAGACGTCGGCGACCGGCGCGTTGGTGATGTAGCGCTTGGCGCCGTTCAGCACCCATTTGTCACCGTCGCGCCGTCCACGGGTGGTAAGGCCGGAGGGATCCGACCCTGCCTCCGCTTCGCTGAGGGCGAAGCAAGCAACTACTTCGCCAGAAGCGAGCTTCGGCAACCACTCCTTCTTCTGGTTCTCCGTACCCCCCTCCATCAGCACGTGCCCGGCGATGCCGTTGTTGGTGCCGAACATGGACCGTAGCGCCGGCGTCGTGTAACCGAGCTCCATGACGAGCCGGCACTCTTCGTCCATCGACAGTCCCAAACCGCCGTAGGCCTCTGGAATTGCAAAGCCGAACAGGCCCATCTCCTTTGCGGCATCGCGGATCTCAGGTGGGATCAGGTCGTTCTCGTCGATGTCGTTCTCGGCCGGAACCACGGTGTTCCGCACAAAACCTCTCACCACGGACCGAATCTCTTCGAAAGCCTCGCTGTCCACGCTGCTCGCTCCTCTTTGTGGTCTTCGTGTACTCGTCGCCCGAGACTGATCACGACACCTGGGAAGCAGGGCGCGCCGCTCGGTGCGCCGAGAAACGATACTCCGAACAGGTCATGTTCCACGAAACGCGAACGCTCCGAAACCCGGTTCTGATGCAAAGGTCTAAGACCGCCCCGAGATGGATACGGTGGCCTGCTGAGCGGGCACGCCAATGCGAGGTTCACGAGAGCCCGCGACCGAGTGGAAGCGTGGTCAGAAATGCGCGCGCCTGGTCCCCGTAGCACAGGCGTAGCTCGAGCCCGCAACGAGCTGCTGCCTGTTCGGTCTGCGCGCACGCGTCCTCCAGTTCGCCCAGATCGGTTGCGCTCACCGTCACGTACCCGGAGAAACGAAAGGGGGCATGCCCGTCAGCGAGCTCGACCTCGCGCTGGACCAGGAGCTCCTCCTCGCGGCGGCGCCTGGCGGTAGCCAAGAAGCCCCCGCGGCGACGCAGCTCCGAGTCGGCGATGTCCGCTGTGCGCGCCTGCTCGATCCTTCGTGCGGCCTGTGCGGGGCCCAGTGGCTCCATGACGACAGAAGCCGCGCGCCGAACCTCGGGCAGGAGTAGGAGGGGTCCCAGGAAGTCAGGGCCTACATCGATCCGTGGCCATTCCGAGATCCAATAGGTGGCATGCCAGGTACTGTCCACGTGCACCCGGCCCCACTCGCAACGCACTCCCATCGGCCAGGGCCACTGGCACCCACCGTGGGGGAGCGCGCGCAGCGGCCTCGTGCCTTCGTCCCTCGATGCCGCGAGCAGCGCGCTGTCCCAGCTCTCCCCGCGCGCCGCGCCCATCGCGCTCCAGGTGTCCCCTCCCGGCGCGCGAACCACTTTGGATGTAGACGCGGGTTCGAAGGCGCGCCGAAACGTGCGCGCTAGAGCCTCGGGCCCGAGGACGTTCCCGGCATCGATCCCGGCATCGGCGAGGCGCCTCCGCAGCGTCGCGGTCTCGCGAAGCACGAGAGCGCACGCGCCCACCTGACCACCACCCGCAGCTTTGACGAGACGCGCGGCCTTTCCCACATGGACGCTGACGGCTATTAGGACCTCGTGGCGTTCGGAGGCGGCGGTCTGTGTGTGCACTAGCGCTGTGTACGAGCGATACGCCGCGGCGCGCCCGTCCACCGCGGACGCTGCCGTCTCGAGCTGATCGGCGATCGCCGAGTCAGCCTCGGGAACGTTGCGCTCCACCCACTGGACGCGGTGCACCGCGGATCCCTCACGCGCCAGGGATGACAAGACCCCGGCCCAGGCTCCGATTCGTTGCACCTTGTCCTGTTCCCCGAGAAGCACGAACCCCGCACCCGATGCAGCCAGCACGGCGGTGTAGGTACGAGATGCATCGTCAGCGACGACGCCCACCTGACCCAGAGCCGTCCCAGCTGCCGGGAGCGAAGCTGCCCGGGGAGCGCCCGGGGTCATGCGAGCGCCGCGGTGCGGCCCTCGCGATGATCCGATCGGGCCGGACGTCGCCAGGTCCACCGGCACTAGACGCAAGGTGGCGAACGGATCCGTGCGCATGTGACGACGGCGGTTGGTGCCGGTCGCGTGCCGCAGCGCGTCAGGTGCCCATTCCTCCACGGTGCGGCCGCCAACCGGCCACGTTGCTGCAGCCACCGCCGTGCCGACGAGCCCAAGCGCCACCAACGCCCCGCTCAAGGAGCTGTCGGCGCGCAAGACGAGAACGGCGGCCACGAGCCCTGTTCCGACCGTCGCGATCTGCCCTCCGCGCCATCCGGCCACCAGTCCTCGCCGCTCGAGGGGACCGAAGCGGTAACGCACCGGGGGGCTCTGTTCAGGGCCCACCGACACCTCGGTTCCCCGGCTTTCCGCTGCTGCGTCGGCTCGAACCGCCCGTCGACGCCGAACGAGCGTGCCCCTCGGATCGCGCTGAGCTCCGGTCGGTCTGATCGCGATCCTCGTCGGCGCTCGGGAACCAGTCGGAGACGGACGCCGGAGGCGGGCGACCGTCGTTCATCTCGGGGTCAGCCGCGTCCGAGCTCCCGGCGCCCTGGGATGCCCCGGTTCCCCCGGCCCGAGACACCTCGGCCCCGTCTGCGATCGCCCCTCCCGTTGCAGGTCCGGAGCCCGCCAGCGCGACCACGTCCATCGCGAAGCTCCTGGCGCTCGCCGGCGTCCGTGCCGCGCCCGCCAGCCGGTGGCGTACCGACTCGAGATGGGCCACTGCTCCTGCCTCCACCGCCGGAACCAGCTTCAACAAGGTGAACGGGCACAGCGTGGCGATCAGCAACAGTGCGATCCCGGTGACCACGGCGGCGAACCCGCCACCGTTCGCGCCCTCGGTACCGAGACCTCCGGCAATGGCACCCGCCGCCAGTGAGAGCACCGCGGCCACGACGAACTTCGAGAGAACCAGGGCGGCGAGCGTGTCGGCAAGCCGCCTGCACCAGTGCGAGACGGCGGGCCAGACGAGTGCCGCCAGCGTGAGCGGCAGGAACAGGGTGGCTGCTGCAACGGCGGCCGCGCGAACGACGAGCTCCAGCCACAACGTCAGAGCCGAGATGGCGACGATGAGCGCCCCGACGAATACGACGAACCCCGGAGCACCGGCTGTCGCAAGTCCGCTCGCCCCGAGGAACTCGGTCACGGGCGCAAGTAGTTGACGGGTGTCGACCCCGCCTGCTGAAAGCACCTGCGCAGAGAGCATGTCGGTGATCGCGAGCGCCAGACGAACCAGCTCGACGGCCACGCCCGTGAGCAGCATCGCAAGCGGGAGGTGCACCAGGAACGCGCGCGTGAGCACAGCAGCGTTCTGACGGTAGATCGCCTGGATCGCACCGACGAACACCATGGGAAGCACCACAGCGCCGGCCAGTGTCGCCATCACCGACTCGCGGACGGCGAACCACTTCGTCCCGAGTCCGACCGAGGTGCTCGACGACATCAGATGTCCGACCTGCCCGAGAAGCCATGCGGCCCCGCTGGCTACCCACTGACCCGCGGCATCGAAGACCGCACCGACGCTCACGCCCAGCACGGAACCCGCAGCGCCCGACACGGCACTCCCCACACCACCGCCCACCGCGTTGCAGACGGCTCCCACCACAGGCATACCGTTCGTCGGGCACGACAGGAAAGGTGCGGCGTCGAAGTTCACGGTCGGCGAAAGGCTCACAGCGCCCAGGCGTGGCACTCGGTCGAGGTCGCAGGCTTCACCGAGTCAGCGAACACCCGTGCCGGCGTGGAAGAAGAAGTTGACGAGCCCGGGGCCCGCGCCGATCAAGAGGGCCGCCAACCCCGAGACGAGCACGGTCCTTCGCCCCGCGAAGGCCTGGTGGTAGTTCTGCGAATGAGCGCCCAGCGCCCACGCCGCCGCTCCGATCACGAGGCCCACGAGTGCCGCCACGAGAGCCCAGCCGCCCAAGCCGTTCGTGAGCCTCTGAAGCACGTCCCCACCGGGGAGATTCCCCACCGAAGGGTTGAGGGTGACATCGGCCAATGCCGGAAACGCTCGCATCAGCATGGCTCCTCCTTTCTCTGGGTCACGGTTCGATGCCCCGCCGATGTCCCCGCCGTTGAGCCCGTTGAGCGCGCTCCCGAGAGACTATTGGGGCGTTCGAGTATTTTGCAAGCTGTTTCATGATTTTTCATGTCCACAAACCGGATGCCGAGACCGCAAAGGGGGCACTGACCAGGCAAACTGTCGCCCGCCAAAACGGGCCGGAGGAGGTCTGGACGGCCAACGGCCGTCCGCCGCAGTGACCGCGCGGCCTGCCATGCTGTTGGCGTGTTCGGCACGTCGGGGGTGTCGCAGAGCACCGTGGAAGTCGGCTTCGCCGCGCTCGGCGCGTTCGCGATCGTCGCGGTGGTGGTGGCCACGATCCTTGGTCGGCGGTCAGGGCGCCGCTCGTTGGAGCAACGGCTCTCGGCCCTGGCCTCTCGACTCGGCACCGACGCACCTACAGGCGCGCCCGAAGGAGTCGAGCCGGCCCTGCACCACCTGGAGGTAGTGACCGACCGCGCAGCCGAAGCGGTGGCCGAGTCGTCGGCGGACGCGATCCGCCTGAGACACGCTCTGGACACGCTGCCTCAGGGCGTGATCGTCTGCGACGAGAGCGGCGAGGTCGTGTTCCGCAACACGCGTGCGGTAGAGCTGATGGGGGGCCGCCACGGCGACGCGCTGGCGGCACAGACAGTCGTCGACCTGCTGGGAGAGTCCTGGGAACAGGGCTCCGCGTCGCGGGCCCTCGACCTCTACGGGCCCCCGCGCCGGACCCTCGCGATAAGCACCCAGCTGATCGACGACGGGCGACGGACGCTGGGCGCCATCGCTGTCATCGACGACGTGTCGGAGCGCAGGCGGCTCGAGGAGATACGCCGCGACTTCGTCGCCAACGTGAGTCACGAGTTGAAGACACCCATCGGTGCGCTCGGACTGCTCGCCGAGACCCTCGTGTCGGACACCGACGCCGCCGTCGGGCGGCGTCTGGCCAACCGCATCCACACCGAAGCCTTCCGGGTGAGCAGGATCATCGACGACCTCCTCGACCTGTCGCGCATAGAAGCCGAGAAGGCCCCTCCACGCGAACCGGTGCTGGTCAGCCTGCTGATGGCCCAGGCGGTCGAACACGTGCGCGCCGCCGCCGAGCACCGGGGCGTGAAGATCATGATGGAGGAGCCCGAACCACCCGTGTCCGTCCTCGGTGACCGCCGCCAGCTCGTGTCCGCCCTCTACAACCTGCTCGAGAACGCGGTGAAGTTCTCCTACGACGCAGGCACGGTCCGATTCGAGGGACGTCGCACGAACGGCGAGGTGGCGATCGAGGTGGCCGACCACGGGATCGGCATCCCGGCACGTGACCTCGAGCGCATCTTCGAGCGCTTCTATCGCGTGGACCAGGGCCGCAGCCACATCACGGGCGGCACCGGGCTCGGCTTGTCCATCGCCCGGCACGTCGCCACCAACCACCACGGGCATATCGAGGTGGATTCGCGCGAAGGTGAAGGCTCCACGTTCCGCTTGATCCTTCCCTCTCAGCAGGAAGCAGACTGACGATGGCCCGCGCCGCCCACCAGCCACAGCACCCACGCGCGGAGCCCGACGTCCACGAGGACCGGATCAAGGTGCTTCTGGCCGAAGACGAGGAGTCGTTCGTAGAGGCCCTGGCGGTAGGCCTCGATCGTGAGGGATTCGACGTGACTGCGGCGCGCGACGGTCCCGAGGCTCTGCGCTTGTTCGAGACCCTCGATCCGGACCTCGTGCTGCTCGACATCATGCTGCCCAGGCTCTCGGGCATCGACGTCTGCCGCACGATCCGCTCCCGCTCGTCGGTGCCCATCATCATGGTCACCGCCAAGGGAACCGAGATCGACACGGTGGTAGGGCTCGAGATGGGGGCCGATGACTACGTGGTCAAGCCCTACCGGCTGCGAGAGCTCGTCGCCCGGATGCGCGCCGTGCTTCGCCGCTCGCCGCGTGACGCAATAGCTCCCGGTGCGGGTGAACACGCGCATGAAGGCAACGTCGTCGAGGTCGGGGCTGTGCGTCTCGACACCGACCGCCACCGCGTCTTCGTGCGCGGCAGCGAGGTCCACCTGCGCCGCAAGGAGTTCGAGCTGCTGGAGCTGTTGATGGAGAACCCCGGGAGGGTCCTCACGCGCGACACGTTGATCGACCGTGTCTGGGGCACGGACTACGTGGGTGACACCAAGACGCTGGACGTGCACATAAAGCGGCTCCGCTCTCACATCGAGGAAGACTCGTCCTCGCCCACGGTCATCACCACGGTTCGTGGCGTCGGCTACCGCTTCGAGGTTGCCGGCGGCGGCTAGAGGGGTCAGCGCGGCTCGATGACCGTGTTACCGCCGAGATAGCCGGCTAGCGCTTCGGGCAGGCGCACCGACCCGTCGGGCTGGCGACCGGCCTCGATGAGCGCAGGCCATATACGTGACCAGGCGAGCGCAGAACCGTTCAAGGTGTGAACGAACACCGCCTGGCCCCCGCCGGTGGGCCGATACCGGATGTTCGCTCTTCGCGCCTGGTAGTCGCCGCACCAGCTGACAGAGGACACCTCGAGCCACATGTCACTTCCCGGCGCGAAGACCTCGAGGTCGAACGTGCGCGCCGCAGCATTGCCGAGGTCGCCGGTGCACAGGTCGACGACCCGGTACTCCAGGTCGAGCGACTGCAACAACGATTCGGCGCGCGCGACCATCTCCTCGAGCTCGACCGGCGACTGTTCGGCGGTGGCATAGGCGAAAAGCTCGACCTTGTCGAACTCGTGCGTCCGCAGCACACCTCGCGTGTCGCGCCCCGCAGCCCCTGCCTCACGGCGGAAGCACGCCGTCGACGCGCACAGACGCAAGGGGAGATCGACCTCCTCGAGGAGGTCCCCCCTGTGCATGGATGTGAGGGGCACCTCCGCAGTTGGGATCGCCCACAGGTCGTCGCGCTCGACGTGGTACGCCTCGTCGGCGAACTTCGGGAGATGGCCCGTCGACAACATCGTCTCGGTGCGCACCAGCGTGGGGGGGCGGATCTCCTCGTAGCTCTGCGCGTGGTGGTCGAGAGCAAAGGCGCCGAGCGCCCGGATGAGGCGCGCCCCGAGACCCCGGTAGAGGGGGAACATCGAACCCGACAGCTTCGCGGCACGCTCGAGGTCCAAGATGCCCAGCTGCGCGCCGACGTCCCAGTGGGGAACCCGCTGACACTCCGAGTATGAGCGCGCCTTCGCGGGCCAGCGCCTTACGACGACGTTGTCCTGCGGGCCCTCGCCGTCAGGTGCGTCGGGTGCGGGGAGGTTCGGGAGCCACAACAACAGCTCGCGCACCTCTCCCTGGGCGGAGGTCGCCTCTGAGTCGGCCTGGCGCTCCTCGTCGCCCAGAGCGCGGCTCTGCTCGGCGAGCGCGGCGGCTTCTGTCGTGTTGCCCGAACGTCTCGCCTCGCCGACCTGGCGCGACAGATCCTTCACCCGGGCGCGAATCTCGTCACGGTGGCCGACTGCGGCGCGGGCGCGCCTGTCCGCCTCGAGAAGGCGGTCGACCTCGGTCGGGTCGACCTGTCGTCGGGAGAACGCCTTGCGCACGGCATCTGGGTCGTCCCTGACCAGACGGATGTCGATCATGTTGCGCTCAAAGGTAGTACCCACAAGTAGCCTCGCCGTGAGTGGCCGTGCCTGCGATCGACTGCCGTGGACTCGTCGTGCGCTACGGAGCGCTCGTGGCGGTGGACGGCCTCTCGCTCAGCGCCGAGCACGGCCAGGTGCTCGCGCTACTGGGCCCGAACGGAGCCGGGAAAACCTCGACCGTAGAGACCCTCGAAGGCTACCGACGCGCCGAGGCGGGATTCGTACGGGTGCTCGGATGCGATCCGATCTCGCAGCACAGAGCCCTCTCAGCGCGTATCGGGGTGATGCTCCAGCACGGAGGTGTCTATCCCACGATCGGCACTCGCAGGGTGCTGGAGCTCTTCGCCAGCTACTACGAGGACGCCGAGGATCCCGACGCGCTGCTCGAGCTGGTCGGGTTGAGCGGGTTGTCCGCCACACCGTGGCGCCATCTGTCGGGGGGAGAGCAACAGCGCCTCTCCATGGCCCTCGCGCTCGTCGGGCGGCCTGAGGTGGTGTTCTTAGACGAGCCCACGGCCGGCGTGGACCCCGAAGGGCGCCTGGCGATCCGGGCCGTCATAGCGTCACTTCGAGATCGAGAGACGTGCGTCCTTCTCACCACGCATGAATTGCCCGAGGCCGAACGTCTCGCAGACGAGGTCGTGATCATCACGCGTGGGCGGGCTGTCGCCAGCGGCTCGGTGGCGGAGCTGGCAGCTGCCGGAACCCGAGGCGGCATCTACTTCTCGGCCCCGCCCGGAGTCGAATTGGACGGGCTCGCCGCAGCGCTCGGGGTGGACGCAAGCTTCGTCGTAGAAGAAGAGGCGGGCCGCTACGTCATGAAGGAAGAGGCCACCCCCGCTCGGCTGGGGAAGCTCGCCGGGTGGCTGGCAGAGCACGATCTCCCGCTCGCGGACCTCCACGCCGGGCGACGGTCGCTCGAAGAGGTGTACCTGGAGGTGACTCGCGCGCGCTCTGTAGACGAAGGACCTGACGGTGAGAACGAACGCGCAGGCGAGGAATCAGCTGCCGGAGGAGCAGACGATCCGAAGAAGAATCGTCGCGCGCCGGACCTCGGTGAAGACCAGCTGGAGGTGCCAGACGGCGAGAACCCCACGTGCTCGTCGGTCGGGCCCACGGCCCGTGTGCCCGCGCACGCTCTTGGTCGGCTGGTGGCTCAGTGCGCGGCTGAGGTGGGCATGACCCTCGGACGCGGTGAGTCCCTGCTGCTCACCATCGGGATCCCGGTCGTGCTCCTCGTCTTCTTCTCGGAGGTCCATCTCCTCCCTGTAGGGACGGCTCACCCGGTCAGGTTCCTGGCGCCGGGGATCCTGGCCCTCGCGGTGATGGGGACCTCGATGGTGAACCTCTCGATCGGCACCGGTTTCGAGCGCTCTTACGGAGTGCTCAAGCGTCTCGGGTCGACCCCTCTCGGACGCCCGTCGCTGCTCGGGGCGAAGATAGCGGCGATAGTCGTCGTAGAGGTGCTCCAGGTGGTGGTGCTCGTGCCGGTCTCGCTCGCCCTCGGCTGGCACCCGAGCGCCGGGGGAGCCGGTGCGGCTGTGCTGGTCGTGTTGCTCGCCACCGCCGGTTTCGGCGGCATAGGCCTGTTGCTGGCAGGTGTGTTGCGAGCCGAGGTGAACCTGGCGGCCGCCAACGGTCTGTGGCTGCTTTTTCTCCTGGTGAGCGGGATGCTCGCGCCGCTGTCGAAGCTCCCCGGCTGGCTCGAGGGAGTGGCGAAGGCGCTGCCCTCGGCAGCTCTAGCCCAGGCGTTGCACGACTCGTTGGGGCTCAGGGTCGCGGTACCGGCGTGGTCGTGGGTGGTCCTCGCCTGCTGGGCCGTGGCGGCACCTGCTGCCGCCGCCCTCACCTTCCGCTGGCAGTAGTGCCCGCCTGGCGTGCAACCACCATGCGCGCAGGCTCTTGGGACAAGATCTGGAGGTGCCCAGGCCCCTCTACGTAGCGGTCGTGGGTGGCGGCAACGCACCTCCAGCCGAGCGCGAGCTGGCGAAGGCGGTGGGTCAGGGGCTCGCCGAGGCCGGCGCCGTTCTCGTGTGCGGCGGCCTCGGTGGCGCGATGGAAGCGGCGTGCGAAGGAGCACGCGAGGGCGGTGGGCTCACGGTGGGGATCCTGCCCGGGACGAAGCGCAGCGATGCGAACGCACACGTCGACATCGCCTTGCCGACCGGGATCGGCGAGGCCCGAAACGCTCTGGTCGTGCGCGCCGCGGACGCCGTGATTGCGGTAGGTGGCGAATTCGGCACGTTGTCGGAGATCGCGCTGGCGCTCGCGACCGGCGTAGCGGTCGTGGGGCTCGGCACCTGGGAGCTTGCGCGAGCTGGCAAGCAGACAAGTGCCGTAATGCGGGCGAGCACCCCCGAGGAGGCCGTCACCCTGGCAATCGGGCTGGCCGGGGAGCACCGCTCCGGAACGCCCTGAGCCGTGCTCAGTGAAAGCGGACGATGACGTCGGTGGCGAGAGCGACGAACAACAGCGTGAGATAGGTGATCGAATACCGGAACAGCGCCATGGCTGCTGCGGGTGTCTGGGCCCGGCGCAGGCGAAGCGCGTACCCCAGCAGCAACGCTCCCAGGATTGCAGCGGCGGCGGTGTAGAGCAATCCCATGTGCGCGACCGGGATGACCGCCAGCGTCACCGCGACGAGCGCGAGCGTGTAGAGGAGGATCTGCCGAGCGGTGCGCGCGAGGGGCGCGACGACCGGGAGCATCGGGATGTGAGCGGCCTCGTAGTCCTCACGACAGCGAACTGCAAGCGCCCAGAAATGCGGGGGTGTCCAGAGGAACACCACGGCGGACAGCACGACAGGTGTCCACCCGAGGCGGTTCGTGACCGCAGCCCACCCCACGAGAACGGGCACGGCTCCAGCCGCCCCTCCGATCACGATGTTCAGCGTCGAGGACCGCTTCAACCACATCGTGTAGACGAAGACGTAGAACGCGGTGGCCGCCAAGGCCAGGAGAGCCGACAGGAGGTTGACCGCGAACCACAGCTCGGCGAACGCGACGAGCTCGAGGGTGACGGCGAAGACGAGCGCTGAAACGGGCGTGAGCTCACCGGTGACGAGGGGACGATGCCTGGTGCGGCGCATCACACGGTCGATGTCGCGGTCGACGACCATGTTGACGGCGTTGGCACCTCCCGCGGCCAGTGCCCCACCCGCGAGCGTGGCCACCATCAGCACGACCGACGGAACGCCCCGTCGGGCCACGAACATCGTCGGCAAAGTCGTGACGAGCAAAAGCTCCACGATGCGTGGCTTCGTCAGCACCACGTAGCTGCGCAAATGCATCGCGCGGGAGCGAAGGCGCTCGACGGCCGGCGCCTCTTTCAGGACGGGGGACACGACAGACATTGAGTGCTGAGCATACGGCAGCGGCAGGTACGATTGTGCGCCGGTGCAGGCTTCCCGTGCCCTCATGCCCCCCACGGTCACCCCCAGGGTCTTCTTGCGCGTCGCCCAGGTGACGCTCGGGTTGACGGTCCTCAACATCGTCTCGGGCGGTGCCGTGCGGCTGACCGATTCAGGGCTCGGGTGCCCGGACTGGCCTGGTTGCTTCAAGCAGCACTTCACGCCTCCGCTGGCACTTCACCCGGCGTTGGAGTTCGGCAACCGGATCGTTGTGGTAGCGGTGTGCACGGCCGCCGTCGTGGCTCTCGCCTTCGCCGTGTTCCGGGTCCCACGTCGTGGCGACCTCGTCGCACTGTCAGCGGCACTGATAGGCGGCATCGTGGGCGAAGCGCTGCTCGGCGAGATCGTCGTGTACTCGAAGCTCAATCCCTACGCCGTCATGACCCACTTCGTGGTGGGCATCGCGCTGCTGACGGTGGCGTGCGCGCTCGCTCTGCGCTCCGGTCGGGCACCCGGGCGCGGCGTCGCCAAGGTGGACTCCCGGGAGATGTGGATGACCCGCCTCGCCTGGGGTCTGCTCCTGCTCGCCGTCGTGGCCGGTACCGCCACCACCGCGGCAGGTCCCCACGCGGGTGGCGTGGGGGCGAAGCGCCTTCCCGTGCCCTTGGCCGACATGGCGCGCACCCACTCGGGGATCGTCCTCACGCTGGGCGCCCTGGTCCTGGGACTGCTCTATCTCCTCGAACGAGGTGGGGCGCCGCAGTCGGTGCGCAGGAGAGGACGCGCGATGTTGGCGGCCATGGCGGCACAGGGGATCGTCGGGTACACCCAGTACTGGAGCCATCTGCCTGCGTTGCTCGTCGGCGTGCACGTGCTCGGCGCCACGGTCGTGTGGAGCGCCATGTACTGGTTCGCCGACGGGTTGTGGCATCACGACCCGGAGGCTGTCGCCGTCCGCGCAGGCCCGGCTCCCCGTCCCGCGGCTCATGAGCTGGGTGCGGAACCGGCCGAGGCAGTGATGCGAGGATGACCGGTTCACGCATGATCACGTCGGACGTCGGCACCTCCACGGTCACAGCTACGCTGGCCCGTTCGGCGGCTCCGGCCGGACCTCTGACGGCGCCGGTCGAGACCGAACGGCCCTCGGGCGGCGAGGACATCCGACCTGACCGGCCCTGGCTCGTGATCGTGTGGAACGACCCGATCAATCTGATGTCCTACGTCACGTACGTCTTCCAGAAGCTCTTCGGCTACAGCCGCGAGAAGGCGACGCGGCTCATGCTCGACGTCCACAACAAAGGCCGGGCCATCGTGTCCTCGGGGCCACGCGAGCGGGCCGAGCTGGACGTCATGCGCCTGCACGAGCACTGTCTGTGGGCAACCCTAGAACAGGCCCAGTGAGAAGAAGCGTGCGGTCGTGATCGGGCGGCGCCGTTTCAGGCGCGACCGTCACGGCCGTTTCCGCAACGGGCTCGGTGGCGACGAGCGGGAGTTGCTCAAAGCGCTTCCACTGCAGGCACGCGGGCTGCTCGAGGCACGCGATCCCAGCGCAGCGCGTGTCTTTCCTGTCGCATACCCGCAAGAGACCAAAGCCGAATCCGACTACCGGCAGATGATGGGCGCGCACCTCCTGCACCGGCACCGAGACGCTCTCGACACCCTGACGGCGACGGTGGACGAACCGAGCCTCGACGAGGAGGAGATCCACCAGTGGCTCGACGCCCTCGAAGTGCTCAGGCTCGTCCTGGGCACCCAGCTCGATGTCACCGAGAACGAAATCATCGTGGAGGAATCCGATCCACACGCCCCGCAGGTGGCTGTGTACCGCTACCTGAGCATGCTCCAGGGCGAGATCGTCGACTCGCTCGCCGAGACTCTCCCAAAAGGCGAAGTCACAGAGGGCGAAGGAGGTCCGGCGTGAGAAGCCGGAGTCTTCCGAGGTTGCTCACCATCATGGGGTCGGGCGAGACGGCACCGACGATGGTCAAGGTGCACCGGGGCGTGACCGAGCAGCTCCTTGCAGCGCAAACCGCGACAGAGACCTCGGCCGGACATGAACCCGGTTCGGCGTCGGTGCACGGGCTCCTTCTCGACACACCGTTCGGCTTTCAGACGAACGCTGCTGAGATAGCCGCACGCGCCGTGTCGTATTTCCGCGAGAGCGTAGGGACAACGCTCGAAGTGGCGGGCATGCGATCGGCCGCCGACCTGGAGGGTGATCGCGGACAAGAGATCGTGTCGCAGATGGCCGCTCTTCCGCTGGTCTTCTCCGGTCCGGGAAGTCCCTCGTACGCCCTGCGCCAGTGGAGGGACACTCTCGTCCCTTCCTTGCTCTCGGAGAAGCTGATGATCGGTGGGGCCGTCACGTTCGCGTCGGCCGCCGCGCTCACCCTCGGCGTCGCCACCGTCCCGGTGTACGAGGTGTACAAGGTGGGCGAAGAGCCCCACTGGCTCGAGGGCCTGGACCTGCTCAGCCCCTTGGGGCTGCCTGCAGCGGTGATCCCCCATTACGACAACGCCGAGGGCCAGACGCACGACACGCGCTACTGCTATCTGGGAGAAGACCGCCTCTCGCTCATCGAACCGAAGCTCCCTGACGGGACGTTCGTGCTCGGGGTCGACGAGCACACCGCCTTGTGCGTGGACTTCGACTCCGCGCTCGCGACGGTGGCAGGCCGTGGCGGGGTCACGGTGCGCGTACGCGGGCACTCGGCGCGCTTCGAGGCCGGCACGACCGTGCCGCTGGAACGCGTCCTCGAGCTCGCCTCCGATCTCGCCTCGGCACCTTCCTACGAGGGGGCGCGGGCGACGAGCCGCGTCACCGATGGCGCGCGGACCGGCGACATCGCGAGTGACGGTGTCGGTGCCCTTGCGGTGGGCGACGTAGCCGAAGGGCGCGAGCAGCCAGCTCCTCAAGGGTCCGAGGGCGCGGCGCAGACCGTGGCGCGCCCAGGCGGCTCACCGTTGCTTCAGGCCATCCGCGTCCATGAGTCCGCTTTCCGATCGGCGCGTGAGAGGTCTGACGCACCGGGGATGGTGGCCGCCGTGCTGGCGCTCGAGGAGGAGATGTGGGCATGGCGAGCGGACACGCTCCAATCCGACGAGATGGACCGGGGCCGAGCAAGCTTGCGCTCGATGATCCGCGACCTCGGCCTTCTGTCCGAGATGGGTGTACGCGATCCCGCAGAGTTGATCGGCCCATACGTCGACGTGCTACTGGATATCAGAGACTCCGCCCGGCGAGAGCGGCGCTTTGCCGAAGCTGATTCCGTTCGCGACCGGCTCGAGCTCCTCGGCGTCGCCGTCCACGACGCTCCTGAAGGCTCCACGTGGGAGATGAGACGCGGCAGCAAGGTGGGCGACTGAGCGCCAACAAGATCAGCAACGTAGAGGGGCTGCTAGCCTCCTTGTGCCCCGATCGGTCGAGCCCCCATCGTCTAGCGGCCGAGGACGCCGCCCTTTCAAGGCGGTAACACGGGTTCGAATCCCGTTGGGGGTGCGTTCTGGCCTAGACCCCATAGGCCGAGCCAGCGATATAAGAGTTTGGTCGTGAGCTACCAGGAGGTAGTCCATGCCCAAGCGTTATGCGAGGGAATTCCGCCGGGCGGTCTGTGAGCGCCTGGTTGCCGGCGAGAAGGTGACCTCGCTCTCGAGAGAGCTCGGTGTGTCCGAAGCGACGCTGTATTTGTGGAAGCGTCAGGCGCTCGTCGACGCGGGGCGCGCCGAGGGCGTGAAGAGCTTCGAGGCCGACGAGCTGGCCCAGGCCCACAAGACCATCGCCGAGCTCGAGGCCGAACTCGAGGCCGTCAAAGCAGCGGTGGCGTTGTTCAACGGCGAGGAGCCTGTCAGCCCAAAAGGCGGTGCCAGGTTGCCGAGGGCCTGAGCAACCTGGGCTATCCCGAACGCGTCGCGTGTCGGATCGCAGGCGTCTCGCGATCGTGTTTCTACGAGTACAAGTACCACGTCCCCTCGGATCGCCAGATCCGCCGACTCCTGGTCAGCGGCCTAATCGCTGACATCCACAAGAGGTCGCGGGGGACCTATGGAATGTTGCGCATCCGCGCCGCGCTCCAGCGCGAACAGGGCATGGTCGTGAACAAGAAACTGATCCTCTCGATCATGCGAGAGCTCGGCATCAAGGGCCTGCCGGGGCCGAAGAAGCGGGTGAAGAACCTGGTGAACCAGGCCACAGAAGAGGACCTGGTGAAGCGCAATTTCACCGTGGATCGGCCCGACGCCTTGTGGCTCACCGACATCACCGAGCACCCGACGCGCGAGGGCAAGGTCTACTGCTGTGTCGTCCTCGACGCCTTCAGCCGCAGGATCGTGGGCTGGGCCATCGACCGGCGCTGTGAGACAGCGCTAGTCAATGACGCGGTGATGATGGCGAGCGAGTCGCGACCCACGACACCCGGATCGATCATCCATTCAGACCACGGTCCTCAGGGCGGATTCAAGAGGCCGTCGCAACACCTCGAGACGGAGGTGTTGGTTTGGGTGTTCGAGAGCGGCAGTGTGCGGTTCAGCTGTATAGGGGCCAGATCACCTCGCCGGGTCGCCCGTCGGTGGCGTGGCGCGAGGATCGTGTCCGATTCTGGGCCGCGATTGCCAAAGGACTTTCCACTGAGGATGCTGCCGCCGAGGCCGAGGTGTCGACGCCCGTCGGCTTCCGATGGTTCCGCCACGCTGGTGGCGTGGGACCGAACCTTCCTCCAACCGTGTCAGGTCGTTACTTGTCGTTCGCTGAGCGCGAGGACATCGCTCTGTGGCGTGCGCAAGATGTCGGTGTCCGTGAGATCGCTCGCCGACTAGGCCGGTCTCCCTCGACGATCTCGCGAGAGCTGCGTCGCAACGCGTCGACCCGCACGTATCGATTGGACTACAAGCCACTCACGGCACAGTGGCATGCGGAGCGAAGAGCTCGCCGCCCGAAGCCAGCGAAACTCATCACCAACGAGCGGCTGCGTGACTACGTCCAGGAACGGTTGGCCGGAGTCATTCGGACCCCAGATGGGACCGTCGTGCCGGGCCCGGCTGCGCCGGCCTGGAACGGACGCAACAAGCCGCACCGTCAGGACCGCCGTTGGGTGAACGCCTGGAGCCCCGAGCAGATTTCCCGGCGGCTGCCGGTCGACTTCCCCCATGATGAGACCATGCGGATCAGCCATGAGGCGATCTACCAGGCTCTGTATGTCCAGGGCCGCGGAGCCCTCAAGCGCGAGCTCGTCGCCTGCTTGCGCACTGGGCGTGCGCTGCGTGTTCCTCGGGAGCGGACGCGCGGACGGCCTGGCGCTCACGTGACTCCCGAGGTGATGATCAGCGAACGGCCCGCAGAGGCCGAGGACCGGGCGATCCCGGGCCACTGGGAAGGGGATCTCATCATCGGAACCGGTCGGTCGGCGATCGGCACGCTGGTCGAGCGCACCACGCGGTTCACCCTGCTGTTGCACCTGCCGCGCATGGAGGGTTACGGCGTCGAACCGCGGGTCAAGAACGGCCCCGCCCTTGCTGGCTATGGCGCTGAGGCCATGAAGGATGCGATCACCGCACGGATCAGCACGCTGCCCGAGCAACTCCGTCGTTCTTTGACCTGGGATCGCGGCAAGGAGCTATCGCAGCACGCGCAGTTGAAGATCGACACGGGTTTGGCCGTCTACTTCGCCGATCCACACAGCCCATGGCAGCGCGGCACGAACGAGAATACGAACGGGCTTCTGCGCCAGTATTTCCCCAAGGGGACTGACCTCTCACGATGGGACGCAAAAGAGATCGAGGCCGTCGCAGTAGCACTCAACTCACGCCCCCGCAAGACACTTGGATGGAGGACACCCGCTGAAGCGCTCAACGAGCATCTAGTCTTGGTCCAACAAGCCGGTGTTGCAACGATCGAGTGAACCTAGTCAGTTCACCTCCTGGGGGTTCAGCGAGCTCATCCGCACCAAGAGCCTCATCGGCTCCATGGGCACCGTCGGCGATTGCTACGACAACGCCCCCATGGAGTCGTTCTGGGGATCGATGCAGGTCGAGCTGCTCAACCGCAAGAAGTGGCGAACCAAGATCGAACTGTCGATCGCGATTGCCGAGTGGATCGAGCACTTCTACAACCCGGAGAGGCTGCACAGCTCGCTCGGCTACCTCCCACCGATCGAGTTTGAGGTCCTACACTCAGCACAGACCCAGACCTGACTCTTGCAAGCCTGGTCCGGAAAACGGGGTCAAGGTCA
>Ga0208821_1001019_pt1 | contig 17722 bp, 13 predicted proteins | sample June2015DPH_20_5_FD_184720 | JGI IMG/M metagenome (GOLD analysis project Ga0208821, IMG submission 184720) | Peatland microbial communities from SPRUCE experiment site at the Marcell Experimental Forest, Minnesota, USA - June2015DPH_20_40... | ecosystem: Environmental > Terrestrial > Soil >... | reverse complement strand
CTTGCACATCGCGCAAAAAGCGCGCGATTCGCACTTTCCCACAGCCGCGACGACGGCGGGTTTAGGGTTACATTTCCAATGTCTCGACGAGCGGCCCCAAGGTTACATTCTTAAATGGCTTGACGCGTTCACAGCGCCACGGCTGGCAAGCCGAAGGAAAGGAGGTTTTCCACAGCGGGGTTGCTGTGGTGCAACCAAAAAACGCTGTACCAAAGAAACTCTTGTGCCGGACGCGCCAAAGGCGGAAAATGAAGCGTTTTTCAGGAGGCGCTTTTGTCCGACCGCAAGTATAGGCAACGCGGATACCAGGATTCCGGTGCCGGACCGAAAAAAGAGTTCGAGAAGCCGGCGGCTCCTAGAAAAGAGAATACGTTCGGGCCGCGCCCGATCAACATGCCGGGAACGCGCACCGTTTCCCGCTGCGCGGAATGCGGAGCGCTGCTGCAGAATCTCTCGGCTCCGGTCGGGCAATGCCCGAAGTGCGGGTTCGATCTGCACGCCTGCAAACAGTGCGAACACTTCGACCCGTCCAGCCGCTTCGAATGCAATCAGCCGGTTCCCGCCAGAATCTCTCCCAAAGACAAACGCAATGACTGCTCGCTGTATTCCATGCGCGTGATGGTCGAAAAAGAAACATCCAGCAAAGGCACTCAGCGCCCGAATGACGCGCGCGCGGCGTTTGACAATCTGTTCAAGGATTGAGTTCTCGGTTCTCGGTTAAAGCTCGTTTTTTCTCAAGCCGCTTTGCCTTGTTTCTTGCCTGTTACTCTCAAGTCATTAACCCGTGTTTACCACTACCCCCCTATCTAATGGAATCATGGGGTTAGGCTGTGGAAAACCTCCAAAATCTAGAGCGCAAAGGACTTATATGGAAAATATTCCGGAATAAGGAGTTAGCACAATCCTTTGCTTCGCTCGGGATTTTGGCAGCGGGCTGACACCCGCTAAACGCCTCAACTTATGTTTATCAAAGAGCCACTGGCAGATGGATCTGGCGCGGCCGGGGTGGCCTTGGTTGGGGTGTGGCGCACCTCGGCTGCGACAGATCAGGGAACATTGTCGCGCACGACGGATTGGAAGTCTGTGATGCGGCTCACGGCTGGTTTGTGATGAAAAATGAGTTGGAACATCGCCCATGCGTCTGCGGCCGAATCCCGCTCATCGCAAAGTGCGCGGTGAGAGGGGTGCCCGGCCTTTCAGATTGACGGCTCGCAGATGCCGCCATCCGTTTGTTGGGGTGGTGTGCTCCAAAGTTCCGCCACGGCGTGGACCGGGGTGCCGACCCGGATATTCATCTCTTGCACGAGGTACCTGCACACACTCCCCTTGCGTTCATCTCGCGAGCGGCGCTTAGCATCCTCACCTGGCGGGTGGCCTGCCCTATCGCAATCATTTCAAAACCGAAGGGTGCCCCGTCGAAGCTCCGCTTGGGCGGGGATTTTGACTTCGGTCGCGGGCGAGTGGCCCACGTTTTGGGCGCGACCTAATTCCGAAACGTGCTCCTCGCCTCATTCCTTGCCCGCGGCGGCTTTCTTTGCGTCCTCGAGCTGGGTGATCTCGACGGTTCCTTCGGGGAACTTGGCGGTGATTTTTAGTTTTTCCGCCCAGGGCTCTGACGAAATCCTGGAGCGTGCTCACGTACATATCCGCGCGGCGCTTGTGGGTGCTTCCTCAGGGGCTAAAGCCCGCATTTCTAGAGGTCCTAATCGGCGCGGCTGAAGCCGCGCCCCTTCAAGACAAAGTCAAAACCTTAGTTTTTCCGCTGCCTGTGAGGCTGTGCCGCCCCACAAACCGCCTTCCTCAAGGATTCATCACAAACGCGGTGTGATGGGGTTCACTTACAAGTGGCGCACAGACGGGGAATCATGGTAATTGGGACAGTGTTGCTTTGGGGCGGCTGGGTCCTCGGTCGCCGCGGATAGACGCAGCAAGCCGCGTCTCTACGAAGGATCTGACCTTAATGTTTTGTCTTTTGTTTCATACTTCATGCGGGAAACAGGAGATGGAAAATACCTTTATATCCGGAGAGGATTGCTCGGTGTCAGCATATTAAAGTCGACGGGACGCAGTGCGGATCGCCAGCGCTGCGCGAGGAGAAATTTTGTTACTTTCACATGCGATGGCGCCGGAAGAGCATGGACGTTGACCTGAACGTCCAAGAGCACGGGACAATAACGCTGCCGACGCTCGAGGACACGAATTCCATCCAGGTGGGACTGGCCGAGGTGATGCGGTTGCTGGCGACACAGCAGATCGATCACCGGACGGCGGCGCTGTTGCTGTATGCCATGCAGACCGCTTCGGCCAATCTGAAACATACGTCATTTGAGCCGGAGCCGACGCAGGTGGTGATTGATCGCGAGTGCGTGGGGCGGCGTCCGATTGGGGCTACGGCGTGGTCCACGGTGGAAGGGCGCGAGTACGACGAGGTGGAGAACGACGACGTGCAGAAAGACGAATCGGAGAAGGAAGTCGGAGAGTGTGAGGCGGAGTTAAGGCAACTGGTCGAAGGGGTGGCGCGTGATCCGGGGTTTCTGGGCAGGCGGATTAGCGAGCGCGGAAGCGAGCGGTAAGAGGGAATTCGTCGAGAAGTGAGGCTCTTCGACTCCGATCAGAATGACCGGTTGGAGGGTGGCAGCGTCCCACGTCTCGAAAAAGCGCGAGACGAGGGGCACTGCCGCTACGGCTTCTGGGTTGGGCGCAGCAGGATTTCGCTGGCGAACGATTGCGGGGCCTGGGTCACGATCATGGCTACGACGTGGGCTACGTCCGAGGCTTGCAGCATCTTCCCGGCATTCATTCCCTCATGCGGGCTGAACTCGGTGTTGGTAGAGCCGGGGCAAATGACCGAGACGCGAATGTTGTGGGGCCGCAATTCCTCCGCTACTGAGTAGGTCAATCCATTCAAGCCCCATTTCGAGGCGGCATAGGCGGCTCCGTTGGGCAGGGCGTTCTTGCCGGCGAGGGACGAGATGTTGAGGATGTGGCCGCTGCGGGCTTTGATCATCAGTGGCGCGAGGCTGCGGATGCAGTAATACACGCCGCGCAAGTTCGTGTTCAGCACGCGGTCCCAATTGTCGGGCGCAAGCTGATGGAGAGGACCGCCCGCGCCGCCGATGCCGGCATTGTTGACGAGAATGTCGATGCGGTGGAAGGTGCGCTCGATGCGCTCGGCGAGCGCTTCGACCGAATGCAGATCGGTGACATCACATTCGATCACGGAACTTTTCTCCGAACTCGGGCCGCCGCTGTTCTGGATGGCGGCGGAGGTTTGTTCGAGTGCTTCGCGCGAGCGTCCGCACAAGACGGTGCTCGCGCCGAGTTCGGCGAGCGTCAAGGCGATGGCCCGGCCAATGCCGCGTCCGGCGCCGGTGATGACAGCGACTTGCCCAGTGAGCGGCGAGTTCGATGCGGTTTTCGTCAAGACGGGATCCTCCCGGAGAACATTATTTCATTTTTGCGTCGGTTGTATTGTGCATCAAAGGGATCGGCTGAGGGGAATCCAAACCAGGCGGCGCTTCCCGCGTCGAAACGGGCAAGAGGGAAGAAATCGAGCAAGGCGCTTGCCTTAGCGGGGCTACATCCTTATAATCCGCTCACCGGAATAATGTTAAGCCGACCGCATATCGGCAGGCGGCCCATGACTTTCGGGACCAGTGAGTGTGAGTGTCAGTGAAGGACCGGTTCATGGTGCAAGCCCGACGCCAGGATGGGATGAAATCGGGCAAGATGTATACTCCAGCTTCCCCGAAGAGTTAAGGAGCCACAAGAATGAAGAAGATTGTTCTCGCGATGTTGCTGGTTGCCGCAGTTGCCGCCGTCGCTCAAAGCACATCCGCGCCAGTGCCGCAAGGCGCCGCGCCAGTGCCGCAAGGTGCTGCGCCAGTGCCGCAAGGTGCTGCGCCAGTGCCGCAAGGTGCTGCGCCAGTGCCGCAAGGCGCCGCGCCAGTGCCGCAAGGTGCCGCGCCGGTGCCGGCAGCGCCCCAGAAAAAAGAAATCAAAGACCCGGCCGAATATAACGCGTATGTAGGCGCCGTGCAGCAGCAGGACGCTGCGGCCAAGATTAGCGGCCTGGAAGCGTTTGTGACTCAGTATCCCAACAGCGTGATGAAGGAAGACGCGCTGGAACTTTTAATGGGCGCCTATCAGCAGACAGCTAATCAGCCCAAGACGCTGGAAACGGCGCAGAAGGTTTTGCTGGCGAACCCTTGCAACATCCGGGCGTTGGCGCTGCTGGTCTACACCAAGCGGGCGCTGGCGGAAGCGGGCCAGAATGCGCAACAGAATCTTGCCGACGCAGGCCAGAACGGCGTAAAAGGCTTGCAGTGTCTGCAAACTGTGACCAAGCCGGATGGCACGGCGGCCCCGGACTGGGAGAAGCTGAAAGCGCAGACGGCCGTGATCTTCAACGGTGCGGCTGGCATGAGTGCGTTCTCCGCCAAGGACTATGCGAAGGCGCAGCAGTATCTGCGGGCCTCGGTGGAAGGGGATCCGACGAACCTGCGCGACGTCTATCCGCTGGCGCTCGCCTACCTGACGGCGGGACCGACGGAAAAAGATGTCGATGGACTTTTCTTTATCGCGCGCGCGGCCAATCTGGCGCAGGGCGCGGGCAAGGACCAGATCACGAAGTTCGGCAAGAGCAAGTACAACAAGTACCACGGAAGCGAGGAGGGATGGAGCGATTTAATGGCTAAGGCCGCAACCGCCACCCTGCCCACCGGCATCACCATTACGCAATACGTGCCGCCAACTCCGGCTGAGCAGTGTGCCGATCTATTGAAGACGAAGAAAACGCAAGAAATGAGCTTTGCGGAGTGGCAGTTATGCCTCTCCGAAGGCAAGCCTGAAGACGCCGACAAGGTGTGGAGTGTGCTGAAAGGGAAGCCGTTGCAGATGGGAGCCCACATCATCAGCATCGACTCCTCCAGCAAAACCACGACCAAACTGCAACTGGCTGGGAGTGAGGACGATGTCGAGGCCAAGCGCGCGGACATCGATCTGACCATGACAGCGGCGATCCCGGCGAAGCAGATGCCGACGGCGGACACGGACTTCCAGTTCGAAGGAACGCCGGTCTCCTACGTGGCGAAGCCGTTTGTGATGACGATGAACGAAGGTGCCTTGCTGGTGAAAGCGGCGCCGAAGGCACCGCCCAAAAAGAAGCCGGCCGCGCACTGAAGTTCAGGTCTCAGGTGTCGGGAGAAGCCTGGCTGAGAATAATCTGCAAGAGGAAAAAAGAGGGCGGTCCCGTTCGGGACCGCCCTCTTTAATTTCTTGCCGCAAGATTTCTTGCCGCAAGCCACGGGTGGCGTTTAGCGAGCTTGTCTTCTCTCCAGCGTGAGGGGACGCGCGCTGCGCGGCGGACGCTTGGCGCCGGCGCGCAACGGACGAACATCAATTTTGAGCTCCTGCAGGGTCCGGCTGAGCGTGTTGCGGTGCATGCCCAATTGTCGCGCCGCCTTGCACTGATTGCCCCGGTTTTCCTCGAGCACGGTCACGATAAAACGCTTCTTAAATTCACGGACTGCTTCCGAATAGAGGATATTGCTTTTGTACATCTGAAGAATGAGTGCTTCCAGTTGATCTTTCACTTGCTGCCTCGTTTCCGCACGTGCACAGCCTAAAATATTTTGACCGACAAATTAACCCGGAGCCATCTCATCGTGGACCGAGGGACTGCTCCGCCGGATCGCTCAGGGGCTAAAGCCCGTCGTTCTTGGTTCTGAGTGGCACGCCTGAAGCCGCGCCCTACCCAAAACAATTTGTGAGACAACTTCTACTTCGACAGCCCGGACGATTGCGGCCGAACAGTATCCGTTGCCGAATGCACCTGCCGCATGTAATCCAAGCCCTGGTAGAAGCGGTGACGCAATTCCGGCGGTGCGAGCCAGATCGCAGCCCTTCCACCTACCAGGAAATATGGAGCGAACTCCGATCCCTCCAGCCACTTCGCAGCTGGCGCAAAAGCGGCCATGGCGGTCAATACGACAGCCACCACCAGGACACCCTTCAACAAACCCAGGACCGCGCCTAGAATCCGGTCAATCGTGCTCAGACCGGCTTTCCTCATTGCCCAACGCGCGATCTGTCCGGCAATGCCGGCAACGATCAGGGCCGCGAAGAAAATGATAAGAAACCCAGCGATCTCGCCTAACCATGGCGATTTTAAATGAGGCGCGAACCAGTCCGCCACGCGATGATACTGCCAGGCGGCCAGCAGGTATCCCACGATCAAGCCAGCCAGCTTGAAGGCTTCATAAAAGAAGCCTTCAAGGGCTGCCCCAATCACGGAAAACACCAGAAAGCCGAGGATGATCCAATCCGCAATGCTCATGGTTCATGATCCGAAGCTCACGATCCGAAGCTCAGTGATCGAATGCAATGACACCAGCGCACGCGGGCTAAATCTCCAGCTCGCGTCCCGTCAACTGACGGTATGCCCCGAGGTACTTTTCGCTTGTCCGCAGCGCAACTTCTTGGGGGAGGGCTGGCGCGGGTGGTTGTTTGTTCCAGCGAATTTCTTCGAGGTAATCCCGTACATACTGCTTATCGTAGGAATCCTGCGCCTTGCCCGGTTGGTAGGTGTCGGCCGGCCAGAAACGCGAGGAATCCGGTGTGAGTACTTCATCCGCCAGGGTGATGCCCTGGGCGGTCTGTCCAAATTCAAACTTGGTGTCGGCGATGATGATGCCGCGCTGCCGCGCATAATCCGCGGCTTTCTTGTAGATGCGCAACGTGATGTCGCGGAGCTGGCGGCTCAATTCGGGACCGACCAGCGTGCACATTTCTTCGAACGAAATGTTGATGTCGTGCCCGGTGCTGGCCTTCGTGGCCGGCGTGAACAGGGGCTCCGGCAGTTGGCCGGATTCCTTCAATCCCGGCGGAAGCTTGACGCCGCAGACCGTGCCCGTCGCTTTGTACTCCTTCCATCCGGAGCCGGAAAGGTAGCCGCGCGCCACGCACTCGACCGGAAACATTTCGGCGCGCATCACCATCATGGAACGGCCGCGGAGTTCGCCGGCGTGCTGGCGAATCGCCGCCGGGTAGCGGTCCACGTCGGCAGTGACGAAATGGTTGGGGACGATGTCTTTGAGAAAGTCGAACCAGAACAGCGAAATCTGGGTCAGCACCCGGCCCTTGTGCGGAATGCCGGTCGCGAGCACGTAGTCGAAGGCTGAGATGCGGTCGGTGGCCACGAACAGCAAGTGGTCATGGTCGAGGCAGTAGACATCGCGGACCTTGCCGCTGGCGTGCAACTCCAATTCGGGATAGTCCGTTCGCAAAAGAACGGAATCCAAAATTTCGGGGCTCATGTCTAAATTCACCGGCGAAAACTTTGGGTATTCTAGCTGGCGCGGAAAATTTGTCAACGACTACGATCACACACGCCCGGTTACGCCAAACGTCGTTGCGCGGAAAAGTGTGCGGAAAAGTGTTGACAGTTCAAGTGTAATCCAGAAGCCTTGCCCAGTGCCGGTTTTCGAGGGGGCAGCGATGTGGAAAAACTGAGGAAGGCTTTGGAAAAAAGGGCCGTGATTTCGCGGCTCGAAAACGCAAAAAACAGTGGATCTGTCAACTCGAAAATTTCTGATGTGCGTCCTGAATTTCAGGCAGTCCTGCTCTGATCATGGCGCTGTACCCCTCACAGACCTACGGTGCCTGCGTGAGGGGGAGGACAAGGTTTGAGCTTGGGCGGTGCAAAGTGTCTTGTCCAAAATACCACTATGAAAAAGGTGGGAATCCACACTAACAGGGCGACAAGAACTAGTGTCGGGCCTCTAGCGCCAAGGGCAAGACACAGAAGTCCCGAAATGAGGAGCGCCGCACAACCCTGAAAACGCGGGTAGGAGGGGGAAACATAGAGGTATCGATCGCAAACCGGACAACGAAATGGAAGCGTAAAATCCACATGCTTAATTTCAAACTCTGACCCACACAGAGGACATTTCGGTAATCGAACGCCTGCCACCGTGCTCACCCCTCCCTCGGCTTACGCTGCCCCGAAGCGCACCGACACGAGCTTCGATACGCCGGGCTCTTGCATGGTCACGCCGTAGAGCACGGGGGCGATGCTCATGGTCCGCTTGCTGTGCGTGATCAGGATGAACTGGGTCTGGACGCTCAGTTCGCGCACCAGGTCGGTGAAGCGCGCGATGTTGGCTTCGTCCAGCGGAGCATCGACCTCGTCGAGAATGCAGAATGGACTGGGTGTGTACTGGAAGATTCCAACCAGCAGCGCGAGCGCAGCGAGCGCCTTTTCGCCGCCGGAGAGCAGCAGCACGTTCTGCAGTTTCTTTCCCGGAGGCGACGCCACCACGTCAATGCCGCTCTCCGCGCTGTTTTCGAGGTCGGTGAGGCGCATGAAGCCGTATCCGCCGCCGAAGAGCTTGCGGAACGTGGCTTGGAAGTTTTCGTTGATCTTGTTGAACGCTTCTTCAAATTTCTGCCGCGAGACTTGATCGATCTCGCGAATGGTGGCCGACGTGTTTTCGATGGCATCGAGCAGGTCGTTCCTCTGTGTTGCGAGGAACTGGTGGCGCTCCGCCGTCTCCTTGTACTCTTCGAGAGCCATCATGTTGACCGGGCCCATCGCGTCGAGGCGAGCGCGCATTTCACGGTGGGCCTGATCTTCCGCCGCAAGTTCATCCCCGGTGACCAGCGGAATCGGCTTGTCCGACACAGCTTCGGCCATCAGGACCGCACGTTCGATGCCAAGTTCGTTCAGGCAGGTGTCGGCGAGGTGTTGCAGATCGGATTGCAGCTTGGCTGCCGTTGCCGAAAGCTCACCGCGGCGGTCACGAGCGAGATCGAGCTGCTGACGCGTGTTGCGAAGAAGCTCGTCGATTTCGGCCAATCGCGCGCGCACTTGCTCGGATTCGAGCTGCAGCAAGCCTTCACGCGCTTCTCCAGCATTGCGTTCGGCTTCGAACTGCACGAACTGCTCGACCAGTTGCACGTTCTCGTTTTGCCGCTGCGCGATTTCGGCGCTCGCCGATTCCATTTGGGATTCGAAAGCGCCAACCCGCTCCCGCATCTCGGCGACAAGTGTCTCGATGCGCTGAAGCAGCGTGGTGGCGGAACGGTGACGCTCTTCGAGAGTGGCGACGCGAGCGGCGCGCTGCGAAGTGGCTTCAGCGGCAGCGTCGCGCTGGCTGCGCAGAGCGGCGAGGCGGTCTTGCCCGGCTGCAAGCTGCGTTTCGAATTGGGCGCGCGCTTCCTCGATTGTGGTCAGCTCCGCTTGGCGCGATGCGATCAAGCTTTCCTGCTCCTGCCGTTCCGCCGCGAGCCGTTGCAGTTCGCGTTCGCTAATTGCGATCCGTTCGCGGACCCGCGACATCTCTCCGTCCAGTTGCTTGAGCAAATGTCCGGATGTCATCGCCTGCTTCTCGGCTTCGCGCTTTTCGTCTTCCAGACGATCGAGCAGGGAAGCGGTCTCCTTGATTTCGCGCCCCAAGGTGAGCGCGAGCATTTCCTTCTCGCGCAGAGCCCGCTCCAGCTCTTCGAGCAGACGCAGCACGTCGCGCAACTCGCGCTTCATCGAGAGCGGTCCCTCACTGCGTTGCTTGCCGCCGGTGACGGTCACGTTGTGGAAGCATTCGCCTGACTGGGAAAGGAAAAACGCGTCGGGGCTGGAGAGCGCGAGCTCGCGCGCTACCGCGGGATCGGGCACGATGTAGCCGTTGCCCAGCTTCGGCAGGATCACTTCGAGCGACTTGCCGAATCCGTTCAGCACGCGAATCGAATTTTTTAGCGGGAGGACCGTGTCGTTGAGCGGAGCGTAGTGATGGCTTTCATCCGCGACAAACGAAAACTTCGCTTGCGAGTCCTCGGGATGCACAAGGAATGTCGCGCGGCCGTTAACGTCGGAGCGCAGCAGGCGCAGGCCTTCGTCGGCGGCGTCCCACGACTTGACCACGACGAAGTTCAGTTCGTCGCGCAGGAAGTCTTCGACGACGCGCTCGTAGCGGGGCTCGACTTCGAGGAAATCGGCGAGCACACCGGCGGGAGCGTTTCCGCCCTGCAGCGCGCCCGATTGAAAAAGCCGCCGCACCGACTCGGTGGAATAACCGTGTTCGGCGATGACCGCTGCGAGCGATCCCTTCTTGCCCAGCGCCGTGGCGTATTCGGAGCGGATGGAGTCGAGGTGCTTCTTGGTTTCGCTCTCCGCCGAACGTTTGCTCTCGATGGTCTCACGCAGGCTTGCGATCTCAGCGGCCAGGCCGCTGGCCCGTTGCGAGACGCTTTCGAATTCGAGGGCGATCTGGCCGCGTTGTCCGCCGAAGGTTTCCGATTGTGATGAGGCGGTTGCAATCTCGGCCCGCAGACGCTGCTCCTCGCGGCCGATGCCCGCCAGCCGCTCCTCGGATTGCGTGAGCTGATTGCGGAGGTTGGAGGCTCCGCCGACTGCTTCCAGAATGGCCGCGCGATGCGATTCCTGCTCGTGTTCGAGCAGCGCAAGCTTGATGGCGGCGTGTGCCGTTTCCTGCTGGCTGAGGTTGTACTCCTGCTGGGCCGCCGCGAGATCCGCTGCTGCTGAGTCCAGCAACTGCTGGTGGCCATTCCTTTCTTCCTCAAGCGCCGTGAGCCGATGTTGGGCCTGCGCCAGCTCCGCTTCGGCGGAGGCCGTGCGAACGATCAGTTCCGCGCAGCGCTCTTCGTTGGTTCGGATGCGCGCCTTTCCGCGATCGCCTTCAATCGCAATCTGGTTGAGGCGGTCGCGATTTTGCCGCGTCTCGGTCTCGATCGCGTATCCGCGCTGGGTGCGCTCGGAGTGGTCTTTTTCCGATTCGTGCACGCTCTCGGTCTGAAGGCGGATCTCCTCGGCCAGTTGATTGATCTGGGCATCGAGCGTCACGCTTTCCCGATCCATCTGGGTGAACTTGCTGGCGAGCACAATCCGCAGCTTGGCGCGCATCTCGTCGCGCAGCCTGACATAGCGCTCGGCCTTGCTGGCCTGGCGCTTGAGCGAGTTCATCTGCCGCGTGACTTCTTCGAAAATGTCGTTCACGCGATTCAGATTCTGTTTTGCGTCTTCGAGACGCGCCTCCGCGAGACGCTTCTTCGTTTTGAATTTCGTGATGCCAGCCGCCTCTTCAATGATGGCGCGGCGGTCGGTCGGACGGCTGCTTAGAATCTGACCGATGCGTCCCTGCTCGATGAGCGCGTACGACTCCGGCCCGAGACCCGTCCCCATGAACATTTCCTGGATGTCGCGCAACCGGCACAGTTTTCCATTGAGCAGGTATTCGCTGTCGCCGCTGCGGAACAACCGGCGCGTTACCGAAATCTCTCCGGCGTGGTGTTGGTGCTGGTTGAATTTGCGGCGGCGGATTTTCAAAACTACTTGCGGCGCAAGTACGGTCACGGCACCGTTATTAGGCGATGCTTCGGCAGACGGCGCTTCGGATTCGGCCCCCCCTTCGACTTCTTCAGTTTTTCCAGGTTGCGCTTCTTCGACGGCGCGTTCCGTTTCGGCAGCGGCGTGGGCGCGGAGTTCGGCTTCATCCCAGTTTTCTTCGCACTCGATTCCCTCCGCGGGCAGGTCGTCTTGAATCTCGATCTCGGTAGGCGCGTTCGTATCCGGCCCACCATAAATTTCGGGGTCAATCAAAGTCAGGCACACTTCCGCCATCCCGGTGGGGTTGCGGTCGCGGGTGCCGGCGAAGATCACGTCCTCCATGCGCGAGCCGCGCAGCGTCTTTGCCGACTGCTCGCCGAGCACCCAGGAGATGGCGTCGGCGATGTTCGACTTTCCGCAGCCGTTGGGGCCGATGATGGCGGCAATGCCGTCGCCATGGAATTTCAGCTCGGTGCGATCGCAGAACGACTTGAATCCGAGGATTTGCAGCTTCTTGAGTTTGAGCAAAGTGACTCCTTCGTAGGCGGACACCGCAGTCCGCGGACTCGTTTTTGCGCTGGCTGGAGTGCGCTGCAAATTGCGGGGATCCGGAGGTTAACTTCCCGTGTTAACTGCCCAGGTTCCTCGCTGGTCGCATCGTGTGATGACATCCCGTGAACCAGGAACGTCACTCACGCCTTTGACCAACTCTAATGGCGAATACGGGGACGGGTCAAGTAATAAAACACCACATATTGTGGTACCGGTCCAAACACCGCCTTTAGTTGCACATACGCTGCAGCAATTACGCGCAAGTTGGTGGTAAGGAATAAGAAAGAAGGGAGACCGCGAGAGCATATTCACTTTACCTCCGCATGGAAGGAGATTCAAGGACCCGCGGCGCTCGTCTCTCACTAGCATGAGCACTCACACCGCGCACGATGGCGACGCGGCCTCTTTATCCCGGCAGGCTTCAGCGCCTCAGGAATTGTGGATACCGTTGTTGCTAGCCTCGACACAGACGATTCGAGGCCCAAAGAGAGATTCGTGTAAGATCAACGAATGAAGGGGGCAGATGTTTAAGTCTCGGAAACGTCGAGGATCTCCAGTGGGAAAGGTGGAACGCTTCGCCACAACTCTCTAACCGCTGCATGAAAACCAGCAAACAGACAAGCCCCAGCGCCCCGGAAACCGGCTCCTGTCATCGTTCTCACCTGATTTGGGCTGTTCTGACAGCCCTGGCGCTGCGCCTGGTGGTTGTCGGTCTCGTCTATCGGGATTTTTTGGTTCCCGGCCGCGATCACTAGGAGTTCGGCTACGAAATGGGAAAGATTGCGTATTCAATTGCTAACGGTCATGGATTCAGCAATCCGTATTGGATCGAAACTGGGCCTACGGCGATGATCACTCCAGTTTTTCCGTATCTGATGAGCTCTGTTTTCTCGGTGTTCGGGGCTTACACCAAGGCCGCGGCGCTAGCGGTGCTTACTTTCAATAGCCTGGTTTCAGCTCTCACCTGCATTCCAATTTTTTTCCTGGCTCGAAACAGTTTCGGTTTTCGCACGGCTGTTGCGGCGGTTTGGACTTGGGCATTTTTCCCTTACGCGGTCTACTTCTCGGCTAGCTCGATGTGGTATCACAGCTTGGTCGCTCTGCTTCTCACTTTGCTTCTCTTGATCGCTTCGCGTCTGGAAACCCGGACTCGCTTTTGGATGTGGGCAGGCTTTGGATTTCTCTGGGGGTTTGCGGCGCTCACTACTCCCGTGGTCTTAGCCGTTCTGCCGTTTCTGGGCGGTTGGGTTTGTTATCGGCTGCATCGCAACGGAAAAAACTGGAAGATGCCCGCGGCAACCGCCGTATGCGCCCTACTCGTCACTGTGGCACCGTGGATGGTACGCAACTATCGGGTGTTCGATCGACCCGTATTCCTGAAGGATAATTTTTGGATGGAGGTCTGTATCGGCAATCTCGGGGATGCTTCGCCATGGTGGAACGATTCTGTACATCCGGCAGGTAGCAACGCGGAACTGGCTGAATTTCGCCAACTGGGAGAGCTGGGTTACATGCTTAGGGAGCGCCGGCAGGCGCTTGCCTTCATTCGGAACCATCCTGGAATTTACCTGTGGCGCTCGATTCGCCGCGTCGTCTATATGTGGACCGGTTTCTGGAGCTTTCGCCCGGAATACCTGCGTGGAGAGCCGTTCGACTTGGCGAACATTTTTCTTGGCACGACAGTCACAGTTCTGGCGATGACGGGTTTACACAAAGCACTTGGCAGCTCTCGGAATGCGGCGATGCCGTATGCTTTGATTTTGCTTGCGTTTCCTTTGGCTTACTACCTTACTCATTCGGAGATTTCCTATCGGCAGCCCATAGACCCGGAGCTTGTGGTTCTTGCCTCATTCGCTGTAGTCTCCCGCCAGAAACCTATCCTCAGGAAGATCGGCAACAAATCGTTAAGCTAAGCAACATCTTCGGCAGAACAACCGGTCTCCGATCCCATAGTCCCAACGAGCAAATCCTCTGGCTGCGCTTCCGACCGTCGTTCGGCGCGTCTTGCGGAGTTGAAGTTGAAGTCGAACAATGAACGGACAGCGATCGTCCTTGGTCATTCAAGGCCTGCTGGGGAATGCTCTTCGGCACCACCGAGCCGGGCGACTGACCGAGGCTGCGCGAGTTTAGCGGTAGATTTTGGCAAGCGATGCCCATCAGGCGGACAGCCTGCATTTGCTTAGGGGCTTGGGTTGTGCCAAGGGCCGTGTGAAGCGATGATCGCGTCCGCCTCTTTCGGCCCCCAGCCGCGGCGCTTGTAGGGGCGAACCCGGTGGTGGTTTTTGAGCACTGGATCGACCACTGCCCAGGCGGCCTCAACCGCGTCCTCACGGGTGAAGAGCGCTCCATCGCCAGCCATGGCGTCGGTCAACAGCCGCTCGTAGGGCGCTTCCTCTCCCGGCTGTTCTTCGAAGAGGTAGAGCTCTCGCTGCTCCCCGACGTATTCCTTGCCGGCGACCTTGACGCGAGCGGCGAGGGCGATGGCCGAGTTGGGGGAGAGCCGGAAGCGCAGGTAGTTGGCCGGGCCGGTCTTTGGAATTGGCGCTGAGTCGGCGAAAAGCCTTTGCGGCGGCGGCTTCAGTTCCACCAGCACCTCGGTCGCGGTATCGGCCAGGTATTTGCCGGAGCGCAGATACCACGGCACCCCCTGCCAGCGCCAGGAGTCGATGAAAAGCCGCAGGGCGCAGAAAGTCTCGACGTCGGAGTTCTTCGCCACGTTTGGCTCCTTCCGGTAGCCAGCGTACTGGCCACGCACCAAATCGTCTGGCGTCAGAGGCTGCATGGCTTGAAAGATCTTGGCTTTCTCGCTGCTCACGGCTCCATAGTTCCGGCCGGCCGGCGGCTCCATGGCAAGTAGCGCCACGATTTGGAAGAGGTGGTTCTCGATCACGTCGCGCAGACAGCCGGCAGTTTCGTAAAACGCGCCGCGCCCCTGCACGCCGAAATCCTCGGATAGGGTGATCTGTACGCTGGCCACGTAGTTGCGGTTCCAGATCGGCTCCAGGAACGAATTGGCGAAGCGGAAATAGAGGATATTCATGATCGCCTCCTTCCCGAGGAAGTGATCAATGCGGAAGATCGAGTCTTCCGGGAACACCGAGTGCGCGACGTGGTTGAGCTTCCGCGCGGAGGCCAGGTCACGTCCGAACGGCTTTTCGACAATGACGCGCGCATGCTCGGACAAGTTCGCGGCACCGAGTCCCTTGATCACTGTCTCGAAGAGTGAGGGCGGGATAGCAAGGTAGTGCGCCGGGCGCCGAGCGCTACCCAGCGCCCGTTTTATCGCCGCGAATGTGGCCTGGTCTTTATAATCCCCACTCACGTATCTGAGCAGGGACAGAAGATGGTGGAGGGCACGCTGGTTATCGATCCCGCCCGATCGCTTTATGCTGTCGGTCACGCGTTTGCGAAGACGCGGCAGACTCCACTTCGGGAAAGCGACGCCGATTACCGGCACCTCGAGGGTACCTCGTTTCGCCATCGCATAGAGTGCCGGGAAGATCATCTTGTGGGCGAGATCGCCCGTCACACCGAAGAGCACCAGCGCGTCCGAACAGGATGCGGTCATCAGGCAACTCCCTTCTTGGCGGCCTTTTCCTTATGGCCGCCGAACTGGTAGCGAAGGGCGGACAATACCTTGCCGGCGAAGTTCCCTTCGCTACGCGAGCTGAAGCGTTCGTACAGCGCGGCGCTGAGGACGGGGGCAGAAACCGACTCGTCGATAGCGACGACGATCATCCAGCGCACCTCCGCCGAGTCCGAAACCCGACCGGCCCGCAGAAGGCGCCGCACCATGTTGATTCCCATCCGGCCCAGTCCGATCATACCCAATTCCATGAGGCTTTCCTGTCTCCTAGTGGATCGTAGCGCCCGTTCCTCCCACATCAGATGCTGGCCAGCGCGCCGAAGCAACTACGCTCTGGTCCACATTTGTCGGAAGTTCCGAGCCGTATCGCCAAGCCTGTACTGATCTGAATTCGGTCTGCTACAATTCAGCCACGGAGCAGGGACAGCTGCTCTGGGCCGAGTTTGCCTGCAGAACAGTTTTGGACGGTGGTTTAGCCTGGTGTCCATGATGTCCATTAACCTCGGAATTTGGTTCTATGGGGTTGAAACGGGCGACGCAGGCGAAACGGTTGAACCTTAGGAAATCCAGTAAATACGCGGGTTTTCGGTAACGGCAAGAAAAAAAGTGGGGACGTAGTTCAGTTGGTTAGAACGCTGCCCTGTCACGGCAGAGGTCGCGAGTTCGAGTCTCGTCGTCCCCGCCATTCCTTTGAATGGTTTACAAGGAACCAGTAAAAGCAATCTGGGTCCGTTTGGGTCCAATAAGCGTTTCCGCATCTGCCGATTCGCCCTTCCTCCCGTCCAAATAATCGGGGGAAACGAACTTCTCGGGCTAGTGGACTAGGGTTGATTTGCTTCCCGACAACACGCCCCCTGGCAGAATGGCATCCACGAGCTTCCCCTGCGCGAGGCGTTTGCTTTTTGTCGTTGCCTGGAGATACTTGTTGGTCACGTGCAGATCGCTGTGACGCAAGTAATCGCGGATCATCAATTGGTGTTCGCCCATCTCTGCCAGCATGGTTCCCACCGTGTGCCGAAAGGTGTGCCAGCCTACGCCGGTGATGCCGATCCTCTTGAAGGCCGGCTGGATCTTCTTCTTCAACACCGAAGCCAAGTCGAGCGGTTTCTTTCCCTTCAGTCTTTCTGAAGGAAAGACGAAATCGCCCGGCTGGTTGTAGAGACTTAGCGATCTCCACTCCAGCAAGGCCAGCTTCAGACTCGGATGCATCGGCAATAACTTTGCCGATGCTTCCGTCTTTGTGCTCTTCAGGTGCCCACCCCGACGCCAGTAGTAGGAATGCTGCACACTGAAGTTCATATTGTTGAAATCGCAGTCCAGCCAATGCAGTGCCCCGAGTTCCCCTTGCCGAATTCCTAAGGCACCGTCCAGAAACACGAGAATCTGATCGCGAAATTCCAGTTGTGCCAGACCGAGTATGACCTCTTCCGGTGAAAGGACGAGCGGAGATTTCTGACGCTTCGCACTGACGCGCACGCCCGTGCTTGGCCCTCTTTGCCCACCCGTTCCAACTGGTATTCCCGATGAAATTGGATTGTGGCCACAAAACTCCCAGCGAACGGCATGCGAGAACACAGCCGACATAACGCACTTGATCTTGGCTTTGGTCCCGTCTGCAACTTCTGCTGCTCGTAGCCAGCGTTCTACCTCGATGGTCTTGATGTCCTCCAAAAGGAGGCTTCCCCATCGTGGGAGAATCCAATTTTTCCCATACACCAGATACGCATCTTGCGTGGATATCTCTTTGAGGGGCATCTCCTCTCGACAGTAGTGCTCCCAAAGAGTATTGACGGTTGTTTTCTGCAGGTTCTTTCGCTTGGATTGACTGTTGATTGTTAACCGAAGAGCGTCGGCTGCCGCACATGCTGCTGATTCGTTTGGATATCGTTCCAAAGATCCCAGCTGCACCTTGCGACGTATTGGCTTTCCCGTGATGTCGTTCTCCCACCACCGGTACACCCATACTGCGGAACCTCTCTTCCGCTCTTCGAGCCTCAGACTTCCTTGTTGATAGCGTTTCCGTCTAAACAAAATTCCTCCTCTGTTTAAACGGTACTGACAGCCCAGTCCAGAATAGTCCAGGACTGTAGAACGGTCGAGAAACATTTGCCAGCACTGTCGTTAGCACATGATATGTCCGGTTGAGATAGCAAGTGAAGTGTCCGCTTGGCAGGCGGCGGTTGTAGGAGAGCATGGAAGGCATGTTTTCTTACACGCAGGCCGCGATGGAGCGGACGATGAAG
>Ga0208821_1001017_pt1 | contig 17729 bp, 12 predicted proteins | sample June2015DPH_20_5_FD_184720 | JGI IMG/M metagenome (GOLD analysis project Ga0208821, IMG submission 184720) | Peatland microbial communities from SPRUCE experiment site at the Marcell Experimental Forest, Minnesota, USA - June2015DPH_20_40... | ecosystem: Environmental > Terrestrial > Soil >... | reverse complement strand
CACTGGCTGTTGTTATCGTGGAACTCGTCCTCATTCACCATGGTGATGCAGTTCTTCACCGGGCAAATCTCCTCGCAAATGCCGCAACCGGAGCAGGCTTCGAAGTTGGTGTCGTAGGTGCCCGCGGTCGTGATATCGAACGCGCCATCCGGACAGTTCAGCCAGCACAGCGTGCACTTGGTGCAGGTGGCGAAGTTCACCACCGGCCGTTGCGTGCGCGTCGAGTACTTCGTGAACAGCTCGTTGCGGACTGGCCGGAAGCCCCCGACTTTCCCGGTCACCGGATCGGCGTACGGGCCGCCTTGCGCCTGGCCCTTGATGGATACGCCGCAGCGCATATCCTCCCAGCGGGGCAGCCCGACCTTGACTACCTCTTCGGGATTGCCCTCGCCCGCCTTCACGCCGATCGTGGTAAAGCGCTCGAAGGCATTGCGGGCGGTCGTAACTTTCAGGGAGTTCTTAAGTTTTTCGTTGATGAATTTCTCCACCGACTCCAGGCTCATCAGCTTGGGCAGCGCCTTAGCGATGGCGCCCAGGATGCGGACGTCAGTGTGGTCATCCTTATAAACCCACATGCCGGAGAAGCTGGTAACGCCTCTCACGATTCCTAGTTTGTAAGGCTCTTCCCGGCGGTGAATGTTCTTCAGCAGCGCGGGTGCGTCCTCCAGAGAGATTACGATGAGCGTGTGTCCGGGTTTCAGAGCATGGTGTACGGGTTGTAGCCCAGACCACGCCCACGACTCCGCGCCCTTACAGAGCGTGTCATCGAGAACCACGGTCACGTCGACCTGTTTCGGCTCGTATTGCGCCATTCCGGCTTCGAGCGTCTCCTCGTCGTTGGCGACGATAGCGAAACTCTTCGCTGGAATCCCGTTGCGCTCCGGAGAATCTCCATAACGACCAAAGGAAATGCCCTGTTTGCCTTCGTTGTGCGCGGCCAAAACAATGCCGCGAGTTATGTTCTTGGCCAGGGTCTTTTGGAAGACCCCTCGGTAGACGACTTCGACCGCAAATAGCTGGCCCATTTTGCAACCTCCATTTCTTTTACAATTTCTTCAGTACGATGTCTTCCATTTCCTGCAGGTGCCGGCGCATGGCCGCCTCGGCGGCTGCGGCGTCGCCCCGTTTCAGGGCCGCAAGGATGCGGCGGTGACCGGCGAGCGACTTCTGTTGCCGTCCCTCCACCTGCAACGAGCGTTCCCGGGTCCCACGCAACAAATCCATCAACACGTCCACCACCTTCAAGATCGCGCTGTTGTCGGACGCCAGAGCGATGCTGTAGTGAAACTCAGAGTCCTCTTCGATTCCGAGTTCGCCGCGGCGCACGTTCGCCTCCTGGCGCGCAAGAATCTCCTCCATCTCAGCGATCTCATCGCGAGAGGCGTGCACAGCGGCGCGCCCGGCCAAGGGCGGCTCGAGCATCTGGCGCACGTCGAGCAGTTCCGCAACCATCTTCCGCTTCTCCAGGAGTGCGGTAGCCAGAGGATTGGCTGGGGTAGCACCAGGACTGCGAACCACTGTGCCGATACCATGACGTGGTTCGAGCAAACCCATCAGTTCCAAGCTGCGGATGGCATCGCGCACGGAGCCGCGGCTCACGCCCAGCATCCGAACCAGTTCGCGTTCTGGGGGCAGAAGGTCACCGGGCTTCAGCTCTTCCGCAATGTGCCGCTCCAGTTGCTTGGCGACCTCCTGGTAGACCTTACTTCTGGGGATCGTCTCGAATCCGACTCTCGCTGGTGATTCAGTGCCCATCATTTTGGAATTGGTCTGATGTCTGACCACTTCATTCCAGTCCTGAACCCTAAATGGCACAAGGACCTAGATCACGTATCAATGTGACAGTAATCACTGTGAGGTTCTTGGTTCGAGATTTCTGGGGATTGCCTCGAACCCGAGCCTCGCTTGTGATTCAGTGCCCATCATTGGGATTGGTCTGAGGAATTGGTCTGATATTTGACCAGTTTCATTTCAGCCCTGAACCTTCAAATGACGCAAGGACCTGGATCACGTATCAATGTGAGGTGAGCAACGTCAGGCTTTGATTCCGGACGGAGAGTCCTCATACGTCACGCTGAACGGCGGGTGCCGATCAGTCCACCACCGAATGCTGGGTAGTGTCCTAATTTGAAATCCTCAGACATTGCCGGTTAACGGTCAGACCAAGCGCTTGAGTCCCATTTGCCTTTTCCCCGCGCGGCAATCATAATCACTAGTTTGTTTAATCCCGTGCTAGCTTTGAGGCAAAAGAAGTCCCGACGATGAGGGTGCATCGTTTCCTGGCCGGGCTGGCCCCGGTACAAACCATGGTTGCCAGTTCAATCCTGTATTCGATCAGTGTTGCCATTTTTGCATTCCCTGGAGGCGCAGTAAGAACATGGACAAACTAGTTCGCATCGCTCTGGCAGCTGTCTTTCTTCTAGGCATCGCTTCCGCTCAGAACATTCCGGCAATCGATGTATTCGGCGGCTACTCATACCTCAACTTTGATTTGCCGACGACCTCGGTTACGTCTTCTCAGCGGCTGGCTCTAAACGGCTGGGAATTTTCCGCCTCGGTCCGCCTGCTTCATCGCCTTTCTGTCGAGGCAGACGTCAGCGGCCACCAGCTTAGCGATTGCGTCGGTACTACGACTATAAACTGCAGCAATCTCTCCTTCATGGGAGGGCCGCGCTTCACGTTTGGGAATCACTCCAGCAAGATCACAGGCTTCGTGCACGCCCTGGTTGGGGAAGATCGGATGGATCTTCCAGTTTCCGGGTTTTCCGTGTCCGATACGTCGGTGATGGCAGCTGCGGGCGCTGGCGTTGATTATTGGTTTTTTCGTCACATCGGACTTCAGTTGGGCCCGGCCGATTTTGTGTACACTCGTCACCTGAACCAGTACGCCGCTCCCAGCCAAAATAGCATCCGCGCGTCTGGCGGAATCGTTTTTCGATTTGGCGGTGATTTTTCTCCGCCTGAGCCCAAGCCTCCGAAGGGGTCCCAGGAGAAGGCCGAGTCGCATCGTTCCTGGACGCGACCCTGGCATAAGACCACTTCTGCTCCTTCCGAAAGTCAGCCCCGGACCGTCGCCACCAATCGGCCTGCTCAGCCCGCTCAGCCTGCTCAGCCGTTGACTGTATCGAGCCGCGGGATGTCGATCGCTTCGCTCGGCGCCTTCTTTGCGCCGCAGGAATTTGACGGAGCGAAAATTGTGGAGATCGTCCCGGGAGGTGTCGCGGAGATGGCATCTTTGAAGGCCGGCGATCTAATCAAGTCGGTGGATGGCAAAGCCGTACGGACGCCGATGGAGCTGGCCGCTGAGCTGTCGGACAAATCCGGGAAAGTTCGCATCGGCATTCTGCGGGGAGACTTTGCGACGGAGACGGTAATCTTGCTGGGCAGTCGCTAATTACTGCCGCAGACCGGATGTCGAGCAGTCAAGTCCGTGCCGTGGGCAAAATGCAACGGCGGGGGAACCGGGAAACTGGTGCGTCCGAAGAGATTCAATTCCCGACCTACAGCACCGGAGGCAGTCTAAATATCATCTGCCTTCCAGGAATCAGCGGTTTACCGTGGCTCTTACGTGGCCAAGTGCGGTGTTTGACCGCATTCAATTGAATACATTCTGAACAATTGAAAACCATCAACCCATAAATGTGAACATGGCAGCGCTTGAAAGCAGGGTGCAGCGAGAGCGCGGTGGCCGAGATGCGTGCCCCCCCAAAAAAAAAGACAGAGTCCAAGACCTGCGCCTGGCCACCTCTGACGGTCGTGGGTTCCATTCACGAGGGAAGCGCACAGATTGAGCTCGACCCGTGCTGGCCAAAACAAGTGATCTTGGTCACAGAAAGCGGAAGTCGCTTGGCAGAACATTGAGAGTGCGGCGTCGGGCGCTCGGAAAGTGCCGAGGGTTTGGTGTGCACTGCACCGATCCGCCGCGTGGAGATGCAAGGAGTACGAGGTGCGTCTTAAGCCAACACGGTTGCGCTGGCTCTCGCAGATTGTCTTCTTCGCACTGTTCCTGTTCCTTCTGCTGCGCACGGAGTTCCGCGGATCGCTGCACGCCGGCGGGAGTGAGATCCGGCTTCCCTATCCGGTGCAGTTGTTTTTCCAATTTGATCCGCTGGTGACGCTGTCGAATGCGCTCTCCAGCCGCGCTCTGTACCACGGCCTGTTGTGGAGTCTGGCAGTTCTGATTCCGACAATGTTTCTCGGACGCTTTTTCTGTGGATGGATTTGTCCTCTGGGCTCCATCCACCACTTCTTCAGCAACCTGAGATCCGAGCGCAAACGTGGAAAACAACTGATTGAATCGAACCGGTACAAGCGCTGGCAGACGACGAAGTACTACCTCTTAGCCGCGGCCTTAGTAGCCGCCGTACTGGGCACAGGGATCGTCGGATGGCTGGATCCTTTCTCGTTGCTGGTGCGTTCGCTCGGCCTATCCATTTTGCCCGCAACGAACTACGCCCTGAATGCCGTGCTGCGCGCGATGGAACACAGCAGATTTGCACCGGTGCAGATGGCGGGCAGCGGGTTGCATCTCATTTTCGGAGGGTTGCTGCTCGGTTTCAAACAGCCGTATTTTCGCCAAGGGATTTGGCTCGGCATCATCTTCATATTTCTTCTGGCGCTCAATTTTCGCGTGACCCGCTTCTGGTGCCGGGCGCTTTGCCCACTGGGCGCTCTGCTCGGTATCGTATCCCGCTGGTCGATTCTTGGACTGGTCAAGACCCCGGAGAGCTGCGAGGACTGCAATCGCTGCCTGCTGCGCTGCCAGGGCGGCGATGATCCGATCGGCGGAGTTCCGTGGCGTCAACCGGAGTGCCATCTCTGTCTGAACTGTATTGACGAGTGTCCGGAGCACGGCCTGCAGTTCAAGTTTTTTCCCGCTCAAAAATCCATCGGTACGAACCTGCAGAGACGCAAGGTGCTAGCCGGATTGGCGGCGGGGGCAGCCGTGGTTCCGCTATTGCGCAGCACGCCCGGATTCGCAGTCGAGAGCCATGAGCGGTTGCTGCGTCCTCCGGGCGCACTGGACGAAGAGTACTTCCTGTCGCGCTGCATACGGTGCGGTGAGTGCATGAAGGTCTGCCCAAACAACGCGCTGCATCCCGCGTTGAGCGAAGCAGGGTTGGAAGGTCTCTGGACGCCAGTCATGGTGCCGCGGATTGGCTACTGCGAGAGCAGTTGCGTGCTGTGCTCCGAGGTTTGTCCTACCGGCGCTATCTGGGAGATCACGGCGAAAGAGAAGGGCTGGGAGGCGCGGGTCGCCGGCGACGCCAAGCCGATCAGTCTTGGAACAGCGTTCTTAGATCGCGGGCGATGTTTGCCTTGGGCTATGGCAACGCCGTGCATTGTCTGCGAGGAGTGGTGTCCGACATCGCCCAAAGCCATCTATTTGCAACCCGCCGAAGTCGCGAATGCAGAGGGCCATCTGCAGCAGGTAAAACAACCGTTTGTCGATCCTCATCTCTGCGTGGGCTGTGGGGCGTGCGAATACGCCTGCCCGGTGCAGGATCGCCCGGCAGTTTACGTGACCAGCGTCGGCGAGAGCCGTTCGCGAACCAACCAGATTCTGCTGAATCGTGGCAAACAGAGGCCAAGGTGAAAGCCCGTGGAGCGCTGCTGATCATGCTCGGTGTCGCGCTGCTCCTGGACGCCAGTTGCAAACGTCAACCGGCGGCTGAGCCGTCATTTTTCCCTGCATCCAATCAGGTTGCGGGCTGGGCGAAGACTGGAGACACACGAACCTTCGAGGCTGCGGACCTGTGGAAGTACATCGACGGCGAGGCGGAACGGTACTTGAAGGCTGGGGTGCAGAGAGTATCTACGGCTGACTATAAGTTCCAGAACCAGGTCGACGCGACAGTAGACATCTACACCATGGGGAACGCGGCCGGCGCAGAAAAGATTTTCAACTCGGAGCCGGCGGCGAATGCCGCCTTTGCAGGACTGGGAGATAGCGCCCGCCTCTCCAGCCAAAGCCTGGTTTTTCGCGAAGGTCCTTATCTGGTGCGCATCACCGCCTATGAGGATTCGATGGAAACGAAACCAGCCCTTCTCGGACTGGCGCGTTCCATAGAGCTGCGGCTCGCCAAGTGAGCCGGTCGCAAATTGTGTGCCGCTGGTCACTGAAAATGCAGCCGGATTGGAGTATTGATAATCAAGGGCAGCGTAGTGGCGTAGAGCCCGAGTGGGAACGACTATGGACCACGAGCGCAACAAGAGCCGGCGGGATTTTCTGAAGCAGTGCTTCACGGGCGCTGCGGTTCTCGGTGCCAGCGTCCGAATGGGACTGCTCTCATCGGCAGAAGAAGGCGCGGCGCTCGCGAAATCCAGGGTAGTGATCGCGCGTGATGCCATGTTGCGCGGCACGGGCACCACGGTGGATTCGCGCCGGATGCTGAGCCTCCTGGATCGCGCCATGCAGGCTCTTTTCGACCGCGATAATCCGATCGAGACGTGGAAGAAGCTGGTCCGCCCGGGTGAGACGGTGGGACTGAAAGTGAATGCACTTGGAGGACGCGGACTCTCCAGCAACCTTCAGCTCGTCGAAGCCATTTGCGGGCGCTTGCAGGAGGCCGGAATCAAGGCGAGCGATATCGTGGTCTGGGACCGTGACACCGGCGAAATGGAACACGTTGGATTCCATGTGTCGACGAGCGGAAACCGGGTGCAATGCTTCGGCACCGATCGCGTCGATTACGAACAAGAGCTGGTCACGCATGGCAGCGTTGGCAGCCGGTTATCGAAGATTCTGACGCAACGCTGCAACGTCCTGATCAATGTCCCAGTGCTGAAAGACCACGACGGCGCTGGCGTAACCATCGCCCTGAAAAACATGTATGGCGTCATTCATAACCCGAACAAGTACCACCCCAACGGCTGCAATCCGTATATCGCAGACTTGAATATGCTGCCGGAAATCAGGTCGAAGATGCGATTGACCATCTGCGATGCGACCACGGCCTGCTTCGAAGGTGGGCCGGGATACAAGCCGGAATACAGTTGGAAGAACAATGCCCTGATGGTTTCGCAGGATCCCGTCGCGCTCGACTACATGGGCTGGCAAATCATCGAGCGCAAGCGAGCCGAAAAAGGATTGACCACGCTGGAAGGCGATAAAAGAGCGCCCCACTACATCGCGACCGCCGCCGATGCCGAGCATCGACTGGGCACGAATGATCCCAGGAGAATCGCGGCGGTCGAGGTGTAGGGGGTGCGTGATTGGGGTTCAACATGGCGCGTGAACTCGATGCGCAAGCAGGCCGGAGTCCCGCTGTCCGCGGTGAGCGAAGCCTGTCCTCGTGCCCGCTCGATCGCCGTTCGTTCCTGCAGTGTGCCCTGGCGTCAGGAGCAGCTCTAGGCGTCGGCGAATTTGTCCCCTTCGTCGCGATCCCCGCGTGGGCTGGTCCGCCGAAGCAGGATGATTCGCGATTCACCGTCGAAGCGAAGTTCTACCAGAAACTTCCCAACAACAAGAAGATCAAGTGCAAGCTGTGTCCGCGCGAATGCACGGTGGGAGACCGGGAACGCGGCTATTGTGGCGTGCGGGAGAATCGCGGGGGCACCTACTACACGCTGGTGCACTCGCGGGTGTGCGCCGCGCACATCGATCCCATCGAAAAGAAGCCCTTGTTCCACTACCTGCCGGGGACGCTCGCTTTCTCGTTGGCCACGGCGGGCTGCAACGTCAACTGTAAGTTTTGCCAGAACTGGGATATCTCCCAGGTGCGTCCGGAGCAGGTTCCGGCCGAATATGCGCCCCCGAAATTGGTTGCCGAGCTGGCCAAACAGCGCGACTGTCCGACCATTGCCTACACCTACAGCGAGCCGGTGATCTTCAGCGAGTACATCATGGATGCGGCCGATGCCGGGCACGAAGCCGGCATCCGCAGTGTGGTCGTGTCGAATGGCTACATGCAAGAGGAAGCACTGAAGACAGCATACGGAAAAATGGACGCAGTCAAGATCGATCTGAAAGCATTCACCGAGTCCTACTACAAAGATGTAGTCGTGGGCGAGTTGAAGCCAGTGTTGGACTCGCTCGTCACGTTGCGGAAGATGAACAAGTGGACCGAGATCGTGTACCTGGTGGTGCCGACTCTCAACGACAGCGATGCCGAATTTCGCGGCCTGGCACAGTGGATCAAGACCAACCTGGGCGTGGATGTGCCGGTACATTTCACGCAATTTCATCCCGAATACTTGCTGAAGAACCTGCCCATAACGCCGGTGCCCACGCTGGAGCGCGCCAAGGCGATTGCCGACGCCGAGGGGCTGCACTACGCATACATCGGCAATGTGCCGGGACATCCTGCGCAAAATACTTACTGCCCGAAGTGCCGCCGCATGTTGGTGGAACGCGTAGGGTTCACGGCGAGTCAGATGCTGATCCGCAAGGGCAGTTGCCCGTTCTGCGGGCAGCCGATCCCTGGCGTTTGGCACGCATGAAAGCGGGAGAGGAGTTTTCGCTATGAATATCAAGATGCGCCCCAAGATATATTGGCTGGCGGCTTTATTCCTCGCGATCCTGGCGATTGCAGCGGTGCGGCACGTCCGTGCTGCTGATCCCCGGAACGTAGGACAAGAGAACGTGAGACAGGCCGCTGTTGCCGGCGGCTTCTATCCGTCCGACCCGAAGGCGCTCACGGCGATGATTGATGACATGCTGGCGCATGCCGCTTCGTCCCAGCCGCCGATCAACGTTCCGACCAGCGACCCGATCATCGCGGTGGTTGCACCGCACGCCGGTTATCAGTTCTCCGGCCCCGTCGCTGCCTATACGTATGCGGCGCTGAAAGGGCGCAAGTTTTCGCGCGTAGTCGTGATTGCACCTTCGCACTACGAGGCCTTTGATTTCACTTCCGTCTATGAGGGCGACGCTTATGCGACGCCGCTGGGCACAGTCCCGGTAGACAAGGCGTTTGCAAAGCAACTCGTGCAGATGAGTCCAACCATCAAATTCTCCAGCCGGGGACACACTCCCACCAAGGAGGGCGCTGAGCATGCGCTCGAGGTGGAGTTGCCGTGGTTGCAGCGGGTGCTAGGTGATTTCGAACTCGTGCCCGTCGTCATGGGAGACCAGAGCTACGAAAACAGCCGTGCGCTGGGAGTAGCTCTGGCGAAGCTAATCCAGGGCAAGGATAAAGATAACGACACGCTGATTGTGGCGAGTTCCGATCTGTCGCACTATCACCCCTATGACGAAGCGGTGAAGATCGACCATAAGACGCTGAACGCACTGCAGGAGTGGGACTACCTCAGCATGTCGCGGAACTTTGAGTCGCGGATCTGGGAAGCCTGTGGGGGCGCGCCCATCGTAGCCGCCATGATTGCTGCCGAGCGCATGGGAGCAAACCAAGCCCTGGTGCTCAAGTATGCCAATTCAGGCGACATCACAGGCGATCACTCGCGCGTAGTCGGATACAGCGCGGACGTCTTTTTGAAAACTCAAAGCGGAAAGACAGTGGAACCGCAATTCTCGCTGACCGGCCACGAGAAAAACGAACTGCTCGCTCTGGCTCGCAAGTCGGTGGAGTACGCGGTGCGGGAGCGAAAGGCGTATGAACCAACCGCGAGCGCCAGCGAAGTGCTGAATGAGGAGCGCGGTGCGTTCGTGACCCTGCGCGAATCGGGAGAACTGCGGGGGTGCATTGGCTATACCTCAGCGGCGAAGCCTCTATACATGACGGTGCGGGACACGGCCACGCTGGCCGCCCTGCGCGATACCCGATTCCAGCCGGTAGCAGCCGCGGAGTTGTCGCAAATCGACTATGAAGTCTCCGTGCTGTCGCCCCTTCGGCGCGTGCTGGACATTCGGCAGATCAAGGTTGGCCAGCACGGTTTGCTGATGAAGAACGGCGCGTACGAGGGTCTTATGCTTCCGCAGGTGCCGGTCGAGGAAAAATGGGATCGACAGAAGTTCCTGGAAGAAACCTGCGCCAAAGCGGGCATGCATTCCGGCTGCTGGAAGGATGAGAACACAGATATCTTCATGTTTACCGCGGTTGTATTCGGCGAAAAGAGGCCGCAAGCGCTTATGCCCGAGACATCTTTGCCTCCAGGTAAACCCGCGTGGCCAGGAGGGACGGCGCCAGGTTCACCGCCGCACTGAGCCATGCCGTTTTCCAAAAACCAAACACCGGGATGAGGTAACTGCTTAACAAAAGCGCGCCCGCGCATCCGCCCAGCAGATCGATGGCATAGAGTGTACCCAGTCTCGATCGACCGCTGCCGTCATGCAGGTAGATCTCCGTCGCGACAGGAAATTGATAGCCCCCCAGCATTCCGCAGAGAGCGGCCAATGCGGGGAAGACAAACTGCGCCGCCAGCCATGTTGCTGCCATCCCAGAAATCCTCGACAGCAGGCTAACCACAAATATCAGCGCAGGACCAGAAAGGGCGAGCAGGAACTGGGTGGTTGCCATGGTGCGGTAGGGTGGAAGATCGCTGGAACGAATGCGGCGGATGCCCAGCCAACTTCCGAAGGCAATGCCCGCCATGCACATGGCGATGAGGATCGTGAGCTGGTGGTAAACGTAACCGTAGACGGACTGGAATGCCAGCAGCAGGAAAATCTGCAGAGTCATCAGTGTGAATCCGGTCGCAGCCACCGAGCACGCTGCGGCAGACCTGGCGCGTTTCTCGCGATTGGGCACAAGCGCGAGAAGAACCGCTACAAACCATGTGACAACAAGGACAGCATCAATGACGCGGGTGAAAGCCATGTGCGCAGCGGCCCGGAACCAGCGGGAATAGCCCAACTTGAACTGTGTGCTCCAGAGCACAACGTCGAAGTAGTAGGCGATCGGCTCGAAATCGTGATTGACGGGCGTCGAGGACAGCGGCCGCAGTTGCCCCTGGATCTGTTCCATGCGATCGGGCATCATGCGGAATGGGATGAAGTATTCGCGAACATACTGCGTCTTCAGATTCCGCTCCTGCAACCTCGCCATCAGCGTTTGGGGATTGTCCGTCAGAACATCGGGTCGCGTAGCGGCGAAGAAGTGGATGGTTTCGCCGGGGACAGCGACAACGTAAGGGAAAACTTCCCGCAGGGTGTGATGAATGCAGCGCAGGAATTCCCCGAGGTCGGGGCTGATGTAATCCTCCGACGAGCGCAGTTGCAAGGCGAGCAGTCCGCCGGACGCGAGGTGATCGCGAGCGGAACGAAAGAACTCGGCCGTGTAGAACCGGTTCAACTGCGCGGTCTGCGGATCGGGCACGTTAAGAATGATTACGTCGAATGCGCCGCTCGCCGTCTTGAGAGAGTTCTTAAGAAAGTATCGGCCATCGGCGTAGTGCACGTGCACGCGAGGATCCGCGACAACCGAAGCGGACTGTACAGGAAAAAACTGCCGCGCCATGTCGATGAGCGCGGGATCCAGTTCAACGTAGTCGATCCGCTCGACCGTGGGATGCTTCAGCGCTTGGGCGATACTGCCGTTCACGCCGCCGCCAATCATTAGAAGATGCCTCGGCGCCGGGTGCTCCAGCAGCGCGTAGTGAACCGCCTCTTCGGCGGCGTTCTCGTCCGGCGCGCTGGCCAGGATCACACCGTTGTCATAAATGCTGCGGATGTTGCCGGTTTCGATCACCGCGAGGTTGCCGTAAATCGAGTCGCGCGATCCCACCAGTTGGAATCCCCGCCACAGGCGCGCCTGTGCGGACCTGTCCAACGCCGGGGCTACATAGATGAGGAGAGGGACCGCTAAAAGTGCCGCCGCCGCAGTCATGGCCCAGAGCTGCTTGCGGCTCATCCGAAACAACAAGACGGCTGCCATACACAGGTTCAGTAGGAGCACGACGGTCGCGATTTGGAAGGACCCAAGAAAGCGCAGCAACACAACGCTGGCCAGGATTCCTCCGACGGCCGAACCGGCGGCCTCCAGCAAGTAAGCCGAGCTGGTTGCAACGCGAGCAGAGACTCCGCACTCCTGTTCGTACATCCGGGTGGCAACCACGAAAAGCGATCCTGCGACAATGCAAAACAGGCTCAGACATGCCAGGGAGGTAAGCAGCATCGGCACCGGACCAACCAACTCTCCTGGCACTGTCTGAAAAAAAGATCTGGAGGCGCGCAAAGCCCAGATCGTCGGCAGCAAGCTGACGCCGAGCAGGCATTCGAGCGCGGCGACCGCCCGCCGAGCGTTGTTACGAGCGTTGTTCCCGCCCAGCGCAAAATGGCTGCTCAGGCTGCTGCCAGCGGCGGTCCAGAAGAGCCAGGTGGCTAACATAATTCCCAGCGAAATCTCGTTGCCGTTGAACACGACGATGAGCTCCCGCATGAGAACGATCTGGCCGATGACCGCGCTGAACCCGATCAGCGTCAGAGAGGCTCTTACGGCAGACGTCGATTGTTTCGCACACGGCACTGTGACGGACGGCATAGCTGCTGCCACCAGAACGAGATTAGAATTTAGTTGTTGCGCAAAAGCAAAGAGGTCAAAACAATATGCCGCCGACCGAGGGCGCCATACTCAACCGCCGTGAAGCATTAATCAAACTGCTTCGCCTGGGAGGAGTCGCTGCCGGAACCGCAGGCCTCGGAGTCTGGCTGAGCGAACACAGCCAGCGCCCCGAGCCAGAGCTGGCCGTCAATTTGAAGCGCAGTCATACTGTGGCGGTTGATCCGGCTTTGCCCGAGATGGCGGTTATTCAGGGAGATGATCCCGAACAACTGGTGCGGACTGCCCTCGAAGAACTGGGCGGCATCCATCGATTCGTCTCCCGCGCCGACATCGTGTTGGTGAAGCCGAACATCGGCTGGGACCGCACTCCAGAACAGGCGGCCAACACTAATCCGAAAATCGTCGCCGAGATCGTCCGGCAGTGCTGGAACGCAGGGGCGAAGCGGGTCATTGTGACCGACGTGAGCTGTAACGACCCGCGCCGGTGTTTTCAGAGGTCGGGCATTGCCGAGGCAGCGCGGCGCGAAGGCGCCGAAGTGATTCTGCCCGATGCCGCCAGATTCAAAGATGTAGACCTGCAGGGAGACGTTCTGCGGGACTGGCCGGTTTTCGATCCCTTCCTGAATGCCGACAAGATCATCAACGTCCCGATCGCCAAACACCACAGCCTGACCGGCACGACTCTGGGGATGAAGAACTGGTACGGCATCCTGGGTGGACCGCGTCATCAGTTGCACCAGAAGATCCACGAAAGCCTAGTGGACCTCGCCGATTTCATTCGTCCGACTCTTACCATCATCGATTGCTATCGCGTGCTCATCCGGAACGGCCCCACCGGAGGCAACCTTGACGATGTCCTGCTCAAAAAGACGCTGGTGGCTGGAACCGATCCGGTGGCGCTCGACGCTTATGTGGCGAAGGCCTACTGGAATTTGGAAGTCTCTTCCCTGCCCTATTTGAAAATGGCTGCCCAGCGCGGCTTGGGAACCTACGAATTCGGGAAGATCCGCACGCGCGTAAGAAGCAGTGCATGAGAGGCCACACCGACTCTGCAGTAGCTCCGGCATTTTCCCTCGAACCGTAGCATCCGCCGAAGAATCGCTGCGGCTTCAATACACAGAAACGCGGGTCAGAGAAGGGCGACGATCGCCAGCTCCCGACAAATCCATCCCTGCCACGTCTAACGAATGAAGCCGCATGTTAGGCTTCTGCGGAGCCTACGGAGACGCTAAGGTGATCGGCCGGGTCTTTAAAGCATTTCAATATCGCGATTTCCGCCTGATGTGGATTGGCGCCTGCACTTCCAGCATCGGCACCTGGATGCAAATCGTGGCGCAGGGCTGGCTGATCTACCGGCTCAGCCACTCCGCGTTCTTGCTGGCGCTGGATCAATTTCTCGGCGGCATTCCCATCTTTCTGTTCTCTCTGATCGGCGGCGTGGTTGCCGATCGCGTGGAGCGCCGGAAGATTCTGCTCGGCTCCCAGTATGTGCAGATGACAACAGCCGGGCTGCTCACCATTCTGGTGGCGACTGGCCGGGTCCACGTCTGGCACATCCTTTGCCTTTCGTTCATTTCCGGATTCGCCCAGGCCTTCGGCGGTCCGGCCTATCAGGCGCTGATTCCGACGCTGGTCGAGAGGGAAGACATGCCGAACGCCATTGCACTGAATTCGATTCAGTTCAACGTGGCGGTCATGGTCGGGCCGGCACTCGCCGGGCAGGCCTTAGCGAGGCTGGGAGAGAAGTGGTGCTTCGGGCTGAACGCGCTTTCTTTCCTCGCGCCCATCGTGTCGCTGTCGATCATCCGCGCCCGCTTCCTGCCGCTGAAGACCACGGAGTCGATGTTCACCAGCCTGAAGCAGGGCATTCAGTTCGCCCGCAAGCAGAGTTCGATGGAGGCGCTGATTGTGCTGGCTTTCTGCATGACCGCTTTGAGCATGCCCATGCGCACCTACTTTCCCGTGTTCGTGAAGGACATCTTCCATCGTGGTCCGGAAACCTACGGCAATCTCCTCGCGCTCATGGGACTCGGTTCGATTTGCGGATCGCTAACCATCGCGAGCGCGGGCAATATAAGAAAAAAGGGGCGTGTTGCTCTCGGCGCGCTCATCTGCCTGGGCGCAGGGATTTCTGGGTTTGCTCTTTCGAAGTCGCTGCCGCTGAGCGAGACCTTCCTGGTGCTGGTGGGCGCATCCATGATGGCTGTTTTTGCCACCGTGAATTCGCTGGTGCAGTTGATTACCACCAACGAAATGCGCGGGCGCGTGATGAGTGTGTACAATTTCGCATTCCGCGGCGGCATGCCTATGGGAAATCTGCTGTCGGGATGGCTCGTTCCCCTGTTCACGGCGCCGGTGGTGCTCAGCCTGAACGGATTCCTGCTTATTCTGCTGGCCCTTTACTTCCTGCTGGTCCAACGGCGGCTGGCTGCGCTCTAAGAGTGACAAGCGGCGAGGCAGCCGGTTCTCTGAGAGTGATTGTTAAAGTGGGGGTCCTGATTGAAGGACAAGAGGTGCATTCCCGGAGAGCGCGTCGAGTTTGTTCTTCCTAGAGGCGGCAGCCGACTAGGTAACCCATACTCCTCGTCGCCTATCAGGGAAGTAGTTTTATCTTTTCGTCACCTTGCTTCTCTTTGTTTGCCCGATCAGTTGGCGGGAGCGGCTACAACTCGAAGAGCCCAACAAAGCGCGCGCAGCGCGTGCAGCGACTGCATGCCTTCTTACTTGGTTTTCTGCTCGGCAGTAGTCTCCTCAAGCTGGTCCCCAGTCTTTTGCCAACTGGGATTGGGGTTGTATTCCTTCATAGCTTTGGCAAGAACATCGGTCTTCTTGCCGAGATCCTTCTCATACACGACTCCATCCTCGTTCACGAGGAAGGTCATCACACCGGACGACCTGTATTCCGCCGGATAGGCCGCGAAAGCGAAACCCCCTGTCATTTTGCCGTTTACGATGTAACTCTTTGCGCCGCCTGGGCCATTTTTCCCTTGACGCGTCAGAATGAGGTAATAGTAACCGCGATAAGGCGCCGGAGCACCATCTTGGCTTTTGGCAAAGGCCGATGCCACCAGCGGCCCGATGGGGCTCTGCGGTTCGCTATTGGCAGCTTTCCAATAAAGGCCATTGTGCCGCCCTTCATCACTGAAGATCTTCCGTGCGTACTCGCTGTGCTGCGCGGAGTATTCCTTTTCCGCCGCCACCAGTTCCTGGCAAACGCGGATGGCCGATAGTTCATTCCGGCCAATTCGCCTGTATAAAATTTCTTTCTTGCCTGCCTCGGTGTCGAAATACCAGGAATTACCTTTGTTCACGAGCGGTATGGGGGAAGGCCAATTATGCGCGCCGATATACAAGACAGTGGTTCCATCCGGTTCTTTCACCAGACGGTGCATTTCCTGATATCTCTTTACGAAATTAGCGCGACTCTGGGCGTCCTCGGTTTCGTCTCCCGACGAGACGATTTGCTTTCCCTCGGGCCCGAGAATATCGAGCATCGCTTTTTCATCGTTACTCTGCGCTGCTGTGACCAGCGCGTTACTCGCGTCTTCCGCCGATGAAAACGTTTTCTGGCCCGGTTGCTGCGCCATGGAACGGGTGGGGAAACACACCGCCAAAAGGAGTGCGACCACGGCTAATTTAGGAAGATTGGCCCAATGTAATTTGTCGAAGTTCAGCTTCGTTCGCCGCATATGGCTTCTCTCCATTTCCAAATTTTTCAAGCTCCCATGAACATAACGAAACTTCGATTAGTGACGCCCGCCACCGCCGCCGCGCGCTCCGCCACCGCCGACACGCGCCCCGCCGCCGCTACGGACGCTGGCGCTACCGCGTGACGAATAGCTCTTGGTCTGTCCGCCATGGTCATAGCCGCTGAAGGCGCCCGAGCGCGTGCCGCTCTGACCACGGGGTTCAGCGTAGCCTCGAGCCGCCTGCCTGTTTCCGTTGAAAGGCCTGGCCGCAGCTCCGGGACGGTTGTTAACTCCGCCGCGCGCGCCTCCCGCTCGGTAGGCATTGCTCCGGTTATAAAAAGTTCTGCTCCCGGAGTAATACCTGCCGCCGTTATACATTGCGTAGTGGTTATGCCAATTGAATCCCCAATGGCCCCAGCCCCATCCAAAACCTCCGTACCAACCGATTGGGAACCCGATCCCGAACGAGAGGTACGGGCCGCCAAACCAAATTCCGGGATACGGGTACCATCCCGGCCACGCCACGATGGGATATCCATAAACCAACCACGGGTTGTAGGCCGGGACATAAACGACATCAGGCTCAGCAGGTTCTATGTCAATGTCCGGGCCATCCTCCTTTACGACTTCCTGCGGGGTGGCCTTCAGAGCGCCGGCTTGTTCCGCTTTGTGGCGCATCACCTGCACGGCATCCATCACATCCTGCTGCTGGTTGTAATAAGCGTCGCCGAGAGATGATGTCCAGGAGAGGTTCTTGTCCATGTTTCCCAGGACGGAGGGAAATGCAGCGAGCGCCTTGACGCTCGGGTCCCAGGGTTGTTGATCCACAGCTTGCCCCAGAGCCTCGCCCTTCAAATCAGGATGCGCCTGCACCCATCGGTTGGCCTCGACGACTTGCTCGGGAAACGTGGAAGCCGCCAGGATCTGCGCCACCAGCGAATCCGGATACAGCGCGATCGGCGCTACCAACCGCTGCAGCTGCTCGGGAGTCTGTTGCGTATATGGCGGCGCCTGAGCGTCTTGCGCCGGGGCTTGCGCGTCCGGTGCTGGCGCGTCTTGAGAGGCCAACAGGTTCTGAGGCCAGAGCGCGAACAACAGAACCAACGACAACAGGGAAATTAAACTCTGCTGGCTCAATCGAGGCCTGGAGAACCCTCCGGCACATCCGAAAATGTTCATGTTCTTGAACCTCCTCTGCAAAATCCTACGGAACCCAATGCCATGACCAGCAAGAGGCAGAGTTCTTACGCCGCCGCCCCGCTACGCTGGCACCATTCGCTAAAATGTAGTGCGAGCCGGTACGGATACGTCGCTCGTTCGATGATCCGCAGCATCCGTCCCCGCAGTTCGCTCTCCCGATGACGCATGCGAGTTGAAACAGTCTGCTCTGGCCCGGCTGTAACCCCAAAATAAGCAGCCAAAGTATGCCCGTCTGTTCAAAATTGAACACCTTTCGTTAGATGCCCCATGGCGTAGCCGCGTTGCAACGCAGAACGATGGTGGAGGCTCTAGCAGGTTGCGGAAAAACTCGATTTGAAGATTTGAAGCGGACGGAGTACCCCGAAACTCTCTTGTTTCCACAGCACAACCTGATAAGAAGAAAGCATGCGTGGAAAAGACGAGCAGCAGTTGGATGTGT
>Ga0208821_1001016_pt1 | contig 17733 bp, 22 predicted proteins | sample June2015DPH_20_5_FD_184720 | JGI IMG/M metagenome (GOLD analysis project Ga0208821, IMG submission 184720) | Peatland microbial communities from SPRUCE experiment site at the Marcell Experimental Forest, Minnesota, USA - June2015DPH_20_40... | ecosystem: Environmental > Terrestrial > Soil >... | reverse complement strand
GTCGAGTTCCTCGCGAACGATCACGGACGGCGGTACTCTCCTCATGGCCTGGGCCTCCTTGTCGTTGTTAGCGCTACGACATGGTGGTTCAGGTCGCTTCGATTTACAGGGAGGCTAGGACGTCACCAGCCTCCGCTGTAGCGGTGTTGAAGGGTAGACGGCTCAGCGCAGCAAGAATCGCCCAGTCTGCTGGTCGGTATCTCACACATGCGTGGAGCGGACGTTCGAGGATGCGTACTTGTGCTGAAGCACCATGATCTTGATGTCCTTGTCCCACTTGGACCGACGGGTACACGGGATAAGGGCAAAAATCCGGCATAGCCCGATGTAGAGGAGAGAAAAGAGCACGGCGGATAATTGCCGACGTCGATGTCAGTGCCAGTCAGCGGCCTGATCGGGATTTTGGTGCCCTACACCTCTCAGGAGAGCACCGCGAAGGACGAGGCTCTGGACGCTACCGAGGAGCAGCTAAGTGAATCTCGTCAACCGAGGTCTGACCGCAACTAGGTAGACGACCGCCGCAACCAAGCCGACGATACCTAATAGGAGGGTTCCCGCAACAAGCCCGATAATCCATCCGGCCTTGGCGCGGGGCGACAACTCACCGGGTGGCCTTCTTGCCGCATCGACAATGGCCCAGATGATCAGGCCAAGACCCGCAAGAACGAAAATCGGAAGAAGACTGGTCACCCTGCAACCTCCGACCAAGAGTCTACGGCCCTCGGTAGGTGAATCGACCGCTAGCCCCCGTTAGCACTCCGTGCCTATGGTGCGTTAGGTAGACAGTTCCCCCCAGATGACATTGTCGGTACCCACACGTTGTCGTGGGGATCCGGAGCAGAAGCACTCAGCGGCGGCGGGTGGCGAGGAGCAGCATGAATCCGGCGAGCCGGCGGTCGAGTACGTCGAAGCCGGCGTCGTCGAGGAGCCGTTCCATCTCACCGCGGGCATACACGCGCAGTCCGCCTGGCCGCATGAGCGCGGCGGTCGCGGCCCCGCCGATGCGCGGCTGTTGCGACACCATCAGCGTGAAGCGCCCACCCGGTCGCAGCGCGGCGACGATGCCGGCGAGGACGCGAAGCGGGTCGGAGAACAGGTGGAAGGCGCCGGCGCAGTTCGCCGCGTCGATGCTGTCGGGTTGCAGCGGCAGGCGGTGCGCATCGCCGTGCACGTAGCCGACCGTCGCTCCGACAGCCGGGGCAGTGGTGAGGGCCTCGCGTAGCATCGCCGTCGAGAAGTCGATCCCGAGCACCCGGCCGGCGGGTACAGCGGCGGCGATGGTCCTCGTGGTGTTGCCGGGGCCGCAGGCGAGGTCGAGGACGGTGGCGTCGGGCGCCGGGGCGAGCCGCTCAAGTGACCAGGCACGTTCCGCGTCGTGGCTCATGCCGGTGAGCAGTCGGGTCAGGACCGGCCGCCAGGCCCGTTCGTACACTCGGGCGAGCAACCCGGACTTCATGATGCGTATGTTGAGCGTCTCGGCCTGGCCGGGCTCGGGCGGGATGAGGTCGGCCAGGCCGTCCGTCACCGGGTAGCGCGCACCGCAAGCCGCGCAGACAAGCGTCCCGTCCTCGGCCGGGGGCAGCGGGCCGTGACACAACGGGCAGCCGAGGATGTCCGCGAACGCGACCGCCGCGGACAATGTCAGGAACCCGCCTTGTATCTCACACCGTCATTCTGTCGTCCTGGCATGTACTCGACCGCCGGCTTGTGACCGTGCGAGCGCGCGGCCGCGCCATAATGAGCGCCAGTACGACCCTCAGGGCACCCACAGGTCTCATTCATGAGTGCGAACTTGCTGCGTGAGGCATACGGATGAGGTTTCGGCACCCACAGGCTGTGACCATCGGAGCAAGACCTCTGTGATCGCAGACGACGTGCTGTTCGAGGTGGGCGAGGCGGACCCGGCGGCAACGGCCAAGGCTCCTGCCGGAGCAGGGAAGACGTTCCGCCGCTACGACCAGGTGCAGTCCTTCTTGTTGTCGCCCTCGCTTGACGACTGGCTTCTTGAGGACCACACGGCGCGGTTCGTCTCCGAGGCCGTCGATCACCTCTTGGATTTCTCGGACATCTACGAGGTGAAGGGGTCGGCTGACTGACAAGCTTCTCCGGCTCTACGCGCTCCACGAACTGCACGACTCATGCCCTAGGGCTGGAGCCGCTCCACGCGCCAACCCTGAGGTCCACGCGAATACAGCAGTCGATCGTGAAGCCGGTCGTGCCTCTGCTGCCAGAACTCCATCGTCTCAGGAACCAACCGAAAGCCACCCCACCCTGACGGACGCGGTATCGCAGAACTTTCGAAGCGAGAGGCCTCCTCCAACACGCGGGCGTCGAGCGCGTCGCGGCTCTCGATCAGATGACTTTGCATGGACGCGTGCGCGGCAATCTGACTACCGCGTGCACGAGTGGCGAAGTATCCATCGGACTCCTCTGGCGAAATCCGCCCCAAGGGGCCCTCAATTCGCACCTGGCGGCCTGGTGGATCCCAGTAGAAGAGCAGCGCGCCGCGCGGGTTCGCTTCGATCTCGTCGCTCTTGCGGCTCCGATAAAGACGCGTGCCCGCCGACGTACCGGAACCTGGTCCGATCTGATCGAGACCACCTCGGACCCGCCTCCCAAATAGCCGTTCTGAATCGCCCTGGAAATCCCGGAGGCTCCTCCTGCCCGGTCCTGGCACCGCATGACCGAGGTCGTATCCTGAGGCGGTGGACCTTGGTCACTCGGCCTTCGATCCTGTCGAGTTGAGAACCAACTCGGTAGTCCCCCGTCACGCCGCGACGTTGATACTGGTTCGGGACGTCCCTCCCGGGCGGGGTCGATTCCATAAAAGGCCCCGTTACCTCGAGGTGCTCATGCTGCGCAAGGCCGTGAGGGCCGGCTTTTCCAGCGGCGCCCATGTCTTTCCCGGCGGAACGCTCGAAATGACCGACGGGTGTGTGGAGATCGCCGAACTGTGCTCGGGACGGGACGATGCCGACGCCAGCGCTCAGATCGGGGTCAGCTCCGGTGGCCTTGCCCTCTGGGTGGCCGCGGTGCGCGAGTGCTTCGAGGAGGCCGGCATCCTCCTTGCCTACGCGGCCGACGGGAAGCTGGCGTCTTTCTCGGACCCCGAGGTCGCCGCGCGCTTTCAGGCGTGTCGAGAGGCTCTGAACCGTAAGAAACAGAACCTTCTTGAAATCTGCCGGGACGAGGGCCTCACCCTGGCTCTCGACCGCATCTACTACTTCAGTCACTGGATCACTCCTGAGGGGATGCCACGGCGTTACGACACGCGCTTCTTCATCGCGGAGGCCCCAGTTGACCAGACTGCCCACAACGACGGATCAGAGACCGTCGAGAACCGATGGATCGCGCCGGAGAAGGCGTTGCGGCTTGCCGCTGAGGGGAAGATGGCGCTTGTCTTTCCCACCATGAAGAACCTCGAGGCGATGAGCCGATTCGCTTCGGCAGCCGATCTGCTCGCTCACACCCGCACAATCAAGGAGGTATCGACCAGCCTTCCCCGGCTCAGCATCGACGGGCGTGAGGTCCGCATCCTGCTGCCGGGGGATCCGGGATACGAGGACCTCACAGCCGAACCTCCCGCGGGCGACTTCCCTGAGAAGGGCGCGCTGTGACGAGGTCAGCAATGGCGGAGGCTTCGCTCTCGCCGAAGCGCGCGCCTGCGATCCCGTCACCGGCGAGCAACACCGGACTACCAGGCGGTGTGGAGGTCGCGACAGTTGTCGAACCATTAGGTGGCAAAGTCGAGGCGACTGTTGTGGACGAGAGTCGTGACGAGGAGGAAGCTGTGGGTGCCGAAAATCCCATCCACCCACTCTGAGCAGGGCTTGTGGAGACTCCCCCCTATCGCGTGGGAAGTCCCCCACGGAGGCTCCTTCTTCCCAGCTCAGGGGGAAGTGCGAACACGCCACCGACGTGATGTGGGCCCATACGAACCGGTGTCCCACAGGCCCGGGCCAACGATGGCCCGGGCCGCTGTTCATCCGGCACCCAGAAGAACGGCTGGGCTTGCTTGTCCGAGCTGATGTCGACGCGGTCGATTAGCTCATCAAGAAGCTGCTTCACCACATCCGGACTGCTTTGCCTGATCGTGTGGGTGCCGAGAACCTCATCCGTATGCCTCAGGCAACAAGTTCGTACTCGTGGATGACACCGCCGAGCCTGTCTGTTCTGCGTAGTTGCGTTGTGTCGGGGCGCGAATTCGGCAGCATTGCTGGTGTCATCGAAAGCAGAGGTGTCTGACCGAGCGACCGGTGGGGGCGATGTGCGTTGTAGTGGTCGATGAACTCACTGAGCACGACCTCGAGCTGACGCCGGTGAAAGATCAGCATCCGGTCAAGACACTCCCGGCGGGCAGTACCCACGAAGCGTTCGGCGAATGCATTGGCCCGCGGAGCTCGGACCGGCGTTCGGATGACACGTATTCCATCTGCACGAAAAACCTCGTCGAAGCTGGCTGTGAATTTGGCATCTCGGTCACGCACCAGGAACCTCACCGGACGTGCTCGCGCTGCGAATGCCGAACTCACGTTGCGAGCCTGTTGGAGAACCCCGTAGCGTACGAATACCTGACCGCACCGCTCACCAGGCATTCCCCCCTCACGTCGGAGTGCCGGTTATCGTGCCCGAAATGCGGCGGAAGTGGGTGCGTGGACAGCTCTGGGCGTTCGTCTTCGTCGCACTTCGCCGGCTGCTTGAATTCGTCGTCCTCCTGTTCCGCTCGGAGGGGTCGAAGGACGCAGAGTTGCTCGCGCTGCGACACGAGGTGGCGGTGTTCAGACGACAGATCGCCCGACCTCAGTACCAGCCGGCTGACAGAGCGATCCTCACCCTTCTGAGCCGTGTCGTTCCCCGCTCAAGATGGCAGCTCACATTCGGCGTGACTCCGGCGACCCTGCTTCGCTGGCACCGCAGGATGGTCGCCAGACGCTGGACCTATCCCCACAAGAAGGCCGGACGGCCTCCGATCGACAAGGGTATCCGTGCGCTGGTCCTCCGAATGGCCAAGGAGAACGCGAGCTGGGGCTACAGGCGTATCCAGGGTGAGCTGATCAAGCTCGGGATCCGCCTCGCTCACAGCACGATCGCCCTCATCCTGAAAGAAGAAGGAATCCGTCCCGCTCCTCGCCGGACCGGCCCGACCTGGCGCCAGTTCCTGAAAGCCCAGGCTGCTCACATCGTCGCCAGCGACTTCTTCTGCGTGGACACCGCCCTATTCAGGCGCTTCTACGTGCTGTTCTTCCTGGAACATGGCAGAAGACGGGTCTGGATCACAGGGGTCACAGAGCATCCCGACAAGCCTTGGGTCATCCAGCAGGCGAGGAACCTGACAGCGGACCTGGCAGACACCGAGGTAGAGGCCAGGTTCCTTCTTCACGACCGTGACACCAAGTACACGGCCTCCTTCGACGAAGTGTTCAGGGCAGAAGGAGCAGAGATCGTGAAGACTCCGTTCCGGGCTCCCAACGCGAACGCCCACGCTGAGCGCTTCGTGCGAACAGTGCGCGCAGAGTGCTTGGATCACGTGATCGTTCTCACAAGGGGACACCTCGAACGCATCCTTCGTATCTACGAGCACCACTACAACCACTGTCGTCCGCACCAAGGGATCGCCCAGGCGATGCCTGCGGGGAACGAGCAACCTCGGAGTGCGACAACTCCTTCGGACCGATTCCATCGCAGCGGTCCACTTGTCCGAGTTCAGCGTCGTGATCTCCTCGGCGGGCTGATCCACGAGTACGAGCTGGCGGCATAACCGAAGAGATCGAGTATTCGTACGCTACGGGTGCGATCAGCGCCGTCCTCGAACTCGTCGTTCGGTGTCCTCGTCGGGTGGATCGCGGAGCGCGGAACCTGACCGAACGGAGGAACGACGGCGTAGGGTGGCGTAGATACTTCGTACCGGCGCGGTGTACCTGAAGGTGCGGGTTGCCCTCAGCGCGTGCAGTTCTGTGCGAACACGGTGAGCCTCGGCAAGCGCTCGCGCCGTACTCTCGTCGGCGATTGCAGCCTGAGCCTGCGCGTCGCGGGTTGTCGCGTATGCGCGCGCCACGCTCTCGTAGAGCTGGTCGCGTTCCTGTTGCGCGTGGGTGAGCGCTTCCTCCAGGCTGTGTGCCCACTGTCGTGCCTGGTCGACTTGGCGCGTCCACGCGTACGGGACGAAGTCGTCAAACACGTTAGCGGGAATCGCGAGCGTCTGCAAGAGCGCCGGCTCGTCAGCGTGGGCATAGAAGCGATTAAGCCCGTCGAAGAGGGCGAGCCGGTAACCTGCTTCGAGGAGCGTCGGTTCCCAGGCCTCGTGGGCCAGTTCGTCGGACTTTGGCACGGTCGCTTCCATGACCACGACCCGGGGTCGGAAGCTACACCAGTCGGCCCCAGCGAGTACCTCGTGCTCGAAACCCTCTACGTCCACCTTGAGGAAATCGACGGGACCCGGAACGTAGTCGGCCACGACCTGCGCGAGCGTCCAGATGGGCACCTCGATCGGAGTGAACTCCTGGCCGTCGGCCTGATAGCGCTCAGCGATTTCGGGCACCATCGTGGACGCGCCGCGGTCGATCGGAGCATCGGGGCTCGGCCACTCCCGCTTCTCATTCGGTTCGACGAACAGCTTCCCCTGCCCGGCCGTCGCACCGAGAGCGACCCGCAGATTCGTGTCAGCCGGCCGTGCCGCGCAGAGCCGCTCGTATTCGCGCGGAAGCGGTTCCACGTTCACGCCCCGCCATCCCCGCTCGGCGAACGCGGCAGTGACCGAATCCAATACAGGATCACCGGCACCAACGTCCACCCAGAAGCCCTCCCGGTCGTTAGGGCATAGGGCGCGGGCAAGCACCACATCCTCTTGATTCTGCGCATACGACACGAACGGATCACGGCTCATCTGTCGGCTCCCGCACGCGAGGCGGCACACCGTTCGCTGAACAAGGCCGCCGCCGCGGTCACGTCGTGTGGGCCAGCAACGTTCGCTCGCGCCCTACGCGCGAATTCCCTGGCGGCATAGGGGTGATCGTATAGGTATCGCAGCGCGTCCGCCCCGGCATCCAGATCGGTCGGTTGGCATGGGCAGTGGCATTTTGGCGATCCGACCGTTGGCTTGATGCCTCCACGGAGGCAGCTCGCCCGCTAGTTGCTTGTCGAGGACGAGCGGCGGCTAGGGATCCGGCTGAGCCATCTCGGCATCTCCACTCTCGAGCCGCGCAGCGGCTCCTCAGCCAGACCGTACTGCGCTGACGACATCATTGATCAGGACCATCGAGCCACTGCACCTGTGGGTGCCGAAAATCCCATCCATGGCCTCTGACCAGGGTTTGTGGAGACTCCCCTTCTTATCGCGTGGGAGGTCCCCCACGGAGGCTCCTTCTTCCAGGTCAGGGGGAAGTGCGAACACGCCACTCTGACTGGACGGGAACCACTGGCGAATTGCGACCAATTATCTTCGCCAAATCTTTGTGACGAGAGGGTTACCTCCTGAGCAGCTCGCGGGCGCTGTCTGCAATACAACGTCGATCTGGGCAGCTGGCAATTCGGGCGTGACCTGATCTGCGGGACGCGGATCTGTAGGCATGCGTCCCCGACCGGCTATTCGAAGACGGCTCTGGCGGTCGTTCGGGCGCGCGTTCTGGCCTACCTACCCGGCGATGCGCAGATCGCCGAATATTTGCGGATCAAGTCCAATTGCCCTGAGGAGCGAGCTGTGCGTCATTATGGCGCGCCACTCAGCCAGCGATCAGGGGCATTCACCAAGTGGCAAAACGACTGGATGTTCCGGGACACTTCTCGATTTGCAACCGGTCGGATCTACGGACGCCGGAGTCAGCCATTTGATCGTTCTAACAAGTAGCCGCGTGCGCGGAAGTGGCTGTCTGTGAGCGTTGCCGAGCTGGCGCTCAGGTCATTGAGGCCGGTGCCCGGCGTCATTGTTTGGGACGCTTTCAAGGCCGTCCAACACTCCCTTTAGCACAGCCGCGCCAGAACGCTCGAGATCCTTCGTGGCGGTGAGGAGGAGCATGTCAGTCTCCGAGACTCGCAGACTTAGCTCCTCCAGCGCCTGCCGGGCGGGCGAGTTCGCGAGCTCGTCGCGGTATCGGTGGGCAAACTCCTCGAACCGCTCCGGGACGTGGCCGTACCACTTGCGCAGCTCTGCACTCGGAGCCACGTCTTTTGCCCAAGCGTCGAATGGCGCCTTGGACCGGGCCAGGCCGCGGGGCCAGAGCCGGTCAACGAGGATGCACCGAGCGGGATCCTTGCCAATCTCGTCGTAGACGCGGGCGATTCCGACAGTCACTGGCTTCTCACTGAGCGGACGGAAGGTCCAGGAAAGCCGTTCGTCCGCTGGACCGGGGCAAGACCTCTTGAAGCACTAGGGCGCTTGCGAGCCAGGCACCGAACACGAGAGCTAGCTGGCAAGGAGCGCCACGCAGCACCGGCCCGGCATCGGATCAAGCCGAGCTGAGATACCCGATTCACCGATTCCTTGGAGGACACCGTCGATGAGATCGAGATTCATCGAACAGACCAGGTCCGGCTGGAGCTCGGCGATTCTGCGAAAAGGACAGTTCCCGAGCGCGATCTCGGATCCAATCACTCGCGGCTCGTAGCCATGGCCTGCGAGCAGCGCGGCCAGGCGTGCCAGCCGCTGTCGTCGACTACCCCGGGCCGGCCATTTCACTTCTGCCGCTATCGCGCGCCCGTAGCGACGGGCAACTCCACCGAGCGCGTCACGTGCGCGAGGCAAGTCTTCGCCCGCCTCGGCCAGCGCCTGGGCAAGGAACGACGCCGCCACGTCGTAGTGCCGTTCGGGAATGGACAGGTCGACCTCGCCTGCAGCCCTTCGGTACCACTTGGCTGGCCTGCCCGCCCCGGGTCCCCCGCGCCCAGGAGGGCGGTGATATTCGACTTCCAGCAAGCCCGCCTCAGCCAGCTTGTCGAGGTGGAACGCCGCAACAGATCGGGGCACACCAAGCGCCGAGGCGGCCTCGTCGCGACTCAGCGGGGTGCTCTGGGTCGCCACATGCAGGTATAGGCGTCGACGCAGCGGTTCGGCCAGGGCTGCCAGGACGGTCAGACGCGCGTCGTTATCGGTCACGACCACACTCTAAAACAGATTTATGTTGACGTAATCGGTCCCCTCTTCTAAAGTGCACAGACATAGACGTTAGAAGGAGCACCCGATGTCAACGGCCACCGCACCAGTGATTCCGACGAGCGCCCAGAGGACCCGTCCGCATCCCACTGAGCTCGGGTCCGAGCGACTCTCCGACCCGGCATACCAGGCGTACGTGATCCTGCGCACCGCCTTCGTCCTGGCGCCGATCCTCTTCGGCGTGGACAAGTTCTTCAACTGGATGACCTTCTGGCCCAAGTACCTGTGGGTGGGCTTCTCGAACTTCCTCCACGTGAGTCCCCAGCACTTCATGTACGGCGTAGGGGTCATCGAGACCCTGGCCGGGGTACTCGTATTGCTGCTCCCACGGATCGCCCCCTACGTGGTGGCCGGCTGGCTGGGCGGCATCGTGACAGACCTCATCGTGAAGAGTGCGGCCGTAGGAGGGCACACCCATGTTTACTGGGACATAGCGCTGCGGGACTTCGGACTCATGCTCGCCGCTTTGGCGCTTGCTCGTTTGGCTGCGACCTTCGCGCCCCGGCGTCTGTTCAGTTCGACGGCCAACGGACGCCGACCTTGAACTCCGCTTTCCTATCTGACAGAGACTGCTTGGAAGAACCGACGCTCCGCGCGCTCAGGCCCGTGGAGTCGGAGATCGAGCTCACGAGGTCGACCCGTGCTGTAGCGGAGTTGCTCGACGCTCTAGGCATGGACCGCTCGGCCGACGGTCTTGCCGACACGCCTGTGCGCGTTGCACGTGGCCTATGCCGAGGTGCTCACTCCCGAGCCGTTCGAGGCCACTACCTTCCCAGCGATGAGGGTTACGACGAACTCGTGGTGGCGAGGTCGATACCGTTCTCCTCGCTTTGTGAGCATCATCTCCTTCCCTTCTCGGGGGTGGCTCACGTCGGTTACCTGCCTGTGGAACGTCTGCTCGGTCTGTCCAAGCTCGCGCGAGTGGTGACACACTTCTCCCGACGTCTCCAAGTCCAGGAGCGGCTCACCGTCCAAATTGCCGACTGGCTGTCAACCGAACTGCACCCGAAGGGGGTGGGAGTCGTGCTCGAGGCCGAACACTCCTGCATGTCAATACGCGGGGTGCGTGCCAGCGGTGCTCGGACGGTGACCTCCGCACTTCAGGGACTCGTCCGAGAAGACGAGCGGACCCGGGCGGAGTTCTTCACGCTCGCCGTAGGCCCGCACTAACCAAAGCCCTGCGTCCGCCCGAGAGGAGAAGGCCCATGCCACCGACTCAGACGTTCGTGATCGTGGGGGCCAGCCTTGCCGGCGCGAAGGCGGCCGAGACACTGCGCGTCGAGGGCTTCGACGGCCGGGTGGTGCTCATCGGGGAGGAGCCGCTCCGACCCTACGAACGCCCACCGCTTTCGAAGGCCTACCTGCGAGGCGAGGTCGGGTTCGACGAGGCAGCGGTCCACCAGACCGACTTCTATGCATCCAATGACATCGAGCTACGTACGTCGACCACTGTCACGGCCCTCGTCCCGAAGGACTCGCAGGTGACCCTCGGATCGAGCGAACGGCTTTCATACGACCGGCTCCTGGTCGCCACCGGAGCTTCGCCCCGTCGTCTGTCGGTGCCCGGTGCCGAACTTGACGGAGTTCGCTACTTGCGCAGCGTTGCCGACGCAGACGCGCTACAACAGGCGATCGAGACTTCCGCACCCGTGGTGGTCATCGGTGGCGGATGGATCGGGTGCGAGGTCGCTGCCTCGGCCCGTCAGCTCGGCGCCGAGGTGGCGATGGTGGAGATGGCCCCGGTGCCGCTCGGGCGGGTCCTTGGCTCCGAGCTGGGCACTGTCTACCGCGACCTGCACGCTGAGCATGGAGTGAAGTTGCACTTCGGAGTTGGGGTCGACTCCGTGCGGGGAAGCAGCGCGGTAGAAGAGGTTCGTCTGACGGACGGGACGTCGCTGCCAGCAGGGGTCGTGGTAGTGGGCGTAGGTGTGGTCCCGCGCGTGCAACTAGCTGAGGCGGCCGGGCTGAAGGTCGACGACGGTGTGGTGGTGGACGAGCAGCTAGCGACGAGCCAGGCTGACATCTACGCCGCAGGCGATGTGGCCAACGCATTCCACCCCTTCTACCGGACCCAATCCGCCTCGAGCACTGGTCGGCCGCCCTCAACCAGGGGCCCGTGGCGGCCAAGAACATGCTCGGCGAGCGCACCGTCTACGAAAAGGTGCCGTACTTCTTCTCCGACCAGTACGACCTCGGAATGGAGTACACGGGCTTCGCGCCGGAATGGGACGAAGTCGTGTTCCGCGGGGATCCCGCCTCGCGTGAGTTCATCGCATTCTGGCTGCACGATGGTCGAGTCATGGCAGGCATGAACGCCAACGTCTGGGACGTCACTGACACGATCGAGGCGCTGATCCGTGCGGACCACGTAGTCGACCTGGCAAGGCTCATCGACACAGAAGTGGACCTTTCGAGCCTCGTGGCACCACCCGGTGGCTGAACCGCGGGGAGTCCCCATGGACCACGGCCCGATGCCTTCCAGCGCTAGCGGGCATCCCGAAGGAAGACAGTGAAGGATCAGACGCAGCAGCCGATGCTGACCGCTAGCCCCGTCTCGCGGAAACGCACCGAGCTCGAGTTCGACGCGGACGAGTGGTCGGCGACGACGCCGAGGGAGATCACCGCCGATCAGTGGCGCCGGTTCGAGGTCTACATGGAAGAGATCTTCGCCGCCTTCGGGATGACTGTCGGGTCGCAGTCGACGACCGACACGCCGCGCCGTTTCCTCCGCGCGATCTTCGACGCGACGAGCGGGTACGAGGGCGACGAGAAGCTCGTGACCGCCTTCCCGACCGAGTGCCACGGCGGATCGGACTGCCGCATCAGCCAGGTCGTCGAAGGCCCGATCCCGTTCTTCTCGCTGTGCGAGCACCACGGCCTGCCTTTTCACGGCAAGGCCTACGTCGGCTACATCGCCCACGAGCACATCCTCGGTATCTCCAAGCTGACGAGGCTGGTACGGCACTTTGCGCGGAGGTTCTCCCTCCAGGAACGGCTCGGCCACCAGCTCGCTGAAGCGCTCGAGCGGATTGTCGCCCCGCACGGGGTCGCCATCCATCTCGAAGCGGTGCACCTCTGCACGCAGATGCGCGGCGTCCGCGAGATCGAGTCCACCACCCGCACCACCCACTGGCGGGGCACCTACGAGACCGACGCGGATCTGCGGACCGAGTTACTCGGCCTGTGCGGGCCTCGTGGCTGACCACCATGGTTGACCCCGGAGTAGCGCGTCCGGTCGGAGAGGTCGTGGCTGAGCCGCTCCGCCTGCTCTACGAGGAGCCGGGGTTGCCGATCTCCGACCTGCCAGCGCTGCTCGGCGCGACCTACGGCGGTGATCTCGGCTTCACAGAACCTTGCGTGTACGGGAACTTCGTCGCATCGCTCGACGGCGTCGTCGCCCTCGGTCCGGAGGACTCATCGTCAGGTTCTGAGATCAGCGGCGGTGAGTCGGCAGACCGGTTCGTCATGGGCCTGTTGAGGGCGTTCGCCGACGCGGTCCTCATCGGAGCCGGCACTGTACGGGCCACCCCAGGCCATCATTGGACAGCCGACCACGTGTACCCCGTGGCGAGTACAGCCTTCGCTGATCTTCGGCGTTGCTTGAGGCGCGCAGCGGTACCGGAGCTGGTCGTCGTAACCGCCAATGGGGATGTGCCGCCCGAGCACCCCGCGTTGCGGCACGGCGCGCTCGTCCTCACCACCGAGCCTGGAGTCGCGCGGCTTGCCGGACAATTGCCGGTGGCCTGTACCGTGCTCGCGGTAGGTGAAGGTCCGGTGCTGCGCATGGCGGACGTGCTGGCGGCCATCTCGGCCCGCGGGCACAGGGCAGTGTTGACCGAGGGAGGCCCACGCCTTCTCGGACATCTCGTCCGGGAGGGTCTGCTCGACGAGCTGTTTCTGACCATCTCGCCTGTGCTCGCCGGTCGCGACGACACTGCCCGCCCTGGGTTGATCAATGGGCTCGAGCTCTTGCCCGAACGGCCCGAGTGGGCCGATCTCCTGAGCGTCCGTCGTCGAGGGTCCTACCTCTTTCTTCGCTACCGGTGCTAGCAAAACTCTGCACAGCATCATTACAGTGAGTGGCCCGCGCTGGCCGGAGTTCCTCCGAGTTCAGGCTTCATCGATGCTGGCTTGCGACTTCTTCACGGTTGACACTGGTGCTCAGGCACCTTTACGTGTTTGTTCGTCATCGAGATCGACACCCGCCGGGTCTACGTGACGAGGATCACGGCACATCCAGTCGGAAGGTGGGTTCTCCAGCAGGCTCGCAACGTGAGCTTGGCTGTGGGTGCCGAGAATGCCATCCATGGCCTCTGACTAGGGCTTGTGGCAACTTAGGCTCTTAACCTGTGCTCATTCCCCCGCGGTTGCAGCGTCGACCCTGACCAGGAGGTTTCGAGAACACCCCTCCGAATTGCGACAAATTATTTCCGCCAACTTTTCGCTACCCGAGGATTACTTACCACCAGATCCGGGACGCGGGCCGAGCCTGACCAACAAAGAGAACTCGATATGGCGCGTCGGGCAGGGGCGAGTCACGCGTGATTCGGAGCGCCGATCTGAGCGGCTCAGCTGCCTGTGACTGCTACGGGCACCTCTTCTCCGAGGTGGACACGCGGGCGGCTGAAAGGCTCGACCACCGCGGGAGTCGATCCTGTGGGTGCCGAGAATCTCATCCGGACGGGTTGACCAGGACTCTTTCCTCCCGTGAGCCAAGACCAAAGACCCTGTGGTGGTGGTGGTGGTGGAACCGCTGCGAGGACCTCGGGTAGACAAATTCGGCAACTACTTGCTGCGGCCAGTGAGGCGGTACACCTGAACCGCGAGGTATCCGGCAATGACTACGGCGATGATCGGCATGACGACATGCCGAAGTAAGTCGAGCGCAACCCAGGCAGTGGAGTAAATCGCGCCCGCCGCAACAATAAAGGTGACGAACGCTGGGACGATACGGCGCCTGATGGGACTGTGGCGAACTGGTTCGACGCTCGACACAAGCAATCACCTCCAAAGCCCAAGCGTACGGCCACCGCGCCCATCGGAAGGCGTCGGCAGCTGCGCGGTCAATGGCTAGGGTCGAACCGTGGGGAACCGCCTGCCGGCCTATGTTGGGACTGTCTACTCCTTTGCAAAGCCTCGTGGATCGACGGTGACAGGATGCGCGCGCTCAGATCAATCCCTTATCGAAGGAGGTCCTGGTGCCCAGTATTGGTGATCGAGTCCGATTGGCGTCTACGAAGGTGGGCCAGGCCCCTCGTGATGGCGTCGTGACCGGCGTGAATGGGGGACTTCTCCGTATCAAATGGTCGACGGACGAAGAGTCATCTCTCATACCGGGAGCCGGATCAATAACCATCGTCCGCAAGGCCCGGAAGGCATCGGGCAAGAAGGCTGCGAAGCGCACCACGAAGAAACGGGCGATCGCCAAGCGGGCTCCTGCGCGCAAACGGGTTGCGAAAAAAGCGGTGCCGGCTACGGCGGCTCCGGCCAAGCGCGTCGCCTCCCGCCGCGTCGCCCGGCGCGCTCCTGCGCGCAAGACAGCCGCCAGGTAGCCGAGACCGTCGGCTGGTTTGTCAGCGGTCGGTCGTTCCATGGGCCGTCTGCACTGGCCGGTTTGGCGGCAAACGCTTGGACATTCCGCGCTCAAGCACGGTGCACCGATCGAAGCGACAGAACGGGGGGTGGGTGCCGAGAACCTCATCCGTAGGCTTCACGCAGCAAGTTCGTACTCATGGATGAAACCACCGAGCCAGCCCGCTCTTCGCAGTTGCGTTGCATCAGGATGTGAGGTTGGCCGCGCCGCTAGCACCATCGAAAGGGCAGGTGTCTGGTCGAGCGAACGGTGCGGCCCATGGTGTTGTAGTGGTCGATGAATGTTGTGAGCACGACCTGGAGCTGGCGTCGGTGGAAAACCAGGGGGAACTACCGCGGGTCGCCCACACTCACGTCACGAGGCCCTAACATCTCCTGAAAGGGACGATCGGCTTTAGCTACACCCAGGGAAACAACAGATGACAACGGTGTGACTGGTCCGCGGGGACTTGCGATGACAATGATCATTCGGAACATCCGGCGGGGACTTGGTGATCTCGTCCGATGACCTCGGTGGTGGGCGATTGACCGTTCTGCGAAAACCCGTCCTCGCAGGTCAGCCGCGTGTAGAGAGTCGTGTCGAGGCGATAATTAGTGACGAGACGTTCGATGCCGTCCTCTTCGATTGGGACGGCACAGCGGTCCCCGACCGACACGCCGACGCCACTTCGATACGTCAGCGCGTGGAGATGCTTTGCGCCTTAGGGGTCCACGTCTTCGTCGCTAGCGGTACCCATCTCGCAAACATCGACGGGCAGTTTCGGGCCAGACCACCGGGTCGGGGACGGCTGCACCTGTGCCTTAACCGGGGGTCGGAGGTCTTCGAGGTCGGCGCTGACGGACCGGTGCTCGTCCAGAGGCGCAGCGCGACTAAGGAGGAAGACGTATCTTTGGACCGGGCGGCCGAGCTCACCGTCAGACTTCTTCGGGCCAGGGGCATCCAGGCCCAGGTGGTCTCGCAGCGGCTCAATCGACGCAAGATCGACCTGATTCCAGAGGCGGCCTGGGCCGATCCACCCAAAGCACAGATCGCCGAGCTCGCCGAGGCGGTGGCGGCACGTCTCCATTCATCGGGGATCGAGAGCCTGGCCGAGGTCGTTGCGCTCACTGATGACGCGGCACGTTCAGCCGGTCTATCAGATCCGAGGATCACCAGCGACGTTAAGCACGTGGAGATCGGGCTGACCGACAAGTCCGACTCGGCACGATTTGTGGCCAGGTGGCTGGCCGAGCGAGGTATCACCGGCGGGCTAGTGCTCATAGGCGGGGACGAATTCGGACCAATCGGCCGAGTCCCGGGCAGCGACTCGCTGATGCTCATAGACGAGTTCGCCCGGGCAGCGGTTGTCTCGGTCGGGGTCGAGCCTGGGGACGTCCCGCCGGGCGTGGTCCACCTTGCCGGGGGCCCTACCAGATTCTCCGAGCTGCTCGACACGCAGCTCGCGCGACGTGCTGACCGACAGGTACCACAGATAGACCTCGATCCGGCCTGGGTCCTGGCTCTACCGACCACCCGTTCGGAAGAGCGGACAGCCGAGGCACTCGCGACGCTCGCGACGCTCGGCAACGGATGGGCGGGTACGCGCGGATCCAAGGAGGAAGACGGCTCGTCCTCCTCCCCGATGTTCGTAGTGGGCGGCATCTACACCGACGGTGGCACCGGCCTGCTCCCGGGGCCACTTTGGACGGATACGGAGTTTCGTCGGCCCCGTGGCCGACACCCAAGCGAGCAGCGGCTTCTCGATCTACGTACAGGCACGCTCGTCCGCTTCGGTGAGAGCGGATCGACTCTGCGTTCGATGCAGTTTGTGTCTGGAGCTTCTCCGTACGCCCTGGCGCTTCGGGCCGAAGGACCTGCGTCTCGCCTCCAGCCGGGCGACGCACTGAGAAAGCCGCCGAACGCGAAGGGCTTCGAGCACGAGCAACGCGGCGACACGCATGTGGCCCGAAGTGGGTACCCGCCGGGCGGCGGGATCGTCGTGGCTGCCCGCGAGGCTTGGGCGCGGACCGCCGGGGACCGTCGTACGGTCGAACGGCTCGCCGCCTGGGTCGCCAACCCCAGGGAAGTGCCCGGTTTCGACGAGGCCCTCGAAAAACTCGCGCAGATCCAATCGGTCGGCTTCGACGCGTTGCTCGCCGAGCACCGCGAGGCTTGGGCGCGGCGGTGGGCGGACGCCGAGGTCGTGATCGAGGGAAGCCCTGAGGACGAGTTCGCGGCGCGCTTCAGTGTGTTCCACCTTCTGTCGAACGCAGCCGACAACGAAGAAGCAGCGGTCGGGGCGCGAGGGCTTTCGGGCAATGCCTACGGTGGCCATGTCTTTTGGGACGCGGACGTCTTCGTGCTGCCAGCGTTGGTGGCGATCTGGCCCGCTGCCGCACGAGCAATGCTCGAATACCGCATCCGCCGTCTGCCTGCAGCACGGGCGGCAGCCGAAGCCCAAGGCCTGAAAGGGGCGCGTTTCCCGTGGGAGTCCGCGGCCGACGGGAGCGACGTCACCCCACGCTGGATACGGGGGAAGCAAGGACAGCTCATTCCGATCCGCACCGGCCAGCGCGAGGAGCACGTCGTGGCGGACGTCGCCTGGGCCGCGGCTCGCTACGCGACCTGGACGGGCGACAGGTCCTTCGTCACCGGGGTCGGGCGCGACCTGCTCGTCGACACCGCCCGCTACTGGTCGAGCCGCATACGCATGGACGCTGAAGGCCGCGGTCACCTCTACGGCGTGATAGGGCCCGACGAGGACCACGCGGTCGTCGACGACAACGCCTTCACGAACGTGATGGCACGCTGGAACCTTCGCCAGGGTGCCGAGCTTCTCTCAGAGGCTGGTGACAACGAAGAGGCTGAGAGGTGGCGTGGTCTGGCCGATGCCCTCATAGACGGGTGGAACCCCGAGCGCGGCATCTACGAGCAGTTCGCCGGCTACTTCGACCTCGAGCCGCTGCTCGTGTCTCAGGTTGCCTCGCCGCCAACGGTGGGCATCAACGTCCTCCTC
>Ga0208821_1001013_pt1 | contig 17792 bp, 10 predicted proteins | sample June2015DPH_20_5_FD_184720 | JGI IMG/M metagenome (GOLD analysis project Ga0208821, IMG submission 184720) | Peatland microbial communities from SPRUCE experiment site at the Marcell Experimental Forest, Minnesota, USA - June2015DPH_20_40... | ecosystem: Environmental > Terrestrial > Soil >... | reverse complement strand
TGGCAGTGGGCCAATTTGATGCTGTCGCGGCGATCCCGCTCCGAGCGGAATCACCAAATGGCGGCGTAAAGCCGCCTCTACATCAAATTGACCCACTACCAAGGCTATGGCCAATTGCATGAAGACCGCCGCTCAGCTCATCGTCGAGAAACATACCGCCTATCTGCACCAAGGCTTTCACCTCTGGCCTGAGTTGAAGAGCGGCAAGCTGCCTGCACTGGGTGACCCGCGCTGGACGGCGGACTTGATTCTCTCCACCTGGGTGCAAGCCGAAACCGGGAAGCCGCCTACCAACGGCCTGGAACACCGCGTGGGCAATTCCGGTGGCGGCTTCGATGTGCTGGATTTCAAATTCCTGCCTGAAGATCGGCGCCTGTCCAACGAGGTGGCCGTTGATCTCTCCATCCCGCTCAATCGCCGACCCTACGATCGCCAGATCGAGATCCCTATCCCCTTCTATGGGGCGGGCATGTCCTTTGGCTCAATCAGCGAGCAGGTGATGTGCGCCCGAGCCAAAGCGGCCCAGGCATGGAAGACCTTCACGTGCACCGGTGAAGGAGGATACCCGGACTCGCTGCTCGCCTATAAAGACCACGTAATCACCCAAGTTGCCACCGGCATGTTCGGAGTGAGAGAGGAGACCATCCAGCACGCGCCGATTATCGAGTTCAAGTATGCCCAAGGGGCCAAGCCAGGCCTGGGCGGACACCTGTTGGGCGATAAGGTGACGTCCAGCGTTGCGAGCATGCGCGAGTCGCTTCCCTGGGTCAGCCTCTTTTCGCCCTTCCCATTTCACAGCGTCTATTCAGTGGAGGATCACAAGAAGCACGTGGATTGGATCAAGACCATCCACCCGGAAGCACTCGTTTCCGTGAAGGTCTCGACGCCCACGGATATCGACATGGTAGCCGTGGGGAGTTATTACGCCGGGGCGCACATCGTACACATTGACGGAAGCTATGGCGGGACTGGCGCAGCGCCGGAAATCGCCAAGAAGACCATCGCCATGCCCATTGAGTTTGCGATCCCCAAGGTCCATCGCTACTTGCTGCAAGAAGGCATTCGACAAGAGGTCGTGGTGATGGCCAGCGGTGGGATACGCACTGCTTATGATCTTGCCAAGGCGATTGCTTTGGGCGCCGATGGCGCCGTCCTGGGCACCACCGAATTGGTGGCCCTGGGCTGCACCCGCTGTAGCAACTGCGAGCGCGGCCGGGGCTGTCCCTTTGGGCTGACGACCACCGATCCGGAGCTATCGCAATTGGTCGAAATAGACTGGGGCGCCGAGCGGCTCGGCAACCTGTACCGGTCCTTTCAATTGCAACTCAGCGATCTGCTGCGCAGGCTGGGGCTCACGAGCATTCGCGATCTCGTGGGCAGAACTGATTTGCTCATCTATCGTGGTGGTGCGGGAGCGCGGTGATGATCTCACCAGAAACGATCGACAAGATCCTCGCCTCCAGGAAGTCTCTCATCCCAGAAGGTGATGGACATTTAACCACGCGCAAAGCCGAGGCCGAGGGTGGCTGCGGCGTCATCGGAATTGCTTCGAGCGAGAGGATTCCGGGACGCCATCTGTTCCAAGCCTTGGAGCAAATGCGCAACCGAGGCAACGGCAAAGGGGGCGGCATCGCAGCCATAGGGCTGGAACCCAAGGACTTGGGTGTCACTGGGGAGATTCTGGAAAACGACTACCTGCTCACCATCGCCTATCTCGAGGCGAGCGCCAGGTCGGAAGTCGAACGAAGCTGTATCGAGCCGACCTTCGAAATCCATCATGCCCACGCCCTCCCCAGCACCCATGACGCGCGCATCCTGGAGAGGCTCGAGGTCAAACCTCCGGAAGTTTTCCTGTACTTTGGGCGCGTGAGACCAGAAGCCATCGCAGGGTTCAAACAGAGGAATGGCCTGGAGGCGGCAGTGGCGCCGCCCACGTGCGCGGAAAGCATTGAGGACGAAATCGTCTACCAGAACAGCTATCGCTTGAACCGTGCGTTTTACGCGTCCACGGGCGAGAAGCGCGCTTTCGTCCTATCGCATGGCAAGAACATGTTAGTGCTCAAGATGGTCGGTTACGGTGATGACGTGATCCGCTATTACCAATTGGAGAATAGGCGCGCCCACGTCTGGATCGGCCACCATCGCTACCCCACCAAAGGCAAGGTTTGGCATCCCGGCGGTGCGCATCCCTTCGTCGGACTTCACGAAGCTCTGGTGCACAACGGCGACTTCGCCAACTATGCCTCGATCTGCGAGTACCTCGCGCAGCGGAACATCTACCCGCTCTTCCTGACGGATACGGAAGTTTCGGTCCTCCTCTTCGACCTTTTCCACAGGACGTACGCTTACCCACTGGAGTACGTCATCGAGTCTCTGGCGCCTACCACGGAGCGGGACTTCGCACTGCTGCCTGAAGAAAGGCAGTCAATCTACCAGCAGTTGCAAACCGTGCATATTCACGGCTCGCCGGATGGGCCCTGGTTCTTTCTTATCGCCCAATCTTCCCCAGCACAAGGCGAGTACCGCTTGATCGGGATCACCGACACCAGCATGCTGCGTCCACAGGTTTTTGCCTTGCAGGAAGGTCCGGTCTCAGTCGGATTCGCAGCCTCGGAGAAGCAAGCCATCGACGCTGCTTTGGAGAGCCTGGCCCGGGAAGATCCGCGATTCTGGTCGCACGCCGATCGCTACTGGAACGCTCGTGGAGGTAGCCACACGGACGGCGGTGCGTTCATTTTCACTGTCCATGCCAACGGGAATGGCCATGCCAAGCTGCAATGCACGGACAAGTTCGGCAGGGGCATCAGGTCTGGTGCGCTGCAGAAGCCGTACGATGGGCGTGCAACCGCGGTGCGGACCGACATGGCGCTGCCCGACGTTCCCGTTGATGAGCTATTCGCCTGGGTCAAGGAGCAGTTGTCGGGGTGGGACTATGGAAACACGCTCGCGTTTCTAAAGGCGCTGGAGCGCGCTGCCGACCACGGCGATGACCGCAGGCGTGCCTTGGAAATCGTCACGCTGCTGATGGACCGTCGCTATCCCACGGGCGGGATACGGCGCAGCAGCTTGCTCTCGCTTTTCGATCAGAGCTTGGGAGCGATGGTCGAGTCTGTGCGCCGCTCCCCTTCCGAAGCCTATGTCTTCGTGGACGATTGCAGTTCTATGCCAAGCCCATCGGGGGGCACGCAAACGGTCGTTCTACACGCGCGCGGCTTTGCGGTAGAGGGTGAACGCTCGCTGGCCCGCAAAATCGTTTGGCTTTACCAGCGCGGCTTTCGATATTTCATGCTGGCGCACGTCAAGGGGCATCGCTTTATCGCTAACGGCCTGGGCGCCGGCAGCAAAGGCGTCCATATCGACGTCTACGGCTCCTCAGGAGACTATCTCGCCTCGGGCATCGACGGAGCGGAGGTAGTGGTTCACGGCGACGCACAGGATCAACTGGCCCAAATCATGAAAGACGGCACGCTCGTCGTCTATGGCAGTGTCGGCCAGACGTTCCTCTATGCAGGCAAAGGTGGGCACGCATTTGTGCTGGGGAACGCCGCCGGGCGTCCCCTCATCAACGCTGTCGGCAAGCCCCGCGTGGTCATCAATGGCACCTGCCTTGATTATTTGGCCGAGTCGTTCATGGCGGGCGACCCACTCGACGGCGGTGGCTTTGTTGTCCTCAACGGAATCGCCTTGAGTGACCAGGGGGAGGTCGTCGAACTGGATACTCCCTACCCCGGCGGCAACTTGTTTTCGCTCGCTTCCGGCGGAGCGATTTACATTCGCGACCCGCATGGGAAGGTTTCCGAGGAGCAACTCAACGGCGGCGAGTTTAGCCCGCTCCAAGAACAGGACTGGGCGGTGATCCATCCCTTCCTGGAAGAAAATGAGCGGCTGTTTGGAATTCCCGTGGCCTGGCTGCTCGAGGTCAATGGAAAGCCTTCGCTTCCCGCTGAGGTGTACCGGAAAATTCGTCCCCGAGCGATCGGCGCGCTTCAACCCGAGGAGGCCTGGGTGAAGATGCATGTGTGAGCCTGTGCCGGCGCGAGTAGTTGTCGATTCCCTCCCCTGTCCCTAGCAATAATCTCGTTCAAATTGAAATCATTCATCTTATCGAGTGCCCTTGTTATACGGATTGTTCGTCATTCGTAGAGGAAAGCATCACCGCCTGTCATTCTGAGCGAGGATAGCCGAAGACGGTTATCCGTGATGTCAGAAACGCAGCGCATGGCAGGTTCGGGGGGATCTCAGCTTGAGTTACATTTGTCAGGTTTGCCCGCTTGCCGTCCAGGTGGCTAGGCCAACCAAAGCCCTCATAGCGGGATCTATTGTGGCATTGCTGGTGACAAAGTGGGGCCTCGCATTGTCCATGGAAGAGGAAATAAGCGGCCCCGGCGCGGGAGATTTTGGACTTGAATCACCGGTTAAGTGGGTGTCTAATCAAGTCGCCTTTTCGCCAGCCCGAGGATCCCTGGGAGGCCAGGCGTCATGAATAACTCCCCGGCCGGAGTCGCACGAGGAAACAAACTGGTGGGCGGCTGCGGATTATGGGCTGAACGAGTTCCGAACGCGTTGGGAGGGTTGCGATGCTACGACACTACACGACTTTGGTTTCTGTCCCACTGGTCTGCCTGATGGTCTTGAGCGGGGCCCACGCGCAGACCACCAACAAACCCGATCTGAGCAGGCAGCCAAACTTGTACGTGGTCGGTTATGCCCACTTGGACACGGAATGGCGATGGGAGTACCCCCAGGTCATCAACGAATATATTCGCAAGACCATGGAGGATAATTTCAAGCTGTTCGACAAGTACCCACACTACATTTTCAATTTCAGCGGCGCCAACCGCTACCGTTTCATGAAGGAATATTTCCCGGCCGACTTCGCTAAGCTGAAGGGATACGTGGATGCAGGGAGATGGTACCCGGCGGGCTCCTCCATGGAGGAAGGCGACGTGAACGCGCCCAGCGCCGAGGCCATCATCCGCCAAGTTCTATATGGGAATGACTGGTTCCGGAAGGAGTTTGGCAAGGCCAGCGCGGAATACATGCTGCCCGACTGCTTCGGATTTCCGTCTTCGCTGCCGACCATCCTGGCGCACTCCGGGGTGAAGGGCTTCTCGACCCAGAAGCTGGTGTGGGGCTCCTCCGCCGACGCCGGAGGTCTGGAATCGTCCGAGAAGACGCCGGAAGGCACGCCGTTCAACGTGGGTGTCTGGGTGGGACCGGATGGCGAGAGCGTGCTGGCAGGTCTGAACCCAGGCGATTATAGTGGCGGGATCGAGACCGATCTCAGCAAACCGCTGCCTCCCGAGCCGCCGAACACCGAACTCCAGGACGTTCAGAAGAAGTTCCACGCGCTGCGACAGAAACTGGAGCAGGTCTACCGGAGCGGCCAGCCGTTCGATCAGAAGGACGTCCAGGAGTACAGGGCACTGGAGAGCCGGCAGGAGGAGCTCGCCAAGGTTCAGCATGATCGGGAACTGGACCGATATCAGGACAACTGGGCCGCTCGCGTCGAGCAGAACGGTAAAGTCAGTGGCGTATTCACGGACTATCACTATTACGGTACGGGCGACATCGGCGGGGCACCGGCTGAGGAATCTGTAAAGCGCCTGGAAGCCATCGTCACCCACGGGACGACCAGTTTGCCGCCGCAGGGCGTATTCGTCATGCCGGGGCAGCCGCATCCGGAATGGCCCGCAGTGCGGGTTGGCGATGGGCCCGTGCACGTGATCTCGGCGACCGCGGACCAGATGTTCCTCGATATCACGCCCTCTGAGGCCGCCGGACTTCCACGCTACACGGGTGAGATGGAGCTAACCAACCATTCGGCCGGCTCGCTCACGTCGCAGGCCTACCAGAAGCGCTGGCTCCGGAAGGAAGAGTTACTGGCCGAGGCGGCGGAGGAGGGCTCCATTGCCGCTCAATGGCTGGGTGCGCGGCCGTATCCGCTCCAGCGCCTGAACGACGCCTGGACGCTGGTGATGGGCGGCCATTTCCACGACATGGCCGCTGGAACGGCTACTCCCAAATCGTACGAGTTCGCTTGGAACGACGACGCGATCGCGCTGAACCAGTTCGCCGGCGTGCTGAACAACGCCACCCAGGCCGTTGCCGCCGCGCTCGATACTGGGACCCAAGGCGTCCCGGTGGTGGTCTTCAACCCGCTGAACATCGCGCGGGAAGAGGTGGTAGAAGCGAGCGTCAACTTCCCGGGCGGCATGCCGAAGGCGGTCCACGTGACGGGTCCTGACGGCAGGGTGGTTCCTTCCCAGATTTCGGGCGGCAAGGTGTTGTTCGTGGCCAGAGCGCCTTCGGTCGGGTACGCAGTTTACGACGTCGAGGCGGGCGCGGGCGCGGCTGGCGCGACCTCGACACTCGAGGTATCGGAGAATTCTCTCGAGAACCAGTACTACCGCGTCAAGCTGAATGGCGATGGCGACGTCGCCAGCATTTTCGACAAGTCGATCGGCAGGGAACTGCTGGCCGCTCCGGCGCGTTTGGCGATCTCCTATGATAACCCCGAGCAATGGCCAGCGTGGAACATGGACTGGGATCAGGAGCAGGCGGCCCCCAAAACGTACGTAGGCGGTCCGGCGCGGATTCGAGTGGTGGAAAACGGCCCGGCGCGCGTGGCGGTCGAAGTTTGGCGTCAAGCCGCAGACTCCGGCTTTGTCCAGACCGTCCGGCTTGCGGCGGGCGACGCCGGAAAGCGGCTGGAGTTCGCAAACGCCATCGACTGGAACACCCGCGAGTCGAACCTGAAGGCCACCTTCCCGCTGGCGGCATCGAACCGCATGGCCACCTATAACTGGGACATCGGCACCATCCAGCGTCCCAGCGCGCAGCCGAAGAAGTTCGAAGTGCCCTCGCACCAATGGATCGACCTGACTGACATGAGCGGCGAGTTCGGCGCCACCCTCCTGACCGATTGCAAGAACGGATCGGACAAGCCCAACGACCACACCCTCCGCCTGACGCTCATCCGGACCCCCGGCACGCGCGGCGGCTATCCCGACCAGGGCACGCAGGACCTCGGGCACCACGAGTTCGTCTACGGCATCGCCGGGCATGCCGCCGACTGGCGCCACGGCGGGACCGACTGGCAAGGGCAGCGCCTGAACGATCCACTCATCGCCTTCGAAACCTCGAAGCATCCGGGCGCGCTGGGCCGGGAGTTTTCTCTGCTGGAGGTCAGCAACCCGCGGATTCGAGTTTTGGCGCTGAAGAAAGCGGAGCAGGGCGACGAGGTGATCGTGCGGCTGGTTGAACTCGATGGCCAACCGCAGGCGAACGTCCGGGTGTCGTTCGCTCGACCCATCACCGCCGCGCGCGAAGTGAATGGGCAGGAGCAGCCGGTCGGACCGGCAAAGGTCACCGGCGGCGCGCTGGTAACCTCATTCAGCGCGTACGAGCCGCGCACCTTTGCGGTCAAGCTGGCCACGCCGCCAGCCAAGGTTGCGGGCGTGCGTTCCGCGCCAGTGGCGCTGCCCTATGACCTCGCCACAGCCAGCAATGACGGCACGCCGTCCACGGAGGGGTTTGACGGCAAGGGCAATGCGCTGCCGGCGGAGATGCTGCCCGCTGAGATCACGCTCAACGGGGTCGAGTTCCGGCTCGCCTCGGCGAAGACCGGCACGCCCAACGCCGTTGTCGCCAAGGGGCAGACGATCGATCTGCCGCCGGGACGGTTCAACCGCGTCTACGTGCTGGCAGCCTCATCGGACGGCGACCAGAAGGCGAGGTTCGATGTGGGGACCACGGGCGTCGATCTAAACGTCCAGGACTGGGGCGGATTCATCGGGCAGTGGGACGACCGGCAGTGGGTGGCGAAGGACAGTCCTAGCACGGAGAATCCGGGTCAGACCGAGCATGACGATTACGCCCAGATGACCGGCATCAAGCCGGGCTACATCAAGCGCGCGGACTTGGCGTGGTACTGCACGCATCACCACAACGCCAAGGGTGAGAACGTGCCCTACGGCTACTCCTACTTGTTCGCGTACCCTATCGACATGCCGTCCGGCGCGAAAACCATCCGGCTGCCCGATAACGATAAGATCCGGGTTCTGGCCATTTCGGTGGCCGATGAAAATCCCGAGGTGAAGCCGGCACAGCCACTGTACGATGTGCTTCCCCCGCCGGCTATTAAGTGACCTTGGTACTGGTGTCATTTGGAGCGCCGTCCTTCCCGTCCCGCCATGGCGGGAGGGGAAGGACCGGCGTTTCGAAAGGGATCCCATCCCAAATGACACGCCCACCCAAGTCGCCCCTTCGCCAGCCCGAGGATTTCCGGGAGGCTAGGCGTCATGAACAATTTCCCCTCCTGTTTTAGGAGGGGGGCCAGGGGGTGGTAAACCCGCGAATCGTCGATCACCGTTGGGACTGTTCCCTGGCGAGCCGACTGCGAGGCTCCACGACCGCGTGGTAGGAGTCCTGCGCACTCGGCATTGGCGCTTTCTCATTATGCCGACCGGGAAGGGTTTTATGCAGGCCAGCCTGGACAAGAGCTGGTCGGATGGTGGGATGAGAGCTGGCGGTGCAGGGCATCAACAAACACGCATGGCCGTTTCGGTGGTTCATGCGCAATCTCTAATCACTCACGAAAGGAAAGTCGGATGAACAAGGTATCAAAAGGTCTTTTCTTGGGTTCCGTCGGCATCGGCTTTGGAATTGCCACTGTGCTCCTCATTCTCGGTAATGTGCAGATGAGAACAGGATCCCCGCGAGCGGGGCTTCTCCTTATCTGTCTGTCGTGTATTCCGATGCTGTACGGCGCGATTTTCATGGTCGTGCTCTGGTGCAAGTCGTGGGCGGCCATTCAGGACGGCCACGCGAGGACTACGCCCGGCAAGGCCATCGGTTTCCTCTTCATTCCTCTTTTCGACTTCTACTGGGTCTTTCAGGCCGTATGGGGTCTGTCCAAGGATTTCAACGCATACCTCCAGAGGAACTCGATCCCTGCCTCGAGACTTCCTGAAGGACTCTTTCTTACCTATTGCATTCTTTGCTTCACGACGTGGATTCCCATCCTTGGGCTGGTGCTCCTCGTTGTGAACTGCATCATTGCGATAATCATGGTGTCCGCCCTGTGCGATGGAATCAATGCGGTCGCCGCAACGGGGCTCACAGGAAGAGACATCAGGTTGGGCTGAAGTCGATGACCTCTTGGGGGCTCAGGTCGAAAGGTCGGGCAGGCCAAGAAATTAGTCGCGCAGAGACGCTGAGACGCAGAGAAGGGCAGGCCAAGAAATTAGTCGCGCAGAGACGCTGAGACGCAGAGAAGGGCAGGCCAAGAAATTAGTCGCGCAGAGACGCTGAGACGCAGAGGGAAAACAATCGGAAGGAAACGCAGAGACACAGCGGATGTTCTTTTTCTTCTTTCTCAGCGCCTCTGCGTCTCTGCGCGAGGAAATTGCTTATGACAGAAAATGAAATCGGCACAATCCTCGTCGGGACCGCGATCGAAATACATCGCGAGTTGGGACCAGGGCTCCTGGAATCGGTCTATGAGATCGTCATGGAAGATGAATTGAAGCAGCGCGGATTGGCGGTCAAGCGGCAGGTTCCCATTTCAATTGTTTACAAAGGGATCGCATTTGCGGAAGCCTTTCGCGCCGATCTGCTGGTAGCCGATAAGGTCGTCGTCGAACTGAAGTCCGTGGAACAGATCAATAAGGCGCATCGCAAGCAGATTCAAACCTATTTGCGTCTGACGGGTTTGAAACTCGGATACATTTTCAACTTTGGGGCTGCGTTGATGAAGGAAGGCATCGTCAGGGCCGTCAATGGCCTTGAAGAGGAAGGAAGAAACTCGCGCTGAGACGCAGAGGTGCAGAGGAAAACAGATAAGAAGAAAAAGCAAGACCCCCGAGGGGAAGTTGGCAAAAGGGACTCGAAAAGGATTTTTTGAGAAGTCTCGGCATAGGCTTGCTGCGGATTCCGAACGGGTTGGGGTTGAAGGATGCAGAGGAGTTGGTGCGCAAAGTGCGGGAAGCCATGGGGGTGATGATGGCTGAGGTGGGGCCGAGATGAGCGAGTGACCCCTCACCCGGCCCCGTCAGTTGACGGGCTGGTGAAAGCGCCGGACGCGGGCCACCCTCTCCCCTGGGGAGAGGGCGAAGGCCCATTTCCCATCCTTTCTCCTCGGGAAAGAGGCAGAAGTCAGAGGCCCCACGGCTGTGTCCAGCGAAAGATGTGGGACACGCTCAGCCTGTTTTAGGGGGGGGGGGCCAGAGGGTGGTAAACCCGCGAATCGTCGCTCGGCGCTGTGATGCAGGCGAGGTTTGGCTGGGAGCAAGCGATGTCCCGGATTCATCCGGACCATCATCGGAGGACGAGAGATGCCTTCTCGACGAAGTTTCTTACGCAACGCCGGCGCCGGACTCGCTCTTACCCCCGGCTTTGCTTCCGTCCTGACGCCGGGCGCGCTCGTGGGTCAGGGAATTGGCGCGTCCAATTCTCCCGCCTCGTTACCGCCTTCCATCGCCGCCCTGAAAGCGATGAAAGACCGGGCGAAGCCGATCACCACCGAGGAGCGGCGGGCGCGGATCGAGCAGGCTCGCCGTTTGATGACCGAGCGCCAGATTGACGCGCTGATGTTGATGGGCGGCACGTCGCTGGTCTACTTCAGCAACATCCGCGGGGGAGGTGGCGAGCGGCTGTTCGCCTTGATTCTGCCCGCGAAGGGCGAGCCTTTTTTCGTGTGCCCCGCCTTCGAGCGCGAGCGCGCCGAGGAGCAGATCGCCCTGAGCCCTTTCACCGGAAGCGGCGAGGTCCGCACCTGGGAGGAGGATGAGAGCCCCTACTTGCGGGTCGCCGAGGGACTGAGGGATCGTGGCCTTTCCAGCGGCCGCCTGGGGATGGAAGAAACGGTCCGCTTTGTCTTCAGCGACGGGGTGGGCAAGGCGGCGCCGGCCGTGAACATTGTGAGCGGCACGCCGGTAACCGCCGGGTGCCGGATGCACAAGACCGACCACGAAATCGAGTTGATGCGACTCGCGGCGCAAGTGACCATCACCGCGTATGAGGCGGCATGGCGGGCGCTCGAGCCGGGCATGACGCAGCACCAGTTCCGGCGGCTTATTGATGCCGCCTACTCCCAACTCGGATTTCCCGGCGAGGCCAGCGTCAACGTCGGCCAGTACTCGGCGCTGCCCCACGGATCGATTCAGCCGCAGACCATCCGTGAGGGCGAGATCGTGATGATCGACGACGGTTGCGCCGTGGAAGGCTACTTTTCCGACATCACGCGGACCTTCGTGCTCGGCAAGCCCACCGACAAGATGCGCCAGGTGTTTGCCATCGTCCATCGGGCGCAGAAGGCAGCGCTTGAAACTGCCCGTCCTGGAGTCGAGGCCCAGGCGGTGGACGCGGCGGCGCGCAAGGTGATCGCCGACGCTGGCTACGGCCCGGATTACAAGTACTTCAAGCATCGCCTCGGCCACGGCATGGGGATGGACATGCACGAGTGGCCGTACCTGGTGCGCGGTGATACCATCAAGCTGGAGCCCAACATGACGTTCAGCGATGAGCCGGGGATCTACATCCGCGGTGAGTTCGGCGTCCGCCTGGAAGACGACATGCACGTGATAGAAAACGGCGCCGAGCTGTTCACGGGTCAGAGTGCGTCACTGGAGGAACCCTTCGCGAAGAGTTAGCTGAAAGGACACCCCATGTCGAGACATGAAAGGCGGTATCAAAAATACCTGGACCGCCAGCGGCAAAAGAAGGCACACGGGGCAACCACACCGGGAGAGGCTGGGGCGATGGCCCCGCAGATAGCCGGGGCTGCCAATGCCCCGATCTATGAATCTCTGGCCCCGGCGAAGCTGTTCGAGCTGGGTCTGGGCAACTTGGTTTTCAGTCGCTCGCTGCCGGATGGACGCATCGCCCTGGGCGTGTTCCTGCTGGACATCTTCTGTCTTGGGGTCAAGAATGCCTTTCTTGCCATTGTGGCCAGAGATGAGTATGCCCGGCGCCTGCGCAGTTGGTCGACGGTCGAGAGCCTTCAGCCGATGCCGCCCGCCTGTTTCCGGAAGCTGGTAGAAGGCGGCGTAGCTTACGCGCACGAGCTAGGATTCGACCCCCATGCGGATTATGACGAGGCGCGCCAGATCTTCGGCGATGTGCAGGCCACTGACTGCCCGACGCATTTCGAGTACGGGCATGACGGTAAGCCCTTCTATATTTCCAGTCCCCATGAGACCGCCACTGAAGTGCAGACCATCGTCGAGCAGCTCCGCCGGCGCTTGGGCCCAGGAAACTTTGACTTCCTCGTGTTGGCAGAGTAACCCGGCGAACCGAAGTACCGGTTAATTATGCTTTATCCACGTGCCATTTTTTCCTTCCAGCGCCTCCATCAACGTTCGCGAATGTGTGATGAGGGCCCGCCTGGAGCAGCTTTTTGCCACAAATCTCGCCGCCGCTTCTATTTTCGGCTTCATACTGCCCTCGGCGAACTGACCCTCTGCAAGATATTTTTTCGCTTCTCTAGTACTCATCTCGTCTATCGGCCTTTGTTTTTCAGCGCCGAAATTCAAGAAAACTTTTTCTACCGCGGTCAAAATCACCAACATGTCGGCCTCGATAAGATCGGCAAGCAACGCCGCCGCTTTATCTTTGTCAATCACCGCGTCAATACCCGAGAACCCGCCATGTTTGTTGCGCACAACCGGAATTCCTCCGCCGCCGCAAGCAATGGGAATGATGCCGTCGTCAAGCATTTGCCGGATGGCGTCCATCTCCAAAATTCGCAGTGGTTCGGGCGACGGCACGACGCGCCTGTAGCCGCGCCCCGCGTCCTCTCTGAACACATATCCGGTTTGTTTGGCGTCCCTTTCCGCTTCACTTTTCGTGCAAAACGGGCCGACGGGTTTGGAAGGATTCTTGAACGCGGGGTCGCGCTTGGAAACCTCGACGGAGGTGACGATGGTGGCAATTTGCGGCAGCGAGTCCTCCCCGGCGCACTCGTCGGAAATTGCCCTTCCAAGAATGTAGCCGATTTCCCCCTGGCTCATGGCGCCGCACAGGAACATCGGCATGGGCGGTGTAAAACGCCGCGCCGCTTCATTTTGCAAAAGAATATTTCCTACTTGCGGACCGTTGCCGTGGGTAATTGCAACCTCATAACGCTTGTCCAGCAGTATTCCGCGAAGCGCCCGTGCGGCTTCCACCATGTGTTGCATCTGCTCTTCGTATGTGCCCCGTTCACCACTTTCCTCGATGACGTTTCCCCCCAAAGCAATGACCATTCGCTGTTTCTTAAACTTAATCTGATTACTTGACGTGCCCCTGCGCTTGGCCACGGAATTTCGCCCCATCGGACTATGCTTAAATAATCTGTTTTTGGCGCAACACGTCCCGCAATTCTTCCTTCGCGGATTCCGCCAGCTCATATCTGACTCGTGTTGACGGCTTGGTGATCTTCAGGAATCTGCCGAGATCAATCGGCGTGCCGATAACTACCGAATCACATTCAACTCTGTTTATCGTTTCCTCCAAATCGCGCATCTGCGCTTCCCCGTAACCCATCGCTGGCAGAAGCGCGCCGATGTCAGGATAACGCTCAAAAGTTTCTTTAATTGTTCCCGTGACCCACGGCCGCGGGTCAATTATCTCCGCGGCTCCGCCGCGCTTGGCCGCCACAACGCCAGCGCCTGTTTTCATATCGCCGTGAGTAAGCGTGGGCCCATCTTCCACGACTAAGACCTTTTTGTTTCTTATAAGCTCGGGTTTTTCAATGGTAATCACCGACTCGGCTTTAATGATGCGCGCCGAATCGTTATATTTCTTCGCGTTTTCGATTATTTCCTGAACTGCGGGGGGCTGGGCGGAATCAATTTTATTGATTACGATCGCATCCGCAAGCCGGAAGTTCACTTCGCCCGGATAATAAGAAATTTCGTGCCCGGCGCGCAAGGGATCCGCGACCGTTATAGTAACATCCGGCTTGTAGAATGATGTGTCGTTATTGCCGCCGTCCCAGACAATGATATCGGCCTCCTTTTCGACCCTTTTCAAAATCGCTCCGTAATCAACGCCGGTGTAAAGGACGCTGCCCATCATGATGTGCGGCTCATATTCTTCCATCTCCTCGATCGTGCACTCGTATTTTTTGAGGTCGCGGAGGGTTTTGTATCTTTGCACCTTTTCTTTTTCCAAATCCCCATAGGGCATGGGGTGGCGCACGGCAACAACTTTCTTTCCCGCCTCGCGCAATATTTCCACCACTCGCCGCGTGGTTTGGCTTTTGCCGCATCCCGTGCGTACGGCGACAACCGCCACCACGGGCTTCGAACTTTTCAGCATCGTCTGCTCGGCGCCAAGCATGGAGAATTTGGCGCCGGCCGCAAGGACGCGGGAGGCAAGGTGCATAACGGTGTTATAGGAAAGGTCGCTGTACGACAAAACACATTCTTCTACCGCCTTCTCCTCGATCAGCTTCTCCAAATTCTTTTCTTCTTCAATCGGTATGCCTTCCGGGTATAATCTGCCGGCCAATGAGGGCGGGTACCTGCGTCCGGCTATGCCGGGAATCTGGCTCGCAGTAAAAGCGACCACATCCACATGCCGGTCTTTTCTATAGACAACGTTGAAATTGTGAAAATCCCTTCCCGCCGCACCCAATATCAAAAGTTTATGTTTTCCCTGGGAAACCTGACGTTTTGGTTTCTCGGCCAGCCATTCTCTCGGGGTTTTCCGTTTGAGCGCCATGTGCACCCTGGTCTGATTATATTCTTTACCCCATCCTCTGAGAAGCTTGAGGCAGGGAGAAATGGAAAAGAACTGGTTGATCCGGTAGAATTCTTCATCGCCTGTCCGCTGGCTGGCGCAGACCTCCGTCGGTGAGATCTGCGGCTATTGCTAGGAAAAAAACGACCAAAAAGGAGTTGCATTTTGAAGTATGGGGAGAAGCAAGAAGCCTTGAGCCGCCGGACCTTTCTCAGCGGCTCTGTTGCGGCGACGGTTGCCTCGATTGCCCTGCCAGGAAATTTGCCGGCTTACGCGGGAGAGAATACGGACCAGGGATTCGCCTCAGAAGCGTCCGGGATTGCTTTTCGCTCAGCCCAGCCCATCTGGCCGCGGGGGCGGGAAAAAGAGATGAATCTCTGGGTAGGATTCCGCGCCGCTTTTGAACCTCCATCCGGAAAACATATCTATCTGCGCATGGCCGGTTCCACGCTTTACCGGGTCTATCTCAACGGAGAGTTCTACGCCTGGGGACCGGCTCGCGGCCCTCATGACCACTACCGGGTTGATCTCTGGGATATTACTCCGCTGCTGGTGAAGGGCAGGAATTTCGTCTGCGTGGAAGTGGCTGGCTACAATATCAATAGTTACTATATTTTGAACCAACCTTCTTTCCTGCAGGCAGAAGTGGCCACGGATTCAGAGGTGCTGGCTTCGACCGGAGGAGGCGGACAGCCCTTTGAGGCCACGCTTCTTCCCCAGCGTGTGCAGAAAGTGCAGCGCTACACCTTTCAGCGCGCTTTCTCCGAGGTGTATCACCTGGATTCGCAATCTGCCCAGTGGCGCGAACACCTCGAGGCTCCATTTGAGCCTGTGAGGTGCGCGGTTTCTGCTCTGCGAAAGTTGATTCCGCGTCGAGTTCCGAACCCCGCCTACGCAAAACGCCAGCCTGAACTGCTAGCCGCAGAAGGATCGTTCAAATGGGGGGCCACGGCTCCCAAGAGCCTGGCGGCGGACCGCTCCATTCCCTCGGCCGCCCGCATCGGGCCCGATCTTCTTGGTTACACCGAGTCAGAACTGACAGAGATTCCCTACCTCGAGCTGCAAAAGACTCGAACCACAATCAACAATCGTACCGATGAGCCCTATGTCTCGGATCAGCCGATGCGGCTGAGCGCGGGCCAGTTTAAGACGCTCGATTTTGGCACGAATCTGCCCGGATTTTTCGGCGCGCACGTGTCGGTTCATGCACCCACGAAGCTCTACTTCACTTTTGATGAGACCTTGATCGATGGCGACGTGGACTTCAAGCGCCTCATGTGCGTTAACATTGTCGCCTACACGCTGGCCCCCGGCGTCTACCACCTCGAGACCTTCGAGCCCTATGGACTTCGCTTCCTCAAGTTGATGGTTCTGGCGGGGGAGTGCGAAGTCGATCACGCCTACCTGCGCGAATACGCGGCTCCCGATGTCTGGACTGCTGACTTTCACTCCAGCGATCAAGGACTCGACCAGCTTTTCGCGGCGGGCAGAGAATGCTACCGATCGAATGCCATCGATACCTTCCAGGATAACCCCTCCCGTGAGCGCGCCGGATGGCTTTGCGATCCCTTATTTACGGCGAAAGTTACTCCCCTGCTCTGCGGGCATACCAAGGGCGAAAAGAATTTGTTTGAAAATTTTCTGTTGCCCGATCACTTCGCAGATATTCCGGACGGGATGCTGCCCATGTGCTATCCCGCGGACCATTACGGCGGAGGGTTCAATCCGAACTGGCCTCTCTGGTTCGTCCTTCAACTGGAGCAATACCTGGAGCGCAGCGGAGATGGTGAGATGGTTGCGGCCCTTCGGCCACGCGTGCTGAAATTGTTCGACTACTTCAAGCCCTTCCAAAATGCAGATGGGCTTCTCGAGGATCTGAAGGGCTGGGTCTTTGTCGAGTGGTCAAAATCCAACGACTATGTCCAGAACGTGAGCTATCCCACGAACATGCTTTATGCGGCGGCCCTCAGTTCGGCGGGGCGACTTTACAATCTGCCGCAATTTGTCGAGCAGGCAGAAGCGCTGCGGAGAGTCATCCGTCGCCAGTCCTACGACGGTCAGTTCTTCGTCGATAATGCGGTGCGCCAGGGAGGGAAACTCGTTCCCACCCACAATCGGACGGAAACGTGCCAGTACTACGCGTTTTATTTCGACATTGCATCTCCGCAAGAATATCCCAAGCTTTGGGAGACGCTGCACGCCGTCTTCGGCCCACAGAGGAGGAACACGGGAGCATATGCGGACATCGCTCCATCGAATGCCTTCATGGGGAACGTCCTACGGCTCGAACTCCTGTCGCGCGCCGGCCTCACGGATCAACTGGCGCGCGAAGCCATCGCCAACCTGCTCTACATGGCGGAACTGAGCGGCACACTCTGGGAGAACACGAGCGATGAAGCCAGCATGAACCATGCTTTTGAATCGCACATCGTGACGGCGCTTTATCGGGATATTCTCGGCCTCTATCAGGTGGACACGGTTCGCAAGGCGGTCCACGTGCGCTTTACTCAATTATCCCTTGATTGGTGCGAGGGACGCATTCCCACTCCGGAGGGGTTCGTGTCCATGCGCTGGACCAAGACCTCGGACTCCCTCACCTATCAGCTCGATGTTCCGGCTGGATATAGCGTCCAGGTAAAGAATCCGGGAAAACTCAATGTCGTCCAGAAGCGGTTTCCACGTGGAAAAGTCAATTATGGTTACAAAATTGAGGGAGGATATAAATAACGAGGGTGTGCAGGCTTGGTGAGAGATTCGGTCTAAGCCCAATACTGTTCACTTATGGAGTTTCAGGAAATTGGATCCGAGTTTCTTCAGGCGTGACCCCCTCACCCCCCAGCCCCATAGTCGCTAGAATAAGCCATTGACATTTGTTGCGACTTATGTATGCTTCTGGCATGGACAAAAACTTAATCGGGAACGATTGGAAGTATCTATGCCAGTTTCTACCGGCTGATTTGAGCGACTTGGCCAAAACAAGTGGGGCCGTCGAGCGATGGCGCAACGTTAAGAACGGTGAGGAATTGTTGAGACTTATTCTAGCATATTCCATGGAAGATCTCTCT
>Ga0208821_1001005_pt1 | contig 17908 bp, 24 predicted proteins | sample June2015DPH_20_5_FD_184720 | JGI IMG/M metagenome (GOLD analysis project Ga0208821, IMG submission 184720) | Peatland microbial communities from SPRUCE experiment site at the Marcell Experimental Forest, Minnesota, USA - June2015DPH_20_40... | ecosystem: Environmental > Terrestrial > Soil >... | reverse complement strand
AGGTCACATCATGGATCTTGATCTTGGGCGCAAATTTGAAGCCCTTCGTCACTTCGGGCAGGTAACACCAGGGGCTGACAAACCATTTCTTTGTTTTCCAGGGTTGTGCCATAACTACCTCCATTTATTGTAGAGAACTATCGCCGGTCTGGCGGCATGGACTCCCCTTGGCAGGGAGTCAATTGCCGCGCGCTGTCCCGCTCATCAATGCAACTCACCTTCGACCGGAAGGCGGATAGTTTACCGCAACTTGTCAGTATCTTCCATCGTCGCGTTCGGCGGGCGCATAGTGCTTTGAAATTCGGATGCATCAAGAGATGGTGTCTCCGCCTCTCTGGGGCACCTGACACCTGGAAGCCGCCTTTCCCAGCGTGTAACTACTTTTATTTTCATCAACATTCCCGCTTTATAGACTTATCTCCTTTATTTTCTAGAACATTCCAGCTTTACTCTGGGCTGTGGAAAACCGACCCTTTTTTTCATAGACATTCCAGCATTGTTGCTTCATTTTTAAGAAGTCCTTTTTCCGTCTTTCTCCCCGGAATCGACTTCTTGTCCACAATAAACTAGTGTAATGTCCATCAATTGGGTGGGCAGTGTAGCGCTGCCGTCCCAGCGGCATTTGCCGGTCCCGCACCGCGGGAGCGGCGCTACGGCGCGCGCATAGTCGAGATATTCTGTGGACATTACACCAGCTTCTGCGCCTTTCGTGCTGTCTGGGGAATTCTCGCGAGCGGATTGGAGCATGGGACTCCCATCGCAAAGAAAAGTGCTTCCCGGAAGCCATGGGCACGTGTGCAACCACCACTGACTATTCTAGCCTATCACGTTTCGCCTGTCAAGAGACACGAAGTCCGGGTGCTGGTGTCAATTGGAATGGGGATCCACTCGTTTCTCCATTCCAGTGAGGGAGCAAGAGGATCAAGGCCAAGTTTCGAGAAAGCTGTTGCGCGTGTCCTGGATTAGGCGCAGAATAGGGAGTGCTCTCATGATCGATGGAAGCGGCGCGGTTTGCCGAGGGCGCGGATTGAGAAGGCTGCAAGTTCGGGCTGGCGCGCCGAAAGTCGAAAGACTGTGGGGACGGGGTTTCGGATCGAACAATTTGAGTCAAGATGTTAAGGAACGCTAAAGCAACCCAAGGCTTATCCTTCCTGATTTGGAGGAAAATTTTTGGAGCCAGCGTCTCATCTCTTCCCAGTATTTTCTCTCCCCGAAGGCAAGTTTCATGACCACTGCGGGGTTTTCGCGGTGTATGGTCACCCTGAGGCAGCCAAATTGGCGTACCTGGGCCTTTATGCCCTTCAACACCGGGGGCAGGAAAGCGCCGGCATCGCTGTTTCCGACGGCGAGACACTGACCTGCAAGAAGGGCATGGGCCACGTGGACGAGATCTTTCCCTCCGAGGTCATCAAAGGCTTGCCGGGACATCTCGCCATCGGGCACACGCGCTACTCGACGGCCGGCGACACGGACCTGAAGAACGCCCAACCCCTGAAGGTGAGTTGTAACAAGGGCCAAGTCGCCTTGGCGCACAACGGGAATTTGGTAAACGCCACCACCATCCGGCGGGACCTGGAAAGCAGGGGTGACATCTTCCAAACCACCAGCGATACGGAAGTGATCCTGCATTTCTTTGCCCGCTCGCGCCAGAGCGGCATTCCTGAGGCCGTGGCGGAAGCGCTTGACAAGGTGGTCGGCGCCTACTCACTGGTCATGCTCTTCAAGGACAGTGTTTACGGCATCCGCGATCCGCGCGGGTTCCGTCCCCTGAGCCTGGGGCAACTCGACGGTGCTTACGTCCTGGCCTCGGAAAGTTGCGCCTTCGACCTGATCAATGCCAGGTTCATTCGCGACATCGAGCCGGGCGAGATGGTCATCCTGGACCGCCGTGGCGTTACCTCGCTGCACTTTGCTCCCCCTGCGACGCCCGCGCATTGCATCTTCGAGCACGTCTATTTTTCCCGTCCCGATAGCGTGGTGTTTGGACGTTCGGTGCAGGCCAGCCGCGAAATGCTGGGACGCTTTCTGGCCCGTGAGCACCCGGTGGAGGCCGACCTTGTGGTTCCGGTTCCGGATTCCGGGGTGCCGGCGGCAACAGGCTTTGCTGAGGAATCAGGCATCCCGCTGAAGATTGCCTTGATCCGCAACCATTATGTTGGCCGCACCTTTATTGAACCCAGCCAGGCTATCCGGGATTTCGGCGTCAAGCTGAAGCTAAATCCCGTGCGCAGCCTGCTGGAGGGGAAACGAGTCGTTCTGGTGGACGACTCGATTGTCCGGGGCACCACCAGCGCGATGATCGTGCGCATTGTGAGAGAAGCCGGGGCAAGGGAAATCCACATGCGAATCAGTTGCCCGCCTACAGCCTCGCCTTGCTTTTACGGGATCGACACGCCGACGAAAAAGGAATTGATCGCATCCACACACAGTGTCGAGGAAATACGACAATTCCTGGGGGCTGACTCCCTGGGCTACCTCTCGCTCGAAGGTCTGCGCCGGGCTGTGGGCGATACGCAGGGGCGATACTGCCTTGCCTGTTACACTGCAAATTATCCCACCGCCATTCAAGAACCCCTCTTTGCAATTCGGAACCGGGACTGAGAGTTATGGAACCACTCGAGAACGAAACACAAGCAAGCCCTGTTTCAGAACCGCCTGAGCCGGCAAGCGAAGGTCCGGGCACGAAGTCTGAGCATCGGGAAAGCGTCTGGGAGACTGTCCGTTCCTTGCTGATCGTCCTGGTGGGCGTCTTCTGCATTCGGACCTTCATTGCGGAAGCCACCGTGATTCCCACCGGCTCCATGGAACAGACGATCCTGATTGGCGATCATGTGTTTCTGAACAAGGTGCTTTACGGGCCGCGGCTTCCTTACACTTCCCTTCGCATTCCTCCGCTCCGGACTGTACACCGGCAGGATATTGTTGCCTTTCGGTATCCCCTAAATCCGTCCGTAATGTTTGTGAAACGCGTCATCGGCGTGGGCGGCGACGTGCTCAGGGTCGAAGACAGGAAGGTTTTCGTCAACGATAAGCCGCTCAATGAGCCTTACGTGCAATTCCAGTACTCATCCACCTTGCCGTTGCGGGACAACTTCCCTCCTCCCCTTAATGTTCTCGATACCTTGCCCGCCGCCTGGGGGCTGGACCCGGCGTGGTCGCGGGAAATGCCCAATTTCATCCGAGAAGATGGTTTGCACGTGCCGCAGGGATATCTGTTCTGCATGGGCGACAACCGGGATAACTCGCTGGATAGCAGGTTCTGGGGATTTGTTCCGGAAGAAAACGTAGTGGGCGAGCCGCTCTTCGTTTATTGGTCATACGATGCCCCCAGCCGGGACTGGACGAGCGAGGAGTTGGCGTCGCGACTGAGGTTCGACGCCTCCATCGTTTGGAACTTCTTCACCAAAACGCGCTGGTCGAGGACCGGAAAAACGTTCTGATTTGTGATCGGTGATTTGTGATTGGTGATTGGAACGCAATCACCAATGGCCAATCACAAATACGATTTGAGATTGGCGCGGTGCTCTACCGCGATGAGTTGGTGATGGGCGGCTGGAGCGCAATCGGCAATCGGCAATCACAAATCACCAATCGCAAATCACAAATCCCTATGCTCTATCGTGACGCTGGTGTTGACATTGACGCTGCAACCGAAGCCAAAGTAGCCATCAAGCAGTTGGCGCGCAGGACCTTCAATGCGCGGGTGCTGAAAGATGTTGGAGCCTTTGGAGGATTCTTCTCAATCAAGGGCCTTCCCCGCGACGCCGTGCTTATTTCCAGCATCGACGGCGTGGGAACCAAACTGAAAATTGCCTTCGCCTTGAATCGCCATTCCACCGTCGGAGTTGATCTGGTCAACCATTGCGTCAACGACATCGCGGTGCATGGCGCGGCGCCCTTGTTTTTACTCGACTACCTGGCCACGGGGAAAATGCATCCGAAAGTCGTCACGGAAGTCGTGCGCGGGTTGGCCCTGGCGTGCCGCTCCGTGGGCTGCGCTCTGATCGGCGGTGAAACGGCGGAGATGCCGGGTTTCTATCCGCCCAATGAATATGATCTGGCAGGCTGCATCGTGGGCTGGGTACGGCGGCGTGAGATTATCGATGGCAGCCGAGTCTGCCCGGGAGACGCCATCGTGGGGCTTCCTTCGGTGGGACTACACACGAATGGATACTCCCTGGCCCGTAAGGTCTTGCTGGAAAAGGAAGGAATCAAGCTCACCGAGCAGGTGCCGGAACTTGGCCGGACCTTGGGCGATGAGCTGCTCGCGCCACACCGGTGCTACTGGAAAGTCGTCAAGCCCCTGCTGGCTGAGCATTTGCTCAAGGGATTGGTGCACGTCACCGGTGGCGGCATCACCGACAACACGCCACGCATACTTCCGACAGGAACGCAGGCGGTGGTTCACTTGGGAGCCTGGCCGGTGCTCCCGGTTTTCGATTTGATTGCCCGGCTGGGACGCGTCCCGGAGTCCGACATGCTTCGCACCTTCAATATGGGCATCGGCATGATGCTGATTGTGGCGAAGCAAAAGCTCGCTCCCGTTACCACTCTTCTCGCTCGACAGCGCGAAAAGTTCTGGGTGATGGGCGAAATCCAGCGCGGCAAGCCGAGCGTGAAGTACGTCTGAATATTGGCGATTGGTGATTGGCGATTGGCGCTGTCATCCTGAGCGAAGCGAAGGATCTCAGCAGTTGTTTTGGCGTTCGATGGCCCCAGACGAACTGCGGAGATCCTTCGCTTCGCTCAGGATGACAGCGAACCACCGGCCCATTAGCAATCGGCAACCAACAATGGGCAATTACCAATCACCAATCACCAATCGCCGATCACAAATCACCAATCATCAATGGATGGCTCTCATGAAAAATCTTGGCATCCTGCTCTCCGGGCGCGGCTCGAACTTTGAGGCCATCGCCCGCAACGTTGAGGCGGGGAAAATCCCCGCCCAAATCGCCGTCGTGATCAGCAACAAGGAGGAAGCCGCCGGCCTTGCCACGGCCAGAAAGATGGGCCTCGAAACCCGCTTCATTCCGTCGACAGGGAAAGAACGCGAAGCCTTCGACCGTGAAGTCGTTTCGGTTCTGAAGGACTTTCAGGTGGATGTGGTGTGCCTGGCAGGTTTCATGCGCATTCTCAGCCCTTATTTCGTTCGGGCGTTTCCGCGCCGCATCCTGAATATTCATCCCGCCTTGCTGCCTGCTTTTCCGGGAACCGACGCGCAAAAACAGGCGCTGGATTATGGCGTGAAATTCACCGGCTGCACGGTCCACATCGTGGATGAAGGCGTGGATTCCGGCCCCATCGTCTGCCAGGCCGTTGTCCCGGTTTTGGATGAAGACACCCCTGAATCCCTCGCCGCGCGAATCCTGAAGGAGGAGCACCGGATCTATTCTGAAGCTGTCTGCCTGCTCGTGGAAGACAAGGTCCGTGTAGACGGGCGGCGACTTTTGAGGAAGGATTGATTCGGGCGCTCTCCGGGAAAACTACTGGGGCTCGCACAACATAGTAAGACTTCGGGCACCCGGCATTACTCGTCCTTTGCCAAATATGCCTACCGCCAAGGAACTGCTTCGCTTTTTGCGCGAACACGGCTACGAGGAAAAGCGTCAGACGGGTTCGCATCTCATCCTGAACCATGCGACCCGGCGAATGCTCGTCTTGCCTGTACATCGGGGTGATCTTCCCCGCGGACTGTTCCTTCGCGTTTTGAAAGATGGCGGATTTACGGAAAAGGAATTCTTCGAAGGCTAGATTGCCAGTGAGATGGTTTCAGAATAGACCGTTCGTGTCTTGGGCACAGGGCGGCGTTTGGCGCGGCATTCCTCGATATAAATCCTCATCGCTTCAAGAATACTGGCTTTGGCCCCGTCGATCGTTTTCCCTAGGCCGTACACACCAGGAAAGTCTTCGCTATAGGCGTAGTAGTTCCGCCCTTCGCGTTCGACCGTGATGGGGTAGGTGTAAAGCTTCATACTGTAATCGTACCATACATTCCTTACGTCAGCACGCGCCGCGGAAGGGCTTATCCTTGGCGGGGGATTGCCACTGCTCGTAGGCCTGCTGCATTGCGGGTTCGGGGTCGATGCCGAGGGCATCGGCGACTCGGATGTGGAAGTAGAGTTTGCAGGTCGGATTCCGCTTTGGGAAGGAGTCTAACGCGGTATGCCATACTTGGCCCGGATTTCTTCGAAAACCTCTTCAGCAGGTCTCCCCTCGCCGCGCCGCGATTGCTCCACGGGGCCGTCGATAGCCGCTCTCGTTTCCTGAAGTTCCTCTTCGTCCTCCTCGACCAGTCGGTGGACGGCCTCCTGCATTAGAGCGTCTACACTCGCATATTGCCCCCGCTGGATCTTCTCTTGAACAAGCCTCTCAATCTCGGGTGTGAGGGTAATGTCCATGGTTTGCCCACTCTCCAAACCTAACGTTCATTCCCCATTTTAGTTCCCGGGAAAGCGTTTGTCATGGGGAAACGAGTATGCGAGGGTCGAAGGGTTTCCGCGTACTTTTCCTCCACTTGTTTCACTTGGATGAGCTTGGTTTGAATCCCGAGCCCCAGGCGCCGATGGGCCATTATGGCAACGGTTCTATCTTAGTTAACGGCTCCGACTGCCGAGCCTTGTTCCATAGCGCTCCAAGTTCCGCTTGGTGGAGCAAAGCCCATTCCTTGACTAGACTGAGGGCTCTACCTGGCAAGTCGCCGGCGACTACTCTCGGCTGCTCGATGGTGACCAAGGCTTCGTGTTCGCCATACTCTGCGTGGAAATGGGGTGGGAAATGGTCCGCAAAGTACATTCTTATGAGGATGCCATAGAAGCGGCTAACCTCTGGCATGGCTACTCTCGTGTTCGAGTTGCGGGAAAAGCTCTTCGGGGGTCTTCCCAGTCAATCTCATATAAACCGCGTCCGGACACAATTCTATCTCCTCACTCCACCGAATCTGTCTGCCCGGCCCGAGGTATACCCCTGCAAAGAATCTCTCATCCTTCCAGGCCTTAAAGACGCCCCGCCCTGCCAAATCGGACAAGTCCACTGCGCCCTGCGCGCCGTCGGAAAACACTACGTTAATACGGTAGCCAGGCAATGCACTCACCGAGATCGGCCTAATCATAAGTTCGCCCCTTCGTTTACATCCGTTCACATTGTACCAAAATAAGGAAACCACCGCGACTGGTGGCCCGTGCTGAGCCATCGGGGCCTCCCCCCGCCTTGCCGGGAACCCCCGCCGCGCCTGATGCGCGAATCTTCGTGCGTCCAGCAAGTGGCGCAGACCTGTTTTTCAAGGTCTGCGGCTTTTCTCACAGACCGCACACGTGGAATCCGCTCGGCTGATCGGTCGCCGAGACGACCCAAACCCTGCATTTTTTGCGTACGCCGCGGGTTGGGACGTTAAAAGAAGAGTTCCGGCGAGGCGTGGAAGCGCTCGCTCAGGCGCTTGATGTGGTCCTTGTTCAACCCGCGCTTGCCCCTCAATACTTCCGACACAATGCTGGGCGTCCCGAAGACGTCCACGAGGCCCTTCTGCTTCAGGCAGTGCTGGTCCATCAGGAAGCGCACTGCGTCCAGCGGCTTTGCGCGCGGTAGTTGGTATTGCCTTTCCTCGAAATCTTCAATCAACAACGTCAGAAGTTCTGCGAGTTCCTTCTCGGCTGGCGTCAGTGTTTTGCTGCGCCGGTCGAGGTCGTAAAGAATCTCCGTGTAGGCCTCATTTTCCTTCGCGGTGCGAATGACCTTTGGAGGGATTTTCTTGAGCAGCGCACCGTACTCCGGGCTGGCCGTGAGAGTGCTCATCTTCTCCAACCTCCCTTGCCGTACTCAGCATGAGTCAGCACATGGCGTAGGAAGATTCTTCCTGTTTGATAGTTGATCTCGGTAATCAGCCGATATGCATTGCCCTGAGCGTTGATTCTCACTTAAACCGGAAAACGAGCCCTGCGCTCGGAACGATATTGTGACTGGTTCCGGTGAGCCCGGTGATCCCGCTGACGGAGCTGGGCTTGGGCTGGCCAGTTATGTAATCCCTGAGTTCCAGCCGCAAGGCGAAGTGCCGTTGGAGGACGAGGTCAGCGCCGGCTCCGTAATTCCAGGCGAACTGGGAACCGTTGTCCGCATTGACGAGGCCTGAAAGAACCGCAGGGGCATTCGAGGGGCCGCTGAAGCGGTTGACTCCCAGCCCGCCAGTGACAAACGGCTGGACAAAGGTTTTGGCCCAGAGATAGCGGACGTAGTTGAAGGAGATGAGATCAACGCGATTGTACCCGGAGACCGCCGGCAGCCCTGCCGGCTGAAGTGAGAAGACGTTGGGGCTGTAAGAATAGCTCGCTTCCAGGGCGTCATGCCGCGTAAACCGGAGGCGTGCACCGGCAAAAAGACGCGCCGTCTTGGAGAACGAGCTGGTCACGGTGACTGATGAGGCGGGGGGGCAGGGGACACATCCCGCGGGGGTGCAGAGCGCTGGACATGCGACGCCTACCAGATAGCTGCCACTGCCACCATTATTCAGGAAGGAGCCGCCGCCTTCGAGGAATACTTCGAGGCGCGGAGGAGGGTCCTGCGCGCAGGCCCAAGGGACAGCCAAGAGCAGAAGCAAAATCAAGGGCGGGATAATTCGAATGCTTCGCATACCACTATCCTCCACTGGAAGTCCCCTTTTGGCCTCCCGGTTGCCCTCCAGCATGCACCGGCTCGGCTTTCCCTGAGCCTGCGGGGTCCGAAGCGTTGATTCTCACTTAAACCGGAAAACGATTCCTGCGCTCGGAACGATATTGTGACTGGTCCCAGTGAGCCCGATGATGGAGTTGGGCTTGGGCTGTCCAGTTAGGTAATCCCTGAGTTCCAGTCGCAAGGCGAAGTGTCGTTGGAGGACGAGGTCGGCGCCGCCTCCGAAATTCCAGGCGAACTGCCACCCGTTGTCCGCATTGACGTAGCCGTAAAAACCCGCAGAGGCACTGGAGGGGCCGCTGAAGCGGTTTGCTCCCACCCCGCCAGTGACAAACGGCTGGAAAGAGGTTTTGGCCCAGAGATAGCGGACGTAATTAAAGGAGATGAGATCAACGCGATTGTACACGGAGAGCGCCGCCAGCCCTGCCCCCTGAAGTGAGAAGTGGTTGGGGCTGTAAGAATAGCTCGCTTCCAGGGCGTCGTGCCGCGTAAACCGGAGGCGTGCACCGGTAAAAAGCCGCGCCGCCTTGGAGAACGAACTGGTCACGGCGACGGGGGAGCAGCCCGGTGGTGGACATGGGAAGGTTAGCTGGTAGCTGCCGCTGCCACCAGTCAGGAAAGAGCCGCCGCCTTCGAGGAATACTTCGAGGCGCGCGGGAGGGTCCTGCGCGCAAGCCCAAGGAAAGACCAGGAGCAGAAGCGAAATCAAGGGCGGGATAATTCGAACGCTTCGCATAGCATGCCTCCAAAGAGGCGCCGCGTGTCGCCGTGGCGACGCTCTCTGCCAACAGCGGCCAGTAATACCCGGCCTGCTTTACCCGCCGTCCACCGCTCTTCACCAGCCTCTGCTGCAAGCTGGTCAAGCACAAACTTTCGACGCTCTAGGGATGCTACAACCGCCGCCATAAGTTGCCCAGGCTATAGGCGATCACGCTGAGCTACAGTCGCACTTCATTGGATCCCGCGAGGCGGGATGGCATCCCGCCGGGCGGGACGCGTCATCTTCCCTCCAGGGCGGGTTTTCGACACCGCTTGCTTGCCTTCCCTGTGAAATTCACATCGCTGTCGTGCAGGATGCTCATGAGGAGCACCTAGGGGTGGGTTTTCGAGCCGTGAAACGGAGCGCCAACTCGTTTAAGCAATGACCGCGAGCCTGACCTGAGCGGTTTCTCGCTCGACCGGGATTACTTCTTTCGCTTTCTTGAGCCCCTGGATGTAGCACCGAATGGCGTCCTTCGCCATGTCGCGTGCATCTTCAAGGTCCCTGCCCTCGGTGACCAAGCCGGGGAGGGCGGGAACGGTGACCGTGTAGCCGCCGTGCTCGTTGGCTGCAAAAAATACCGTATACTCATAGAGGCGCCCTTTCTCGTTTCTCATATATGAACTATAACCTCCGAAGGGGCTTCGCGCCAAGCCAGCGCACCTAACCAGCCATCAGTGAGACAAACTCCTCGATCGTCATTTCGGCCTGGCTGACGATTGACTTTATCGTCTTGGGCGCCAAATCGCCGCTATGACGCGGCACAACAATAGTGCTGCTTAATCCCCTTTCGCTTGACGAATTATGAATTCCCGGCCAGTATAATTGTATAGGAAACATGGGCCTGTAGCTCAGTTGGGAGAGCACATGGTTTGCAACCATGGGGTCGGGAGTTCGAACCTCCCCAGGTCCACCAAATCTCCTTGTGGTCTGACGGATTCTGAGGTACGGTTTTCTTACCATGGAGTTGAAGCTTTCCACAAAGGGCCAGATCGTACTTGCGGGCGCAATTCGCCGCAGACTAGGTCTCCAGCCCGGCGATTCGCTCGACGCGAAAGTGCAGGCTGGGCGGGTAGTGTTAACTCCGCGGAAAACGCGCTTCTCCAACGTGACCCTTCTCGTTGACCGAATTACAAGTCTTCCGGTTCTGAGCGCCGGAGTGGGGGCTCCGCATTTGAGCAGCAGGCAGGTCCGCGAGATTCTGGCTGAGTTTCCATGAAATGCGTGTATTCCTGACGGCCAAGACATCTCCCATCTTCCCAGTCGGGTCAAGACCGCAAAACAAACAACGGACGGCCATCTGGCGCAACTCGGCGGAGCGAACAGCGCAGTTCTTGCGACGCTGGACAGGCGGATCCCCAAAGCATTCCTGATTCCCGTGGAAAGATAATATGCCTAACCCTCTCGCTCGGGCGAAGTACAATGCTTCAATCAGTCCCCAGTTCAACCCCTCGATCAATCCCAAGGTCAATGCCTCGATTAATCCGAAGTTCAATCCCTGGATGAACCCGGAGCGGAACACCCGCATAAGTCCCAAATTCAATCAATCCTTGAACCCCCTCCTTACCGCTTCCCTTAATCCCACTCGTAACCCTCTGCTCGACCCTAAACAGACTCAGAAATTCTCGGGCCTTTGCCGACTGACCCCTGATTCTGAGTTGATGGGATACATCGTGCGGACCCGCAACAAAGCTGTTCTGCTTTTCTTCGACAAGGACCTCAACTGGACAGCCTATGCTGTTGACAACAGCCGGGAAGGCTACAACGTCTTTGATTTGGAAGGAAACTGGAAGGGGTACGTGCTTAAGAACCAAGGCGGCGGGTGGAATGAGTTCGACCTCGAAGGCGACTGGACAGGATTCATTACCTCTTAGCGCGGCACGGCCGCAACCAAAGACCGGGTTTTCATTGCCGATTGCTGATTGCCGATTGTCGATTGCTGATTGGTGATTGTCGATCTTCAGGTCTAGTAGGCTTCCCCTTTGCGCTGCCAGCAGTTTTAGTTTCGACAGGTGAACAGGACTACTTCAATGGGAGGTATTCCACTCGGGAGACCCACTCCTCCGGCTTAGAGGCGTGAGCAATCAGCTCGAGATCGCTTACAGCTTGGTTGATAGTGATGTCGAGTTGGGGAGCGTAAATGACAAAAGTGAAGACTCACTTAAGCTCTTTCAGTTCGAGAAGTTTGTGCCGAAGGGCAGGATTGACCAGTCGCGGCTTCAGGGCTTCCGCTTCCTGGCTCTGGCGCTTGATTTCAGCGTCCAGCTCATTCTTGTTTTCATAGTAGTAGGCCAGAGCAGAATGGATTTGGGCCAGTGAGAGGTGAGGGTGCTGAAAGTGTATTTCTTCAGGGCTCCATCCATAGGCGAGCTTATCCAACACAACCTGGATTACCTTGGTGTTTGCACCGGTAATCCAAGCCACTCCATTTTCATCGATCTCGACGTGGTTCTTAACGCCAGTTGCCACAGCTTTCACCCTTCACACTCAATGTAGCACACTGTACTAAGAGTGAGATACTACAACTCGCCCTTCACACAAACAGGTTGACATCACCCAACACCCAGGGTCGCGTCAAAGTCGGGGAAAAAGCGGCTCTGCCGCCTGCTGTGCGGAAAGCCTCTGGCTTTCCGGCGCAGCCCGCCTCCTTTTACGCCTCCGCTCGGCTGGAAGGCTGAGCCTTCCAGCCGAGCGGAGGGGTTGGTCAGGGCGCAGGCCCTCGGAAAGGCGAAGCCTTTCCGCACAGCAGGCGGCAGAGCCGCTTCGGGATCTTACCCTTCGGGGACTTTGACGCGGCCCTGACCCAACACCGCGCCGCCGTTGTCGGTCTTCCATTCTGGGGATATAATCTGCATTGGTATTGTGTTTGCGCGTCGGCCTTCTCGCTGTCCTTCCCGATGATGTATCTGATTTACAGTTTCTTGGTAACGCTGGGCGTGCTCTTGACGGCCCCTTACTATGTCTGGAAACGGCGTGACGAACTGGCCGGAAGGCGATGGCGGGAACGATTCGGACTGTTGCCGGAATCATTCCAGCAGGCGGAGCGGGGCGCTATTTGGATTCACGCCGTATCCGTTGGCGAAACCCTGGCCGTGGTGAGTCTGGCGCGCCAGTTGCAACAGGTATGTTCTGACCGGAAGATCTTTCTGAGTAGTGTCACGCCGGCAGGCCGCTCTGCTGGAGAAAGCCGCCTCCCCTCAGTGGCCGGCCGGTTCTACCTTCCCATGGATTGGCGCGGGGCGGTTGGGGCCGCGTTGAAACGAATTCAGCCGTCTTTACTGGTGATCGTGGACACCGAGTTATGGCCCAACCTTTTGCGCGCCTCGCACGAGTTTGGAGCACGGATTATGCTTGTTAACGCGCGGCTTTCGACGCGCTCCTTTCGACGTTACCGCCTGGTTCGGCCTTTCATGCGCCGGGTGCTCGGACATGTCGATGTGATCTGCGCTCAGACGGAAGCGGATGCCGAGCGGTTCCGGCATTTGGGCGCTGCGCCGGAGCGCCTTGTTCTGTCTGGAAACTTGAAGTTCGATGCGGAGCCGCCTCGGGCCGGCGACTTCCCTCGCCTCCTGGAGAAAGCCGCGACTATTACGGGGCGTGGCCCGATCATGATTGCGGCGAGCACGATGCCGGGTGAAGAGCCAATGGTCCTCAAGGCCTGGAGTAAAGTCCGGGCTCAATATCCCAAGGCCTTGTTGGTCCTCGCCCCGCGGCATCCCGCGCGCTTCGACGAGGTTGCTCAGATTCTGACCAACTCCGGTTGTAGCTACACTCGCCGTACGCATCTGGCATCCCAAGAAGCGGAGGTTTCGAGCCGGGTGGCCGCGCCCGAAGTCCTCTTACTCGACACGATCGGAGAATTGGCAGGAATCCTTGAATTGGCGGATGTGGTTTTTATGGGGGGGAGCTTGGTCCCCACAGGGGGTCACAATATTCTCGAAGCCGCGTACTGGGCGAAGCCCGTGGTTTTTGGCCCGCACATGGAGAACTTCCAGGACATTGCCCGCCTCTTCCTGGAGGCAGATGCATGTGTCCAGGTTCAGGACGCGGAAGAATTGGCCGAATCCGTGCTGAAGTTGTTTGGAGACCGCGCGGCGGGTCACCGACTGGGCAAGCGCGGCAAGCAGGTCCTGGAAAGGCAGACGGGGGCGACGGCTCGAGTACTGGAACAGATCCGGCGATTGCTGAATGCGCGCGTCCCCCAAAAAAGCAAGGGGTAGAGCAGACCACCGCCCCGCAGACGCGGCAAGGCTCTTGCCTGTCATCCTGAGCGAAGCGAAGGATCACCGCAGTTTGTTGCATGCACCGCACGCCGGCAACCTCGATTGTCGGTGCTTGTGCTTCGCAAAACGGCCGCAGCAAGGGTGGCGGACGAAGAGCAAACTGCAGTGATCCTTCGCTTCGCTCAGGATGACAGTCCCTCCTTCGCCGAGGAGGGGAGCTATCTTCATGGCGGCGCAGAGTGAATACGTTGCTTCAAATCTTATCGGCGGTCTTCCAAGCTGGAGTGGCGCTGCGCCACGTTGCCTATCGTCGCGGGTGGCTCAAAATCCGCCGTTTGAACCGCCCGGTCGTAAGTGTGGGCAACCTGAGCGTGGGCGGAACAGGCAAGACTCCGCTGGTGATCTTGATGGCTGAGACTTTGCTTGCAGGCGGGCATCGTCCTTGCATCCTCACGCGGGGTTATGGACGGCGTGGAGGAAAGGGGGTCATCGTTCTTGAACCCGGCCCGGATCGTGTCGCCGATCCCAGGGAGGTCGGTGACGAACCTGCCGCGCTCGCCAGAGCACTGCCCAATGTACCCATCATTGTCTCTCCAGACCGGTTCCGCGGGGGGATCATCGGCGAACAACGATTTCAAGCCACCGTGCACCTGCTGGACGACGGATTTCAACACCTCGCCCTTTATCGCGATCTTGATGTGGTTTTGCTCGACGTCACGAGCCCATTGTCCGACCTCGCCCTGCTTCCCGCCGGCCGCTGGCGGGAGCCGTTTTCAGCACTGCGGCGGGCTCACTGGGTAATACTCACCCGAACTGAATTGGGGGACGCGGGTGGGGTGCAGGGACGAGTTCAAGCGCTGAATCCACGGGCGAGAATCTTTCGCTGCTCCACGAAGTTTGCCGGCTTGGTGGATGCGCGGAACGGTTTGTCAGAACCCCATGCGAACCTGCTCCGCAAGAAAGCCGCGGCTTTCTGTGGAATTGGGAACCCGGCAGCGTTCTTTGCTGACTTGCGGAGTTGGGGGTTTTGGGTGGTTGCGGAGAGCGTTTTTCCCGACCACCATGTGTACAGACGCCATGAGCTGGACAATATTTTCGCGCTTGCGCGGAGTGCGGGTGCGGAGGCCATTCTGACCACCCAGAAGGACGCAATGAACCTGCCGCCAGATTGGAATGCCCCGTGGCCATTGTTTGCTTGTTGCATTCACCCTGAAATCGAGGAGAAGATGGAATTCGAGCGAGCGTTGCTGGCCGAGGTGGAAGCAGCGCGGAGGGCGAATTGACGAAATACGAAACACGCTCGTGCAATCCGAAGAAGATCATGGTACGGGCCACGAACTGGATTGGCGACGCCGTGATGTCCCTTCCGGCGATTGAGGCGCTGCACGGGCGCTTCCCGAACTCCGAAATCGTTCTCGTTTCGAAACCCTGGGTCAGCGAACTCTACTCGAACCATCCGGCCGTCAGCCGGCAAATCGTTTATGACGCGGAGGGCGAGCATCGAGGAGCTCGGGGGTTCTGGAAATTAGTCCGGCAACTCCGCTCGGAGCGCTTCGACGCTGTCCTTCTTCTTCAGAATGCCTTCCACGCTGCCTGGATGGCTTGGTGCGCGCGCATTCCCCTCCGTATCGGCTACGCGCGGGATGGGCGGAGCTCGCTGCTGAGCGAGGCTGTCGAGGTTCCCCCACCGGCAGCTTATGGGCATCAAGTTTACTACTACCTGCAATTACTGTTTCGTTCTGGGATAATTGAAAGGCCCAAAACGCTCCAAGAGGTTCGCCTCCACCTTGCGGAATCCGAACGAAGGTGGGCCGTAAAGCAGCTTCAAACCCTGGGCCTGGGCGGTCGGCGGTTCTTGGTAGGGGTCAGCCCGGGCGCATCTTTTGGAGGGGCAAAGCGTTGGTTGCCGGACCGTTACGCCAACCTGGCAGACCGCCTGATTGATGCCCTGGGCGCGGATGTGCTAATCTTCGGCTCCCCCGCCGAGAGGCCCTTGGCTGAGGCCGTGGCGCGGGCAATGGAACATACACCTGTGCTTGTAGCGGGGGAAACCACGCTGCGAGAGTTCATGGCGTTGATGGCGAAATGCCACCTGGTCATCACCAACGACTCCGGGCCGATGCACGTGGCGGCAGCTCTGGGCTTGCCGCTTCTGGCCATCTTCGGTTCCACCAACGAGCGTGCCACTGGGCCGGTGGGTCTTCGGGCGCGCACCATTAAGCATCCCGTGGAGTGCAGCCCCTGCGGCCTCCGTGAATGCCCGATTGATTTCCGATGTATGAACGGTATTTCCGTGGACGACGTTTACATCGCAGCTCTGGAGTCGGCAAAAAAATGGGGAATCACCCCATGAATCGCAATTATGAAGATCACCGCTCAAGATCGTGCAACCCTGCTGTCGATCATGAAAAGATTTCCCCGCCAGCGCGTCGTCATGCTGGGGGACTTGGTGGCAGACGAATACGTTTATGGGGAAATCGCTCGGGTCTCTCGTGAGGCCCCAGTCCTGATTTTGAAACAGCGCGAGAAGCAGGTAGCGCCGGGCGGCGGAGCTAATGCCGCCAATAACTTGGCGGAGCTTGGCGCCCAGGTTATTCCGGTGGGCGTAGTGGGTGACGACGAGACGGGCGAGGCGCTGCTCCGTTATTTCCAAGAGAAGAGCGTTCCCACGCGATATGTGGTCCGGCTGGGTGGTTACCTGACCCCAACGAAATCGCGCATCCTGGGAGGGCTTAGCCACTGGCAACGGCAGCAGATCGTTCGCATCGATCGTGAACCGGCTCAATTATTGGCCAGGGAAGTTCGAAGACGGTTATCCCGCAGTGTCGTTCCTCTGCTCCGCACCTCTTCTGCCCTTCTGGTGTCCGACTATGGCTACGGCTCGACGGACGCGCGCGAGGTGGAATTTATCAGCGCCCGAAGAGGAAGTGCTCCACTGCCGATTACGGTTGACTCCCGCTATGACCTGCTGACGTATAAGAACATCACCACGGCAACACCCAATGAGCCGGAAGTCGAGGCGGCTTTTGGGGAGACTATCGGCAACGACCTTGAACGGCTTCATTCCCTGGGGAGAAAACTGATGCGCCGCCAAGGTCTTCAGGCGCTCCTGATCACCAGAGGGCGCGACGGTATGGTGCTTTTTGAGCCGCGCCGGGAACCCCGTCATTTACCCATCTTTGGTTCTGACCAGGCGCTGGATGTGACCGGGGCGGGAGACACCGTAATTGCCGCCTACACGCTGGCGTTAGGGGCGGGCGCAAGCTTCCTGCATGCGGCCATGATCGCAAACTGCGCCGGCGGTCTGGTGGTTATGAAACGAGGTACGGCTTCCGTCACCGGCAGCGAGATAAGGGAAGCCGTTCGAAACGCATGAGCGCCCAGATCATAGCGCGAGAAGGAACCGCTGAACTCGGTGTTCAGTTGCGCCGAGCGGGTCGCCGTGTCTCTTTTGCCAATGGGTGTTTTGATGTTTTGCACCTCGGGCACGTGCGCTATCTTCAGGCTGCGAAGCAACAAGGGGACGTGCTCGTGGTAGGGATTAACAGCGACCGCTCGGTCTCGGCTCTCAAGGGCCCAGGAAGGCCGCTGCTCCCCGCTGAAGCGCGGGCAGAACTAGTCGCCGCGCTCGAGCCGGTGGATTACGTTATCATCTTCGAGGAACTCACTGCGGAGGCCATGCTGAGCGAGCTTCGCCCGGATGTACATTGCAAGGGTCCCGACTACACCACTGAGACGGTTCCCGAGAGAGCCCTGACGGAAAGCCTGGGGATTGCGGTGGCGATCGTCGGCGACCCCAAAGACCACTCGACCCGTAACTTGCTGGCGGAGATCGCCCGGCGGTATCGAAAAGAGTAACTTCCGGTCATGCGTTAAACCGGATGCTGAAAAAAGTGTGTGGCCATTGTCATTCCGAGCCCTTCACTGTCATTCCGAGCGCAGCGAGGAATCTCGCCCTGCCCGTTCAGGGTAAACTACGCGAGGAATCTCGCTCTGGACTCGAAGGACTTGCGAGATTCCTCGTCGTCCGCCAATGAGAATGGCGGACTCCTCGGAATGACAGGCTGCAGGGATTTTTCAGCGTCCTGTTAGGGATTTTGACTTGTCGGAACCCATGTGGGAGCAATCAGCTTCGCAACTCCGTTTTCTGGTGATTCGCCTGAGTTCCATCGGCGATATCGTGCATGCCCTTCCCGCGGTGGCGGCGCTGGGGCAATCTTTTCCGAAAGCTGAAATCCATTGGCTCATCGAAAATCGCTATGCT
>Ga0208821_1000998_pt1 | contig 17966 bp, 18 predicted proteins | sample June2015DPH_20_5_FD_184720 | JGI IMG/M metagenome (GOLD analysis project Ga0208821, IMG submission 184720) | Peatland microbial communities from SPRUCE experiment site at the Marcell Experimental Forest, Minnesota, USA - June2015DPH_20_40... | ecosystem: Environmental > Terrestrial > Soil >... | reverse complement strand
AAATCGCCGAGCTGTTTCTGGTTCTGCTCTTAATCTTGCTGGTGGACAAAGGCGTCGGGCGCTCGGCCGGGACAGCACGCCTTTACGCGCTCTGTGCAGTGTTCGCAGCATCTCTTGTTGTGTCGCACTACGGGCTTGCGCTCATCTTCATCGTGTATCTAGTCGTCGCCTGGCTTGCGCTCTTCCTCATCGACAACCCAGCTATGCGCCGCCTGCAAAGGCGCGCCTTTTCCGGGCAGCCCGCAAAGCCGTCGTCGCGTCCGAAACGGATGCTGACGCTGCCCTTTGTCCTGTTCTTTGCTGCTTTCACTGCCGCGTGGTACGCGACACTTGGGTCCGCGGCACTAAGCTCTGAAATCGCACCTAAGTTCACCGCCATTGGCAACATGTTTCTCCCTAACGTTCTTATCGTAATCGCGATCGGCGCTGCGGCGTATGCCTGCGCCTTCGTAATCGTCTACGTGCTCGCCCGACGAGTTCAGCGGAGGACATCAACGTTGCCGCGACTCTTTGGGGCGCCGGTCGCCATCCTCTCCGCATCTTTCGCGCTCGCGCGCTATTACGGGATTTCGGTTAACGAATTGCTCCAGCTCGGGACGCTCTCACCTCTCCACGAGGTGGCGGAGTTCCTCTATCTGCTCGGCCTAGTTTTCATCTTTGTGGGCCTCGCTGCGCTCGTACTCCGCCGTTGTCGTTTCACGTTTGATCCAGAGTTCGCTGCGCTCGCACTCGCGACCCTTGCGATATTGATGACAGCAGCCGCTATCCCGAGTTTGGCGGCCACTATCGGTACGACGAGGGTCTACCAGATCTCAACGCTTCTGCTGGCCCCCTTCTGCGTTACCGGAGCGCTGCTGTTCGCGGGGGTTCCGGAACGCCTGCGTGCGAAACGGCGTGAAAGGACAGGCGTGAGCCTCGCTTACAAGCTGGTCGCAGCGCTCTTTGTTGTGACGTTGTTGTTTAGCACTGGGCTTATCTACGAGGTCACGCAGCAGGATCCGACCTCATTTTTCTTGAATGCTACCATCGATGCCCCCATGTTCAATGCGAGAGAGGTGGCTGGGGCTCAGTGGCTCTACACAGTGCGAGGTAGTAACACGCCCGTATATGCCGACGTTTATCGCAGCCTTCTCTTGACTAGCATTGATTTCAATAATTCGCTCGAAAGTTTCCCGATTTACGAGCACGCCAACACGACACTTTCGGGGTACGTCTTTCTGGGGACTTTCAATTTGCTCACCGGGACGAGAGCGCAGCAGTCTAACGCGCAATCATTTCTCAACGGCACGGTGATATACCACGTGAATTTGCCTGGTTTCGCCGAGACAAGTAATCGTGTTTTTGACGACGGAGGTGCCGTCGTATACTACCACTAGGCTTCGTTCACGTGATCCCTCCGGATATTCAGGTGATTGAAGAATTGGTTATTGTAATGGGCCCGCCGGCAGTCACCTTGCGATTCATAACCTTGCCTTTCACAAAGGAACACAGCTCTGAGTTGCTGAATTTAGGCTTTTTAGGAGCTATAATAGTGATTCCGGATTTTGCCGCAACGCTTACTGTCGGACGGTGGGCAGCGTACCGAGCTTATGTTCTTCGTCCGTATTTGTCATCGCAGTTTCGGCACTAAAGGGGTTGAATCGCATAAGAAAGGAGTCAGAAGCGCGATATTTCCGGGTGCCATTCGGGAAGTGCAATTGTATGATGAGTAGTACCCTCGTTTTCAACTTATGGTGCAACGCTCGGAAGAGCAGGAACCACAAAAAAGGTTCTTCATGAAACTTGCACCCTACACCGCGCGCCCAGATAGATTCAGTCATTGAAAAAAGGCTTTTTTAGAGGAAGTATCTAATCGATAGCTTAACTCAGGCCTTTGTTTTATGAATTTTGCCGGTACGCCGCCGACAACTGTCCAAGGCTCGACATCTTTCGTGACAACAGCTCCGGACGCCACTACTGCACCACTGCCGATCCTCACTTCAGGTAGAATCGTCACGCGTGCGCCAATGTAAACCATGTTTCCTATAACCACAGGCCCTGCGACGACTCCAAACGTAGGGCTATTGATGTCGTGCTCCATTGTATAGATGAGAACTTGAGAACCTATGTTTACATTATCTCCGATGTGGATACCGGCCCTCCCATCCAAGAAGGCATCATTTCCTACAATCGAGTGATGGCCTATATGAACTCCGGATGGCGCGAAAAAGCGGCATCTCCAATAGATAACGGAATCTTTGGGGATATCTACGCCGAATACGGAATGGTAGAGGAGGAGTCGGACACTATGTAGGGGTATGTACCCTGTTAGCGTTGCAAAAAAAAGCAGAAGGTGGTAAAATCTCCAGTGCGTCTCAACTACCAGTTTGGTCCAAAATGATGTCGGATGTTTGTACGTCAACTGCCTAATTTTTCGGCGCAGACTTTTTTCCGGCTGATGCCCGGTCACTTTCCTATCGCTCCTCACTAAATACAGCCGTCTCCTCCAGCTTCTCATCGGCGATTACCCAAGCAAATGCGTCGATGGCGCGAGATCCGCGACGAGAGACTTAAACGTTCCGATAAGTCTAGACTGACATCTGGGCGTGACTCGCGAATAGTTGTTGTATCGAAGAGCCGAGGGCTTTTATTGAATCGTATTGTTGCCGCTAAAAACCTTGAAGCAATGCGTCGAGAACTCCTCTAATGACGCCTCATCAACCCCAACCTAAGTTGCGAATGCAAATAAGAGAAATTTGCGTGAAAACCTGTCGCACCGGTTGACATAGCTTCGTATTCTCCCCTCATCATCATAAGTGTAGAATCAGTCCATCAAAAACACCCTTGCACTGTGATCTGAAAGCTTTATAGTCCCTTTTGCGAAGCAGGATGACAGCGCTGCGTTGCCAAAACGTAAAAAAGAAAAAGGATAACAGAAATGAAACCCATTGCTTCTGCGTTGCGTGGGTTTTCCAGAACCAAAACTGGTTCCTCGTGTAGTAATACTCGTAAAATCCACTCATTCGTCTTGCAGTGTACGATTGCATGTGCCATACTCTTGCGGTCGAAACGCACACCACCCTATAACCTGCTTTTTTTAAGCGGAAACATAAATCGGTGTCCTCCCAATATGCAAAGTACCTCTTGTTAAACAGTCCGACACTTTCAAGGACTTTTGGGTCTGCAAAAAAGAAGCTAACATAATCTACGTCTGCGATTTTAGTCAAGGCATCACTCTCACCGACGTGTGAACGGACTACAGTTCCTGTGTTCCAATCTATGTTACCGGCCCCATAGTCGATCGTCGTCGTATCTTTCATCGAGTAAAGGATCGGTCCTGCGGCTCCGATCGTCTTATCTTGTTCCAGAGTATTTGCTAGCTCCACCAGTACATTGTGATCTAGAACAGTGTCATTGTTTATTGTGAAAACATAATCGGCTCCGCTTTGTAGCGCAGCTCGAATACCAATATTCTGTCCTTCAGGAACTCCCTCATTACTTTTGTTTTGAATCAAAAGAACACCTGGAAATGTGTTCGCGACAAATGCCTGGGAGCCATCAGAAGAGTTATTGTCTACCACAATGACAATATAATTTGGATAATCCAGCCTCTGAATAGAATTGAGGCACTCGTCCAGCACCTCTTTTCCATTCATGTTGAGAACAACGATGGCAATTTTGGGATTATACATCTTTGCAGAAACTTATCGCTGCATTATTACTGAACCCGTCTCACGCACAGGTGCATATGGCCGGCACGCTGCTTTTAGTTTGCTGCGCGTGGAAGCAGCTTAGGTGAAAGCAGTATGACTGAACAACGAGGCAAAGTAACGACTTCTACGGAGCTATGTGTATTTCAGACATTGCTGGCGTATACTGCGAGAGTACGAGTCAGGATGAAAGAAGACGTCTACGAACTCGCCTGTCTTTACGTTATAGGGGTGAAAAGAGGCCACTCATCGCATGAAAGATGAGATCATCGAAGAGAGCGCGCGAGTGCATGTTGACTAAGCAGGCTCTCAGTTAATGCAGGCAACTCCTGTTTACTCGGGCCGTGCAGCATTCTTACGAGGCAGCGACGAGGGTAAAAAGAGTAATGGGTAAAACACGCAGGCACCTGTCAGGAGACCGAGCACGTCTTTCACAGGTCTAACTTCAATATACCTTGCGGACGAAGCTGCTGATCGCAAACTAAATGAGCAGATACACCAAGTATTTTTAGAAGGCAAGTCTCTCGACAACCTATAGTAGGCGGCACATAATTGCGCGTATAACAATGAGCAAACGTTCCAGGCTTGCTTGCTTAAAAGCCCCTCAGAACAAGAAAACCAATTGTGAAGTCGCAATAGACAACACAAAGAGTCGATATAAGTCGGCCGCCGAAGCGCGTGTCGGAACAACTGGCGCATCTGGCGGAGGCTGGGGTCTCTTTTCGTTGCGCGAAGCCAACAAGCAGCGCAGCATCAGGTCATGTATTTATTTATAACAGAGCGCACCCAAAGAAAATAGGAGAATGTGCGGTCTTACACGTCACACGAAGCACAACAATGGCCTTTCAAAACGACTTCGACGACGCGAACCAGCCTGCTAATCGTGCGACCGGCGCTGCTATGCTAGCGACCAGCACACGCGGCAGCATGGTGGCAATCCCCGCGTACAATGAAGAGCTCACCATAGGCAGCGTTGTCGCCCGCGCACGGCGCCACGTCGACCGAGTCGTCGTCGTCGACGACGGCTCTGATGATAGTACCGCAGACGTGGCTGAGCTGGTCGGCGCCGAGGTCTTCCGGCACGCCACGAACGAGGGGTACGGCAGTGCCATACGCGATTGTTTTGAGATAGCGCGAGACTGCGACGTCGACGTGCTCGTGACGCTCGACGGGGACGGACAACACAATCCCGACGACATCCCGCAGCTTCTCGACGAGATGCGAGAAAGCGGCGCTGATATCGTGATTGGCTCACGCTTTGCGCGCGGGGTGAAAAACCGGACGATTCCTCGCTACCGGAAATTTGGGATGAAGGTACTCGATCATGCGACAATGCTGGGCTCAGGGCTCAGGTTGACCGATTCGCAAAGCGGGTTTCGCGCATATTCGCGAAAGGCGCTTCACGCGATCGACGTGAACCAGAATGGTATGGGTGTGAGCTCTGAGATCATCATCAGGGCGGCCGATAGCAAGCTCAAAATCAGAGAAGCGGGAATTGTGACCCGTTATGACGGTATTCGCGATTCGAGCAAGGATCCCATGCGCCATGGACTCGACGTCATCAACTCGATCATTCGCGTGGTCGCGCAAAAACACCCAATCCTCTTCTTCGGCGTTCCCGGGCTTTTCTTCTTGGCCGCAGGGGCACTCCTGTTTCTTCGTGCGCTTGACGTCTTCAATCGCACCAACAACTTGATCACCATCTATATGCTGGGATGGCTCTTCTGTGTCGGCGTGGGGCTTTTTGGGGTGCTTGCCGGACTCTTGCTGTGGTCCGTCCAGGATATCAACGCGCGGGCCACAAGGTGAGTGACGCTGAACGCGCTGGCGAGGGGAAAAGCTTCATATGTGGCTGCGCCCAAGCCCTAGTCGTGAGACTTCGGTGGCAGACCGTGGCCGATTTCCCTTGTAGCGTGTCGTGAAAATGGCCGATGAGTATCTCGTTAGTATCGTTATCGTGACGTACAACAGCGCGGACTACGTCGAAGCGTGCATCAATTCTATCTACGCGCGGCGTGGTCGAGCAGCCTACGCGCTTGAGATCATCGTCGTTGACAACCATTCAAGCGACGACACCGTTCGAATCCTTAAAGAACGATTCCCGTCGGTGGAATTGCTCGAAAACGACGAAAACTACGGGTGGGGCCGTGCGAACAATCAGGGCGTAGCTCGTGCCAACGGTGATCTTGTCGTTATCTTGAATCCCGATACGCTCGCCGAGGACGGCTGGTTAGAAGCGCTCATACAGCCTCTTATCGGGCGCCGAAGGTTATTAACCACCCCTAAGATTTTGATCTATGACGGTTCCGCAATCGGCAACTGTGGAAACATCTTGCATTTCACCGGCCTCGCGTTTACGAGAGGGTATGGGGCAGACAAAGATGCGTGCGCCGTGTCGGAGCCAGTCAGCTACGTTTCAGGGTGCTGCTTCGCCGTGCGCAGAGACGAGTTTCTGCAACTCGGCGGCTTTGATGAGGCCCTCTTTCTCTATCACGATGATCTTGATTTTACGTGCAAAGCGTATCTGGCGGGATTTGAATCGCTCTACGTCCCTGCGTCAATCATTCGACACGATTACCGACTCGATGTCGGTCCGGAGAAGTTTTTTCTGCTGGAGAAGGGACGCTACGTTTTTCTCAGAAAATACCTGTCGACCGGCGATGTGCTAAGATTCGTGCCCTCGCTCGTCGTATCTGAGGTTCTCAGTTCCGGCTTTGCCGCTAAGCTAGGCTTTCGAGGGGTTTTGTGTAAGCTACGCGCCGTACGCGAGGGCATTTTCGCAGAAGTGCCCAGGCTTCGCGGCGACAAAGAGAACCTTTTCAAGCATTTCAGTCGAACCATACCCAACGATCAGCTGACGACCAATCGCATTGAACGAGCTGGCGTACGGCTTGCAAATAAGATTTTTCTGCTCAATTATGGGCCACAGCTTTAGGCTGAATCAAAAGACGTAGCGGCATCACAGGAGACGCAGATGAGACTGGAGTTGGCGCGCGCGGCTTGGGGGTGATTCTGGTGGCCCTCAGCGGTGCTCACCTCGTTCACTATCTCCTCTTCCGTGACGCGTATCAAGTGGCGATCGATGGGCTTAGCGACCCTGCGTTTCTACCCATCGAAGTGTCGCTCGTTGTGGTACTCATTGAGAAGGTAATCAGCAATCAAGAGAAGCGGAGCAAGCTCAACAAATTGAACACGGTAATCGGGGCATACTTCAGTGAGGTGGGCACCGCGCTCTTGAAGGCCTTCTCCACCGTGGACCCGCACATCGACCGCATTCGCAGCGAACTGATCGTCAAGGGCACGTGGACGGGCTGCGATTTTCTCAAGCCAGCGCGCGCCTGAAGCAGTACGATTACTCCATCGCGTTCGATAGGCGCAATCCAGCGGTGATTCGGTTCTTGGAGAATCTTCGCGATTTCCTTGTATAAAAACGAGAATTTCTGTTCGGTCTTTTGGAAAATCCCAATCTGCTCGAGTACGAATCTTTTTTCTGAACAGCTGTGGGCAGTTTTTCACTCAGCAGAATGGCTCGCGTAAAGAGCCGGCCTACCATACCTACCTGATGCCGGCTACAGACACTGGCCACCGATTCAAAAAGAGCATACAGCGCGCTTATCGTCGAGTGGTTCGAGTACATGGGGCACTCGCGGAATCGTTATCCTTATCTTTTCTTCTTGGCGCTGCGAACAAACCCGTTGACACAACGGCCTCGCCGGTCGTCGCCGACTAGGTTGATGCGGTGCAGCAGCGCATAGCTCTGGCACGGAGCGATACGCGCAGCGTCTGACAAGTGCTTATCCACTACTCGCTACTCCACATCGATCGTGTCGAGCTCCGCTGCAAGCGTGGGCAAAAAGGTTCCCACGTCCGTAACGATCCCGATAGCCTGCGCCGTCCCGCGGTCGATGAGCTTCGTCACTGTCGCCGGATTAATGTCGACGCAAATTGTCTTGACGTACGAGGGCAGCATGTTCCCGACGGCGATGGAGTGCAGCATGGTGGCCATCATCAGCACGAGGTCAGCATTTTTGAGAAGCTCTCGCATGGCATCCTGAGCCGCCATCGTGTCCGTAATGACTTCGGGCAACGGGCCATCATCGCGGATGGACCCAGCAAGCACGAACGGCACGCTATTGACCACGCATTCGTACATGACGCCACTTTTGATGAGGCCCTGGCGCACCGCCGCTGCAATCGACCCGGAGCGGATCACCTCACTTATGGCATAAAGGTGGTGCTTGTGCCCTTCACTGACCAGTTCGGCTGTCTTGATGTCGAGGCCGAGCGATGTTCCGTACAGATCACGCTCGATGTCGTGGACCGCGAGCGCATTGCCCGCGAGAAGTGCATCTACGTACCCACGGCGTATGATGTTCGACAGCGCCATGGCAGCGCCGGTGTGTGATACTGCGGGGCCGGCAACGACGGCGATCTTCTTGCCTTGTACCTTAGCTTGTACCATTTCCACGGCGATTTGGCGGATGAGCGTCGCTGAAGGGCGCTCAGAGGACACGGCCCCCCCCATAAACTCAAAAAGGGAGCGAGTCCGCGGTCGCTCAGGGGGAACAACGCGGACACCGCGCTGGCCGAGCACGATCTGGTCCCCTTTCACTACTTGGTGGAGCGGCGTGCACCGCGCCCGGTCGTCGCGAACGACGATCGTGCAGTCCATCTCAATATCCTCTACGGGAATCCAAGCGCCGCGGTGGTGAATAGAAGTGAGGTGATTCGTCGTCGAATAGAACCCTTTTGGGACGGCTTTGTCTTTGTCGGCGGTTCCTAAACGGACGTCTTCGATCTCGGGAACATGGGCACCGAGACGGTGAAGATCGCTCAGAATCGCGTCAAGATGTGCCTCGTCGCGTCCCTTGACTGCGAGCCTGACGTAGCTCGGGTCGCTCTTGTGCTCACCGATCTTGAAGGTGATGATTTCGAACTCACCGTCAAGATCCATGATTTTGTCGAGCACCCGCGTCAGCGTGAGTGAGTCAATAATGTGTCCCTGCAACTCTACTTCGCGAATCGTTCTCATGTGTGTTTCCCAGCGTGCCAGCCGATGCGGTGGCCGCTTGGCCTACCTCCTCACTATCATCGTTCCGATGCCTTCGTCCGTGAACAGCTCGAGCAGGAGTGCGTGATGGACGTTGCCGTTGATGATGTGCGCGTTTTGCACCCCCGCTTCGAGGGCCTTGATGCACGCGTACACTTTGGGGATCATTCCGCCGCTGATGCTCCCGGTCTCAATCGCGCGCTGCGCTTCTGCGAACGTCAGGCGCGAGATGGCCGTTTCGGGATCGCGCTGATCGCCTTGAATGCCGCTGACGTCTGTCAGCGCGATGAGCTTTCGGGCCATGAGCGCTGCTGCAATATCTCCGGCGACGGTGTCCGCGTTGAGATTGAGGCTGTGGCACGCGCTGTCGACCGCAATGGGGGCGACCACGGGGATGTATCCTTTCCCGGCCATGATCATTAGTATCTCTGGGTTGATGACTTCCGTTTCGCCGACCCAGCCGAGGTCGACCTCCTGCTCGACACCTTCATAGACCACTCGCTGGGGGCCCTTTTTCCGCGCGGCGATCATGCGTCCGTCCTTCCCGGACAACCCGACGCCTTTGCCGCCGTGCTTGCCGATGAGCGCGACGAGGCGCGTGTTGATGTTCCCCATAAGAACCATGCGGGCGATCTCTAGAGTCTCTTCGTCGGTGACGCGTAAGCCAGCGGCGAATTCGGGTTTTTTACCCATCTGCTCCATCTTCTCGCTGATCTCGGGTCCACCGCCGTGGACGAGCACCGGCTGCATGCCGACATACCGCAAAAGCACGATATCTTCGATGATGCCCTCCATGAGACGCCTGTCGATCATCGCGTGGCCGCCAATCTTGATGACGACGAACGATCCGTAAAACTCACGAATGTAGGGCAACGCTTCGATGAGAATTTGCTCCCGCTTCATTTACCTCTAGTTCCGACTGAGAATAGAAATATCTTCCTGCGCGCGCATCCTCAGGCGTTCCATCGGTCGTCTCGAACGCTAGGGGAAAGTCTGGCCCCTAAGGCTATATGCCTCGAAGACTGTGTGACACGTGGCGAACGTTAGATTTTCGCACGCGAGTGGTGGATCATATGGGGTTCAAGGCGGCGTGTATTCAGATGGGTGCGCTCGGCACGCGATCGGAAAACGTTGATCGCGCGGTCGCCTTAATCGACGAAACGGATGCCGACCTCATCGTTCTCCCAGAGCTGTTCACCCACTGCAGAGATTTCAAAGCCGGAGAGCATATTCCGGGGCCGACAACCGAAGTCTTTACGCGGCTTGCTCGCGAAAAGGGAAGCTACATCCTGATGGGGAGCATGCTTGAGGTGGACGAGCCTGGGCGGATGTTCAACACAAGCGTGCTTATCGATAGACGCGGCACGATCTGCGCACGGTATCGCAAGATTCATCTGTTCTCCTATCGTTCGAAGGAGAAACGGTCATTGATCGCAGGAACGGACATTGTCGTTGCGCCGATCGAGCTTGGTGTCATCGGGTTTTCGATCTGTTATGACCTTCGCTTTCCTGAGCTCTATCGGGCTCTGGTCAAGAAGGGGGCTGAAATTATCGTCTGTCCTGCGGCATGGCCTTCGCAGCGCCTTGACCATTGGATAGCGCTAAACAAGGCCCGAGCTATCGAAAACCAGTGTTACTTCATCGGCTGCAATCAAGTAGGCACCCCGGTGCCAACGACGACTTTTGTCGGCGGCAGCATGATTACCGACCCGTGGGGGGAGACGCTTGTCGCCGCGGGTAACTCTGAAGTAATCATCACCGCGGTAATCGACGTTGCCGTGGTCAACCAGATCAGAAAAGAGTATACTTTTCTCAACGACGTAGTCCCGCTCTGACGGCGGCGGCGTTGGCGCACCGCGCGCAGGGCAGACGTCCGTTCCATCTGCAGGTCGGCCGGACCATTTTATGACGGTTCCGCTGCGCCAGCAAAGCTTAAGAATCCGTGTGCTATAGTAAAAGTCTGGCTCCGGTAGTGTAGTCCGGCCAATCATGAGGGACTCTCACTCCCTCGACTTGGGTTCAAATCCCAACCGGAGCATCTTTTTTGACTCAGCGGCGGTCGCCAGTTCCTATCTGTCAAGCGCTATGCGCGTAACGCGCTCCGCTTCGTTATGCTGGGAAAAAAGGGCTGCGGCAGGACGGCGTTATCAGGACGTTGCTTCGTCGGTCCACTCACTCACGGAGCAACATTTCGCGTGCGATCTGCATTCCATTGATCGCGGCTGGAAAGCCTGCATAGACTGCCATCATTAGGATAGTTTCGATAAGCTCCTCCCGCGTGCACCCGACATTGAGAGCTGCTTGAATGTGGTCGCGAAGTTGATCCTCTCGATTGCCGAGGGCGGTGAGAGCGGCGACGATGCATAGTTCACGCTGCTTCGTATGCAGTCCCGGACGGGTGTAGATATCCCCGTACGCAAACTCAATAACGTAGCGTGCAAGGTCGGGCGCAACATCGTCCATACTCCGAATGAGGTTTGTGATGCCCTCCTCGTTGGCCTTACGCAGCGCTTCGATTCCGCGCTTATATCGTTGGTTTTCCATGTTATCTTCACACCTATGCGCCACGTTGATATAAGCGCTGTTACCGGTCACGGCATCTAAATGCAATCTGTGTGGCCGGGCGGCGCCGTCACTATCTTTTATAAACGCGTAGAAGTGTTGTAACCGATCAAAGTGACCGGGTGCTTATCGCTGCCTTTCATCACTAACTACGCTTGCTTGAACTGTCTCTCGTCAGCGCCACCTCATCGGTGCTCCTTATCCCCACAGAGCCGACAATCGCGCTGCAGAAGAGAGAGAACTTGAGTCCGCTAGTCATCCTGTTCGTGCTGGTTCCTGCGTCGGTTCTTGGCGTATCGGTGGGCTGCTTTTGGGGAAATACGGGACACGGGGGATTATCCCATTCTATAACCCCGAACGCGAAAAGAGACTGCGGCCGTGGTTTGACAAATATGAGGCTGCACTGCGTATAAACTCACGCGGATTTCCCTTGTCGGCGATTTGGTGCGCATTGTTGCTGGAACCTAACAGCATCCGCTTAGAGGATTGACAAAAAAGAATTAGTGACGTCGTGCGAGAACGTGAGGTCACTCTTCGATAATGGAGATGGCCTCAGTCGGGCAGCTGTCAGCAGCCTCTTGACACTCACACTCGCTGCAGGCAGCCGCGTCGACGACGTGCGACAATCCATCATCCTGAAGCTCAAAGACGTCAGGGCATATGTCTTCGCACGCCCCACAGCCGACGCAAAGCTCGACATCTATTTTGGGTACTAACATGGTCAGCTAACCATGCTGCTTACTCTTCACGTTTATAATTATCGGTCTTCTGGCTCAGGTAGCGCGTTTGAACCCCTCAGACGGCAACGATTGCTAAATTGTCCCTCTGGCTCGCGCGGAACGCTCGTGCATAACACATAAGACTTAAGAGCGCGCTCATGCACTCGTGTTTGATACGCATGCCCACATGGACACTCGTCCGTATGAGGACTTTGAATTAATGGGCGTCGCCGGCGTCACTGACGTACTTACGCTCGCGCACGACCCGATGCGAATGTCAACCGCGGACGTGTTGCTCGACCACTTTCACAAGCTTGCGCACGAAGAAGTACGCCGAGGCGCGGAAAATGGCGTCAGCGTGCACGTTGGTCTCGGGGTCCACCCGCGCTCTATAAACGCTCAGGTCGACGAAACGCTACGAGCGCTCCCCGAATATCTCTCGCACCCAGATGTGGTCGCTATCGGGGAGATCGGTCTTGAACGATGCACTGACGTCGAGGAACGGGTTTTTCGCGCGCAGCTGGAGATCGATTACTACCCGAAAGTTATCCATACGCCGCGGCGCGGGAAGAGAGATGCGCTGGAGCGAATCGTCGCGATCGTTGACGACGTTGGGGCCAAGGATGTGGTTATCGATCACATCGATCCGTCTACGGTCGATATTGCACTTGAAGCGGGAACGTACGTCGGCATTACCGTCCAACCAGGTAAAGCATCGGTGCAAGATGCGGTGGATTTGATCAAAGAGTATCCTGAAGCGAAGTTTGTCGTAAACAGCGACATAAGTGCGCAGCGATCGGATTGCTTGTCGGTCGCACGGGTCTTGCACGCACTCAGCGTCGAGGGGTACGCCGATCGAGGGCAAAAGGCGTGCGTACAAAACGGCCTCGACCTATTTCTGCGATAACCGTTTGCCTCGTGAAGCCACTCCTTTGTGATCTGTTTTTTCCTTGCGTATGCTTTATTACCTTCTGTGCGCTACTTAATTTGATGATACTATGACCGACGAAAAGAAAGAAGAGAAAGAAATCACGCCGAAGGACTACTGGATGAGTGACCCTTTCGCCCAGATGCGCCGCATGCTCGACACGTTCCGCGCCAACATGGAAGACACCCTCGAGCGCGTATTCCCCTCGCAGGCGCCGACGCCCGCTTTGAAACAGCCACGCGTTGACGTAGTAGACCTTGGCGACGCCCTCCAGGTGGTCGCAGACATGCCCGGAGTGCAGAAGGAGGATATCGAGATCAACCTTACCCCTGAACGGATCGAGATCAGTGCTGAATCGAGCACCGAAACGGAACGCAAGGATGAGGATTACACCTACCGCGAGCGCGGCTACGCATCGTACCGCCGGATGCTCGACCTCCCCGCCGACGTTCTTCCAGATAAGGCAGAAGCAACGTTCAAGAACGGCGTGCTCGAGGTGAAAATCCCGAAGAAGGAGCCTACTGAGGTGGAAAAGAAAACGCGAGTGAACGTTAAGTAGGAGCGCTATGGAAGAACGACGCAAGTATCCATTCGAGGCAACGGTTACGCCCGAGGTTCTCGACCGGGGGCGCCACTGGATCACCGTCAAGCTGAGGAACGTATCAAGGGAGCCCCTCGTCGACGTAAGCGCGACACTGTATACCTACAACTCGTACGATCTCGACGTTTTTCCAAGTGGCTCATTTCATTTCGTGAAAGAGTTGGCCCCTCAAGACACAGAAGTGCTCAACTTTCAGGTTTTTGCAAACCACACCGGACGAGTCTATCTGCACGTCACGGCGTACCGCGACGGTGCTCTCGTGAGCTGGTACTCGCCCGATCAGGAGGTTCGACTCGTGGAAGATCCCGCGGAGATCCAGACCTTCTTCGTGAACCGGCCCTACTGGGCCTATGAAGAAACCATCGAGACGGAAACGGTCGTGCACGCCCACCGCGACGTGTCGGATCTACGGCTTGAGATCGCCGCAACTCCCCCCTCGAAAGCCCACACGCTTATGGATGTGATTGACATCGACTTTATCACAAAAGGCGGTACGAAGCGATTCGTAAGCGAGCTGTACGCGAGTGAAGAAGGCACGTACCTCCTCACAGCGCGCCTTTTCCACGAACAGAAGCTTATTAGCAGCAAGCAAGCATCATGCTACGTTGCGCCCTTTGAGGAGTGAATCTGCGTCTCGTTGGATACCCAACGACAGCCACTCCGTCACGGATTCATCCGTCACGCAACTGCAGCGAGGCACAATGAATAGAAATGTGCGGGCCGTTAGAGGCTATCTTTCGAACTACATCCGAAACGAATTCGACAATCCGTTCTACGCCTCATTCAAGATCACCCACCGGTGCAACCTGCGGTGTGGCTTCTGTAACGTCTGGGCAGATAAGATCCCTGACCTTGGTACGAATGACGTGTTCACCGTCATCGACAATCTTTCTCAAGCAAGCACCTTTACCATCAGCTTTGAAGGGGGAGAGCCGTTATTGCGCAAGGATATCGGTGAAATTCTCCGCTACACGCACGACTGCTCGAACTATATTCTGTTTACCACCAACGGACTTCTCATCGATCGACGACCATTCGCAGAGTACGCGAGGTACTTCGATTTTCTGCAGTTATCCATTGACGAGGGCCACAACAACGTACACATGTTTGATCGGCTCGGCTTTTTCTCTGATCTCGGTATCAAGACGACGGTGCAAACAGTCGTAACGAAGCACGATCTCGATAAGATCGAGGAAAAGGTGGAAAAAGTGCACGCACACGGCCACAAGATCCTTATTATGCCTGCGTTCAACTTTGATGGCACCGAAGACCTCACGCCGGATCTCATGGCGCTTCGCGAGATCGTTACGCGCCTGAAGCGCGAGTACGGGAACACGCTCATAACGAGTCGCTCGTACATCGAGAGTTTTGACCAGCCGTACACGTGCCGAACACTTAGTATCATGATCGAGCCGAACGGCGACATTATTTACCCCTGCATGCCGATCGGCACGAAGTTGGGCAACCTCCTCGAAAACGACCTTCAGAGCCTTATGACCTCAGAACGGGCACAAGCTGACCGTGAGCAGATGCTGCGGTGCGACAGGCACTGTCTCATTTATTGTCACGCTGAAACATCCCACCTCATGTCACTGCGCAAGCTTGTCCCCTACGCGCGGGACATCGTGACATTCCGTACGTTTGGCTAGGTGAGTCGTATTACAGTCTCGCAGACTTCATTTGATGCACCGTCGCTCGCGCATTGTCACGTGCCTACCTCATAGCGAGAAAACCAATGCTCGCGATCGTAGTGCGCAATGAGCTGCAGGAAAGGGCCGGGAAATCTCATCAAACGACGCTGAAGCTTGAAAAGCCACGAGGGTTATAACGTGATAAAAGATGCCATGTTGTGGGAACCGATCGAAGGCGGGGCCGTGCACTGTTTTGCGTGCGCACACGAGTGCAAGATTAAAGAGTGGGACCGGGGGATCTGTCACGTGCGGCAGAATCTCGACGGTAAGCTCAAAACCCTTATCTATGCGGAGGTGAGCTCAATGAGCGTCGATCCGATCGAAAAAAAGCCGCTGTATCATTTTTACCCCGGATCAAAGGTGTTTTCGCTCGGTTCTGTGAGCTGTAACTTCAGGTGTGAGCACTGCCAAAACTACGACATATCCTTCGCGGAAGTTGGAGAGCTGGGCACGACGGAAATCCCCCCTGAGCGTTCGGTGCAGCTCGCTCTCGAGCGCAACTGCCGCGGGATTGCGTGGACGTACAATGAGCCGACGATCTGGTTTGAGTATACGTACGACTCTGCGATCCTCGCTAAAGAAGCTGGTTTGTACACAGTGTACGTCACCAATGGGTATATGACGTCGCAAGCTCTCGAAAAGATTGGGCCCTATCTCGATGCGGCAAACGTCGATGTGAAAGGCTTCAGCAAGAGGTTCTACAACGGCGTGTGCAAGGCGCGCCTCGATCCCGTGCTCAAAACGTGTGAGGGCATGCACGAGCACGGTATCCACCTCGAACTGACGTATCTCGTTATTCCCGGACTGAACGATGATGAAGAACAGCTCACCGCTTTTAGCGAGTGGGCGGCGGGTGTTGACCGCGATCTGCCGGTTCACTTCTCGCGCTTCCATCCTGATTGGCGTATGCTTGACCGTCCCGCAACGCCCATAGAAACGCTCGAAAGGGCGCAGAGCGCCGCGGCACGGGCCGGACTGCGCTATGTCTACCTAGGTAACATTTCGAGCCAGCACGAGAATACGTTCTGCCCTGAATGCGGAGCCGTCATTGTCGAACGAACGGGCTATATGATCAAAAAACAAGATAAACAGTGTCCGGGATGCGGGCGCGAAGCGCCCATTGTCGATCAGTAAGACTTTCGGGTGATGTTGAGGCACACCTTCACGATCTTTTTCAGTCGGTCAATGCTCAGCTCTTTGCGAGCCATGCCGATGTCGCTCATCAGGTCTTTTCTGCTCATGCGCTTGTAATGCTCGTTTCTTTCTATTTAAGTACTTCGAAATGAGTCTTGTGCGTAAAGATTCGCGTACGGGGCTTACCCATAAAGGTTAATACCCTGTCGCGTCCTATCGGTTGTGATGCCATGATCTGTAAACGCTTATCTGAGGTGACTGACGCCGAATTCGACCGTTTTCTCGACCGCGGTGCGGCGGTGCGCGAGGTTATGGGCCACGTCCAGAACATCATTAACGAGGTGAAAGAACACGGCGACACCGCCGTCATGCAATACACCTTAGAATATGATAAAGCGGACATCGTCGGGCTTCGAGTAACGGAAGGGGAGCTCCTCTCAGCGTACGAAAATGCTTCGCAGGACGTCATTGACGCGTTGTATCATCTTTCCGACAACATCACGTCGTTCCACATGCGACAGGTGCAAAGTGACTTGTGGCTTCATGAGGTCGCTCCTGGAGTTATCTTCGGGCAGAAGACTACGCCACTCGATCGCATCGGCGCCTACGTGCCCGGAGGATTCGCGCTGTACCCCTCGACGGCGCTCATGAATATTGTGCCGGCCAAGGTAGCCGGCGTGCGCGAGGTGGTCGTATGTATTCCGCCCATGCCTGACGGCACAGTGCCGGTGGCAACGCTCCTCGCTGCCGATATCGCAGGTGCGAACGCAATCTATAAGATTGGGGGGGCGCAGGCGATCGCTGCGATGGCGTATGGGACACAGAGCGTTGCAAAGGTGGACAAGATCGTCGGACCAGGAAACGTGTACGTAACGGCCGCAAAGCTACTCGTGCAGAGTGAGGTGGAAATCGACTTCCCAGCAGGCCCAAGTGAGATTGCGGTGCTCGCCGATGGAGGAAATCCTGAGTATATCGCCGCTGATATCGTTGCCCAACTCGAGCACGGCCCTAAATCATCTGGTTTCGTGCTGACCCCCTCTGCGGAACTCGCACGCGAGGTAAAAAGGGAGCTCATTGCGCAACGAGAAGCAGCTGCCCGGAAGGACCTCATTGATCTGAGCAACACCGCCGTTCTCGTGGGCGACAGCGTGGACGCCTGCGTTTCGTTCATCAACGACCTCGCTCCCGAGCACCTCGAACTCATGGTGCGCGATCCGATTGGCGTCTTGGGAAAGATCCGCAATGCCGGAACGATCTGCGTGGGCGACTATACCCCCGCAGCTGTCGGTGATTACGCCACCGGGACAAGCTCCACGTTGCCGACCGGCGGGTTCGCCAAGTACGTCAGTGGGCTCAACGTCGACCACTTTACTAAGAAGACGAGCGTTCAAGTGCTATCGAAGGACGGGCTGGACAGCCTTGCGGACCTCGTCAGTTCGTTGGCGCAGATCGAGGGGTTGCCTGCACACGCAGCGTCAGTGCTGCGGAGACTTCAATGAAGCTGACGCGCTCGAGCGCAATCGTCCCAGAAACTGACGTGACCGTTGCGGGGTGGGTGCACGAGCTTCGCGACCTCGGTGGCATTAGCTTCC
>Ga0208821_1000997_pt1 | contig 17969 bp, 20 predicted proteins | sample June2015DPH_20_5_FD_184720 | JGI IMG/M metagenome (GOLD analysis project Ga0208821, IMG submission 184720) | Peatland microbial communities from SPRUCE experiment site at the Marcell Experimental Forest, Minnesota, USA - June2015DPH_20_40... | ecosystem: Environmental > Terrestrial > Soil >... | reverse complement strand
CTGCCAATCCAACAAACCGGTCTGCATCATCTGTTTTCCTCCTGCCTCGTTTTTGGTGACCGTAACATACTGGTTGCTAGATTGGTAGAGTGTTGATAGTAAATTTAGCTAATTTTTAGAGGAACCCTTAATTTTTTGCTATAAGCAATTCAGATGATTCTATTTTTTAGATTAATTTGTCTCAAGTTACATTAATCTTTTTTTAATCTCTTATGTTCAAAAGAGTAATCTCGCAATTTGTTGGGAAAGGCAGATTTTGCTAAGTTAGGAAATATTTTTATTTGTAAAGAGATAAGATTAGAATCGGCAGACATTGTCAGGTTGGTTCTTGATTGGTGGTTACACTTACAAGTCGTCAACTTTAGGTTGAACTGGAAAACTAAGGATTGCTGGTAGAAAGCGAGAATAACCTTCAAAACCAAAAGAGGTATTTAGATTTCTTTTCATCCCAATTTACTCCGTCTTTAATGGCACTTTAAGGAGCCTTTGGAATTTCTGTGCATTTGCCTCACGTCTCAAGAAAGTTTCGATGTTGAAGTCAAAGCTACCTTGAGTGGCTCCTTTGTAGATCCAAAACCCGCTCTGATAGACGTAAAAAATGGAATAATCGAAGATATGGCCTTCACCAAAGTCGCCCGCAGCGACGTTGGCTTCAGCCTGTGCGGCGGTCTTGAAACCGAAACGTTGCCCTTGAAATGAAGTAGCATTAGCGGAGGGACTCTGTTCATTGGACTTGTACTCGGCTTTGAAACTGATCGTCAACCTGTAAGGGGACACCAGTGAAGTTGTCCGCTGAATATCAAATCGGAATGACTCGGCGATAAACCGATACTTGTCGACCCCGTAGTACGCTGGCTTGTATTGGTGCACAAACTGGCATTCGCCGGACAGCATGTCTTGCCAAAGTCCCATCAGCCGTTCTCCTGAAGAGACTATCTCTTGCTCTTCGGCGAAAGCCGATGCTGACTGAGCAGAGGTAAAAAAGAGTAGAATAGCTACGGCTACCCATGGCAAAAAGAACAAGGTCTTCCTCGATCTGAATCTCATCGCTTGCGCGGCTTCTCGCTCGGTGATCACTGTCTTGCCCTCCTTACGTTCCCTTGGCATGCCGGAACCTCTTGTAACGGACGCCCGGGGGTGCAGGCGAATTTCTGGCTTTCGTTATCTTTCATCCTACACTTAATGACCGCTGATGTCATTAGTGGACACGAAAGACTCTCTTATACTGTAACTTATGATTACCGTTTTGAGTGCATTTTGTCAATGAGATTTCAGAAATCTCAGCCAGGCCGATATTTTGCTTGCCTGCGGATAAGCAATTTGCCTAATCCTTATGATAGGTCACAGAAAATAATGGTAATAGAGGAGGATAGAGATACATGAAAGCCTGGGTTGTTAAATGTAGGGAGAATAGGGTAGACAATATTGAGGGTTGGCACTGGGATAGGTATTTTGATGGAGATAATGATGCTGGTTGGAACTGGGGTGGCTCTGATTGGATTAGAAGTAATGAAAGTAAAAAATATATTCGTGAGCAGGTGACGAAAGGAGACCTCGTAATTTGCTACCAATACGAAGGGAGACAAATCGTTGGCTTAACGCGCATGAAAACCGATGGGGCGGAAGAAGAACCTGGATCAAATGAATACAACGTACTAAATTTTGTGTCTCCCAAGCAATCACTTCGGTTAGATTCTCCATTGAGCATTCAAAAACTGCGGGAGACGGGATGTAACCCAAAATGTTTTGGCCCTGGAAGACAAGGAACAATATTCCCTATTGAGGCAAAGGAGCTTAATAGCATTGTTTCTGCTATCGGGAGAAATTCCCAAATCGACGGAAAAAAATTAAGCGAATGGCTTAAAAAGATTGGCTATGCAGATACCCATGGCTTTGCCGGTAAGAAACTCACTGCCTCAATAGGTACCCGTGACTCCGGATTTCCTGATCCTGCGACAACTAAGAAAATTGAAAAAGTTGCAGTAAATTTCGTTACAGCTATACTGGAAGACGAGGGGTGGAATGTAAAATCTGTAGAGCCAGATAAATGCGGGTATGATTTATTATGTTTAAAAGGGAAAAAAGAATTGAATGTGGAAGTGAAAGGCACTTCCGGGAAAGAAGTACATTTTACGATTACCGCTAGTGAAGCCCAACAGGCAAAGGTGAATCCACATTTTATGCTTTATATTGTTACAGATATTCTTTCTCGAGGTCCAGAAATGCATACCTGGACCGGAGTAGATTTTTTGAGAGATTTTGCTCTCTCTCCTATACAATATAATGCAAGACCAAAGCTTACCACAAAGTAAGCTATTTAGAAATCTACGTCCTATCAATACAAGCAATAGTCGCGGAGAACATTGCTGTAATAACTGTTCATCTCAGGGCGTGGTGTTTAGGCCGATACTTTCAACTGATAATCTTCAATTTTTAAGGTTCCTTGGTGTCGACCTGGATCGGCTATGTATAAACTTTATAAATTACTCTGTTGGTAGAGAAGTCAACTCGGCAAATCCCCACGTTCCACCTTGAAATTCCTTTGAACCTTATCTCCTCCCACTTTTCACCTTAACACCTTAACACGTGAAAGGTTATCCATCATTAAATGAATAGGATTAACCGGTTATATTTGAGACAGCTGTTTAGGGAGGGGATAAACACGGGCTTAACACCATTAAACACCCCTTTTATAAGACGGTGGCTCTTATTCTGAAGGAAACAATGGAGGAAGCCGGAAGCAGTTTGCTGAAGATCGTCCCGGTTGAGGCTGATGTGGTTGTTGTGGACAGTTGGCCAGAGAAATGGTACTTCCCGCCGAAAAGTTCGATCCTAACTTTAATACAGGGCAAGCTTTGTCTTTGACTGTCTGGCGCTTACACCTACGAATCCTCAGCACCAATCAGCACTATATACTGAGGATTACTGTTAGAAAGTGAATAAAAGATTGGTACTGGTATACGGAAATCTTTGTAGTCTATTAGGCAGAGGGCGACAGAGATTGAAGTTTTGTCTTTGAAGCCCTCCCCACTCTGTTTTATAACTCTTACTCTGGTTATAAGAGTTAAAAGCTTGGGTGAACAAGGCAAGATGAGAAACATACTAAATTCCATTGTATAGAAATTATTATGGGGGAATTTTCCACTCCGCTGAATAAGAATAAAAAGGATATTTCTCTGACGTTCCTATTCTTATATAAGTCCAATCAGCAGGGGATTGTTGGCGGAAACAATAAGCCTTTTCCCAATCGGGAAGATGAAAGTAAATGTAATGACCGATGAGAATACCATCTATGGGAGCTATTTCTTGGAGTTTTGACGCAATATTTGCTGCAAAACCAATGGTCACAGGATCGTTGTCTGATCGAACACCTAATTTGCCTACGAGTAAATTCCCCCCATCGACTCCGATACGGTAATGAATTGGTTCAATTTTTTTGTTTTCGAGGTAGGAGTTTATTGGTTTGGCTATCGCGTATCTCATTGTTGTTGCAACATCAATTATATCCTTTACCATTTTAGACTCATCTCCGTAAGCGGTATCGAAAATGGCCATTAGCCCGTCTCCGGTAAATTTCTCTATAACACCGTCCCAATCGTTCACAATTTGTGCCATTTCTGCGAGAAATAAATCCAGGGTTAGCAGAAGATCTTTCGGAGCAGTTCGCTTTGATCGTTCGGTAAAGGAGACAATATCAACAAAAAGCACAGCTCCAGTAATAGAACGTGCTTCTCCAATTTGAAGATAGCGTGGATCTGGAATTTCAACACGTGGTTTTATTTTCCCACTGAGTTCATCAAAGCGCCCACCACGCCGCCATGTTCGATCCCAAAGATCATCATAATATTGCTTATCCCAACTCATTTGAGTGTTGCCATTATGAAAAGCAATACAATTGAACTTACTGAGATTAAAGCAAAGCCGGTAGCCCACTTCAGAACCTTAAATTTGCTTGCTGTAATCTTGGCAAGTTCGTGCGTTTGATGAACAATATCACTCCAAAAATCATAATCGGTGGAGGATAATTTGGATTCAAATGTCTCTATTTTCATTTCTGCTACACTTGAATACGCGATGAGAGATGTATATTCACCAACCTTTGCCCCAGATCCTGTTATAGGGAAAGCAACTATCAGGGAACAAATGAGAACGCCAAATAATCCAAGAACAGCAATTAGATATAGAACACCATTTAACCAGGTTATACATGTCATCTCTGTTGCAAACAAAATCTTTGTCCTTTCAATTATTGCTACACCAAGGAGAACACCTGAAGAGCCAATTAGGAATGACGCTTTCTGGTTTGCCAAGGCTATGAATTTATCATATCGATTAAGAATAGCTAAAAGATTGGATTCAGGTGTTCTTCTCTCTTGAGGGATACTCATCTTTGGTGATTCTGGAAACCCAGCTTCCTTGCTTGATAAGCCTCCAGCTTCTGATTTTATTGATATTTCACCCATTTTAATCCCCGCTAATAACAATCGTTCTCTTAATCATCTTTGTGATCCTCCTCGTTGTTAGGAATAGCAATGTTTTCTGATACCGGTTTTATTTTTTGGAGCTTTCTTGGTAACCATCATTCTCACATCCATTACTCTCTTCTCAACCTGCAGCTTTATCCACCATGTGGAATAGTGATGAGAATTTATTTGGGGATGGGTAAAATATACGGAAAAGGGAGTAGTATGTCAAGGGAAACTGACTACAAGATATTGCGGTGACCTCCTTAGCTGAATTCAACAATTACCAATTCAAATCCTGCATGCTTTGCCAAAAATCTGGATTGAGGACTTCAAGGAAGAACTCAACAATCTCTTACCCATCCCTTTCCATACAACGTAAAGATCCCGGATCACTGCGTATAAAACGTAATGGGTAAAGTCCAGCGTTCATTTGGGCAGCCCTTAAGCTTATTCAAATCATTCCGTATTTAAACGAGAAATTCGGTCGATCAATGTAAATACCATACTCCATATGTCAATGAAGACCCATACCGTTTCCCACAAAGATAGAAGGCTAAGGAGTTAAAGGACCGGAGATGACCCTGATGACTCGACTCGATGCCTGGTGGTGTGAAGGTGGGGTGAAGGGGTTAAGGATAGAGTTTATTGGTGAGGTCAGGGATGAGCAGTTGCTGTGAGATAGGTTGCCAAAATATTTACTTCCAAAGCTTTCAAAATGTAATGACCTCCAATTTCTAATCACCTTTCAACTATCTCTTTATTGGAATAGTGACTCCTTTCTCAATATAATAGCCATACTGTCCTGAAAGTGGACTCCCGTCATTGTGATTGTTTCCTCCATCCTCGAAATAATGCGTGTGGCCCCAGTGGAATTCCCAATCTTTGTTGACATCAGCTAGGACTTGCCTCCATCCTCGAACTGCCGCGTGCCTATCGGGATTTGATTTCGCAGGATGAGGCGCCAATTCAAAGTCTAAGCCTAGCTTGTCAGCAATTCGCACAGCCTCTCGTCCTATTTGCCAGCCAGCATCGTTGTAAAAATCGAACCGATGACCATGATCAAAGAATATCTGCTTTCCAAAGCCCTTAAAAATTAGATAATCCGGGCGCAGAAACAAATCCAGATTATGATTGCTTATTACAGTATATAGCCTGTTTGCCTTTTGATACTGGTCTACTATCGAAACCAGATCTTTGTGAGCATTATAAATGCTTGAAAGATCGTAGCCCCGCCACACATCCCAAAATTCTGATGCGAAGAGAGAGTAGCCTTTCTTAAAAGCGTCTTGCAGCAGGTCAATGATCTCAGGTTCTTTTCGACTTATCTTCAATGGATCATATTCGTCTCCTGCAGCCGCATGAATGTCGCTCAAAACCAGAACCCTGTCAGGTAGCACAAGACTCGATGTATTTTTAATTCCATTAAACCATTTCAAAATCTCTTCTGTGGTAGGCTCTAATATGCTCATGTAGTCCTCCTTTCCAGACAAACGCGACTGTGGATAAATACTGCTTTCCTATCCAGCAGAAACATTCAAAAAGAGTATATAATCTGAGTTAGCAATGGCGATTAAAATCTCAGGCCATTATTCTACTTTGAAAAGTTTTTTGAATGGATATCCTATGGCATTAATTCTTTCCTTTCCAAGAATCCACCCTCCAAGGAAATAAATCAAAGGAAAACCTGCGACAAAAAGGGCCAAAAATTAGTCACTGTTTATCTTACTCGCTTTCGCGATAAATTGGAATATAAAGAGATTGGAAAATATTCTGGTTAGACCACTTCATCATGATTTGATATATTATCGATGCATAATGATATTTACAAGCAAGCAAAACTACACGAATGATTACCATATCCTTTAAGATGAAGGAATCACTGGACATAAGAACGTATTAAGAAGAGTCCACGGATCTTCATTTTTCTTCTTTAACCCGTTTAAATCAAACAGGTATTTCCCACCGCAAAACCTGCCTTCAATGCAAATACCACCTTCTCTCCAGATTCTACTGAAAGTCCAGACCGTTTCCCACAAAGATAGAATGTTAAGAAGTTAAGGGACCGGAGATGTCAACTCGATGCCTCTGGGGTAGGATGGAATTATGGGGTGAAGGAGAGAGTGCGGAGGTGAGGGCAGGAATTGAGAAGTAACTGCGTCCTTACCCCTCTAAGCCTCCGAGAAGGCACCCGATGAGACAGATTAATAGTATTGACAGAGGCAGGGATGATGGTTCAACCTGTAACCCGTATCGGGAGAAGCTAAGGGAACTGAGATCAGAAAGAGAAAGGAAGGTCAGGTTCGTCCAGCACCTTGAGCATCAGGAGCAGCGACTAAATAGGATGGCAGAGCTAATCGAAGTGGCACCAAGTGAGATGGATGAACTACTCAACTTAATCTTGGAGTACTGGCGGAGTGCAGGGGTGATAACTGCAAGGGGACTGGTAAGACTGCCAAAGAGGACTCTGTAACCAGTTGACATTAAAAGCTAATAATTTTTTCTTATATAACTAAAGGGGGTCTCAATGAGTGCAGTATTTCCCTACATTCTACCCTCAAAATTTCTATTTAAAATAATGGGTTACACCAAAGTATCTAAGATAGTTTCTTAGATGTTTAAGGGGTATTTGGGGGGTCTTTTGGATATGTGTTGAATAGCTTTTCTAAGAATCTCTCCAACACCCTGTTTATCCTATTATGTTCTTCAACCAATTCATTTAGTTTCTGAGCAATAGGATCGTGATTAGTTGTTTGAAGTTTCTCCATCTTTCCCACACCCTGACAATGTTTTTAGCTGGGTGAGTTATGCTCTGTGCATCGTAGTAAACTAAACTGATATCACTTGAACTATAAAGTTTCCAATCCGCCCCATAAACATCACCGATAGAAATGATGATTAATCCAAAAACCAGAAGGGCAATTCGTAGCTTCATTGATCTCCTCCTTGGCCATTAGTTGTTAGCTCGGAGGCTTTATTATGATTACCAAATTTGACAATTTTAACATCAACTCCCGCTTTTTCTTCTCTAAGCTTAGAGTTCTCTATTTCAACTTTGATTATTTTCTGTTTTTGTTTCAAGATTTTAGTCTCAAGTTCCAAAATCTTATGCTTAAGACGATCAACCTGTACTTGCAATTTTTGATTTTTTTGATGAAGAGCGGCTATCGTATCAAGTTTGAGATTCGTTCTTTTTATTGGTTTGTTTTTCATGGGATCATACTCCTTAGTTTAAATTCTTCAAGAGCTTTATTATTTCCAACCCAGTATTCCTTTGTCTTTAGAATCTTCCCTTCCTTATCGCAGGTGAACTCCCAGCAGTACCAACCTGAATATCGGAAGCTTTCCCCATAATAAGCAAAGTAGTAGTGTTTTATATTATCTCCATCAGGGGCAGAGTTGTGGGTTACCATCATATCCCACCCCGCCATCTTCTTTTCCATCTGTGCAATATTAGAGACGTGAGCACACCCACTTAACAACCCCAACACCATAGCCAACACAATTAATTTTTTCATTTTGATCCCCCATATCCGGTTGAAAAGTATCAAATTAGGATCAGGATGTCAACGGAGGTGGAGAAGGGGGCAGGAAGTATGAGTAGGATTTATTCAGTTCCGAAGGCAAGATAGGCTGGACTGACCTTTAGTAAGTCGGCAAGTTTTATTAGCATTTCTCTTCTGGGTAAATTTCGTCCCATTTCCCAATTCTGATAAGTTCGGTATGGTACACGAAGAAATATAGCCATTTCTTTCATGTTCACGGTTCCGTTGAATCTTTGTAATCTTGCTTTTCTTATTCTGTCTCCCTGTTCTTTTTCAAGGTCGTTGCTCATCACTTTTTCATCAAGTTAATGAAAATTTAATGAATTTCAGGTCACTAATCTAAGAAAAGCTAAGCCCACGGACGGATTTGAACCGCCAACCCGCTGATTACAAATCAGCAGCTCTACCATTGAGCTACGTGGGCCCATGATTAGAATATCCCGTTTAGGGGACCAAACCTTCCGCCGTTCGTATTAAGTCCTTCTTTAATTAAACCAAGGAAAGATTATTTGCATCCCATGAGCAAAGCGACGATGGTCCATCCAAACAGGATAACCAAAAAGATAATAAACTGTCTGATTAATTTGGGATCCATAGGCCTCCTCGCTTTATTAAAGATCGCAGATGAACCGTGTTGTATGAATTAGGCCCCTGTTGAATAAACATGCCTTTCTATCAATAACCGCAGACCGTATAATCAAAGAAAAAATTCATACGATAACAAACTGGATTGTTTTTTTCCTTGAAATAGTATATTGAAAACATGTATATGTAAGTCCTATTATGAAAAATTTTAGAAATTATTTCAAGGATGAAAACATAATGGAAACCTGCGGCGTGGATTTGGAAGGCCGGATTCATGATCGATTTATGACGGAGTAAAAGGAAAGGAGCAAAGAAATGGGACTGGGATTGGCTCTGATCACACTTGGCATGCTGATCCTTTTGGATCGCATGGGTACGGGATATGGGTTAAGGGAAGGATGGCCATGGATCGTCGTGGCTCTTGGAGTCGGAGGTATTTTCCGTAACAGAAAAAGCCTGGCCGCTTGGGTTACCACGATCATCGGCATCTTCATCCTGGGAGCGAAGTACTACACTCTCCATTTTTCGATCCCAGGAGTCATCCGAACTTACTTCCTGCCGGCTCTTCTCATCGTGATCGGACTGCTCTGGCTCTGGAAATATAATAAGGATTGATTTCCAATTGCGGAGTGCGGAATGCGGATTGCAGATTCTCAAATTCGCAATCCATGTTCATCCGTAAACATTACTTTATCCGGATCTATCATTTCCCTGTCAGTCTCCGATTTGGATCTTACGTTTAGATTTGGAATTCCGAAATCCCTGCCTACCGGCAGGCAGGTGCAATCCGAAATCCGAAATTATTAAACTGGAATGAGCCCGGCGACGACCAGAATGGTGAGTTCTCCCTTCCCCGTATTGGTCAGCTCGTGAAAGTGACCGGCTGGAATTTGGATGGCATCGCCCGGTTCCACCTCGCAGACCTCATCCCCTACCTGTATGCGTCCCTGGCCGCTCTGGATGATGTAAATCTCTTCCATAGGGTCCACATGGCCAATGAGCCTGTCGCGGGGTGGCACCGAGGCATGGGCAAGAAACATCAGGGTTTGAAGATGGCGCGTATCCAGAATCATGTGGGCCACACCACCCCCATGGGCCCGATAGCGGGTCGCTTTCACTTCGGAATGCTCCAAGTTGCGTCGTATCATCAATCGTTTCCTCTCTCGAAGCCAATTTTTTTGCGATGCATCGCTTCCAAACAGGCCTTTCATTTGCACCAGGAGATTCATCTCCCCGTGACTCAAGAATTCTACTCTCCTGAACCGGAGGATTATTTGGCCTTCATGGAATTCAATCTCTGAAGGATGGATTGCGCATCCTGGATCATGTCTTCGATGACCTCTCTGACACTTTTTATTTTGTGGATCAATCCCACGCATTGGCCGCAGCCGATGATCGTCCCATCCACATCTGCTTCTCGATAAGCATTTGGGCTCATTCGACCACCCATGGCGGTGAGCAGCTCTTCCAGGCTCGCTCCCTCCTGTTCTAATGAAAGTATTTTCTCCGCCGCCTCGGTTTTCAGCACTCTTGCTGCGTTCTTGATCGAACGGTAGATCATGAGAGTATCGCTTTCCGTTGCGTTGACGAATGCTTCCTTGATCCGTGGATGGGCAGGACATTCTTGGGTGGCCACAAATCGTGTTCCCATCACGACCCCTTCCGCGCCCAACGCAAGGGCGGCCAAAAAGCCCCTGCCGTCTGCAATTCCGCCACCTGCAATGACCGGGATCTTAACGGACTCAACTGCCTTGGGAACGAGGATCAGAGAGGTCACTTCATCCATCCCGGGGCGTCCTCCACACTCGAATCCGACAATTGTCACCGCGTCCGCCCCAACGGATTCCGCTTTCTGGGCAAAGCGAACGGATGGAACTTTGTGGATGAGTTTAATCCCTTCGCTTTTCAATTTTTCAATGAAAGGTTCCGGGCTCCTTCCCGATGTTTCCACCACCGGAACCTTTTCCTCTGAGATGACCTTGAGCAGTTCCATCATCTGCTCCTCATTGGTTAATCCCGGCAGGATGGACATATTTACGCCAAAGGGCTTTGAGGTTTCCTCCTTCATCCGACGGATCTCTTTCCTTAAACTCTCCTGATCAGGAAAGGAGTGGCTTGAAATAATTCCCAGTCCTCCTGCCTCGGAGACGGCTGATGCGAGCTGGGCCGTGGCAAGCCACTGAAGTCCACCTTGGATGATGGGATATTTGATCCCAAGCATTTCAGTCAAGCGCGTCGCGAACATGGCATTCTCCTTTAATTTTCGGGTGGAAAGGTTACCGCTAGTTAGAATTATCCCGCATTCGGAATGAGTTTGCAATGTTAACGCAGGTCTTCATCGCCCCTATTTTCCTGCGTGCCGGAGGACCAGATGAATGCTATCAAATCGACTGCGGCAGAATGGGCACTGCAAAGGATGGGTTGCAAGTAACCCGAGTTCCATCCCTTGATCAGCCTGCCGGGCTTCGTTTGCATCTCCTTGGCATTGGGCCGAAGGGCAATAGATGCCTGATTATTTTCGTAAATAATTCTTGTAGTTTAGTCATGAATATGATAAATATTCCGAAATTGTTTGTAGCTCCAAAAAGGAGGTGGGGGAATGGCTTCCTACAAAGTAATATTTTTGGGTCTCTCGGTGATCGGCCTCGACGAGGAGACGCATTTGCTCGAAGGCCTTCAGAAAAAATTTAACCTCACCCCTGAAAAGGCTGAAAGCTTGCTTCAGAGGGTCCCCATCGTGGTGAAGAAAGGCCTTTCAAAAGAGGAGGCGGAGAGATATGTGAACGTCTTTGAAGAAATTGGGGGAAGAGTCAATGTGGAGGAAGAGGAGGAGCCGATTCCTACTCTTGACATTACCCGGGATTATGAAGCTCCATCTCGGCCTGAATTTAGGCCCGGTCCCAAGCCTGAACCGAAGCCCGCCTTTACCCAGAGGCCCGAACCCGAGAAGAGGGCTCCTGCCAAGGGAATGGTCATCTGCCCCCAATGTGGGTTTGAACAACCCGAAACGGATGAGTGCATCAAGTGTGGCGTTATCATGTCTAAGTTTGTCCAATTTCAAGAAATGGCCCGTTCGTATGAGGGGCAGGTTCGGGAGATTTCATCAAAAGAGTATACCCCATGGGAGAGTGGAGAGGGTTTTATTGGGGCTTTTTTAAAGACGACACAAGAGGCCCTTTTTTCCCCGACCAAGTTTTTTGAGAAAGCGGCCGCGGGCGAGGGATACTGGTCTCCACTGATTTACGGCTTGATCGCCGGGATCATTGGAAATGGGTGTGCCATCTTATGGTTTTGGCTATTCATGGCGCAGCTCATCCCCATGGACAAGATCCCTTTTCAACATAGTCTTTCCATCCTCCGACTCATTATTCCTTTGCCTTTCCAGTTAGCCATCGCCATTTTCATTGGAAGTGCTATTATCCATCTCTGTCTCATGCTTGTAGGCGGGAACAAGCGGGGGTACAAGACAACCTTCCGTGCCGTTTGTTATTCTTACAGTGCTCAACTTTTTAATATTGTTCCTTTCATCGGGAGCCTTATCGGATTTATTTATATGATCATCCTTTTTATCCTTGGGGTAAGAGAGGGGCACGGCATTGGAACGGGGAAGGCAGTTTTAGCCGTCCTCCTCCCGATGATTGTCATCTTCGGACTCATTATCGTTGCCATTGTTCTGGCGGTGATGTTCGTTGGGTCAACGGGGCTCCTTGGTGGAGTTAGAGCGTAAGTTCAAGGAAAGAAGCTTCGGGGATGAGGAGGTAGCCCTTTCGAGATGCTGCTAGGTCCTCTTTTCTAAAGGGGAAAACTCGGATTGTCTTGGCGGAATAAGAAAATCTTTCTTCTGTTTGGAAAAGGGAGGCGAGAAGGGATTTAGAGACTTGTTTGCGAAAAAACTAAGTTATTAAGGTTTTGGGTCTTCATAAAAAGGGGTCATTGAGTGCCCCTTTTTTATTTTCGATTTGCACAAAATGAGGAGTAACAGATTACTCCGCTGGATTACGGAAAACGATGGACAAGAAGCGAATCAAAAGGAAAGATGAAAAAGATAGGAGAAAGCGGCACCCCGATCTTTCGACAGAAGAGATCCTTCAATTGATGAGGGAAGACGATCGCCCTCTTCTTTTAAGGGAGATCCTGCGTCGTTTAAGTCTCCAGAAAGAGCAGAGGCAAAAGGCGAGGGGACTCCTCAGAGATTTGGCGGAAGAGGGGAGGGTGGTTCGGATTCGAGGGAACCGCTACGGCCTTCCGTCGAAGATGAACCTGATCGTCGGCAGGATCAAAACGCATCCGGACGGGTACGGGTTCGTCATTCCGGAAGCAGAAGGGGAAGAGGATATCTTTATTAGCCCCAGAAATCTGAAGGAGGCGATGCATGGAGATCGTGTCGTCGCAAGGATTGAGTCGATCCGGAAGAAAGGAAAAGAGGGCAGCATCATCCGGATTCTGGAAAGAAAGACGCGTAAAGTCGTCGGTAGGTTTCTGAGGGGGAAAAATTATTCTTACGTCCTCCCTGAGGACGAACGCATCCTTCCTGAAGTCTTCATCCCGGAAGGGGAGACGAGAAGGGCAAGGCCGAATCAGATCGTGGTGGCGGAAATTACCCGGTACCCGACGGAGAGGGCGAGACCGGAAGGGAGAATCACGCACATTTTGGGATATCCTGATGATCCGGAGATTGATCCACAAATCATCATCCATAAATATGACCTCCCTTCCCGGTTCGGGTCCGCTGCGCTGGAAGAGGTGCAAAGCCTCCCTTCGGCTCCCTCCTCCCACGAATACCGAAATCGGGTTGACTTGAGAGGGATTCCCACCTTTACGATTGACGGAGAAAACGCAAGAGATTTCGATGACGCTGTCTCCGTTGAAAGAGAAAGGGACGGAGGCGTGAAACTGTTCGTATCGATCTCCGATGTCAGCCACTATGTCAGAGAGGGAACATCTCTTGACGACGAAGCTTATTCGCGTGGCACCAGCGTTTATTTTCCGGACCGCGCCATTCCCATGTTTCCGGCGGAGCTTTCGAATGAAATCTGCTGTCTTCGTCCCCGAGTGGACCGGCTGACGCTCACGGCCGAGTTGAGATACGACGGAAATGGAGAGAGAAAAGGCGTTCGATTTTACCCCAGTGTGATCCGAAGCGGTGAAAGACTCACGTACACCTGGGTCAAAAAAATTCTGGTCGATGGGGATCCGGAACTCAGGGAACGATTCAGTCCTCTCCTTCCCTCCTTGGACCTTATGGCTGATCTCTGTCAAGAACTTCGTCGGAGAAGGACGGATAGGGGGACCATGGACTTTGATCTTCCAGAACCCGAGATCATCCTCAATCTCCAGGGGGAGACCGAGGATGTCATCCGGGCGGAGAGAAACCTGGCCCATCAGATCATCGAAGAGTTTATGATCGCCGCCAATGAGGCCGTCGCTCATTTTATGGAGGAGAAAGGGTTTCCGTTCATCTACCGAATCCACGAACCTCCTAAAAAAGAAGCGATCGATGAATTTAGAAGGTTTATATCCCAGTTAGGATACAGGATGAGAAAAGAGTCGGACCATTCCTCAAAGGAATTCCAGAACGTCCTTTCGGATGTTAAGGGAAGGCCCGAGGAGAGGGTGGTAAACGAGATTCTCCTTCGATCGATGAAGTGGGCCAAGTATTCTGCCAAGAACTTGGGACACTTCGGCCTGGCCTCGGATGGCTACACTCATTTTACTTCTCCTATTAGAAGATATCCTGATCTGATCGTCCACCGGCTTTTGAAAAAGGTCCTGTCCAAAGAGGAGATGAAGGTCTCGGAGGAAGGTTTGGCTGAAAGGGCTGACCATCTCTCCAACAGGGAGAGGGTGGCCATGGAGGCCGAAAGAGAGATTTTAAATCGATACAGGGTGCGCTTCATGAAGAATAAGATCGGCGAGGAATATGAGGGGATCATCAGCGGGGTGGCCGCTTTTGGTTTCTTTGTGGAACTGAAAGATATTTTTGTAGAAGGGCTGGTGAGAATGACAAGCCTCCACGACGATTATTACCTGTATCATGAGAAAAAATACTGCCTTGTCGGTGAGAGGACTCACAAGACCTTTCGAATTGGCGACGAGGTCAGAGTGAGGGTGGATCGGGTAGATGTCGAAAGACGCCATATCGATTTCGGGCTGACTGACATGAAAGATAAAGAGACTCGGAGACGGGGCGACTCGGTGACGCGGTGATCAAAGAGAAACATTCTCCGTGTCTCCCTATCCCAGTGTCTCCCCGTTTATCTTTTCGGCTATTCTTCGGTGGATTCGTGACATAGGATAAAGATGAAGCTTTTGGATGGCGACCCAATTTCCCTTTCTTTTCCCATTGATCGCCTGGCAGTGATAAACCTGCAGAGTCAGTTTGAAGTGTGAGAAAGTCTGCCTGAAAGTTCCGATAAGCTCCTTGACGTCGACCGTTATCCCGATGTCTTTCTTAACGTGATTTCTTAACCTCAGTCTTAACTTTGACCTTTGCTTTTCTTTCATCCTCCAATCCGGAAATTCCCATAGCCCTCCCAGAAGGCCCGAAGGCGGTCTCTGCCTGAGGAGAACTTTTCCATTCCTCTTGATTACCGCCGAAACTGCCTCCAGATGGGGAATGGCTTTTTTTGTCCTCTTTGATGGGTATCTCTCAGGCCTTCCTGAGGCTCTTGCCTTGCAAACATCACGCAAGGGGCAGCGGTCACAATCAGGTTCTTTAACCGTGCATAGCATTGAGCCGAGATCCATCAGGGCCTGGTTGAAAGGGTATGAAAGTCCTTCCGGGAGTAGGGTTTCAGAGATTCTCCACAGAAGATCATCGGTTTCGCCTCTTGCCGGATTATCTGAAACAGCAAAGAGTCTTGAAATGACTCTCTTTACGTTTCCGTCCAGGATTGGGGCGTCTTTATGAAAGGCAAAGGAAAGGATGGCGCCAGCGGTGGATCGGCCGATTCCGGGCAGGCTCACGAGGTCTTTCAGATCATTAGGAATGATCCCTCGAAAACGATCTAACACGATCTGAGAAGCACGGTGAAGGTTTCGGGCCCTTGAATAATAACCAAGTCCTTCCCAGACCTTTAGGACTTCTGAGAGATCGGCTTTTGCCAGATCACCAACGGTCGGGAAAGCTTTCAAGAATTTTTGGTAATAGGGGATCACGGTGATTACCTGAGTCTGCTGGAGCATGATCTCTGAAACCCAGATGGCATAAGGGTCCGTGGTTTTTCTCCAGGGGAGGTCTCTCCCGTTTTTGCTGAACCATTTAAGTAGCCTTTTCTGGATATTCCTTCCAACTCTCAAATCCCCCCGTCCCCCCTTTTCTAAAGGGGGGTGAGGGGTGATTCTGTGGTTTCCAATGTTTGTCGATGGCGATCGGGTCATAAAGTTTATGGGAATTATTACTTTAAAAAAGCAAGCCTTTTTTCTATTTGCCTTTAGCAGCTTTCTTCTCTGCCCTTATAATTTTTTTTGGGTCTACCTTCAAGGACGCAGAAATCGCCTCTTCCGGCGTTAATGGATACAAGGAGATTCGGGGTAGACGATCCTTGATCTTTGGCTTTGCCTTCGCACCACATCTATCTTTTTTGGGTTTCATTCGTTAGCCTCTTCTATTTTACTTGCTGCTCATATGGTCCTGCCAATGAATAAACCTTGCCATTAATGACAGTGACGATATAATAAGATAGGCCCTTGATCCGACAAGCATACACCTTCGTGATGCCATTTGGGGTCTGAAGTTGATCATTTAGCTGAACTGCGGGAGTAGAGCTAAGGTATGGCCAAAAGCATCCGCATTGAAGAAATTCTTCTTCAGATTGCCCCACAAAGACAGGGCACTTCGCTGGCCCACGTTCACTACTACTGGTAGCACACCCGCCCAAGAACGCTCCCACAATAATCAACGTTACGATTAGTCCCTTCATTTTTTTACCTCTCCTTTGACGTTCCGTCTTTCTCCACATTTTCATCTATAAGACTTTCGCATTCCTTCCATAAAACGGAAGATTCTTTTTCGTTACGTCGTAGCCCTGTAAACCAGCCTTTTCCCTTCACTCCCTTTTATTGCCGCTACCGCCCGCTCTCCGTCTGTGGTTTTTCTTTCATCCCACCGGAAATTGAATTCGTCACAATAGCGGTGAAGGTGTTTCTTAGAAACGTGATGGAAGGTTCCATGAATGCCACGTTTCAGAAGTGCGAAGTAGGATTCTGCGCCGTTGACATGAATCTCATGATTTTCGCCCCTCACGTATTCGCCTATCCCATGACGGACAACCTTATGTCCACCGTCGAATTCTTTTCCAATCCCTTTGTAGGAGCCAAGCTCATCCGTCATGATCCTTGCCCCCTTATCCACGTTTTCTCTGATTGCACCTTTAAGTTCCTTGGCACTGACTGTCTCTATTGGTCTCGCCCTCACTCTACCTTTTCTTTCTACCAGGGCCAACACTACCGTCTTTTTGGGTGCCCCACGCCCTCTTTTTCCGCCATGGGTTTTTCCACCGATATAGGTCTCATCCGCTTCAATAGTTCCACTAAGGGCAGAGGCCAAGGGTTCCTCTCTCATTGCGAACCGAATTCTATGGGCAAGGTGCCAAGCTGCCTTATAGGAATGCAGGCCAAGATTCCTCTGAAGCTGAAGCGCCGAGACACCTTTCTTGTGAGAGCACATGGAGTAATAGGCTTGAACCCATTGGCGAAGGGTGATATGGGATCGATGCATGATTGTTCCTACCGTTACCGTGAATTGCTTTCGGCACTCGTTACACTGGATCACGCCGTCGCGTACCGTATTTGATTTTGCTTGAATCCGTGTAACGTTCTTGCTATTGCAATGAGGACAAACCGGGCCTTCCGGCCATCGAATCTTTTCAAGGATCGCCCGCGCCTCATCCTCCGTCAATCTCGCTGCGTCTATCGCTGCCATCTCTGAAAGGGTCTCAAATTTAGGTGGTATGTACTTCATGGGGTGCCTCCTTATTTCTTAATCTTTACACCCCCAAGATAGCATATTAATAATGCTTTGTCAAGGATAAAGTTAAAATAATTAGTTAAGAATATCAATAGCTTATAAATTACATTATTTCTATTTTTGGCCAAACTCCGCTTCTTGCAGAATCAACACCAAGTAAGGCGTCATAATCCCATACTTTTCCGTTAATATCTGTTGCAGTCGAAAGATTAGCCAATGATCTTCTGCCGTATGGCCATAACTTCTGTTTTTGCCTTTTGCCATAGATTATCTCATTATTAGAGAGTGTGCTAAATTTAGTTGAAATTTGAGAAGTGGCTCCTAAAATGGGGGTAATCTCTTAATCCGGCAGGAGAGAGAGAAAAGCCACCAAGAAAGGAGCCAGTGATGAAGAAGATATTACGAATT
>Ga0208821_1000993_pt1 | contig 18046 bp, 17 predicted proteins | sample June2015DPH_20_5_FD_184720 | JGI IMG/M metagenome (GOLD analysis project Ga0208821, IMG submission 184720) | Peatland microbial communities from SPRUCE experiment site at the Marcell Experimental Forest, Minnesota, USA - June2015DPH_20_40... | ecosystem: Environmental > Terrestrial > Soil >... | reverse complement strand
AAGGATGAACCTCCGGTAAGTTCGGCCTTTTTTTGATAAATCGGCAAAGGTTACTAAAGGAAAGGAGGTGAATAACTAATTTAATAACCATTTAGCCATTCATGGGGGACGGAAAATTTAGGGTTTACGGATAAAATTGCCTAACATTTGAAGGTGCAGGAAGTGAAAGTCCAATAATCCAGACGGAGGAAATTGCTATGAAGACCGATGCAGAATTGCAACAACATGTTATGGATGAGCTCAAGTGGGAGCCAACCATTCGTGCGGCGGAGATTGGTGTTGCTGTCAAGGAAGGAGTGGTGACTCTTAGCGGCAGCGTTGACAGCTACGGTAAGAAGTGGGCTGCCGATCGTGCTGCCAAGCGGGTTTTTGGCGTCAAGGCAGTAATTGAAGAGATCAAGGTCAAGCTGGCTGGCTCTTACAAGCGCTCCGACAAGGATATTGCCCAGTCGGCGGCAAAAGTTCTCGAATTGAATCTTTGGATACCGAGTAACCGCATCAAGGTGATGGTGCAGGACGGTCGGATCACTCTGAGCGGCGATGTGGATTGGTATTACCAAAAAGAGCGTGCGGAGGATGCCGTACGTCATTTAATAGGGGTATCGGGAGTCGTCAACTCGATCACTATCAAACCGCCGGTGCCGGAGGTGAAAGCGTTCGAGGTGAAGAACAGAATCGAAGACGCACTTAAGCGCAATGCCAAATTATTATTAGCGGCCCAAAAGATTCAGGTGGAATGTTCAGGTAGCAAGGTGATTCTCCGTGGCAGCGTAGGCTCCTGGGCAGAGTATGAGGAAGCTCAATCCGCTGCTTGGTCAGCTCCCGGTGTGTCTCAGGTCGAGAACAAACTAACGGTTACAGGTTAGACTAAACTGGCAAAATGTTCCTATCTTTTCTCTTTTTGGGGGCGCAATTTGTACCAAACCGCAGTTAACTCATACGTGTGCTCTATTATGGGTCTGCTCCGCTGGAAGGGAAAAATTAAAGGTTAAAAAAATCGAATAAGGAGAAAATCATATGGGCATAACAGGTTTTTCGCCAGGTTTCTTTTTTCTTATTATCTTCATATTGATCTTAGCTGCTTCAGCGATCAAGATTCTGAGGGAATATGAACGAGGGGTTATCTTCCGTTTGGGAAGGCTGATCGGGGCCAAGGGGCCAGGGATAATTTTTATTATCCCTGGAGTTGATAAGCTTCTGAGGATCAGTCTGAGATTGGTCACGCTGGACATCCCGCCCCAGGATGTCATCACCCGTGACAATATCTCCATTAAAGTGAATGCCGTCGTCTATTTTCGCGTCATGGATCCAAATAAGGCGGTCGTCGAAGTAGAGAATTATCTTTATGCCACCTCCCAATTGGCTCAAACCACGCTTCGAAGCGTAGTGGGGCAGGCGGATTTGGATGAATTGCTCTCCCAGAGAGACAAAATCAACTTGAGACTCCAAGATATCTTAGATAAACACACAGGACCATGGGGAATCAAGGTCTCTTTGGTGGAAACCAAACAGGTAGATCTGCCGGAGAATATGCAGAGGGCCATTGCAAAACAGGCAGAAGCAGAACGGGAGAAGAGGGCCAAAATCATCCATGCCGAGGGTGAATTCCAGGCTGCAGAAAAATTGACTCAGGCTGCAAATGTGATCAGTGTCAATCCCACAGCCCTCCAGCTAAGGTTTCTTCAGACCTTATCGGAGATTGCCACGGAGAAGAACTCAACCACCATCTTCCCCGTGCCAATTGACATCATTAGCCCCTTTTTGAAGAAGTAGTAAGATCTCCTCCTATTCTTGGTAACGCCAAGTGTTTTGTGTCAGTAAAAGAAAGGGGGTATTCGTTCCCTGTTTTAAATTTTCATAAGTAAGTAAAGACGGAAAACATGATTCGATCCATGCTCGTACGATCACTGAAAGTTCCCATGGGGCGTGTCCGTCTACGTATTTCTCTAAAGCATCGTTCAAAGAAACGAAACTGACCCACGACGTTTATACGGACGGATCAGATCTTTTCAAACGCAGACATGCTTGGGAAAATGAGAGGAATTTGGAAATTGCTTCCTTGTTTCTGGAACATCAGTAGTCGGGCTGCCAACCATCTTCTTTGCAGGGGTTTGGATTTATAGGTATTTATTCCCAGAGGTAAAGGAGGATTGACCTTATGAGAAGATGTCCTTGTTGTAACGATTATTTTAAGCCTCGAACTCAGAACCAAGAATTTTGTTCTCCCGAATGCCGACAACGGTACCACGGAGGGAGGAAATCAGGGCCCAGAAGACTAGCCCCGAGGCGTAGCCTAAAAAGTCGAAAATAATGTTAGCCGCCGCTGACTGCCGTGTTATACGATTGGAAATCATCAGACTCATAGAGATAGTCCATCTTCGCTCTTTATAGGTGGAACAAGCAGCCCACTTCTTTGACTCCTTCTTTCTGAAAGTTTCGGTTGACCAATTTTCATAAAATAGATATATTCCAATCAGCAATCAACAATCGCCAATCAACAATCAACTGGGTGGTGGTGTAGATATTTCTTCGTTTTCATCGAGAAAAGCTTGGCAATAAAAACACAGGATCTTCCCTCGACATGGGACAAGAATGGTGACACCAATAAAACCGTCCCCAAGATGCTTTTGTCAAGAATAATGTTTTAATATTCTCGAAAATATACTTAAACTGGTATTTGAAATGAACCCCGCAGCAATAATATTGGCTTTGATAACATTTTTGTCGACGCTCCTCGGCGGGTTCGTAATTTTAAAATTCAAGAAAAGTCTTTCGATTATATTTGCTTTTGCCGCAGGGAGCATCGTAACCGTTGCGCTAATGGAAATACTGCCCGAAAGCTTGGAAATTGCAAAAAAATCCGGAATCCCGGTCAAGTATGTAACGGTATCTGTTGTGCTATCCTTCCTATTTTTCATACTTCTGGAGAAGTATTTCTCGGCCCATCCTCTCAAAGGGATAGCTTCTGAAGGGCATGTCATGGGACCCATTGGTGCAGGAAGCCTTATTCTGCTGAGCCTTCTGGATGGCCTGGCCATGGGGCTAGCGTTTCAAGTGGGCTTCTCCATTGGCATCGTCGTGGCCCTTTCAATAATAATCCATGACCTGCCGGACGGCATCAATACAGTGGTCTTGATGCTCAAGAACGAGCAGTCAGAAAATAAGGCATTGCTCTTTCTTTTTATGGATGGTCTCGCGCCTCTGCTTGGGGTTTTGCTCACTTCATTCATAATATTCCCGCAAAAAATCCTTGCAATACTGCTGGCGGTTTTTGCCGGCGAGTTCATTTATGTGGGAGCTGCGAGTCTTCTCCCGGAAAGCCCAGAGCGCAACATCCTAAAAATTACGGTAGCGGCAACTTTGGGCTTCCTCTTTATATTCATAATTACGACATTCATGTAGAGACCGATCAACTTTATCCGTTATACTTATGACTCCTTTCTTGGAATTCCTTGGTACCTATGAAGGTTCAATCCTTTTAACTCAAGCTACGTTCGGTAGGGATTAAATTTCTCTCATTTCAACATCCTCCAATTCATGTCCAGGTCCAGGAGCAAGCTCGCAAACTTTCTATACCATCTCTTCTAAGAGAACATCGTCTATGTCAACCTTTTTCTAAGTAACACATTCCTGATACATACTATCACTCCTTGTTTATCGTGTCATACATGAATATTTTGAGATTGACAAATTCAACATTTTTTGATACCAATTAATTAAATTGGCTCACCCGATAAAGCTCAACCCTTCGTGAGAAGAGGGCGGAAAGCGGCGGGTCTATTAAGAAGAAGATGGCCGAGCTGCCGAAGGATGAACCTCCGGTAAGTTCGGCCTTTTTTTGATAAATCGGCAAAGGTTACTAAAGGAAAGGAGGTGAATAACTAATTTAATAACCATTTAGCCATTCATGGGGGACGGAAAATTTAGGGTTTAGGGATAAGAGGGCCTAACATTTGAAGGTACAAGAAGGAGGAAATTGCCATGAAGACCGATGCAGAATTGCAACAACATGTTATGGATGAGCTCAAGTGGGAGCCAACCATTCGTGCGGCGGAGATTGGTGTTGCTGTCAAGGAAGGAGTGGTGACTCTTAGCGGCAGCGTTGACAGCTACGGTAAGAAGTGGGCTGCCGATCGTGCTGCCAAGCGGGTTTTTGGCGTCAAGGCAGTAATTGAAGAGATCAAGGTCAAGCTGGCTGGCTCTTACAAGCGCTCCGACAAGGATATTGCCCAGTCGGCGGCAAAAGTTCTCGAATTGAATCTTTGGATACCGAGTAACCGCATCAAGGTGATGGTGCAGGACGGTCGGATCACTCTGAGCGGCGATGTGGATTGGTATTACCAAAAAGAGCGTGCGGAGGATGCCGTACGTCATTTAATAGGGGTATCGGGAGTCGTCAACTCGATCACTATCAAACCGCCGGTGCCGGAGGTGAAAGCGTTCGAGGTGAAGAACAGAATCGAAGACGCACTTAAGCGCAATGCCAAATTATTATTAGCGGCCCAAAAGATTCAGGTGGAATGTTCAGGTAGCAAGGTGATTCTCCGTGGCAGCGTAGGCTCCTGGGCAGAGTATGAGGAAGCTCAATCCGCTGCTTGGTCAGCTCCCGGTGTGTCTCAGGTCGAGAACAAACTAACGGTTACAGGTTAGACTAAACTGGCAAAATGTTCCTATCTTTTCTCTTTTTGGGGGCGCAATTTGTACCAAACCGCAGTTAACTCATACGTGTGCTCTATTATGGGTCTGCTCCACTGGAAGGGAAGCCGCTTCCTCAAAGCCTGAGATGAAAGATCGCAGATCTCTGAGAAAGGATGAAAATATGGTCGAGGAAACAATTACCCAGATTGAAGCTAGGATCAAAAAGGCCAAATCTTTAAATGACGAAAGAAAGAAGGAACTACTATATCTGCTTTCCACTTTGAAGGCCGAAGTTTCCCAACTCTCCAAGACCGACGCCGAGGACGCCCAGAGTATTACCGGTTTTGTCGAAGTATCAATTCACGAGGCAATCCGTGAGGAGAAGAATCCGCAACTTCTCAAGCTATCCTTGGAGGGGTTTTCTACCTCCGTGAAAAGGTTCGAGAATTCCCATCCTAAGCTCGTGGGGATTGTCAATTCGATCTGCAATACCTTATCGAACATTGGAATATGAAAGAGGTGGCAGAAACTACCGTAATTGGAAATTACGAATCACTTCACCTAAGTGATTTTCAGGCCTCTTGGATTCCGGGGTGTGAAGGCTCGACCTCATCCCAAAGTGGTGCCTACTAACGCTTGAGACCTCTCGCATCTCCCAAGAATTGATTTGGAGAGCTCAAAAAGGAGGTTTAAAAGGAATTGACTGAGCTCGGTATCGCGGACTCCGCAAGCGCATAGTGAGAGCTGATTCTGCCCTTTTTGTTTATTTCCTCCGGCAATCATCAACTCCCGGGTCATCTTCCAATTAGAGATAGGTGGGCGTAAGAAACAGCCCACTTCTCTGACTCTTTCTTTCTGAAAGTTTCGGTTGACCAATTCTCACAGAATTTGTATATTTCGATCAGCAATCAACAATCGCCAATCAACAATCAATTGGGTGGCGGTGTAGATATTTCTTTGTTCCGGGGAAAGAAACCCTTGGGTCTAAAGGAAACTTTCGTGAAACATAGGCAAAATCAGGGATAACGGTTCGACCCCAGAGCATTTGAGGTGTTGAGGGAAAGGGGCAATTATGGCTACAATTGACGATCTGATTTCTGCTCTTGGAGACGGTAAAGGCGATTCTCAGTACGCAGATGAGCTTCAAAATATACTACATATGGATGTTGGTAATACACAGGAGCCAACAAGAAACCTAATTCGAGACGCGATTATCAATCATGAAATCCCGGTTGGTAGCACACCCCAAGACGGATATTTCTTGATAGATACTGAAGAAGAATTAAACGAAGCTATTAGTAACCTACTACAGAGGATTGAAGGGTTGCAGAATAGAATCAACGGATTGCGTCGTGGCTGGCAACGGAGACGGGATTCCCGAGCAACTGGAGGTAACTGGCCCAAATAATCTAAAAATCAGCCGCCCGGCTGAACCAGGCAGAAAGAGCTTGGAGGTTTTGGGTGAAAGTCGAGGGTCCTCGATTGGGTTCTTCTCGCTCCATAGCCCCAAGGTTAGCGATAATGAGCATTTTACACGGACACCTGATTTAAGCTACAATAAATTGCAAAAATGAAAACCATACACAAAATAATTCATGGTGATTCTAGACAAATGAATCTGGTGACCGATGAATCGGTTCATTTGATCATTACGTCACCCCCATACTGGCAGCTTAAAGATTACGGGACAAGCGATCAAATCGGATACCATGAGACTTATGAGAGCTATATCAATAATCTGAGTCTGGTCTGGAAGGAATGTCATCGGATTTTGCACTCAGGCTGCCGGCTTTGCATAAACATCGGGGATCAGTTCGCCCGCTCGGTTTATTATGGACGCTACAAGGTAATCCCGATTCGAACCGAAATCATTAAATTCTGCGAGACAATCGGGTTTGACTACATGGGAGCGATCATCTGGCAAAAAGTGACAACGACCAATACAACAGGCGGAGCCACTATAATGGGGAGTTTTCCTTATCCCCGCAACGGAATTCTCAAACTCGATTATGAGTTTATTCTTTTGTTTAAGAAACAAGGCAATCCGCCAAAACCAACCCGAGAACAAAAAGACCTGTCTGTCATATCAAAGGAAGATTGGAATACTTATTTTTCGGGCCACTGGTATTTTGCAGGAGTTAAACAGGAAGGACATATTGCAATGTTCCCCGAAGAACTGCCTACCCGGCTTATCAAAATGTTTTCTTTCGCAGGGGATACGGTTCTTGATCCCTTCCTTGGTAGCGGAACGACTTCGCTGGCTGCCCGTAATCTCGGGCGGCATTCAATCGGTTATGAAATCAACGAGAATTTTATTCCAACTATGCGAAAAAAGCTCCAAATCGAACAAGCTGATCTTTACGGAACAGAATACATTTTTTTGAAAGACATTATAAAAAGCGACTTGAACGAAGACATTGCAAGGCTGCCTTATATCTTCAAAGATCCCCATAAACTCGATAAGAAGATCGATCCGAAAAAGCTTCAATTCGGTTCCAGGATTGACGAGAAAAGCGGCGAACGCGAAGAGTATCACTCGGTAAAGGAAGTGATTAGCCCTGAGTTGATTAGACTCAATAACGGATTGCTTGTCCGTCTGATTGGAGTAAAAGAGAACAAGGCATTGAATGGTTTGGCGCTTAATTTCATTAGTGAAAAAACGAAGGGGCAGAAAGTATTTCTGAAATTTGATCGCCAAAAGTACGATAGTGAGAATCGCTTGCTTTGTTACGTCTATTTAAAAAACAAAACGTTTCTTAATGCACATCTCATAAAGGAAGGGCTTGCAGGGGTAGACTGCTCTATCGATTTCAAATACAAGGATAAATTTATGAGACTGGGAGCCAGACATGGCTAAGGAATGGATCCTAAACAGTGCAATGAATCGCTTCCAATTGAACTTCAAAAGGAACGTCGGCCCCACTTCTGAGAGCATCAGGCAGTGCGCCCCAAGGACGATAGACGAATGGCGTGATTATTACTTTAAGAACGTTCGGCCAAGGGACCATATAGAAGAACTCGGCAGGAAGCTTTACGTCAAAGTAACGGAGGTGATTCACGCCGAAGTGGAAGAAATCACCGAGCAAGACTGTATTAATTACATGGTTCAGCTGGTTATTGACCGTACTTTCGATGGGTACATGACCGAGATCAAAACCATCTATGGACAGTTGGAGAAGGAACTCCAGGTTAAGATTGAACCCGCTCCGGACGAATGGGACAGACTTTTTAACGTCGATTTCTTCATAAGAATCAAAGACAACTATGTCGGGTTGCAAATAAAACCGGTCAATCAGGGAATACAGTTATCACAAATATTTAAAGAAAAGACATTACAGCTCAAAAGTCATGAAAAGTTTACAAGGCAATACAGCGGCAAGGTTTTCTACATTTTCTCGTCCAAGGTCGGGGAAAGAAAGGAGATTAGAAACAAAGAAGTTATTGCTGAGATAAGACAGGAAATTGAACGGCTCAAAAAAATAAAGATGGCCGCTTGCAGCAGCAGCTGATTTTTGCCCGATGGAACTAAGGAGAGATCATAGGTTCTAAACCAACTTGGCATCGGTTGGTCATTTTTAAAAAAGTGGCAAATGTGGAGAAAGGCCTTAAGGCGTTTTAAAACCTACATCCCCTCGCTTCCCCTCTAGGTAGGGTATTCCAGTGCCATGAAAAATAGAAGATATTGGGTCTCGTTTGAGAGCTTTTTCAAAAGGCTTTTTGATTACCTTAAGAAACAACAAACAGATACGCTCCCTCTCCAGTCGAGATACTTTCCGAGGATAGACGAAGAAAAGAATCACCGATTCGAATTATCGAATACAATAGACTTTCGGCAATTGCTCCAACGGAACCTCCAAGAAATCAAAGAATGGAAAGAATACTTGGATCTTTCTGAAAACGTAATTCTCATGAGTGAGTATGGGGAGATCTGGGAGGACAAAGATAAGTTTCATTTCAACTTCAATTACATTCCATCGGTCACAGACGACTTGTTTCAAAGATTCGGCAAATCATTCAAATACAGCAATAAAATCGCAGCGGAATGTTATGCATTACTTGAAAATTGCATCTATTTAGATGAGTGGAGGTTCCTTGTTAAGTCACCCGTTTACGATCTTGAGATTCAGCAGAGGCAAGCGAAAATAACTGCGGGTGTTTACATAAAGCAGATTGATATTGATGACCTGTGGCTACTTGTTCCGAGTTTAACTCATCATGGTTCTGGTGTTACCGCATATTCGCCATTTCTGAGAACAATGCTGGTCGCCGAGGAGAAGTGTAAGAAGGGCGACCAATCCCAGATAGGTGCACACACTTTCAGAACTTTCCGTGATATTGTAGCTGCTCTTTGTGTGTTTAAGAAACATCGATTTGAAATTGGTCCACTCTTTTATCAGCCCAAGAACTTTCGGTCATTTATGAGTAGTATCACCGCGATGTACATGCCGGATGAAATTCATACATATGATGACATAAGGCTAATTACAAAAAACGAAATACTGAGATTTAGAGCATTCTTGAAAAAATACGAGTCCTCAATTAGGAGGCATCGTTGGCTCGAGCTTGCTTCAGACAGGCTCTTGCGACTCTTTTACGAAATGAAAGTGGAAGATAGAATTGTGGATATCATGACAATTCTTGAGATTCTTTACTTGCCAGAGTCCGATATGGAACTCAAGTACAAACTCTCGACACGTTGTGCAAAAATATTGGGGCGATCTAAAAGTGGGGTAAAGGAGATATATGGGACCATAAAGCTATCATATGACATACGTAGTAACGTTGTTCATGCAGGGGCTATCTCGCCAAATAATAACAAAAGGCTCATGAAAGCCGGCCTCAGCTTGAATGACTTGGTAAGAAGACTGGAGGAATATGTCTATCGTAGCTTTGAGATATTGATTGGCAATCCTGAAATAAGGAATCGATCGGAAGATATTGTAATTAGTTGAAGTCCCTGTGCGCTGAATGGCTTCGTATACACACTTCTCCGAGCCACCGATCGGTTTCCCTCGAGGACTTGTCCTACTCTCGCCCTCTATTAATAATCAGGACGCCATATTAAGTTATTTCTGAAACTTTCTCTTCCCTAATTTTTTAAAAATTGGGAGAACAGACAAGGGGGACGTCCATAAAATTATAAATTTCTACTTTTTTAATGACCTATTTCCATGCCGAGGTGGGCGAATCTTATCCCCCCTGCCCTCTTCCTGTTTGGGCGAAGTCGATAAATCCTCGTTCAATGTCAGTCCCTATGAGCTCAACGCAAACTCGATCTCCGACATCATCGTTTAGGGTACGCTGTTGAAAATTTGTACTTTAAGAAAACGGATTAAGATGGCAAGGATGGAGAAGCCTTCCTTTTCTCCAGGGTTCTGGCAAATCCGCGGTTTATTTTGAAAGTAGCTCCTTGAGTTTCGCGGTCAGGGCAGGCAAGACTTCTTCATAATCCGATGGATCGGGCTGATGTGTCCGGGAGCAATTCGGAAGGCGTTGATTACCACTCTTTTTTCATGTCTAGTAGCCGGCAAAAATGTCAGTGCGGATTGCCTCGTCTTGGACTCCGGTCTGCCTGATCAACTCCTTATAGGCCGTCACCATGGGTGGGGGACCACTAACCCAGAAAAGCTGTTGATCCGGGTGAGGCACCCATTTTCGAAGAAGCGCCTCGTTCAATTTTCCCTTTTCTCCTTTCCAACCCGGTTCGGGATCGCTCAGCACATGAACTAACGAAAGCGTCGGCATCTGTCGAGCGATCTCCTCCAGTTCCTGCCCGAAAACGATATCGGCTGATGAATGACTAAAGTATAGCAACACCCCCTCGATTGGCTTCTTCGTATCCGCTGCCCAGCGAAGCATCGACCGGTACGGAGTGATGCCGATTCCTGCCGCAACGAAGACATGGCGCCGAATCTCTCCCTCCGGCATAACAAAGTGACCAAGCGGGGTTCCTATATTGATTTCATGGCCCAGGGGTGCATGTCGTAGCGTTTCCTTAAACCCGCTGCCACGCATCCGGGTTGTAAACATCAAAATGCCTTTTTCGGTGGGTGAGCTTGAAATAGTGAAATGGCGACGGTTGCCACGTTCGTCGGGGAAATCGAGCGCATCTAATTCGTAGAATATGTACTGGCCAGGCTGGCACTCAAATGTCTGACCGCCCAAGTCAAAAACAAACGAGATCACCTCTGCTGCTTCCGAGCGACGTTCCTTCAAACGAACGCGCATGCGATTATCCTTCCGGCTCCGTAATCTTCATCATCTAAAATTCACGGCTTCATCCCGCCGTCCATCCACTCCTTAAATTTTTGAATAGAGTCAGCGCTCCAGGGCCCGTCGCATGGCATCTCCTTTGCAGAAAGTCGGGCGTATATGGACTGAGCCTTTTTTTTCACATCTTCGTAGGATGAGAGATCAATCCCAGCGGGTTTCATGGATTCGATGTCGAAAGATCGAAAGAGAGGCCGAATCGCAGCGGCAAAACTTAGTGTACTCATAGGAATCTCCTTCTTTAGTGCATAGGTTTGATTGGCAGACGGGAAAGACACATTCCTTTTCTTCTTGAGACGAGACAGGCTCCGGAAGATGACAATGCCCAGGACCCCTTGTATAGCGGTCGCGAGCCCCAGGACAACCCGATAGATATTCCCTAAAGGGTCCCAGGCAGCATGGATGAAATAGACAAGGTTGTACGGCGGGGACATTTCAACGGAGACCAATCTTCCCAAGCTCATTAACATGCCGGCGATTGCCTGCACGAACAAGAAACAGGCGATTGAGATCCCCAGGCGTCGATGGGCGGTTCGTACCTTTCCCGGATTCATCTTAGTTACCCCTTTCCCAAACAAGCTGTCCTTCCGTATTTAAGGCCGGGTTGTAAAAATATGCCAGCTCTTCCTTAGAGGCGTATTCCTTCCACGTAATGTTCTTTATCCAGGAACCTTAAGGTTATTCCTGTCCAGGAAAAGAATCTAAAATCCATGTTCAACGAAAATGGTCTTGAGAAAATAAGGAAGAGCATGTATTTTTGAGAAAAAAGCCCTGTATTTTAGGAAAGGCAGTGGTGAAGTTGTTGACTAGATCGAGTTATATAAACTCAAACTCGCTTGGATTATTGAGAACAGACAAGGCGGACGTCCATAAAATTGTAAAGTTCTACTTTTTTAATGATCAACTGTCCTCGCCGGGATATTCGAATCTCAGCCCCCCTGCCCTCTTCCTGCTCCTGCTAAGCCGACAAACCCTCGTCCTACATCGGTTGCTATGAGCTGAACGCGAACCCGATCTCCGACATCAAGACCTTCAAACCCTTGTAGCAGCTTTCCTTCGACCGGCGGGTGGAATACGCGGACCCACGTTCCTTTTTCTGAGGCGCCCGTAACGATGCCATCGAGCCGCTGCCCGAGAGGTCAAGACGGAAACTCTGAAATCTCGTATGGAAAACGCTTTTCATACCGGTATGCCCAGCTTTTTGAGCAGGGTGTTCACCCGCTCGTAAGCGTCTCTTTGTATATGTTCCTGTTCCTCAGGGTCCTCTATCTCCTCAAAGTCTGCAATTGATTTTGGACCAAAAGCTTTTTCCGAGGAGAATTTTCCTGCAACCTTCTGCAGGCCCTCCCTGACCAGTCCATGATGCAGGTGAGGCTTGAACTCCTCTGCCAGTGAATCGATCCCTCCAGGACAATTTAGCACGCAGTAGTAAATATCCCAGGCGTCCTTCTCCTTTATCCGGGCGTCCATGGCCATACCCTTCATCACAAGGAACGGGACAACAGAGGAAACACGCACGGTTACGGTGTCACGAGAGCCATTCGGAAGTCTCCCCTCGATCCTGATTTCCTTTGGCATCTCAAAAACGAGATCGCATCCTCTCACCTTGCGTGCACGAATTCCCTGTATCTTCTGATGACGGTGACTTCTCGAAGTCCCCTCATATTCACCGGCCAGGAGATTCACTTCCACATCGATTTCCTTATCATCCACTTTCACTGTCCGGAAGAAGATGAAGGGCTGTTCCCCTTGCCGATAGCCCCTGCGCTGAAGTAGAGCCTCGATCCTTTTGTATCCCTCCTCCTGGATCTTCTGATGGTTCAGGGCAATATCAACGTCCATGCTTCCGACATGGGGGCCGGTGTAATGGGGCAGCAGGACCTCCGGAACCCAGCCGCCTATAAGAACGATATCATCTTTGTACTCGCCCAAAAGACGGACCAACTCTACAAGGACAGAACGTGCAGCCTCGACTCCTTCCTCTGTGTAATCCCGCCGAGTTATCATATTATCGTTTCTCTTTTGACCATTTTGGTTTGATCACGTCCCTCAGCAAGACTTCCGCAGCCTCCTCCCCCCTGCCTTTATAGCCTTTCAGGTCAAGATAGATCTGGAGCGGTGAAACGATTCTGATATCATCAACCACCTGCGTGCCGTAAAAGACTCCTTCGTCATAAGGTCCCAGAAGCATCACGTTGGCTCCGCTTTCCACCTCTTTCAGATTCAGCATCGATACCATGTCTTCAGGCATATTGAATACGTAGCCCATGGCCCGGTTGTATCGCACGGCAGGCGCAAACCGTGCGGCTCCGGAAAACCCGGTCAGCGCATACTCAATGCCCTTCTCGCTACAGACCCGCGCGAGGTCTGCCTCTATTTCAGGGATGCTTTTCAGCGAATAGAAGTTTTGGACCTGATTCTTCCGGTAGGTGTATGCCTCGGACCACCCTTCAAGGAGTTTCCACGGCTCCATAAGTGAAAAACCGTCCTGCTGGGTAATCCACTCGCGGTCAAGGAGGATTTTTTTGACGTTTGCAATCTGCCCAAGGCTCACCCCTGCTTCGGTGGCAAGATCCTGCATCTTCCATCTCCTGCCCGGGTTGTTCATGAGCACCCGCAGCACCCTTGAAGCTTTGGGAGAATAAAGAGAGGTGAGGTCTCTTCTCGTCTTAAATGGGTTTGGCCTTCCCGTTTGGTCAATGTAGACCTGTCCGAACGAGAGGTAACTGTTCCCGGCGAAATCGATGTAACCAACGCCGTCCTCGAGGCAGATATCTGCAGCCTGTGGTGAGATGTAGGGGGCCATGAAAACACTGTAGGCGTTCGGGAATGAATCCCGGTAGCGGATCAGTTGATTGACTGCTTCCCGTGCCATACGCGGTTGCCCGTTGTTCTTCAGCTCAACAATCAGAGCCTGTTTCTTATTATTGAGAGCGAGATTGACCACAAAGTCCACCCGACTCCGCTCTCTGTCGATCGATACGATCTTCAAAAAAGGGATCTTCTGAAGTGTAACCTTGAGGATGCTTTGGGCAGTTGACTCCATATCTGGCAGTTGTGTTTTCATTTTCTTAGGCATTTTCAACAGTTGCTGAAAATAATTATTACAGTGAAATGGATTGTTTGTCAAGATTTATTTTCACTATTTCTGTATTTTTCAGCAAATGCTGAAACTCTCAAAATAAGGTGGAACGAAGAAACGCAGGTTCTAAAACTTAGCGGTTGAGGAGGAAGAGCTGAAGAATCAGGGTTGTGGCTTCATTCTGGTGGGGCGAAGTCGATGAATCCTCTTTCTACATCAGTCCCGATGAGTTGAACGCGGACTCGATCTCCGACATCAATCGTAAGAGAGATGGGGACAATAATTTTAAACCAAAATCAAGGGAGAAGTTTAAAAAAGTCGGAATTTCATTACCGGAAGGCAATAAATAACCATTTTTTTAAACCCTAAGAAAGGGCTCCTAATTCAGAACAATTGTTGTGCATCAGTTCCTGGGAAGCACAACCCGGTACGAGTCGGGCGGTACGACTGAGTCGACTCCGACTCGATTACGACAGGGAGTATACTCGTCAACGAAGGGACATAGGTTTTAAAACAACCTGACACTGTTAGATCTTTTTTACGAAACGATTCATTTAATGAATCGATAAGATTGTCTCCGTGTATGAGGGGATGTTGGTTCTAAAACAACTCCACAAAAGAGGAGGAAGAAGTCCCAATGAGCTGAACGCGAATTTGTGAAAAAAGCCTGGGGTCGCCCGTTAAAGGGCAACTGCCTCTTTACCATTCAAAATTATAGTAACCCAGAGCCACATCCAAGAGCGCCCGCTGCGGCCCCCCCAGCCACAACTGGAGTATCTTGACATCCCGAAGGTATTTCTCCACGTGATAATCGAAGGAATATCCGTATGAACCCATCAATTCGATGGCTTTGTGCGCAACCCAGATCGCGACGTTACAAACATAGGCTTTTGCTCCGGAGCATTTCGAGAGCATAAACGGCTCTCCCGGACGGCCATAGAGCGCCACATTCTTGGACATCTTGAACACGTGCATGGCGTAAGACCTTGCCGACTCGATCCTTTGAGCCATCTCCCCCAAGATACCGGCATGAAGTGAGCGTGTTCTCACGGGCCTGCCCGCGATCTCCCTCTGCTTCGTCCAGTCCAGCGCAATTTCAAAGCATGCTTGCGCGGCACCCAACGCGAACCCGCAAGTCCCGAGACGACCCATCGCCACGGTGTCGTGCAAAATCTTGGCATCCTCGCCCGGTCCCGCCACCCTGTTTTCCTTGGGGACTCTCACGTCCTCAAAATAAATTTCAGCATTCGTATCCGTCCAGCACATGCCCATCTTTTCATACGGTTTACTGAAGGAGAGCCCTGGTGCGTCGGGTGGGACATAGATAATAGCGATGCCTTCGTCGCCTTTCTTCGCGTCTGTCGTGCAGACCGTACAGTAGGCGATGTCAGCGATGCCTGCGCCGCTCGGCCATATCTTGTTGCCGTTGATCACCCACGCGTCACCTTCAAGCCTGGCAATGGTTTCTATGGTACGCCCGTGCTGCGTGGGGTCCTCCGTATTCGCGCCCCCGGAAGGCTCGGTAAGAGCCATACACATGCCGTGAGGCTTATCGTCACAGATGGTCGGAAGAAATCGCTGGAGTAAATCCATCCTGTTGGCCCTCAGAGCAGGCAGCATCGCCCACGTAATGATCCCCATGTGCGTTGCCAGTCCTGCATCTCCCCGTGATATCTCTTCAACCATCATTTCGTTCACAGCGCCGCGTACATCCAAGCCCCCAAACCGTTTAGGCCAAACCGCTCGTTGAACGCCGATATCAACCAGCCCTTGATGGACTTTTTCAAATGTACTGCGGGCAAGCTTTTCATCGCGATGCCATCCCCCCTCCAGCTCTTTTCGAGAGGGCATGATCTCGCCTTCGACATATCCGCGAACCGCTCTCACGATTTCCATGTCCTCATCCGTGGCATCCGGTGCACCAAAATATTTCTTGCGAAGATCTGTTAAGGATATCATGTGACCAATCTCCTTTCTCGGAAGCATTAAGGGCCAGGATCAACCATTCGACTCCCCGGTCTGAAGCCCGGGGTATGCTCAGGGCTGATACTGAGCGGCGTTTTTTACCCGATCTAAGAATCGGGGTTTGGCGCGGGCGAACGTATCGAGGGGAACATCCATAAAATCATAAATTTCTATTTCTATAATGATCTATCTAAACATAAATAAGATTCATTTGAGGTTAAATTTTGGTTTTCGCCTCTCCGAAAATGCCTTTAATCCTTCCTGGCCGTCGGGATGAGCTGCACAGGAGGATAGTCCCTGACGCTCTCGCTCGATGTGAGACTCGAAGGGGGTATGGAAAGAGTCTATGAGGAGTTGTTTACACCAGCCAAATGAGTGAAGTGAACCTTCTGTCAATTCACGGGCCATTTTCCGCGCTTCCTCCAGCACCCTTCCATCCTCGGCGACCTTCGTCACCAATCCCCAAGCCAGTGCTTGCTCAGAAGAAATTGGTTTATCAAACCCAACGATTTCCATGGCACGAGCCAAACCTACAAGTCTGGGAAGCGTGAATGTACCTCCCCCATCGATACATAGACCGTTTGAAGTATAGCCCTGCCGTAGTGTAGCGGATTGAGCCACGACTCGAAAGTCGCAGGCCAAGGCCAATGAGAAACCACCCCCAGCCGCTATCCCATTAACAGCCGCGACAACCGGCTTCCTCATCCGGAGGATTTCCAATATGGCTTGATGGTAGCGAGCGGCCAATTCGTGGAAAGCTGCCGCAGGTCCGCCAGAGAAGTTTAACGCCCATTTCAGATCCCCTCCGGCACAGAACGCCTTGCCTTCGCCGGAGATTATTATTACCGATACCGAGTCATCCATCGCAAGACTGATAAGGTATTTTGAAAAAAGTTCAATCATGTCAAGATTGAACGCATTGAATGCCTCAGGCCGGTTTAACAACACCTCGACTATCCCACCATCCTTCTTAAGTTTTATCGGCTCTGTCATCTTATTTACCTCCGGTCTTCTTATCGATCAGTAATGGGCAGCAATTGAAATCTACACCTTTTAGCAGAAACTGTCAAAATCTGATTGCAATCTGATTGCAGGAAGGATTCCTTTCCGTTCATCTCACCCCCCTACCCTCTTCATGCTCGGGCAAAGTCGACCCTTCGACTCCCGGGCCTGTTCCTCGACTTCGCTCGGGATGGTGAGATTGTCGAACCAAAGGCCTGAGCTTGCTCAGGGTTGACCCTGCACTTCGATAAACTCAGTGTCCTGAGCTCGTCGATGGAAGCGGCGCTTCTTTACCCAGCCTTAAAAGGCGGGGTTTAGCGCCGCCGAATGGGTCAATAAATCCTCGTTCTACATCAGTCCTTATTACTTAGGAATCCGTAATTGAGCAGATACACCGTTCTGAAAATCTCCCCCCTGCCTTCGCCGAAGCGGCTTCGCGCAGGCAGGCAACCCCTCTTGCCTGCCTATGCGGCAGGGAAAAGATAGCCAAAGAGGGGAAATTCCTCCCTTTCGTAAAGGGAGGGAAGGAGGGATTTAGTCTCCAGGGTCTACACTATTTTGGAGTGACTGATAACTCAACGCGAACTCGATCTCCGACATCAAGACCTTCAGACCATCGCATCACCTTTCCTTCCAATTGTATTGCCCACCTGATGCCTCATTAATAAATGTTACCCGAAAGAAATGAAGAGAGAGGTATCGTGACCATAGGTTTTTGGGAACGCAAGGTTTTAAAAATAGTATCAAGCTTATTTTCTATCGCTCTCCTCAACCTAAAAGGGTTAAGTGTTTCAAACTGCTCTTTAAGAGAACGCTTCACCGAAGCTGAGACAGAAGGTAATTCTAAGACTCTTTGATAAGGAGTCTTAGGTTGATCATAACGCTTAATAGACTTTCCCTCCACCAATTTCTTCTCTACCAGCTTCACGGAGGGTAAGAAGAAGTTATGATAGAGCCGCCATTCGTGGGTGTATAAGTCATTCATGAGCCCGACCAGGACGCGTTTATCGAGTCGATGGTATCCAAACCACTGCCGGACATGGGTCCAGTTTTTCTGTTCCACATGAGCGTTGTCATCCTTATGATAGG
>Ga0208821_1000991_pt1 | contig 18077 bp, 10 predicted proteins | sample June2015DPH_20_5_FD_184720 | JGI IMG/M metagenome (GOLD analysis project Ga0208821, IMG submission 184720) | Peatland microbial communities from SPRUCE experiment site at the Marcell Experimental Forest, Minnesota, USA - June2015DPH_20_40... | ecosystem: Environmental > Terrestrial > Soil >... | reverse complement strand
CCGGCTGGCAACACATCGGCGACGAGGCCTGGAAGCTGCTGTCAATTGATAACGTGCGGCGCATGATCCGGCGCGATTGGAATCATCCCTCGATTATTCTTTGGGGCGTCCGCATCAACGAGTCCTTGGACGATCATGACTTCTATACTCGCACGAACGCCGTGGCCCACTCTCTCGACCCGACGCGCCAGACCGGCGGCATTCGATACTTCCAGGAATCTGATTTCCTGGAAGACGTCTTCACCATGAATGACTTTGGTTTTCCGCTGAAGGCCCCGAATCACCCGCGCTATCTGAACACGGAGTTCTGCGGCCACACCTTCCCAACCAAGTCATTCGACAACGTCACGCGCTTGATGGAGCACACGCTGCGGCACGCGCGCGTGCACAACCAGCTTGCCTCCAGCCCGTCATACTCCGGGGGAATTGGCTGGTGCGCCTTTGATTACGACACGCATGGAGATTTCGGTTCGGGAGATCGCATCTGCTACCACGGCGTGTCTGACATCTTTCGCGAGCCGAAGCCGGCTGCGTACTTTTATAAGTCACAGTGCGATGCGGAGGACGAAATCGTCCTCGAGCCGGCGTTCTACTGGTCACGAGGCGACGATTTGGATTGGTTGAATCGAGGGGTCGTGTGTTCGAACTGCGACCATTTGAAATTCTATGTCGGCGACCACCTTATAGCCGAGGGTGATCCGGACCACACACAATATGGGAACCTCCCACATCCTCCGTTCTTGGTGAACCTTTACAGGGCGGACCGTCAGTGGGGTGATCTCCGCATCGAAGGCTATATTGCGGGCAAGAAGGTCATTACGAAGTCGTATTCCGGCAAGGGGATCGACCAGAAGTTTGAGCTTCGCGCTGACGACAACGTTCTGGTCGCAGATGGAGCTGACACAACTCGCGTCGTGCTCCGCGTGACGGATGAGTTTGGCGCAGTGCGGCCGTTCGCCACGGGCGCGGTGGCGTTGGAGATCGAGGGACCGGCAGAAATCCTGGGGGAAAATCCTTTTGTTCTCTCCGCGGGAGTGGGAGCAGTTTGGATTCGAGCCAAAGAAACGCCCGGAGCTGTGCTGCTCCGCGCGAAACACCCCACCCTGGGCGCACAGGAGGTTAAGTTGCAGATCGAGGAGGCGGAGACGATGGCGCTTGCGTAAGACACGGCGCTGGGGGTTCCACACAAACTCCTTCGCAGACTCCGCCCTGACGTTTCGGGTCGAGCGCGCGCCAGCATTGCAAGCGCGTGTGGACTTGGGGGAGAATCAGGCTTCGACCGACGAGGTGCCGGCGAAGAACGAAGTGCATTTTCGGTAGGGGGGGGAAAAAGCTCATGAAAACCTATCGACCCGCTCGCGCCCCGCTGCTGGTGAGCGTGACACTCATCTTTGCCTGCGGATTTATTACCATACAGAGTCTCGCGAACAGACCAGGAAGCACGGCGGCAGGGACGCCTTTCCCGATGGGGTAGGATTCCGACCCGCAAATACCCTCCTTGAGCCCATCCCAGTCCGCGGTCGGTAGCGAGGGAGTTTTGAAAATCTCGGTTTAACTGGGCTAACAACATTGACGCGCCTGGGGGCTGACTCGGGAAGGCCTCGCAGGATGTTTTCCATGTTTGAGAATCGAACTGGCTTTAAACGAAACTTCGCGGATGCAACGCTCACCCGAGATAAACTGGGCGCGGGCGCGCGGGTAACCCGGAGCCAGCATCCGGCGTGCACGCCATGCACCTGGCGCTCAACGAGATTGTGAGTCACATGCCAGATGCACAGTCAAAATCCGCTGTTTCTCCACCCCAGTTTTCCTTCCGGCTTTGGTGTCTTATAGCATTGCTTCTACCAAATTACTTGCTCCCGTTCTACTTGGCTCTGGGGGCAGAGGAAGGTGGCTGGCTGACCGCGCTGACAGCCTTGCGCTGGGCCAGCTTCTCCGTTTTTTACTGGATTCCCGCTGGATGGCTGGTCTTCGGCAGGCAGGGTTCGTGGATCAAGCGCTGGCTGCAGGGTTTCTTAGTTTCAGTCCCCCTCTACTTTCTCTGTCTCTGGATTGTCTATCCGCTTGCCGGGGCCAATTTCCATCCATCCGGCATCAAGGCATGGATCATCTATTTCGCCGGAACTATCCCGCTCTTCCTGCTCGTGGTTTGCTTTGCATGGCTCACAACTTTTCGTTTGTGGAGCCGGCGCTCGGTGCTGGCGCTGGCGACCCTGGTCTTTGTTGCAGGGATTGCGTGGCCATTGTCTCTCTTCTTTGGAACAGATCAGTACCCATGGCCCAAGGCGCAGAAGGATTCCTGGAACCTAACCGGGGGCAAACTTGTGGAGCTTCGCTCCGGACAGATTCTGTCCGCCAAGAATGTCCATATTGAGCACGGCCGCGTTGTGGCTATTGTGGACGCAGCAAAGGACGAGTCTGCGCTGCCACAAATGGACTTGCACGGTGCCTATGTGCTACCGGGTCTGATAGATGTGCATATGCACCTGGCCGCGCCGCTTCGCTCTGTCTTTGCGCCTTTCGACTTCGGCTATCTGATCGAAGAAGAATTCTCTCATTACGCCGACCACCGGCGTGCCTATCTCGAAAGCGGCGTGACGGCGATCCGCGATTGCGGCGGACCAGCGGCGCAACTCTTTCGCTGGCGGCAAGCGATTGCTGAGCATCGCTTACTGGGGCCGCAACTGTTTGCTGTCGGCCGATTGGTTACTGCGCCCGAGGGCCATCCGGTAGCAACGATCTGGAAGTCCTTTCCGTATCTTGCGCGGCAGGGAGCTATTCTAGCCAGGAGCCAGCGACAGATGCTGGCGGGTCTCGAAAAGAGCCAGCGGGAGGGCCCCTCGGATGCCATCAAGTTCATCGACGGCACCATCGGTCGGGCAACGAAGATTCTGGATCCCAAGCTGATGGCAGACGGGATCGCGTGGGCACGCGAGCGCCACTTCATTACGGTTGTGCATACGGAAACACCCGGCGAGATACAGGATGCCGTCAACGATGGTGCGACCGGCGTGGAACATGTAGCTACAGCAGGCGCATTGCCACCGCAACTGATCGCCCAGATGGCCCAAGCGCATACCTTCGCGGACCCAACGTTTGGTGAGTATGAAACCACACTGCGACTGCAGAACATTCCCGCACACCAGCGTGCCACACGCCTGCAGTCCTCCTACACCGCAGTACGCCAACTGGCTGCGGCGGGCGTCCCCATCACAATTGGCACGGATGCTCCGCTGGTTGCATACGGGAGCGGCTTTCTGGATGAACTGGATCAGTTTGTGCGTGCAGGATTTTCAACTGTGGAGATTCTGACTTTTGCGACGAGCAATAACGCGGCTTATCTGGGCAGACCCGAAACGCTTGGATGTATCGACGCTGGTTGCACAGCCAATCTGCTGGTGGTTGGTCAGAAACCGCTCACCGATCTGAGGACGTTGCGCAAACCAATGTTGGTTCTGCGCGACGGAATCGTGGTTGTTGGCAAAGAGTCAACTCCGCAATGAAGAACTGAACGCTGCACAATGCTTCCGTAAGAACGTATAGTCGGCTACGCATCAATTGGCCCACCGCTTGGGCTGGATTCCGGCGTGGAAAGGGCGTTTCACAGGCACAATCTGGCAGAGGTGATCCGAAGGGCTGTCCTCCCTTTTTGTCATTTATGCCGGTCGATTCCGCAACTGCGCATTTACGGTAGGGACGGAACATCGTGCAGTCGGAGATCGAAGGTAAAGGGGGAGCCAACGGCCGCGGGCGGCCTTGCGGCGGGAAATTCATGCAGCGCAGGAGGCCCTGGAAGCGAGGACGCCCTCGCGATCGATCAGTTGGGAACAGAGAACGGCGGATAACAAAAAAGCGAATTTCAGAAACCGTAACTCCGACAGGCTCCTAGAAGATAACTCTTAAGCCGGGGGGTGGCGCATAATTGAAGTCAATCTATGCGCCACCCTCCCTGTTGCAAGGAATTAGCCGGGACAACATACTAGAAGACAAATCTTAAGCCGAGCTGAATTTCCCGTTCGGCAGTGGCGGTATAGCCCGTATGTCCGAAGCCTGGCGATCCGACGGTCGAGACGGGCCCTCCAAACGTTGCCACATTGAAGATGTTGAAGAACTCGGCACGGAACTGCACCATCTTCGTCTCAGTGATGCGCGTGTCCTTTATGACCGAGAAATCCAGGTTATACCACCCCGGAGCTGTAAACGTATCTCGACCCAGGGTTCCCGGACCGGGCATAACCGCCCCAACGTTGGCTACCGGACTGATAACCGTAGGTATAGCGAAGTAGCCGGTCCCAACCCCGTTATCACTCCCCCCGATGACAGCATTCGAAAAGAACTGCGGGCTGGTGCGCTCGGACGGATTGAGGGTTGCCTTTTGCAGGTAGAATGGCCGGTTACTGGCGCCATTCCCGTACTGGACGGTTCCGTAGGGCGAGCCCACCGTGAAGGGGTATCCGGTCTGTGCCTGGAAAATGCCCAGGGTCTGCCAGCCGTCCGTGAGCCGTTTGGAAAGGTGCGAGAGCGCCTGCCAGTGGGCAAGGGGCAGTTCGTACTCAAAATTGGCGACGAACCGCTGGACGATATTGTAAGAGGCGGGAGCGTACTCGCACTTGAGGCAGTTCGGATCCTGCATATTTGTCGCTCCGGTGTTCCATACCGAATCGGCATCCGTCATATCCTTAGCCCAGGTGTAATTGGCCTGGAATCGAATGCCGTGTGACGGGGAAATCTTGCGTGCCTGCAATTGCAGAGCGTTGTAGGAGGAGTAGCCACCGTTGTAGAAAACTTGCATTTCTCCGAGACCGGGAGTGATGTTGCTGTAGGGAGTGTACTGGGGTTCGGCTCCGCTATACGCATTGGGGTACCACTGGTTGTAAAGAGAAACGCCGTTGTTTGCAACGTAGGCGGCGGAAACCGCGATGTTGCCAGGGAACTCGTGCTCCAAAGTGACATTGCCGTTGATCGTATAACCATTCCGCATCCGGTCCGAAGGGTCGTCAACGAATAGGTTACCAAGGATCGCCGCATACGGGGCAAGATTCACCGGAGTGTTCTTGGGAATGGTCTTGGTATTTCCATTCGCCGCAATCGGCTGCCCGGAAGTACTCGTCAGCACGGGAAGTGCAATGGAGAATGGAGTAAGGGAATACGGCGCGTTGAGCATATAGTTTTCACTGGCCAGGGGAAAATTCACCAGGTCCTGGTCCGGATGGACCGTGGGAATCATGTTGGTAAAAATCCCGAAGCCGCCGCGGAAGGTGGTTTTCCTCCCCAGGTCAGCCGCCAAACCGATACGGGGGGCAAAGTTGCCTGCGAGATAGTCCGCCTGCCACAAGGGGTTGGGGTTCACTACAAATGTTCCGTAGAGACTGCCTTGGTCTTCAGGGCGCGCCATACGGTTGCCAACTTCCCAGGGAACGGAAGCGTATTCGTAGCGCAGGCCGAGGTTCACGGTCAGTCTCCGCGTGACTTTAATGTCGTCCTGGGCAAACGCCGCCATGGTCCACCGGCGCAATCCCCACCACACGCCGCCTCCTCCGGCTCCGGCTGGTCCAAAGCCTGGCACCGTAGTCGCGCGCTCATATTGATAGTCGGTGCCCTCCATCATGCTGATCAGCGGGCTGGGGCTGGCGTAGCCAACCGGCAGTGATGTCCCTCCGTTGGTCGAGGGAATGGCAACAGGAAGTAGCGTACCGGCGTTGAAGCCGTAACTGCCGCTGGGGCCGGTGCCTGTGACACCCGTGCCGTTGTCCCATTCGCGCCGAAACTCTCCGCCGAAGGTAAAGGAATGGCGACCCTTGGTCCAGTTGACGACGTCCAGCGGATCGAAGACAGTGGTCACGTATTTGGTCTCAAAGGTGTCAGGCCCCCAACAGTTCATGGACAGCAGGCCACCGCCGAAGCAGGTCTGGGTGGTGGTGTATTCGGCAGGCGTCTCCGGCACACCTTCAATTCCCCGGTTCAGGGTAAACGTGAAGTTGTTCACCACGGTGGGAGAGAAGATGTGCGTCTCGCCCACAGCGTAGTTCCGCGCGTCGCCAATGTTGCTGGCGGAGAAATTGGACCCTCCCAGTACGGCAGCAAAGGCGTCAGTATCCCTAATGATGTGGTTGACGTAAGATGCGCGCGCGAAGAAGGTGTCGCTGGAGGAAAAATGGTGGTCGAGGCGCGCCGACCACTGATCGTCGTTGACCGGCTGAGAAAACTCGTAGGTATAGGTATTAGCCCCGTATTGTCCACCCGGGTTGTTGGGGAGCGGATACCGGCTGAGGACGCTCTGGGCCACGGGATTGAGCGGGACCTGAAGATCATCCGGCGGTGGGGTCGCCGACGTCGAGCTCGGGTCGGGGATCGTCACCGCACCCGTTCTTTCTGCCGGGGTGGGAACAGCGGCGTTGTTCGGTTCGCCCAGCCGCTGACGCAGGCCCGCATATTGCACAAAGAAGAAAGTCTTATCCTTCTTGATGGGTCCGCCAAATGTGCCGCCGAATTCGTTCCGGCGGAAAGGCGCCACCGTGCTGCCAAAGAAGTTGCGGGCGTCAAAAGCGTTGTTACGGACAAATTCGAAGAGGCTCCCGTGGAACTGATTGGTGCCGGACTTGCTGACGATTTGGGTGATGGTGCCGGCGCCCTGCCCATATTGGGCGGAGTAATTGTTTTGCTGGACCTTGAACTCCGCAATGGCGTCGAGATTGAAATTGGTGAACTGGAGGGTGCCCATCTCCGCGTCACTCACATCAACGCCGTCCAAAGTCCCTACGGCTGTCTCGCCTCGATTGCCGTTGCCTGCCAGCTCAGCGCTCATCCAACCCATGTTGGCGCCGTTGTATCCCACAACGCCGGGCTGCATGGTCATCAGGCCCTCAATGTTCCGGCCATTGAGGGGAAGGTTTTCCACCTGCTCGGTGGACACCACCTGGGATAGCGTGGCGTTCGTGGTGTTCAGTAACGGTGGGGCCGCATTCACTTCCACGCTTTGGGTTACGCCCGACAGCACGAGTGTGAAATCCACAGATCGGGTTTGGCTGACGTCCAGAGTGATCCCGAGCGCAGTCCCGGTCTTGAAGCCGGTGGCCTCGCAAGCCACGTTATAAGTCCCCACGTCCAAACGCGGGAGCGTATAGGTTCCGGCGCCGGCGGTTACCGTGGATTGTGTAACTCCCGTATCAACCCGGGTGGCCGTGACCTTGGCGCCCGCCACTACCGCGCCAGTAGGATCGGTGACGGTCCCAGTGATGGATCCCACCGCCTGGGCGAATAGGCCGGGTGAGTAGGTAAGAAGAACAAAGACGATCGGGCAGACATATTTCAGCACACGCTTCTTCATGTTTCCTCCTCGTTGGTTAGACCGCTGGTTGGACCCGACGCGAGTTGACGCAAAAAACAGCATTTCTATGTTGCCGTCCCGAACTTGTTCAGAATATACCCAGCCCAGCTCATTTGCAAGGCGGATCGGTTCTTCGGTGAGGTCAAGCTGTTTGTGTAAATAGGCGGAGGGTTCGATCCCGCCACTGTTCGTTGAAACCGTTAAAAATGGCATAAATGATTCGATCCACGCTCTCTACGTTGACGAAGCAGACCATCGGTCGGGTCCGACGGCGTACTTCCACGAAGCAGCGCTCGATCACATTGGTGGTGCGCAGTTGTCTCCACAGATGCCGGGGAAAGGTGAAGAAGGACAGCAGTTCGGGCAAGTCCTTCTCGAGCTGTCGCACCATCACGGGATAGGTACCCTGCCAATGCTTCTGGAGGCTGCGAAAGGCCGCCATAGCGAGGCTATTACTGTCGGCTCGGTAGATGGCCTGGGCTCCTGCCTTCACCGCTTCGTAGTCGCGGGGTGGCGCAGACATCGTTTTGGGATGTCTGCGTTATGAGATTCAGGGCATCAAATCCATTGCGAGGAGGAAAGGATCTTGGCGGTAGCCGAACCGGAAGCTCGACCACGGCCGCGGGTCAGGAGAGGAAACGAGGCGGCGGTCGAAAGGGCGGGCGCAGCGACAGGTATGGGTGGTGAGGTAATGAAGATGGTTGAGCCCGTAGAAACGCCGTTGTCGTCCCATCCTCACATTTTGCCGCGCCGCCATATCGGTGCGCCGCCGACATCAAACCACGATGTCTGCGCCACCCGCGAAACTGCATTTCCGATCACAGGGGGGATGGCGAGGTGTCCGAGAAATCGCATCGGAAACAGGTCAAGGGGCCGGTTGACTCGATCCCGAAGACTTACACCTGGCTACCAGATGGCGCGCGTGCGTAATGAGGGCAAGATTGCGGTGGCAAAGGAGTCGTTGAGATTCATACTGCCGTCGCCAGGATGCCAAAATGGAAATCTGTGCTTAGATGGCTTTTTCAAAATGATCCTGGCGAGAAGCCCTGGATTTAAAGGTATAGTAGTGCAGATTTGGATTCTTGAAATTCTTTCTTTCCGGTGAACCGATGATTGTCATGAAATTTGGAGGCAGTTCAGTCAAGGATGCAGTATCCATCGACCGGGTGATCAAAATCATCCAGGAGCACTTGCCACTGAATCCGGTGATCGTTGTTTCCGCTATGGGCAAGACCACGCGGAACCTGCTCGCCGCGGGGGCATTGGCTTCGGAAGGGAAAACAGGCGAGGCTCTTGGCCGGCTGGCGGCCATTGAAGCGTATCATCATGCCGAACTTTCGCAGTTGGTGAAAGATCACAGAAACTCTGCGGTGTTTTCCCTCATGGCGGGATATTTCAGCGAAATGCATGACTTGGTAAAAGGTCTTTCCATTTTGAAGGAATTTTCGCCGCGCAGCCAGGATGCCATAGCTGCCTACGGCGAGCTGCTTTCATCGGCCATACTTGCCGCGGGACTGGCGTCCCGCGGGGTGAAGGTGCAGTTGTTGGATTCCCGCACGCTCATGATTACCGATGATCACTTCACAGCCGCGGAGCCGATCGAGGAAACCGCTCAAGCGCGAATGTGTGCCGCTCTGCTCCCCGAATTGGAGGGGGGCCGCACGCCGGTGATGCAAGGGTATATCGGGGCGACCTTGGCGGGGGCGACGACTACCCTGGGTTTTGAAGGGTCTGATTTCACCGCTACCTTCCTGGGAGCGGCTTTGGATGTGAAGGCCATTCAGATTTGGAAGGATGTGCCTGGCTTGATGAGCGCCGATCCCGCCGTTATTCCTGATGCGCAGACGATTCCAGCGGCCACCTGCGATGAAATGGCCGAATTGACCTACTTTGGCGCCAAATTACTGCATCCGCGAGCAATTTGGCCAGCAGCTCAGAAGCGCATCCCTGTCCAAATCGTCAACTTCTGGCGCCCGCAAGACGCAGGGACAATCATTCAAGAAAGCGCGGCGACAGCTCCTCACGGAGTGCGCTCAATTACCTTCAAGCGAGGTTTGGCATTGCTTCACGTCGTCTCGAACCGGCAGCGGCCGATTTCAGAGTTCATGAAAGGAGTGCTGGATGTTTTAGACCGGCACCGCGTTACGCCCGATTTGACAGCCATCTCATCGATGCACTGCAGACTGGCGCTAGACGCCAACCTTCCGTTTGAGCCGTTTCTTCCGGAATTACATCGTTTGGGTGCGGTGGAAATTGAGCGGGGGAAAGCATCCATTTGCCTGGTGGGGCAGGGACTAATCCAGCAGCCGGGCATTGCGGCTTTGGCCTTGGGAGCTATTTCCGATTTGCGGCTGGATCTCATTTCCCAAGGCTCTTCGCCGAATAGCTTGGTGATGGTTTTTGATGAAACTCATCTCGAAACGGGGCTCAAGCGGATTCATCGCCATTTTTTTCAGCGAGACACTTAAAACGGAATCCGCAGGCTGGTCCGCCGCATCCAGACCGCCGGGGCCACGGTCGTCCTGCTGGCGCCGCCAGCTTTTGATGCCGCGGCTGCGGGATCGAAGGTAGCGGGCCCAGACGCGCCAAAGTCCGGCTACAAACCGAACAGCGGCAACGCGGGGAGTCAGTTGTGCGGCTTCGTACTATACAACGCAGCTGTTTTCCGCCCTGCGCCCAGCCTTTTCCCGACACCACGCGACCCGCTTCTTTCCCAAGCGCAGGGTCCCTGTCGCCCCCTCCGAAATTACTCTCAAGTGGTGGCAGAGGGATCTATTCGCTCTTCTCGCCGCAAGTCACTGCCCGTCAGGAGGTTCCGCGGTTTCTTGGGATTCGGCCTGGGAAGTCGCCTTTGCATCAAGTGAGATTCCCCCCATGGTTCTCTGCACAGGCGTGCCTCTTCTGTCTGGCGACACCTGCACCCTCTCGTGCCCCAGCCTATCCATAGGATTGGGGACTCGAGCTCCTTGGCCGCTGTTTCGGCGCGCGTTGGACCGATTCCGGGGGTGTGGCCACCATAACCGGCCAATCATGATGCCGCTGCAACCTCGGCGAAACAGGAGCTTAGACCGGATTTGCCGCAATCTATGCGGCCGCGTGCGGTCGTTCAAAAAAGTATCAGGCTACGATCGAATTGGGGCGTGGAGGCGCTTTCCCGATTTCGCGGGTGGCGCCGACATCCCGTCTTGCGGAACCGTTAAGAAGCCGGGCCAGGCCATGGATAGAACGCGGTGACAGGGATGCTCCGCGCGCTGGTGGGGCACATACGTGAAAGACAATGTATGCAGCGCCAGTGTCTACCGCCCCCCGCGAATTTCAGCGAGCTGCCGTTGATATTGGCCTTCATCAGCGCTATCTTTGGTTGCATGACCCAGATACCGCAACCTTCGCTTCCCAAGCAGATGGCCTCGCAGGCCGAGTTCATCGTCAACAATCTCAAGCAGACTGATTACACAAGCACAGCAAGAGCCTGCGCCCACAACACACGGTCCTCGCGCTGGCGGAGTTCCTTGGACAGCAGATCGATCCGAGTCACGCCAAAGGGGAGGAAGTCGGCGTGATAGTAATCTGCGTCATCGGCGGAATCTGCGGATTATAACAAGCGGGCAAAAACAAATCCGCAGATTACGCAGATGACGCAGATGAGCGAAGAAAGGCGCGACGCGAGGACCTGTGCCGTCATCGGGGCGGCGGTAGAGCTGAATGCATTGGGCGGCGCGCAACGAGGTAGCGCAGGAAAGCCAGTTTGCTCATCTCATCGCCCTGCTCCATCGCGTGGACATTCGAGTGCAAGCCTTGTTATCGAGTAAAGATCACTTACACTAAGCCCGCAAGGGAGGGTCACGTGATTAAGTGCCGAATCATTCTGATGCTCGTTATCCTGGGGCTAGCCGCCGGCCTCACGCTAAGAATGCTTGCAGAGGAAGAAGAACGGAATGGAGCCAAGTGACTCCTGCTTCAGGTTGTTCAAGAGTGCGTTCTGATACGCCGGCACCTTATATTCACCAAAGTAGTCGGTCGGGCCAAGGCCGGGGTTGAGTGACAGGACGTAAACGGAGGCGCACCGGAGATCTCCACAAAACGGCTGCGGTATGAGACCCAGGTGGAGCTTGGTGTCGCCACGGAACGGGAAGTTCTCTGCTTGAAACGCCTCACTCCAACTCCGAATTGTGGTCACCTCCGTCGAGGAAGCGAGCGCCGGGCGATCTGCTTCAAGGACGTGAGGCGGGGAACCGGGGCGCCACGCTGCCCACGCTTGCAGCAGCCCTATCTCAGACTCGGGTTCATTCATGAAATCCGCCATCGCTCAGGCCTTTCCTACGCACGTTCCAACTTCACCAGAAATCCCTTGAACTCCAGTGTAAAGGCATTCGGATCGACGACCGTGGGTGAGAGCAGATTGATGGGGGTACGCGCCGTCCGACCCTCATCCTCGGCAATGCCGCGATAGCCCCAATGAATGGGGATGCCAATCTGGTACGCCTTCTTGCCATCGATCATCATGGGTTTGATCCGCCGCGTGACCATCGCCTTGGCGATGAATTCGCCGCGAGCGCTGGTCACTTTCACCTTCCCGCCGCCCTTGATTCCGATTTCATCCGCGAGCTCAGCGGGAAGCTCCACGAAGGGTTCGGGCTCACCGAACAGTAAGGACAGGTGGATCGCGTCTCCGAGCCGCGCCCGATCTTGAGCGCCCGCATTTCGGCGTAGGCCGACGCCAAGTCGAAGCCCAGCATCGAAGTCACAACGCTGCCAACTGTACTGATCTTGAGGAAATCCCTGCGAGTGGGAGCCACAGCGGACCTCCTGAGCCTGCGGGAAATCAAGGGCCCTCAATGTCGACTAAAATGAATAGTCGTTCTTCTTAGCATTGTCAAGTGGCACGCGAACCGGGTAGTGGTGTCATTTGGAATATCATCCCTTACGAAACGCAGGTCATTCCCGCGAAAGCGGGAATCCAGTCCGTGGACAGCGCATTTCCGAAGGTTTGCGGAGTGGATTCCCGCTTTCGCGGGAATGACTGCGGCCTGGAGCGCCCGTGTCTCGCAAATGACACCACTATCGCGAACCGCGCCAGCGCGCCGTAACGTCTGACAACTTACCGCAACGCTGGTAACTGTTTCGGGCCGTTTCAATCTGCTCGGTGATGTCGGCAGGAAGCTTCACCTGGATGCGGCTCGGCAAGGCGGTCTCCCGTTTGTTATTGGCCCCCGATCCTGCCGCGCAGCACGACAATCGACGCCTTGGGAAGCTGGTAGAGCGCTTCGCCACCGGTGACCGTCGATTTTGAAGGCGGCCCATCGGGGTCCGCCCGGCCGGTCTTTCCTTCGGGATGCCACTGGTATTCGGCGTCTCCAAAAGTGATTCGGTCCACTCGGCCGGTGAAGAAGCGGTCACGCTTGGTTTCCGGGTCGGCGAAAACCACCTTCACGTCGTGGTCGTTGTCGTGGTCCTTGTTGATGAGCATCACGGACCACTGCCCGTCCGGCCGCTCGACGGCATAGGCCGTGACCAGCAGATTTCCGGACGCGTCCCTCACATCGCTCGAAACCTTAAAGAGCCGGTGGGGTGAATCGACCGGCTGCACCCACTCCCTGGTAATCACCTGCGTGGCAATATACTGCGGCGGATACGTCTTGACATGATAATCCTGGTCCATGATGAGGAAGCCGCGCGGGCTGCCCGCCACTGGCATGTAGTGGAAATAAAATGTGCCACCGGCTCCTTCGGTCATCATCGAGCCGACGTAATCGGCCAACCACAGGCCGCTCATGACGTCCGGACGCTCGCCATCTCCCGTCATGTTTCCCTCGGTCATGAAGAAGGGCAGATTCGGCGGCAGACCATTGTCTTTCCAGACTTGAACGATGTGGCTGACGAACCCCGGCTCCTGATACAGATCGTTCCAGGAGAGGCTGGCGCGCTTGTCCATGAGCGGATAGTGTTCGAATGAGAAGAACGTGAAGTCGTTCAATCGTCCGCGCGCCTTGAGGTAATCGAGGAACCGTCCGAGCCAGGAAACTTTCCCCGCCGCGTCCGGCCAGACCTCGACGTCTTCAATTGTTCCCTCGAAGGCCGGTCCTCCCAGCTTCGCTTCGGGGACCAACCGATGAATGGCCGTGGCGAATTGCAGATACAGGGCGCCGTAGTCTTCGGGAAGCATATGCTGCCCATCGGCCTCTTCTCCCATCTCGATCCAGGAGATGGGATAATGCCGCTTGTAGAGATAAGCGATCTCGGCCGCGGCATCCTCAGGGGTTGAGTAGAGCATCGCAATCGGCACCATGGTGGCAAGCCCGCGGGTGACCCCGCTGGTAAAGAAGAAATCGAATCCGACCTGGTCTCCTCTTGATTCGTCCAGATTGGAAGCCGCATGCCATGGGTCAACCGAGGAAGGCCAGGTGACGGTCTGCTGGCGACTCGGCAAATGCTTGACGAGGTCGGTGAACTGGCCATCGGCGGCGAGAGTTCCGACATAGAGTTCGTTGATGGCGTACCCCACGCAGTTGCGCTTGTCGGCCGTACCGTGCGTGTCGCAGGTGTTGGAAGACTCCGTCATCCAGATGCGAAGGTATCTCACGGGGATCCTCCAGGAAACCAGCTTCAGCGTGACGGTCCCGCCCTTGCCTTCCGTGACGGTGCCCTGCGGGAAGGTTTGCCATGTACCCTTGGTGGTCCCGTCATAGAAGGGCTCCAAATCGCCCGTCCAAAACTGCACCGCATAGCGTCGCGCGAAAGGGTCGGCCCACGCAATCCGGATGGCGTTGATCTCCACCTTGCTGCCCAGATCGACCATCACCCACTGAGGGTGCAGCGAGTCGTCCTCGCCGGTGAAGTCACGGGTCAGATACGGATTGCTCTTCCAGTACGTCTTCGGGTCGCCATCCGTGAGCCGGGACCAGCCGTTTCCGTCACCTTGGCTGAAGCCGCGATGCGGAAGTGGGTAAGCCCACGAGTGGCGAATCATTTCTCTGGGCTCGGCGCTGCCCGTAAAGTAGCCCTCCTGCTTCTCCGGATTGCTCCAGGCGCCGCGCGCGTTCCAGTGCCATGCCTCCACCATCAGTTCCGTATTCTGACGATAGGTCACGCTCTGCCATCCTGCGCCGAGGATTTCTTTGAGAACCGGGTCAGTCAGCAACTTGTCCGGAGTTCCGGTTCTCAACCGATCGATCGCCGCACCTAGAGCGTGGAAGGGACTGAACGAGTTCACCGCGTGCGATGGTGCAGCGTCCACTACGACCTTCTGGGCGTTTGCAGCGCCCGCCATCCAAATGAATGCGCCCATAACAAGACAGATTCCAGAAATGTGCCTTTTCATGCCCGACGACATGACTACCTCCTTGATAGCCTCCAGCCGGCTTTCATTCAAACACCGCTCGCCTGAATGTTCAACCAGGATTTCCATTCTGGGATCCTGGATTGATAAGGTTACTGCCGATTGACCCATTGATCCATTAAATCATTGATTCATTGGCGAAACCGACAGATTCAACAATCAACGTGTGGACGGAGTTCTTGGCAGGATTGCATGTCGGGAAACTACCCCATGCAAAATTCAGCTTTCAAGCTTGAACCGGGTGGACGCCAGGTTGTATAGGCGTCGCCAGACAAGCCGATTGATGGTAACGACCATGGCCGCCAAGCAAATCGTCGCCGCGAGGAGCAGACGGAAGTTGCCACTGTCTGTCGCCTGACTGATCAGCGCACCGAGTCCTATAATCGAGAAGGTTTGTCCTCGGAAATGGAAATATTCCGCGACGATGCTGGCGTTCCATGCTCCGCCCGAGGCGGTGACCAGCCCGGTTATCAAGTAGGGAAAGATGCCGGGCAAAAGCAATTTGCGCCAGCGCTCGAGGTTACCCAAGCGGAACACACCGCACACTTCCTTGAGGTCCGTCGGAATGGCGCTGGCCCCGGCGATAACATTGAACAGGATGTACCACTGTGTACCCAGCAGCAAGAGAACAATCGAGCCAATTCCCAGTCCGCCGCCGAGGCGGATCAACAGAAGCAGAACGATGGGGAACAAAGCCGTGGCGGGTACGGAGGCTGCAATTTGAGCGATCGGTTGGGCGACAGCGGAGAGCTTCGGCCTTAACCCTATATAAAGCCCGACCGGGATCGTCCAGCATGCAGCCAGCAAGAGAGTCGCCTCGACTCGAAGGAAGGTCGCTCCGGCTCCCCACAGGATTTCTCGTATTTCTGGTCGCGAGAGCGCCGCGAGCATGCTACTCATCTTCCCCACCGCGTACGTGACGCCAAGCAGCGCAACCACCAGCAGGGCACGTGACGTAAATTTCACCAGCCCACGTCCCAAGTGGGACTGGTGGGGGGATGCTTGTGCTCGAGCAAAGTGCAGATTCAAGGCCTCACGGAGAGGTAGGACAGACACGCGGGCGGCAAGGGGAAGGATCATCGAACGGCGCAGCAGATCAAGAACGGGTGATCGCGGCGTCACCGCAGCTTCGACCTGCTCGAACTTGAACTTCTCAGCCCAAGCGATGGTTGGACGCCAGATGATCTGGTCAACCAGCACGATAACCGCCACCATGGCGGCCAGTCCCCAGATAATCGCCCGAGTATCTCCCGCATTGGCGGCGGTTTGGAGGTAAGAACCGAGGCCGGGAAGACGAAGGTCGCGATTTCCTAGGACAAACATCTCGCACGCCATCAGAAAGAACCAGGCGCCGGCGACCGACATCATGGAATTCCAAATCAATCCGATGGCCGCGTAAGGCAGTTCCAATTGCATGAGCCTCTGCCACCAACTCAACCGGTATACGTTCGCCGCTTCACGCATCTCATTTGGAATGCTCTTGAGCGATGAGTAGAAGCTGAAAGTCATGTTCCAGACCTGCCCGGTGAAGATCAATACGATGCACCCCAGTTCCACGCCCAATTGCCGAGTGGGGAATAAGGCAACCATCGAGACCATCACGCCGGGGAGGAAGCTGAGAACAGGGATGGACTGCAAGGTGTCCAGCAGCGGAATCATGAATCGTTCCGCTTTCGCGTTATAGGCGGCAATATATCCATAGACGAGAGTGAAAGCCAAGCTGAGGACGTAGGCCATCGCAATGCGAGTGAGCGAGAACAAGGCATACTTTGGCAGTGCTCCGGGATAGAGTTGAATTTCAGCCTGAGTATTGACCTGGCCAATCCCGTAGCGGCTAAACGTGAGCAAGCCATAGAAGATTGCCAGCCCCGCAAGCATGATGGGTAAGTCTCTCAGAAAAGACGGGACACTGGGAGGAAAGATTCCCCAGGGCGGAGGTGCAGACGAGGCTTTTTCAGTTCGTGGCGTCATCAGTGATACAAAAAATAGGGAACAGGGAATAGGGAACAGCCAGCGGCTACCCATCCTTGTCCAAATCCCTACCCAAACCCCTCACGTCCCAACCTCCTCTTCCCAACTCCCCCTTCCCAACTGCTCCTTGCCAGCTCCGTACTCCTAATCCCTATTCCCGATTGCATACTCCCTGTTCTCTATTCCCAATTCCCTGTTCTCTATTCCCGATTCCCTGTTCCCTATTCCCTGTTCCCTCGTGCGACAGGAGTCTGTCGCTTTCGGAATCGTAGGTAAAAATCTCGCCATATCGACCCCAATGCAGGGCAGTCTCGATCTGCCTTTGGGCCTCATCCTCGGAGAAGTGTTCCTCCAGAAGGTCACGAAAGAACTCAAGTGGCATGGCGTGGTCTGACTTACTCTTCAGACCATTGTTAATCTGCTGAAGCAGTGTGACGTTGGCGAGTACGGCCTCACGGAATAGGAGCTTTCGCGTGGAAATGTCGGCTTCAGCAAACACCTTTCCCTTTGGGGTAATCTCAACATCGCCTTTATCTGATCTGGCAAAGGCAAGTAGCGTCGCCGCCTCGACGATGGGCAGCAAGTCTCCGACATCCATCAACAGTTCTTCAGCTAAGTGGTACAGGTCCTCCTTGCCGCCGCGGTCATCAAGTATTTCGAGCAGTCCCGCGACTCCGCCCGGCCGGGCATGGGGCAGCATCTGGGAGGGCGTTCTCGCCAGCCGGTCTGCGGTGGAGGGCGGCGCAGGCTCGAGCTGCGGCTGTGTCATCAGTTTGTAAATGTAGTCCACATAGACGAGGAACTCGGGGGAAGTGTGTTCCCTTGGCTGCCGCAGCGGAACACGAAAGTCGGCGCGGATTCTTGCCGGGTTACGCCCCAGGACAATTATCCGATCCGCGAGCAGAACCGCTTCCTCGATGTTGTGAGTAACCAGGAAAATGCTTCGGGTGGGGATCTTCTTCCCAAGCCACAACTCCATCAGTTCGCCCCGCAGATTCTCCGCCGTCAGAACGTCAAGAGCCGAAAAGGGTTCGTCCATGAAGAGAATTTCGGGCTCCACCGCCAAAGCGCGTGCGAATCCTACGCGCTGCTTCATGCCTCCCGAGAGTTCTTTGGGGTACGCCGTCTCAAACCCCTTTAACCCTACTTTGTCAAGGGTTCGGAGCGCGCGATGATGTCGTTCGAAGTGTGCCATACCACGTGCGAGGAGCGGAACCTCAACGTTGTCCAGAACCGTGAGCCAGGGAAACAAGGCGAAGCTTTGGAACACGATGGCGACGTTTGGCCGGCACTCACTCAGCGGTTCATCATGCCAAAGGATTTTGCCGCCGGAGGGTGGTGTGAGTCCGGTGAGGATTCGCAAAAGGGTGGATTTGCCACACCCAGAAGGGCCGAGAAGGGCCACAATCGAGTCGGGCTCCACAGACAGATTGAGAGGAGCAA
>Ga0208821_1000987_pt1 | contig 18147 bp, 20 predicted proteins | sample June2015DPH_20_5_FD_184720 | JGI IMG/M metagenome (GOLD analysis project Ga0208821, IMG submission 184720) | Peatland microbial communities from SPRUCE experiment site at the Marcell Experimental Forest, Minnesota, USA - June2015DPH_20_40... | ecosystem: Environmental > Terrestrial > Soil >... | reverse complement strand
CCGATTGCACATTTTCGAAGCTCAATACCCAGCCCACCTATTCCCCTGTTTACGCTTCACTGTGCGCCTCACGACGCCCAGCGCAAAACTCGGGGCCGAGTGGATCGCTACTCCTTCCTCGTGAGAATCTTTCATTCTCTGCTTCCTGCCGGTTTATCCCGGCGCTTTCCGGTCCTTTGTTTTCATAGACATTCCCGCATCGCTCCATCTTTTTCGAGTACTAAGTTTCTCTTTCCCTGTCGAAAGCAACATATTGTCCATTGGAAGCGGGCTGAAGGCTAAGTCCTTTGTGCTCAATGCAATTCCGGCTTTAGGCGGATAACTACCTTTATTTTCACAGACATTCCCGCGTCGTTCCTGTGTTTTCCACAACGCTCCTTTGTTTTCATAGAGATTCCCGCATCGTTCGGTCTTTTTCGAGTACTAAGTTTTCTCCTTCCCTCCTGGAAGCGGCATATTGTCCATTTGAAGCGGGCCGACGGCTAAGTCCTTTGTGCTCAATGCAATTCCGGCTTTAGGCGGATAACTACCTTTATTTTCATGGAATTCCCGCGTCGTTCCTCTATTTTCCACAACGCTCCTTTGTTTTCATAGACATTCCCGCGTCGTTCCGCCTTTTTCGAGTTACTGAGTTTTCTCTTTGCCTGTTTGAGGTGACATATTGTCCACAGTAAACCAAGGAGTTCGTTGCCATTGTTGCGCTGCGGGCAGGTCCCCAAAGTCTGTCTCTTCAGCCCTGAATCCTGGCTCCTGAATCCTGATTGCGCCCCTGACACCTGAAACCTGATCTTTGGCCGTATTCTTGGGTTTGATGGGGGCCTGAGCTCAAAAAGCAGCCCGTTTTGATAACCTGAAAAAGTTAAGTGCTGTGTGTTTAATGGGTTCGCAGCTTTGTTCGCTCCCAATAACATCTTTTTTGCACTTTCTCCACGTTTCCTGCTACCGGCGCTCTGATTTCGAACCCCCTTCGCGCGCTCTGTTGCAGCCTTCTTCATATGTCATCCCTTATAGCATATCACATCTCTAGCCTCGTGTCAACAACAAAAGCGCGGAGCAGGTGGGCGCTGAATTCCTCCCGCCACGGCGGGACGGGAATGACATGTCGTGAGAAGTGCGAATCCATAAGACGGTCATCCCCGCGCACGCGGGGATCCACGGAAGTCGGAAAGTCGAGGGCTTGAAGAGTTGAAGTCATCCCCGCGCACGCGGGGATCCACGTCGGTCGCCACGGGAAAGGCATCATTCGAGATTTGCCGGGGGTTTGCAGGGGTGGGAACCGGAAAAGCCCACGGCACGACAACCGTGCCGTGGCTACGCGCTGTCAGGTGAGTTGGTCTTTTGAATGTCCCCTCTGGGAGTGTTCGTTGATGTGGTCCGCGATTTCCTGCGGCCGGTCGATATTGACAATGGCCTCCCAGCTCGACTTGCCCGCGGTCTCAATCGAAAGATCGCCCACTCCGAAAATTCTTTGGCCGATCCGCTGATGCACGGTCACGTCCTGCACTTTCGAGAGCTGGACGGTGCGCGTGGTCCTGCTCAGAAGGCCCGTTTCGTACCGCAGCCGGTCATCGAGGATCGTCGTCTTGGTAAAGCGGTTGCGGAAATGGCGTATCAGCGGCCAGAGCAGCAGGAGGACGGGCAACCAGGGAATCCAAGGTTGCCAAGGCGACGGAATCCCGGGCGGCAATTGGATGCGCTCCATCGCCACGACCGAAGCCACCACGATCACAACCACCACGTATCCCAGGTATATGAATTTCATCGTCGGACGGATGATCATTTCTGACATGCTCATCTCCTGTGACCCGTACGCACTATTGTACCGCAACGCGGCAAGAACCCGCACCGTTGGAGGAATGTAGCGCAAGGCTCGCTTTCCAGCCTTGCGGCTTTTCCACCGCGCCGTGGTTTTGACGGCGCGGCCTGGGTGTTCTCAGAAACCGTATTCGGCCCGGGGCCAAGCCTAAAGCGGATTGTCCCGTTTGCGGCGCGGCAAGAACCCGCGCCGCTGGAAGAGCCGCAGGGCCAGACCGCGGGCCCTGCGCTACCTCGGCCGCACGACCGACGAACCCACGGTCAGAACCGCACTGACCGGGGCTACCCGCTACCCGTTTGAGCTGAACAAGTGGGCGACCGAATCGCGCCCAAGCACGAGGAACGAGAAGACACCAAGAAGAGTGCCATAGGGAATTTCAAGGCAACCGATGGCAGCGATCACCATACAGAATGTTCGTGACTTTCGGTGCTTGATGCACCAGGCAACCCGAAACTTGGCGGCAGCTATGGCAATCAGGCCGACGAACATCGCTAGCCCGATGCAGGCGAAAATCCAACCAATAAACGCTGGAGGCTGCTGGCCTGCCCTGCTAGGGGTTTCAGGCAGGTGGGAAAAAGCCGTGCCCATGATTACGCCCATGAGCATATACATGAGACCTAACAATGACAAGCAAGCCGCGAAACCACCCGAAACCATGTAACCCAGAGACAGAAGCCTAAGCTGTTCTTCATCAATGATGGATCGACGATCGATTTCTTCGGTCATGTGCGACCTCCTAGTGCGTGCTTCCTAACAATCAGGCTCTCAGCCGTAAGCGCAGACATCTCGACAGTTGCGATGTACGTGTCCCGACCTTCCTTAATCGGGATGCGCCACCCGCGGACAAGGTACAGGGAGTCAGAAAATCCATCCTGGTTCGGTCACGTCGGGGTCGAAAAGGTGGGCGGTGGGACCTGCCCACCGAATAAACCCGCGCCGCCGGAAAAATGTAGCGCAAGGCTCGCTCTCCAGTCCGTCAGCCGACGGACGGCTTCTCCACCGGGCCGTAGTTTTGACGGCGCGGCCGGGTGGGATTCAATTTACCATGTTTGCCGTGCTGCCCGTAAGGATTCGGATTACCTTGTTGGCAGGGCGACAAGAACCCCCGTCGCTGGAAAAGCCGCAGGGCCGGACAGCGGGCCCTGCGCTACCAGGCTGGACCCCGATGTCCGCAAGGCCTTTCGCAGTAGGGGGACGGCTTGCCGTCCCCTCCGTGTACATTGCCGCCGAACCAGGAAGGGTAGGGCAAGCCCTACCCCTACCTGGTGATCGAGTTGCGCAAGGTGGGAAGCTACAAGCGCAGAGATTACAGTTCGAACGGCGCCTGAGGCTGTGTGACCCAGAGGTAGCGCAAGGCTCGCTCTCCAGCCTTGCGGCTCTTCCACCGCGACGCGGGTTGGGCGGCGCGGCGCGTGAGAATTCGGATTATCTTGTTTGCGGCGCGGCAAGAACCCGCACCGCTGGAAAAGCCGCAGGGCCAGAGAGCGGGCCCTGCGCTACCAGGCCGAACCCCGACGTCCGCACGACCTTTCGCAGTAGGGGGACGGCTTGCCGTCCCCTCCGCGTACATTGCCGCCGAACCAGGAAGGGTAGGGCAAGCCCTACCCCTACCTGGTGATCGAGTTGCGCAAGGTGGGAAGCTACAAGCGCAGGGATTACAGTTCGAACGGGGCCTGAGGTCCGATGACCCGGAGGTAGGCACGCTCAATTCGTCTTTGGAATTGACCCTGGGTTCGTCATCGAAGGGGAAGCCCACGGTCACGAGAGCCCTGACCTAGCCACCCACTACCTCGCCGAATAGACAAGATTAGGGCACTACCCGTTTGCGGTGTGATTGACGGGCTGGGGTGATAAAATGAAAAACGTGAAGGCTGGTCATCGCGGGCTGAATCACGAAACCCCCTCACCTGGGGAATTGAAGGGGTGCGCAAATGCTGAAAGAGGCTTCAGAGATTGTAAAAGCGCTGTTGGAATTCTTCCGTAGCGTGAAGGTGGTTTTCACAGTCTTTCTTTGCTCAGCGATTTGGCTATTGCCTCCTGTTCGAAAGCTGCTTCCAGTCCCCAAACCCTTTATCGACAACGCCAACTTCATCGCTATCATCGCCCTGCTTTTATCGGGTGTGTACTTGATGGTAAGTGTTTTTGTATCGCTCTACCAACGAGTGGAGAAATGGAGGCGCTCGGAAGAACGCAGCTTGCGCAAGGGGCTTGCCCAAACCTCTCCGCTTGAGAAAATTGTCTTAGAGGCTGTCATCCACAAAGGCGAATATCTAATCGCGCTCGACGTAGGAAGCCCAATAGCAATGCACCTGCAAGGGGTCGGACTCATCGAAGGCTCGAGGCGTCTCGGGTACACGACGTACGAGTTGGCCACCGGCTTAGCGGATTTGTGCATCAGAAAGCCCTCGCTCCTTCGTACCTCAGAAAGACAACAAGAGGCGGCTGTGGCTGATTTGAAACAGTGGCGCGATGAGGGCTTACAGGAAGGCTTCCTCAATCAGCTCTCCGAGCCGTCCGTAAACCCTTGGATGGACTTGTGAAACAGACGTCTGGAACACATCAAGCGGGCCATGGTCAGTGCATCCTGACCGTGGGTTCTTCGCTTGATGGCGACGGCACAGCCTGCTGGAATAGGTGAGCCCCGTGCGAAAAGGGCTGACGAAGCGGTTGGGAGATTGGGGGTGGTCGAGTGACAACTATTTTGCTTTGGATAAAGCGACGGTAACAGCGTGCCCCATCCAGATTGATGAGGTGCGGTTGCCGCTGGGGTATCGAGCATGAGAAAAGCCCACGGGCAGGACGGCGCTGACCGTGGCTACCCGCTCGCCAGATTTCGGTCTTGTCTGCGGGCCGCAGAGGTGTGCTCTGCGCCAGCCCCCGGATTCACCAGAGCCTGCGCGTAACGCCCGCAATGGCGGCTGGAATCTCCACCGAAGTTTGGCCGCTAACTTCGTTGCTGTGGTCACATCAAATGTATCCACCCAAAGGAGGAACGTGAGGATTTCGTTAAAAGACGCGGTTCACTTATTCAAGGAGTGGAAGGATAGCGCAAGTCTCATTAATGTTACTTTGGCATTGGAAGACAAACTCGATAGGTTTGATGCCGTTATATGTGCAGTCTCTCCCTTTGGGAGGCTGATGTTTCTTCCAACCAAGGGAAGCCGTAGAGTTGTTAATTTGCGGAAGGCCGATTTCCGACGTGTCGACGTCGGTAATACTGCTTGGGACGTTTTTGTTGTGGCGTTTCTCAAGCGAGGGCTTACTACGCGAGGATTTGTCACACTCGCAAAGCGTAGATGATTTCGATTTTTCAAACTGTACCACCAAGGAGGGACAGGCCTTGGCCATGGGGTTCAGCGCGCGTATAGTACAGGAATGCCATGCAAACGATCATTCTATAGCAACAATAAGCTCCCGGGCTGGAAGCGTTTCGACTCGGAGGTCTGCGAGATACTTGACCGAAGGTCCGAAAACCTCGAACTCTCGATCAACGTGATTGCTGATAGTCCGGCCGTTGTGGTCAGCGTGTGCGACCTGGACGGGCACCTCTCGGCCTGGACCAAGAGATACTCACTTCATGATCAGCAGTCCATTCTGGACGACATTAGCAATGAGTTCGGAGTCTAAGGAGGTGGTGCATAGTTTTGCCTTTGTTGGAAAAGATTTCGAAGAGCTGCAGAGTTACAGAACCAGTCCGCGCTAGTTGCCTCAGGGCTTGTTTTTTCGCTCCCGCCAGAATGTGATACTTTTGGCCCATGCAGATCGACGGCCTCAAGAGACACAGCCGTCCTGAAAGCCTAAGAGTATTTTCGACGGCCTGCCGAAAAGTCGAACTTCCGACGCACACAAACGGTGATAAAGGAATTACTTCACGCTCCAGTTTGAGAGCACCGCTTTGCAAGCCTCCTGGGCAGCCTCAGTTAGCGATGCGCCAGCAGGCTGGCTGCCTACCATATTTGCCTGATGGTCAAAGAGAGTATAGCCATAGGAATGATTGTCCACGTCCAGAGACAGCCTGAGGGTGTAATCCGCCGACCCGCCATCAATCGTTACCGTGCCTTGTGGACAACTCTGGGCAAACGCTGTCATTTCCGCCGTGGGGTTTGGTTGTTTTTGGGGTTTCCAAATCCGGCCAGCCTCCCAGAATTCAACAAGAACGCGAGGCTTGCCTGTGCTCTTCAGTGCGCTGCCGAGGTAGGAGTGCGCCAGGGCATTATTTGGGTTCAAGCGCAGCGCCTTGCGGTATTCGCCAACAGCGCCCTCCAAGTCACCCTTGTGCCCGAGCCCGATGCCGAGGCCGACATGCGCCAGGTCATTATTCGGGTTCAGGCGCAGCGCTTCGCGTTCCTCAGCGATCATTCCATCCCAGTCGCCCTTCCGCCCGAGTGCGAGGCCGAGGTTGTAGTGCGCCATGTCATTATTGGGGTTCAAGCGCAGCGCTTCGCGTTCTTCAGTGATCATTCCATCCCAGTCACCCTTGTTTCCGAGCGCATTGCCGAGGGCGACGCGCGCCTTGTCATCATTTGGGTCCAAGCGCAGCGCCTCGCGTTCTTCAGTGATTTCTCCATCCCAGTCGCCCTTGTTTCCGAGCGCATTGCCGAGGTTGACGTGCGCCTTGTCATCATTGGGGTTCAGGCGCAGCGCCTCACGGTATTCCGCGATCGCACCATCCCCGTCGCCCTTGTTTCCAAGCGCTACGCCGAGGTTGATGTGCGCCGGGGCCGCATTGGGGTTCAGGCGCAGCGCTTCGCGTTCTTCAGTGATCTCTCCGTCCCAGTCGCCCTTCTTTCCAAGCGCGACGCCGAGGTTGACGTGCGCATCGTCATGATTCGGGTTCAAACGCAACGCTTCGCGTGCGGCGGCCGCGGCATCGTCCCACTTGTTCTGCTGACCCAGGACGTAAGCCAGGCTCACGTAAATGTCGGCGTTTTGAGAATCAAGTAGCAAGGCCGCACGGAATTGCTGCTCAGCCTCTGCATACTGCCCTTTCTCTGCGAGTTCCGCTCCTCGCGCTACGCGCTCCCGAACCTCGGCCTGTCGCGCCTGCGCCGCAGGATCAACGGTCACGGGCTTCGTCACCTTGGCGTTCTTGAGGGCCGTGATCAGGGCATCGTCACCGCCGCCCAGACGCACTTCGTCCAGATAGTCTTGCTGCGGCTCGAAGTCGAGGCCGCGCTCTTTCACCAACATCGCCACGCGGGGGCTCGTTACCTGCCCGGCGAGCAGGGCGACAACCTGCACTTGGTTCAGCGGCTTCTTCGCGCTCGCTGGCTCGGGCTGCTTCGCCGCGCGCAGCGCTTTAAGGAATGCCTCGTTCGCGCCTGCGGCCTTGAGGCTTTGGAGAAAATCCTCCGTCGGCGCGAAATCAATCCCGCGCTGCTCGATCAGCTTCGCGCCCGACTCGTCTCCGAGTCCGTCCCGCACCAGGCCTTGCACCTGGTCCCGCGTGAAAGGCTTCTGCTGCGCCCAGGCAGACAGGGCAAAGACCAGCCCCATCGCCAGCATGAGAAGAGTCAGCGTTTTCCGGAATCTCATTGCGACCTCCCAAGCCTATCGCGGACTGATACCCATTGGTCGTCAATCATAGCGGAAAAGTCCAGAGCGAGATTCTTCGCTTCGCTCCGCTGCGCTCAGAATGACAGCGTGGCAGACGAGTCCACGGGGAGATTCTACCGCAAATCAGGGGAATTGCTACCTCGTGCCAGAGGGGGTCGTGCATGTGCAACGGGGCGCGTGATCCGCTTCCATGTTCCGCTTGCGCCGCCTGGGATTGGAAAGGCAGAAGTCAGGAGTCAGAAGTCAGGAGTCAGAAGTCAGGAATCAGGAGGCTGTTTTCATGTGCCCGCCCTGAAGGGGCGCACTATAATGTTAGTGTAGTGTCCAGGAAATGGCTGGACAACGCGCCTCCTCGTAGCGCCGGCATCCTGCCGGCACATGCCACCGGGACGGTGGCGCTACATTGTCCACTTAATTAGTGGACACTACACTAGCCGCTCACTTGGCCATGGGCTGGTTCCAGATCAGTTCCAGGGTGACGCCGCCGTGCGAGTCCGTATCCAGATAGGCGAAACGGCCTTTGCTCTTGGGCGTATCCCAGCCCCCGCCCATCGAGGGTGGAGCGCCTTTGGCCGCCAGCATCTTGAGGGCGGCGTCCATGTCCTGGACGGTGACGCCGAGGTGGTGGAACCCTTCGCCGTGTTCCCGGAGGTATTCTTCATAAATGTTGGGCCCCAGGGTTGACTCGACCCACTCAAAGGGCGCGTCCCCGAATCGCCAGAAGCCCAAATCCATTTCGAATTGTCCCGGCTGGCCGCGATAGACGCGGTTCACGCTGACGTTGTGATCGACCGCCAGCCCGCCAAACCCCAGGCTTTGCCAGTAGTCTCCCACCTTCCTGGCGTCGCGAACCACGAAGGCGTAATGGCCGATTTTGGTGAAGGGGTCGTCATTTTCCAGGGTCCCTGCCTGGGCGGGCGCAGGGCCGGCAGGATCGTAGTAAAGCGCCAGAGTCAGGCCGCCGCCTTGGGCCGCGGTGTCAAGGTAAACGCCGTGGCCCGTTCCCTTTGGTCCCGTCCATTGCGTGCGCTGCACGGCCCCAACGCCTTTGGATTGGAAGTATTGAATCTGTTGCTCGAGTTCCCGGTCGCTTTTGACAGCAAAGCCCAGAGCGAGGACGCCGTCGCCGTGTCGCTCGAGGAACTCCGTGTAAATGTTGGTTCCCGTAACGGGCTGGATCCACTCGAGGGATACATCGCCGATATGGCCGAATGCCGATTTGGCCGTAGTGGGCGCCAGCTTGCCCCTGTAAACCAGACCGGTAAAATCCGAGACATTTGTCCGCTCAATATCCTTCAGTCCCAGCCTCTCGTAGTAATTCAAAACCGGGTCAAGGTCTTTCGCGACCCACACGACCGAACTCACGTGCCCGTAGATGGCAAGATCGACCGTGGGCTTGGCGATCTCCGTAGCGAGCGAGGGCGGCAAGTGCGCGACCGCCAGCAGGACGGCGAGGGTTAATGCCCGAGTGTGCCAGGGTTTCATGCGAACCTCCAAAGGTCAGGGGTCAGTTTCAGGCGCGGAGGCCTCCGGTAACATCCAGCCCGTGAAGATATCACGCCGTGAGCCGCGCGGCAATCCTTCGTGCACACCCTCTCCCCTCGGGAAACGGGCAGAAGTCAGAGGTCCGACGGCTGTGTGCAGCGAAAGATGCGGGGCACGCTCAGCTCCCCAAGGGGGAGAGGGACATGCACTAGAATTGACTCTGCGTGGGGCGGGACCCGAGCTACCTTGGCCACCTCTCTTCGAGAGGTGGGATTTTGGGGAACTCTGCGTGAGGCTCCCCTTGGTACCAAAAGGCGACAGAAGCAATGTCGTCAGCCAGTGGTTGGTATTTGCCAGTCGGCCACCAGCCGAGCGCCTGAATGGTTGTTCGGAGGTCGCTCTTGAAGCAGATCGGATCCATGATGTGCCAGCGATACAAGCTCCATTTGGGTGGGCCGTCGTGGCCCTCATGTTTCAGGGTACACCCTGTATAAGCAGTGCTGAAAACCTCAGGGAAGCCGTAGCAGCCGCAGAAGTAGTCCTCGGTGCCGGTTCCGCAGATGGTGGGAAACTCCTTGTCCCCGTCCAAATAGAACTTAACCTCGCCTTCTCCAAACCATCCATCGGACATCTGAGTCCACGCTATAAACGTCCCCACGTAACGGCCTTGCCCCCTGACACCGTCCAGGATTGTGTGGGAAGGGAAGGACCGGTCTGTTACGGCGCGTCGCCACTGGGCGTGGAAATAACCGGCCTCTTCGGGAATTTCGGTCTTGGCATAAGTAATCTGAAAGGCCAACACAGACAGGTCCTTTTCCCCTTGGTTAGTGAATGTGATCCTGGCGTGGCGTCTGAAGGGCATCGGCCAGTAGCAGTTGAGAGCCGCCGTCGGATTGACGATCACGACCAGCGAGTTGACACGTGCAAACAAGTCATGGCCGACGGCGAAGAAGTCCGTCAGGGGAACCTCTATTGAAGGCGTCGGCTCGTTATCCCAATAGAAGCGCAGCACGCAAGCTCTCCCGTTACCGGCAAAATTCGTCTCGGTTGTAATCCAGATGTGCTGTATGACGCCGGGTCCGTCAGCATCCATTAGGGTGACTGTCTCCCCGGCCTTAGGCTTAATGAACGGATTCACCTTCCAACCCTGACCGAGATCAGAGGCTGGTCTTGAAAAAGGAAGTCTTGGGTCGCTGGGATTGGGTATTGCCCGTCCTCCCATTCCCTTTTCTCCCGTTGGATTTTCCGCGCAGATGGAGCGGGTTTCCGCTGCGGTCAGCAGGGGAAGGGCAGCGAGCCCATAATTCAATCCAGGAACCTGGATTGGCTTCGATTGGGAAGAACCCTTTGAGGAACTAAGGACGGACAGACCAGCCGCCCCCAGAATGGATTTCAGGAAATCGACTCGAGTGAACCTTCGCATGTCATCCTCCTATGTTGAATGCGGGATTGTATTTCACGTCTTAGTTGGACCGCGCAGTGTAGCACGGGTTGGGATTGAACGAGTAGTCCAACAAAGGACAGTCCAACAAAGGACGTTTATGCCGATGGGCCGGAGGCAGCGCGCACGCCAACCGACGTGGTCCATTCGCAGTCCACGCTGGAGTGGAGCCGCACTCTGAAGATGGCGTTGGCGCCCGGCGCTGGCTGGGTCGCCCATCTTCGAGCTGCGGCGATGTAAAGGCTTGTCCGGAGAAGTCGCGCGACCCGCGTCGCATATTAGGACACTACCCGCATTCTGATAGTGCCTTAAATTTGTGTTGATTTTGCAGTACGGTCGTGGTGGCTAGTCTGGTAGTATCCTAATTGTGTGCTGCTGGAAGCAGGGAAGGGAAAACTGGCTAGACCGCAAGGCCCGCTATGAATTCCTCGCGCATCTTGTTTATAAGTTCGAAGATCGCTTGTGCGGTTGGATTAGCAGCTAACGCTTCGGGCAGCTTTGCTATAGTCGGCAGCATAGCCTTGGGTATACTGATTTTCCCGTGCTCACGCTCACACGCAGCAACTTGCACATTTATAAAGTACGCTAGAAGCTTGGCTTGAGTCCAGGTTACCCTAACAGCCGTATGTTGCTCAATAATTTGCTTTCCTTTCTCTACCCTTTGCTCCCCAAAGATGATGTTTAGGTCTGCGGGAAACGGCTCAAACTGTACGTTGTTAGAGTACACAGACCTAAAGTCTTCTCTCCGCACAAATTCTGGTTTCGGAGTTGCTGCTGGGGTTGGTGTTCCTGTTTCTTCGGCCATGAGATTTCTCCTCTGTTTTGTCAAGCGTTAAGATATTCGGCCGGCGCGCCTTGTGCTGGCTGATTTGGAAGGGGAATACCTCCGTCATGAGCCGGCTCAAAAAACGGCATTAGATTTGGGAGCGACTTCGCACTGGAGTTGCCCGCTGTAACGGTTGCTGCAACATTACACCGTCCCGCCGTCGCTTCCAATACGAGGTTCAAATCTATTGGGGCGGCTGTTTCGTCAACTGTATGATGACTTCCAACTTCCTGAAATACCGGATCTCCATTGAATGGACGCCGTGAAAGATGCGAACGACTAAATTCATCTAGTTGGCGCTCAAGAGTGCCAAATTCCTTGAATTCTACATCGACGTAGAGGTCGAAGGCTTTGGCCAGGCGGCGCAGCGTACTTATGCTCCAAGATGAATAGTTCACGTCCTCCATCACCGATATTCTAGCTTGGCGCATACCCGCTGCCTCGGCAAGACGCTCCTGAGTCCCAAATAGCTGCTCACGCAGGACCTTGAGTTGAGTCGCAATCTTAGAATCTACGAAGCCATTGGCGTAGACATGCCGGTAGATTTTATCTCGAAACACGTCTCGCAGTCTTCGGAACAAATCGCTCATAGGGGAGCCTCCTGCTTGGATCAGCGATTACTAACTGCCGATTCTGCTCTGCGCGGTCTGCCACATCGAGAGGGTCGAGCACGCCGTCACGTTCGATGGCCCCACACAAGAAGGTGTATTCCATTTGGTTGTTGATTGGACCCTTGCACAAATGCGGTCTGAGTTGTGTGCCTTGTGCCCTCACCTTGAGCTTGTAGATATGCGTGTCCACGGGGCCAGCCAACAATTCGGAGGGTAACTCCGGCCCGTACTCAACCAGGAGATCAACTTTCTGGTCGAACAAAATCCTTGCCTTCTTTTGAACCCTCTCCCGCCTAAACCAAGTAGCGAGCACACGGTCACCTCGCTCGTCGATAAACTCGTGAATCTTCCACGACATTAGGGTATCACTAAATTCTAATATGTCAAGAAGATTTCACTTGACATTGTTATCATAATTTTAGAATATCTATAAGCTATTGAAAGATAAGCATAAGCGACCAGCTAACGGTATACTGAGATGGACTGGCTGGCCGTTTCTCTTGGGCCTGTGGGCCAGCTCCCGCTTAAGCATGCTGGGTGCCCATTGCAGAGGGTTCAAGTCCCTCCAGGTCCACGCATTAAATAGCCCCACGAGTGGCGCTAACCAACCGAGGGGCACATCCTCAGGCCGAAGCCGAAAGAACGGGGTTTCTAGGCGCGCCGTGTTTTTCGCTCTCGCGCCTGAAGAAAGCAAGGGAGAAAATGACTTGCCACAACTGCCGAATCGAATGCAGGAAATTTGGAAAGACTCACACCTATGGGGCCGCTCTCTCCCTGTGTTTTGCTCGGTACAATTTCTGCCGAACGCACAGAGCTGTCCCCAGCACCCCGGCGATGGAAGCTGGGATTACTGATCATGTGTGGACGGTTGGGGAACTACTCAATTAGGAGGATAAATAGATGGAAACCTACAGGAACCAGAATTTCCAGGGGAAGAGCTTTATCCTGGATGAAGTAACATTTTTGGAGTGCAAGCTCAGCGATTGCGACCTTTACTACTCTGGCGGCGACTTCGAGTGGGTGAACTCGAATTTCGAGAATTGCCGATTCCACTGGCGCGGACCGGCCAAGAATATGTTAGCATTGTTACAGGTAATTGGAGCGTTGAAGCCTCCACAGATGCCACCGCAAAGCTCGGCGCTGATTCCAAACGAAACCCAAAAGCCGAACTGATGTCAGCCTTAGACTTTGATTTCATTCCTTGGAACCTCCAAGGGGTAGAGAGATAGCACAGAATCCTGAGTGTAGCAACACAAAATTCAGGCACACAAATTTCAGGTACTACCCGGATTCTTGACAGCTCCCGGCAAGGCCGATAGAATAGAGAGTGGAGATTGGTAGCCTCTAATCAATTGAGGCATGGTGAGTTAGATTCAACATGAGGGACCGTGGCGAGCTTCCAAGTCGCGAGCGTGACATCCTGGTTGCCGTTGTGCGCCAATTCATCGAGACCGGCGCCGCGGTGGGCTCCAAGAGCGTGGCGGAGAAACTGCCGGAACTCCTGAGTTCGGCGACCATCCGGAACGTGATGGCAACCCTGGAATCCCTGGGGTACTTGTCGCAGCCACACATTTCGGCCGGCCGCGTCCCGACTGACAAGGCCTATCGCTATTACGTTGACCGCACCGTGAGTTCTTCCCGACTTGCTCCGGCAACCGAAGAATACATCCAGGCGCGCATGCGGATTGAAAGCGGCGCCCTGGAGCAGATGATGTCCAGCGCCTCGCGCGTTCTTTCCGAGGTTTCGCACAACGTGGGACTGGCCCTGGCGCCGGCGCTCGAGGAAAAGGTGCTGGAGCACATCAAGTTCGTGCTGCTCCCGGACCACCGCATCCTGGTGGTGATCGTCTCCAAACCGCATTTGGTGGAAAGCAAGGTCATTCGCCTGGAGGAAGATTTCTTGCAGAAAGAGCTCGACCGAACTGCGGATTTCCTGAATGCCGAGTTTGGGGGTTGGTCGCTGGGGGCCGTTCGCCTTGAAGTCTTCAAGCGCATGGAAGAAGAAAAAATCCTTGCCGACCGCTTGCTCCAGAATGTGGCCATACTTTTCATGTGGAGCGCCTTGATCAGTGAAGCCCCCGGCTCCCTGTTCGTGGATGGCACCGCGAAGATGCTCGACCACGTGGAGTTCGACGATATCCGCAAGATCAAGGAACTGATCGAGACCTTGGAAGAAAAGGCCAAGCTGGGAAGGATATTGAGCGCCTGCCTCAACACGTGGGAGCCCGGAGTCCGAATCCTGATTGGCCACGAGAATTCCGAAAGTCGGATGCATAATTGCACCCTCGTTGTCGCGCCGCTGCACTATCGTGATCGCGCCGTGGGAGCGCTGGGGGTCGTCGGTCCGACGCGCATGGAGTACGACCGCGCGATCAGCACGGTGGGCTATATCGCCCACCTTTGCAGCAGGCTCCTCAGCTCCAACTGAATGGCAGGAACGGGGCTCTCAGGAATTGAGTCATTGATCCAGTGGGTCATTGACTCAATCCACCCACTGACAAGGGGTATACAATCGTAAGCTCATGGAAAACGAAAAAGAAAAGCTTGCCACGCGCCTGCCCGACGCTGCTGGGCCAACCGCTGCACCTGATCTAAAGGAGAATGTTGGGGCTGCAAGCGAAGACACAACCCTAAGCCAGCCAGCCGCAACAAGCCTGGAAGCATGGGCGGCCTACGAAAAGCTGAAGGAAGAGAAGGCAGAGCTTTATGGCCGCTTGCTGCGCAAGCAGGCGGAGCTGGACAATTTCCGCAAGCGCGCTCAGCGGGAGAAGGAAGAATTTCGGCAGTACGCCACGGAGGACTTGATCCGGGCCTTGCTGCCGGTTCTGGATGGGTTCGAGCGAGCCTTGAGACAGCGTGCGCCGGCAATCCCTGAAGCCTTTTACCAGGGAATGGAATTGATCCACCGCCAGTTGTCCGACGTCCTGACACAGGCGGGTCTGGAGGCGATAGAGACATCCGGCCAGTTGTTTGATCCGCATTATCATCAGGCTGTCGAGACGGTCGAGGAGGCGGGGCGGCGCGACCAAGAGATCGTGGAAGAATTGCAACGAGGTTATACGCTGAGGCACCGCCTGCTTCGTCCTGCCATCGTCAAAGTGGCGGTTAAGCCAAGGGCCGCGGGTCCCCAAGCCGGGGAAGAAACGGCGGAGGCAGACTGACCGCGGGCGCGCGCCGAGTTCTTAATGTCCAGCGGGGTTGAGCGTTGAATAACAAGCGAGACTATTACGAAGTTCTGGGTATTGACCGCCAGGCGTCCGATCAGGAAATCAAGAGCGCCTATCGTAAACTCGCCATGCAGCACCATCCGGACCGCAACCCCGACAAAAAAGAGGAAGCAGAGGAAAAATTCAAGGAAATCACCGAAGCTTACAGCGTGCTCGCCGACTCGCATAAGCGGGCCGCCTACAATCAGTTCGGGCACGCTGGCATGAGTTCCACAGGCGGCTGGAGCCCTGACTTCTCCTCGACGATTTTCTCGGACTTCGAAGATATCTTCGGGGACTTTTTCGGTTTCGGCGGATTTGGCCGGGGCACCCACCAGCGCCGGCGCGCCTCCCGCGGCGCCGACCTGCGATACGACCTGGAGATTTCTCTCGAAGAAGCGGCGCGAGGTCTGGAAACAAAGATAAAGATTCCCCGTTCGGAAACCTGCAGCGATTGCCACGGCACCGGGGCGAGGAAAGGCAGCGAACCGATCACCTGTCCGGCGTGCGGTGGGCGAGGGCAGATTCGACATCAACAGGGCTTCTTCAGCGTTTCACGCACCTGCCCGCAATGCCGGGGAATGGGGCAGGTGATGCGTGAGGCTTGCCCGGGTTGCGGGGGCAAGGGACAAGTTCAGCAAGAAAAAGTCCTGGGCCTCAAGATTCCAGCAGGCGTCGAGGAGGGGACGCGTCTGCGTGTGAGCGGAGAAGGTGAGGCCGGCAGCATGGGGGGGCCGCACGGCGATCTTTATGTCGTTCTGCGAGTCCGTCAGCATCCCTATTTTGACCGCCAGGGCAACGACCTTTATTACACCATTCCCATCTCCATCACGCAGGCAATTCTCGGCGCGGAGATCAGAGTCCCCACCCTCAGCGGCCAGGAAAGGCTCAGAATCCCCGAGGGAACTCAGAATGGGTCGGTGTTCCGCCTGCGAGGCTCGGGAATGCCCAGCGTGGACGGGCGGAGGCAAGGGGATTTGTATGTGTCGGTCTATGTGGTCACCCCTACCCGGCTCTCGCGGGAGCAGCGACGAATGTTCGAAATGCTGAATCCGGCGTTGCGGGTGGAAAATCATCCCCTGGAGCGCCGGGCCTCCGAGAAGGTTAAAGACGTCTTCGGGTAGATGGGGAAGAGCAAGTGTCAGGCGCCAGGGGCTGGGGACTGGGTGCTGGGGGCTAGGGAAGAACAGAAGGCGGTAAGCGGCACGCAGCAGGCGGGGTCAATCCAAAATCCAAAATCTAAAATCTAAAATCTAAAATTGCCCTAGTCCCTGCTTTCTTACCCAGGAGTCAAAAGCTCTCCGGCTCCGGCGCTTTGACCGGCTTGAGTTGGGCATGCCAGCAGCGATAGACAGTCAAGAGGATCTTAGCTCCCGCGCACACGCTGCCCCGGATGGTTCCGGAGATCTTCGACTTTCCGAGCCGGCGCCGGAAGCAATTCACTGGCGCCTCGGTCACCCGGAGCCTGAGGCGTGCAGCTTTAGCCTGCATTTCCACGTTCCAACCGAAGTCACGATCCTGGAGGTTCAGCCGATTAAGCGCCTGGCGGCGGAGAATGCGCATGGGACCCAAATCGGTGAACGAGACATGCCAGATCTTGCGGATCAGCAGAGTGGTCAGCCAATTTCCGAAGCGCTGCAAGAAAGTCAAGGAGCCGGGTTCGGGCCTCCCGAGGAGCCGCGAGCCCATGACCATGTCCCATTCGCCGTCCTCGAATAGGCGAACAAGCCGCTCGAGGTCAGTGGGATCATCGGAAAGATCCGCGTCCATGAAGGCAACGGCGTAGACTTGCGGCGCGAGGTGCGCCAGCCCTGCCAGACAAGCTTGCCCATAACCCCGCCGCGGTTCTCGAACCACCTCCGCCCCGGCCGCCTGAGCCACTTCAGATGTTCCGTCATCGCTTCCATTGTCCACGACGATGACCTGGGAAAAGAGCCCCCTGGGGAGCCGATTCAGAACCAAGCCGACCGATTCGGCTTCATTAAGTGCGGGGATGATGAGAGCGTACACGGCTCGGATTCTAACAAATTTTGGATTTTAGATTTTGGATTTTGGATTCTGAGAACACGCGCTGGGGCGATTTTGGATTTTGGATTGACTCTGCGTACCGCCTACTGCCTACTAAAAAAGCAGGTGCCAGGTGTCAGGTCCCAGGGGCTGGGGACTGGGGGCTAGGGGCCGGGGAGAAGCAGAAGCCAGTAAGCAGAAGGTAGTCGGCAGTGAGCAGAAGGCAGTCGTCAGAAGGGAGAAGGCAGAAGGCAGTTGGCAGTAAGTAGGGTGAATCCAAAATCCAAAATTGCCCTAGTTACCCATGTGGTATAAAATCTTTAAGGAGCCAATGCAGCGAAAAGAGCTACCCCCAGCCCAAGTGACTGACAGACGGGAAACGCAACGCAGCCCGCGACGCCGATTTTTCGAGACGCGTTACTGGTTGCGGGACCTCGTCCTCTCTATCCTGCTGGCGTTCATCGTAATTGTTTTCCTCTACCAGCCGGTGCAGGTGGAGGGAACCAGCATGATGCCGCGGCTGGAGAACCACGAGCGGATTTTCATCAACAAATTCGTCTACCGCTTCGAGCCCATCCGAAGGGGCGACATCGTGGTCTTCTGGTATCCCCTGGATCCCTCGAAGTCTTATATCAAACGCGTTGTAGGCTTGCCGGGTGAGTGGGTCAGCATTCAGGATGGCCGGGCGCTGGTGAACGGCGCACCACTTGCGGAACCCTACCTCCCCGCATATTACCTGGATCACCAGAGCTATCCACCCGTTCAGGTCGAGCCGGATCACTACTACGTGCTTGGCGACCACCGGGATTCTTCCAACGATAGCAGGGTTTGGGGGACCGTCGATCGGAAATACATCTACGGGAAAGCCGTATTCGTCTACTGGCCTTTCAGGGTGTTTGGATCTCTGGAATGAACCATTGTCCGTTGTCCGTGGTCCCGCCGCGGCGGGTCCGTTGTCAGACTGTGAACTGTCGACTGTCAACTGTTAACATTTTTATGGAGCCTTGATGGAGGCGATACTCGCCTTAGAGGATGGAAGAATATTCCGGGGGCGCGGCTACGGCGCCACTGGCGAATGTTTTGGTGAAGTTGTCTTTAACACTTCGCTTTCCGGCTACCAGGAAATCCTGACCGACCCCTCGTACGCCGGTCAGATCGTTATTCTGACTTACCCTCACATCGGGAATTACGGGATAAAC
>Ga0208821_1000979_pt1 | contig 18324 bp, 13 predicted proteins | sample June2015DPH_20_5_FD_184720 | JGI IMG/M metagenome (GOLD analysis project Ga0208821, IMG submission 184720) | Peatland microbial communities from SPRUCE experiment site at the Marcell Experimental Forest, Minnesota, USA - June2015DPH_20_40... | ecosystem: Environmental > Terrestrial > Soil >... | reverse complement strand
ATTTTACCTCGCAGTATTCGCCGACGATATTTCGGTATCCACACCAGGTGGTACTGCAAGCGGTGTTTCGTATGAGACCCAGTCTGATATCTGGCCATAGCCAGATCATGTCGGAAATTACTCCGCTCCGCCAGGTTTCAACTGGCTTCGCTTCGAAAGGATGCCATTCATCCCCAGGCTTAAAAGCCTGGGGTTTTCTGGCATAGCTTATAAATATGTTGTGTTGAAAGAAAGGCTCATTCTGCTATTTATGCTTGGAATGATGATCGCTGTTACGATCTCGACTTTACTGTGCTTAAAAATTTTGGGAAAGGAGTTTTGGGCGGATATTCATACCGGCTAGAAGAAGGTTCTCAAGAAGACCCGGTTGAACCGATCTTCCGGGAGCCATTCGATATTTTACATAGAAAGGACTTAAGATTAAATAATTGAAACCGAAGACTTGGTCCATCCTTGTATTGAGTGGTGTATTGGCCATAACAGCAGGGGTCCTATTTTTAAAGAAGATAACGGTCCTTCAAATAGAAAACAGGGATCATTTGCGGACAATTCGCATCCGGATCGGCCTATCTGAACCTTTCTCTGTATTCTATGTCCATTCGATTTATAAGGAGCCTGTCACGGAGGAATTTCGGACAAAAGGAGATGCGATTGCCCTGAAAAGGGTGAGAACAAAAAGCCCTGCGGTTATGGAATACTATGGGTTTGAGGATATGAAGGGATTCCATCCGATGAACGAGTGGCTGGGGGCCATCTATTTTAAGTGGGGGATAGGAGATGGACAGGGATTGATTGTCAGAGACAGGAAGATCTACTTGAGCGAGATCGGAGAAAGAGGAGATCGGATTCAATTGAGAGTCGAATCGATGTCTCTCTTAAACTATCTTTTCTCCGAGATATTTAAGTGAAAAGACAAGGATAACCGTTAAGACTGCCCTGCCATAGATGACCCACTTTCCCAGTCTTCCTGTTAAACCAAATCGCGTACGCCAAATTCATCCCCTGCATAATCTTGGATATAGGGCTTTCTTCTGCCGTCTCCACGACAAGATGGACGTGATTACTCATTAACACCCAATGGTATAGCTTGCATAAGGTAAGCCAATTTCGCGGAATACGCGCGTTTGTCCTTCGGATCGGCTAAGATTGCCCTTTTGAATCATTAATGCGATAGCCCTTATTTGAACACTTCTACTGAATGAACTATTGTTGGAAATAATTAGTTCATCGCCAATCACTTAGGCGAGCAGTAAAGTAGAGATACTGGTTTGCTTTGCAGACGAAGCCACAGATTTCCTAATTATTCTATTCCCGATACATCGATTCAATCAAATCCTTGTAATGCTCATTAATATACTTGCGCTTGACCTTCATCGTCGGTGTTACTTCACCATCTTCTGTATAAAGTTTCTTGTCGAGAATCCTGAATTTTTTGATTGATTCTACGCGGGCTAATTCCTTGTTCACCTTGTTGATTTCCGATTGTATTAAATTGATCACTTCGTCGGCCTTTGTCAAGCTTGCGAATGTTGTATAATGGATTTTCAGCTGCTGCGCATAATTCACCACGTTCTCTTCATCAATGACAATTATTGCACTCACATATTTTCTTTTATCCGCAATGATCACTGCATCATTTATATAGGGAGAAAATTTCAACAGGTTTTCGATGAATTGTGGGGCGATATTTTTACCCCCTGCTGTGATCATCAAATCTTTCTTCCTATCCGTAATCTTCATGTAACCTTCTTCGTCAACTTCACCCACATCACCCGTATGGAACCAACCGTCCTTGATAGCATCTTTGGTAGCTTCTTCATCCATGTAGTACCCCTTGAACACCCCTTTGCCTTTTAACAGGATCTCACCATCTTCAGCAATTTTCACCTCAGTACCGGGAATTGCTTTACCCACCGTCCCAATTTTAAAATTGACATCATTTGATGCGTGAGTGGTACCCGTTGCCTCGGTCATACCAAACCCCTCATAGATCGGAACACCGATACTCTGGAAGTACTTAAGTATTTTATGCGAGATTGGGGCTGCCGCAGAATTGCCTAGACGAATTCTTTCGAAACCGAGCACTCTCTTCAAATGCCAGAACATGGAAAAGTAAGCCAATTGATACAGAAAAGTAAGGACAAGGGATGGCTTTGTTCCTTCAAGTTTGATTTCATTATATCGCGTCCCTATATTCACCGCAATATTATAAACTGTTCTTTTCAGCCATGTTGAATCTTCGATCTTGAGAATTATATTGGAGTAATATTTTTCCCATATTCGCGGAACTGCTTGGAAGATCGTTGGCGAAACATCCCTGAGATCCTCCATAAGTGTATCTGGACTCTCTGCCATGTTAACGGTATGCCCGACAGTGAGATGGGCCATTAGTGCAAAAACCTGCTCATACACATGACAGATAGGAAGAAACGATATTGTCTCGTCCTTGTCAGTGAACTTCGCCACAATACCTGTCTTCTCCCCAACATATAAATAACCTTCATGGGACAGCATGGCCCCCTTGGGCCGACCCGTTGTTCCAGAAGTGTATATAATACTCGCTATATCCTCAGCATGTCTTATATCAACGAGCCGAGCAAACATAGATCGATCTTCGTTCCGTACCTTATCACCAAGTGCAATAAGTCCGTCAAAACTCATTAGCATTGGATCCTTGAAATGCCGCAAACCTTCCATATCCCACACGATAATCTTTTTTAACAAAGGTGTGTTCCTTCTGAATACAAGAGCCTTGTCGAGTTGTTCCTCGTCCTCGCAAAAAAAGATTACGGAGCCGGAATGGCCAACTATGTACTCGCATTCTGCGGCTGGATTTGTTGGATATACGCCAACAAATATTCCACCAGCCGACATGATCCCTAAGGCCGAATACAACCATTCCGGTTGATTTTCCCCGATGATTGCAGCCTTATCCCCGTTCTGAAAACCAATTGCATTCAAACCCATAGCAACGCACTCAACTCTATCCAGATATTCTTTCCAAGTAATATCTTCCCAAAGGCCTAACACCTTCTGTCTCATTGCAATACTGTGGGGCTTTTTTTCTGCCATGCAGACTAATGCCTTCGGTAATGTATCTACTATCATTTCTTCTCCCCGCCTGCGATTATCTCCATGTCTCAAAATCGATTAACAACATCAAACTGGGTATTGGTTTTGTTTATCGAAACCTTACTTTTCTTCTATAACGCTTGTATCCCTTGACGGATGTCTCTGTTGATATCCCCAAATAGAACTCCTTAACATCGTCATCTTCCAACAACACTTTTGGCTTGTCTGCTCTGACAACACGTCCATTTTCCATAAGATAAGCAAAATCGGCGTATTGCAAAGCCATGTTTACATTCTGCTCAACCAAGAGAATACTTACACCGTCTTGCTTATTTATATTATTGATGATTTCAAATATTTCTGTTGTTAATAGAGGAGATAAGCCAAGAGAGGGTTCATCCAGTAGAAGCATGCGGGGATTGCTCATCAATGCTCTCCCAATTGCCAACATCTGCTGCTCTCCGCCGCTCAAATATCCAGCTTCCTGGTTAGTTCTTTCTTGCAGAATTGGAAAGTAATTAAAGACTCTTTTTATATCTTCTTTAATCTTTTTTCTATCCTTTCTCAAATAAGCGCCCATGATAATGTTTTCCCAAACAGTTAATTCTGGGAATACTTCCCTACCTTCCGGGACTAAGCTGATACCCATTCTTACAATTTCAGCCGGATCTTTTCGGTCAATTCTCAATCCTTTGAATTCAATGGTTCCCTTTTCCGGTTGTTCTTTTCGCTCATCATAAAGAGCCCGCACAATCGTCTTTAAGGTAGTGCTTTTCCCCGCACCATTTGTCCCGAGGAGGGCCACAATGTCCCCTTGGCGTACCTCAAGCGAAATTCCATGGAGAACTCTGATAATGTCATACCAAGTTTCTATATTATTGAGCCTAAGCACCTACTTCCTCCTATCACCCAAGTAAGCCTTTATAACCTCTGGATGATTTTGAACTTCTACTGCTGTTCCTTCAATTATTTTCACACCTTGGTTCATTACAAAAATCCTGTCAGAAATCCCCATAACCATGTTCATGTCGTGCTCGATTAAAAGAATGGTAACACCTAACTCCTCCTGAATATCCTTAATCCATATTCGAATGTCTTCCTTCTCCTCCGTGTTCATACCGGCGGAAGGTTCATCAAGAAGTAGTATCTTGGGTTCTAGTGCAAGTGCCCGACCAAGTTCCACAAGCTTTCGCTTCCCATAAGACAGACTTGAAACAAGATGGTCCCTAAACTTCTGAAGCTCAAGAAAATCTATTATTTTTTCCACTTTCCGGGTATGATCTCTTTCTTCTTTGGCAACTGCCGATTTTCGCCCCCACATGAAAGCTGCGGAAAAAACGCCTGTGTGCATGTGAATGTGCCGGCCAAGCATTAAATTGCTGACAACAGCGGCATTGCCGAAAAGTTGAATGTTCTGGAAGGTACGGGCTATCCCTACGCGCGCAATTTTATCAGGACGCAATCCCACAATATCCCTGCCTTCGAACAAAATTTTTCCGCTGTTCGGCTTGTAGATGCCGCTGATCATGTTAAAGATGGTCGTTTTGCCGGAACCGTTTGGACCAATGATCGAAAAGATCATGTTTTTCTCGACAGCAAAGCTGATGTTATTAACCGCTTTTACGCCTCCGAAGTTAATACTCAGATTTTCAACATTGAAATAATATTGCATGCGACAGCCCTTGTTTCATAGATTGTTTAAATGTTTGCTATCTAAATCATGACATCTCTTTAGGAATGGCGTTCCTGAAGATTTATGAACAACTATTTCTCCAGGAACGCCTCTGCAAAATTAAATTCCTGACTTTTTATACCATCCTCTCAGTGTATTATGTACAAAGGGAGTTCCGAAATCTTCTAGAACAATAACTTGTCCATTTGGCCCGCATTTTATAATTCTCGTCTCGTAGACGCCTTGATGATCAGCCGGCGTCCACGTGATTGATGGTCCGGTCGACATGAATTTAGTGATCGAATTCAATGATTTTAGAAGCACATCCTTACTCAAGTTGGGACCTGCCTTTTTAAGAGCCTCAAAAAGAGGTTCTGAAAAAAAGATTCCCGACAAAAACCATGCATTGAAGGGTTGGTCTGGCATAAGCCTCTTGGCAGCCTCACGATATTTTACGATAATAGGATCATTCCCGTTCGGGTCCAATACCTTTCCCCCCGATACCGTTCCTTCCCATAAACCGTTCGTTAACTTATACATGGTGGCGTGGTCACCAAGTGTATCGGCGGATATCCACTGGGGCTTGTAGCCAATCTGCGCGGCTGTCTTTACGGCAACAATCCCGGGCGTGGGTGCGACTTGCATTAAGACGCATTTAACTCCCTTACTTTTCAATTTCATGATTTGGGAAGAGAGATCTTTTTCGGTCGGTTCGACTGGTATTTCCACCAGGAATTTCATACCATAAGATGCCAGCCGCTCTCTCGCACCGTTTAGAGCGTCCCAGCCCATGGGATCATTCTGATAAAGAAATCCAAAATCTTCCATTTTCATCTTCTCAACCGCATATTTCGTCAAGACGCTCATTTCATCACCAAAGAGGCAGAAGCTACTGAATAAGTAAGGATTCGTCACTGGATAAACCAGTCCTTTGGTTCCAGTGCACATTCCCACGGCAATGACCTTGTTTTCTGCCAAATAATCTTTTACTGCCAATGTCGGTGCACTCCCCAAACCGGCTGTCACGGCCATAACATCCTGTCGTTCAACCAGATCTTTTGCTATGACTTTGGTCTCTGCCGGATTATACTTATCATCCCTAAGAATAAACTTTATTTTTCTCCCGTGAATCCCTCCTTGTTCGTTAATATACATGGCCATAAACATCGCGCCTCGAGAAATGCTACCCCACGGTGCTGCGGGACCGGTTTGAGGTCCCCATGACCCTATTCTGATTTCTTTATCGTCAAAGCCTTCACCGCAATAACCCGAAGGTGTTATCGCGCAACACAACATCGCTAAGAACAGAAACACAAATATTAATTTTTTCATTTTCATTGTCCTCCCCTGTTGTTGTTTAACGGTTACTTTCACCACGTTGACCACTCAACCACTTTTCACTAACTTACAATAAGTACCTAGAAGGTTCTTCTTCACCCCCTTTCAACGATTGGATTTTAAACAGTAAGCTTTTCACTTAGCATCTGACATAGCCAATCTGCTCAATTTTATACTTTCCTGATATAATGTTTTGCAAATAATCCGCTCGGACGTAAGCACAGCACTATAACGATTACCACAAAGGCAACAATGGGCTTCCAGGCTGGCCACACGAATCCAAACAAATTCTCGATTACTCCCAGCATCAGCCCTCCTATAAAAACACCGGGAATACTCATCAGGCCTCCTAATACGGCGGCAGCAAATGTTTTCAGAAATGGTTCCATCATACATGCAGGATCCAGAGTGCTTCTGGTGATGAAAAACATGGCGGCAAGCGCACCAATGACCGAGCTAAACGCCCAAGCAGCTGAAAACACTCTTTCCACGTTCGCTCCCATCAGTTTCGTGGCAAATTTGTTTTGTTGCGTGGCCCGCATGGCAATGCCAAATTTGGTATATTTGAAAAATAAGTACAAGAAAACCATTGAAACGATGGAAGTTGTTATAATTGCAATAGCCCAATCGCTTATTACTATACCTTGAAAGTCATGGATCTTTTCGTACGACCAGGGTATATTAAGCTGTTTTTGTTCATAAGACCATTTCCAGCTGGCCAACCCCAATATCAACATGTCGGCCCCCAGTGTCAGCACGATCGTATCAAGCAGATGCGCATTCTTCACAGGTTTTAAAAATAGAAATTCGATTAAGATCCCCATGAAGAAGGACAAAGCGAGTGTGATCAATAAAGCCTGAAAAAAAGGGACATTATAATTTACCAAGAGATGATAAATAATAAAGCTCGAAAACATGCCCATTTCTCCTTGGCCGAAATTCACTACCTCTGATGTTTTATATATGATGACGACAGCTATACCTAGCAATCCGTAGCAAGCGCCCGTCGCCAGACCTTCAAGAATTAATTGGGCTATTATCATACTTTTTTCTCCCTAAGCCTATGCCCTCTCTTTCCTCATTTATCAGCAATACTAAATTATTTTGCTTCCTATAAAAAACATCATACATGTATCGATCGTAGGTTCCCCTGCACGCTGATGTCTTTGTGATTTTTTCTCCGTAAGACGCCTTGCCCCCTTGCGTCTGTCCAGTCCTTACTTAAAAGGCCAAGTAAGGCAATATTTCTTAAAACGTAACCAAATACCGTTTATTCCCTTCGGCTCGAATATAATGATCAACGCGATGATGATACCAAGAATCATGCTATTGAAATTCTCCAGACCTATAACCGTGAACCACTTTTGGGAGATGGCCACAAGCCAATCTCCGAGCACGGGGAGCTCTCTTACATTTTTCAACAATGAATACTGTAGAAATGTGATCAACACAGCACCGACAATCGATCCTACTATTGACCCCAGCCCTCCGACGATAATCATCACCAAAAAAATGATGGAGAGCAGGACATTGAATTGGAAGGGTTCAACAAAGCTCAATACGAAGCTAAATAGCCCACCACCGACCCCCGCATAAAACGCGCTAATGGCAAAGGACAAAGTTTTATAAATTAAAAGATCGACCCCGTTTACTTCCGCAGCAATATCATCATCCCTGATGGCTACGAATGCCCTGCCAATGCGGGTCTTCATGATATTCCTTGCGGCTACTACCATAATAATCGTTATGATCAAGATCAAATAGAACTTCTGCACATCGGTAGTCAGGACCCAACTGAGGCCAAGCTGCGTGACACCCACATCCAGGGGCGGTGCCTGTAAGCCTAAACGACCTCCAAATAAATTGGCCTGCCCAATAATGTGCATAATGGTCATGCCGAAACCAAGTGTCACTATCGCAAGGTAAGGACCTTTTACCCTTAGTGATGGTAAACCCAAAAGAAAGCCAAAGAACGCCGAAATGAACCCGGACAAGACAAGCGCCAAGATAAAGGGCATGTGTAACAAGGTCATCAAAAGTATCATAGCGTATGCCCCCACCGCAAAGAACCCTGCGTGGCCTATTGAGATTTGACCCGTATAGCCAACCAATATATTTAACCCCACAGCCACAATAACGTATACCATTATAAGATTGAGTATGAAAAGACTGTACCCCGTAAAGTAAATAGGTATGGTGAACAGCAACAGAATAAATACCGCAGCTACAACCATCACCCATTTTTTTTTGAAGTACTGGATATCCTCGTAATACTCTCGCTTCATTTCCATGATGCGGTTTCTCTCTCTGAGATCACACTTGTCCAAATTAGGCTTTGAAAAAGAATAGGCCCTCAGATAATATTGTGATGGAAAGATTTCTTCCCGGAAATCCCATCACAACTAAAGGAGGGCCCACGATGAATAAATTCTGTAGCAAATTCAGCCAACTCTTACAACTGTCTTCTAGGGTGGAGTTTCAACAAGCTGTGAAAGAAACCCCAGACTAGGCCGAGCCCATTCGCTCCGAGAAATCACGGGTGATTTGAGAAGCTGTGAGGGTAAATTGAAGCATCTTGGGATAACCACTCCCAGTCGCTCCACCCTGGCCTATGCTAATGAACATCGCCTCTGGCTACTCTACCAGAAGCTCTTTGTGCAACTGTTGGATCGATGCCAACACCAAGTTCAAAGGAAGAGAAAGTTCCGATTCAAGAATAAGTTGGTGGTTTTGGACTCTACCATCACCGATCTCTCGGTCACCCTGTTTGACTCGGCAAAGTTCCGTCGAACCAAGGGGGCCATCAAACTGCATTTGCTTCTGAATCATGATGGCTATCTTCCCTCCTATGCCATCATCACGGAGGGTAAGGTCTCTGACGTGAAAGCGGTTTCTCAGTTCCATTTTGCTCCCGGAACGATTGTCGTGGATGACCGCGCCTATAATGACTATGCCTTGTTTGGCCGGTGGACGGCCCAGGGGATCTCCTTTGTTACCCGGATCAAAGACAATGCCCTCTATGAAGTCGTTGGGGAGAAAGAAGTTCCTCAAAATCGCCATATTCTTAAAGATCAACTGATTGAGCTAAGAGGCCTGGGGGCGATTGAGAAATGCCCCTATCCTCTGAGACGGATCGAAGCCCATGGTCCGGGAACCGACAAAATCCTGGTCTTCTTAACCAATCAGTTAGAGTTTGGAGCAACCACCATCTCGGCTATCTACAAAGACCGTTGACAGATGGAGATCTTCTTTAAAGCCTTCAAGCAGAACGTCAAGATTAAGGCCTTTGTGGGGACCAGTGCCAATGCTGTAAAGATTCGAATTTGGACAGCATTGATTGCCATGCTGATCCTTCGATTCCTTCAACTTCGATCTCAATTCCACTGGTCGCTTTCGAATTTAGTCGCCCTGCTTCGGATGAATCTCTTTACCCATCGGGATCTTCGGGCTTGGTTAAATAAACCGTTTGATGTGTTACCTATTCCATATGAATTTGAGCAGTTGAAACTCCAATTTGCCTAATTCGGACAGCATTTTTATGAGGAACCTGATCTATAAAAGTTTAAAATCTTTTCCAAAAAGCCAATAAAACCAATAGGGGGTAGTAAGATTTCTACTTAATTTGGACAGCACTGCTCTGAGATGAAATCTTGCGGGTCTGCTTAAACAGACACCGCCTGTCCCCCGCCCAGTAATATTGTTGATCCGGTCATGTATGATGCATCATCCGAACACATCCACATAACAGCCGCAGCGACTTCTTCCGGTTTTCCAAACTTCCTCATAGGAATCATGGATAGCATAATCTTTTCCAAACCCGGAGTTATACTTAGTCTTTTATCGTGCATTGGCGTCTTGATGATCCCCGGGCAAAGCGCGTTGATGCGGATGTTGTCTGCGATGTATTCCAAAGCTGCCCCCTTGGTGAGGCCGACAACACCATGCTTGCTTGCGCTGTAGATGGTCAGCCGGGGCGCGCCGCCCAGGCCTGGAGATGAGGAATTGTTGATAATAACGCCGCCACCCTGCTTGAGCATCTGCACGATCTCGTATTTCATGCACAGCCAGACACCCTTCAGGTTGATGTCCATGATCGCATTCCACATCTCCATGGTTTCCTTAGCTAGTCTCGCTCCTTGGCCCTCAACCCCTGCATTGTTGAATGCAAAATCCACGCGGCCGTATTCCGATACAGCCATTTCCACAAGATTCTTGACTTGATCCTCCTGGGAGACGTCCGTCCTGACAAAAAAAGCCTCACCGCCTATAGCTTTAATTTCTCTGACGGCATCTTTTCCCCTCTCTTCACCTCGACTCGCTATGACGACCTTCGCACCCTCCAAGGCAAAGGCCTTCGCCGTGGCCTTTCCTATTCCAGAACTCCCTCCAGTGATCAATATGACTTTTCCCTGCATCTTTCCCATAACAGCACTCCTCATATCCGAACTGTCGAGGCATCCACTCGGGATGGTCTGTGGTGCCGTCCGCAGTAAGTAAAGAAGTATCCCACAGCAGAAAGACTATGGGATACTTCGCGGTTTCATTTAGTGGCTGCGCTTATTCCCATCCACCGACACCCGGTGTTTCCATCAATGCCCAGGAAATCTTCCGGCCAGCCTCATTACTTCCCATAAGACTATACGCCGTCCGGGGGCACCTGTATTTCTTGTACAGAGCTCGGATGCTGTCTGTAAAGCTTTTCTCGTCATCACCTACGACCGTGACCACTTCTTGCGTTATGTCCTCAATGTGGCCTTTCATAGTGTCCTCCATCAGCATGCCGTTCTTCATTTCACGTTTCTCGATTTTCTCGTAAGATATGTCCATGCCATATTGCTTTCCAATTTTTTCCAAATCTCCTACCTTGATTGCCTCAAGGGGATCTCCGGGATAGTACCGTAGTTTCACCAAAAATGTTGCCATAGCTCCACCTCCTTATTTAGCTAGATATTCTCTGTATTTCTGCGTTTTAGTCTTCCTCTCATCTTTCGTCCGCAAGAAATAGTCTTTCGAGGGGGCGATATGATAAGTATAATGGTTATAGGAAACATCGAGTCTGAAGCGTGCTTCTTCCCAAGCCTTCTCTTCGAACTTAACATCGATCTTTCCATTGACCAGACTCAGCTTCCCACGAACCCCGCACGTCGGACATTCAATCGTCTCCATATCGCTCATCACTCGCAGTAGTTTGTCATGGCAGGCGGGGCAGATGCCCTTTTCACCCCGGTAGCTCAAATCCTTTGTCCGCACGGCCTCGACAATTTCCCTTCCCATACGGTCAGCTAGGTCCATCCCTTCCTGGTTCAGGACTACTTCCGATATGCCCTGTGTACAGATAGCGGCCTGATTGATCTTGGTCAGACACATCACGTTAAAAAGAATGTTCGCCTGGGTAAAGACGTAGGGAATCCACCCACGCGTGGCATACGGAACGATGACAGATGCCGGCTTCTGAGGTTTGCCAATTTTGTTGTGCCCTATAATCCAGCAGCGGTCGATCAACTGTTTAACGACGGCCGTCAATTCGAGAAAATAGCAGGGTGCCCCCAAAATAACACCATCCGCTGCATCCACCTTCTCAAAGATCTCGTGAGTATTGTCCTTCTGCTGGCAGACGTTCTCCCTGAAAAGGCAAAGACCGCACCCCAGACAAGGTCCGATGTTATAGTCGGCAAGTTTCAGAATCTCCACCTCTGCCCCCTCAGCCTCCGCCCCCATCAATGCCTGTTTTAAGAGAATTTCCGAATTACCATACTTTCGGACACTTCCGTTTAAAGCTAGAATCTTCATAAATATCTCCTTCCTTTAAATCTATTTATTTTAGCAAGCGCTTCAGAATCTTACCCGTCGAGCTTTTCGGTAGCTCCTTTCTTATTTCCAACACCCGAGGGACCTTGAACTTAGCCAATCTGGCGGCACAAAACCTAATCAACTCTTCTTCCGTCGCCTGGGAGCCACTATTCAGAGCAATCACGGCCTTCACGGCTTCTCCCTTGATCGTGTCCTTCACACCAATCACTGCCGCCTCAAGGATCTTCTCGTTCTGATAAAGAACTTCCTCGATCTCGCGGGGATACACGTTCTCACCTCCAACGATGATCATGTCCTTCTTCCTGTCGACAATGTAGAAGTACCCGTCTTCGTCCCGGCTGGCCACGTCCCCGGTATATAACCAGCCGTCGCGGATAGTCGTGGCCGTCTGCTCCGGGCTTTTCCAGTAGCCCTTCATGATATGATCACCTTTTATGACCAGCTCTCCGATTGAATTGGCGGGTAGTTCCTGCCCGTTTTCATCGACAATCTTGGCTTCTGTTTGCTGCCAACTATTCCTGAGAGGAATGCCAATAGAGCCAAACTTATCGCTTCTCTTTTTGTGAGGCGTGAGAGGATGAGCAATTGCCTGAGCGGAAGCCTCGGTTATCCCGTACCCGTTAAGAATCTCAATCCCCAATTTCTCATGGAAGGCCTTAGCAATCTCGGCAGGGAGAGGCGCTCCGGCAGAGCAGCAAAACCTCAGAGAACTCACATTATGCTTTTTAGGATCGAATCCATTTATCAAGTAAGCGAACATGGTGGGGACGCCAGGAAAACTCGTTACGTGGTGTGTGGCGATCGACTGGAATACCTTATCGGTGTTGAATCTGTCCAAGATAATGACCGTGGCACCGACCGAGAGGGGCGTAATCAGGCAAGGGTTCTGTCCGTAGCAATGATACAGCGGTAAGGCAACAAGAAATCTGCTGTCCTCGGGAAACATAAACTCGCGCATGTCTTCGTTGTCCGTGTACAAGGAGGAGCAGAACAGGACGGAGTGATGGGTCAGCATAGCTCCCTTTGGTTTTCCTGTTGTGCCTGACGTATATAGAATGTCCGCAACATCATCACGATTACAGGCGCACGGCGATAACACATCCGATTGGCCTTTGAGTTCATCCCAGAAATCTAAAACACTTGGAAGTAATCGATACTCTCCCTCAGCTTGATCAATTGTTAAGATGATGACCTTGCCTTGCGTCATTTTGTAAAAATTCGACAACTTCTTGGTATCGGTGATGATAAGACTGGCCTCGGAATCGCTCCAGATATAATTATCCTCGATCTCAGTTAACATATAGTTAACTGTCACCGCGATGGCGCCGATTTTTGCCAGGGCAAAAAAACTGATGACAAACTCCGGTGAGTTAAGCAAACTTACTAGCACCCGGTCGCCTTTCTTTACACCCAACTTCAAAAAAGTATTACCGGCCTTATTGACAAGCTCATTGAGAGCTTTATATGTAAAGCTTTCATTTTCGTATATCAGGCATATCTTATTAGGCAATCTAGAGGCACTGTCTTCCAAAATCTGAGCAATATTTTTCACATTCGGTCTTTCCATCATCTTTCCTTTGCTTGTTGGTGGCTAAAGCCAAAAATCCGCTGTTGCCTAAGAAATATCTATTTTTTAGCCCGTCTGTTTCGCACTGAAAACATAATAATTAGATTTGACTTTCTTGGATGATGGTCCTGTCGCTGAACTCTTTTAAAAATGCTTTTCCATCTCTACTGATGTAGGACATTTAGTTCCGTTAGAAAACTTCTGCAGAAGTGTCCTTGTTTAAACACCCTCGGGAATCAATATTTCTCGCCATGGGTTTTCTTTACCTGATCTCGGTACAAAATTTCTCTGTAAATTTAATCAAATATTCCTTTACTTCGGTTGAATTCTCTTGCTAACAATTTTATTTCTTAGGATTTCTGACCGGCTGGCCGGTTTCTCAGCCAATTGGCCGTAATATTAGCAGATCAAAATTTTATGTCAAGATCTTTTTAGATGCCTTTGATTTGAACACACGATCTTTTGCTTGCTTGCGGGCTGTTTCAGCGGGGGTTCGTGGGATTTCCAGGGGAAGCGTCCGGGGGGGCGGTGCCTACCCAACAAAATCGGGTCAAAACCCCCTTGAAATGTCTTAAAGATGGCAGAGATTTGCGTTTCAAATCTCGTATTCTGGGAGGTGAAACTAAAAACAATATTACAAGAAGTACTATTCGGCCGTACGCCAACCAATATTCTCCAGGCAGGAAGCTGATCAGGTCAAGAGTTATCGGAACAAACCCCAAAGGTGGGACCTGGGGCAAGCCCTGTATTCTCAAAGTCAAGGGCCCGGGTTATTGACTTGCGCCGTGCCCGAAAAGGCAATCCCGCTTCCTCCGCTGATGATCTCTCCTGTAACGATCGAGTTGCTGAGGGAAATCCCCCGCTGGGGCGCCAACAGAATCCCAGCCACGGAGGCTCCGCCGCTCATCGAAACACTCCCTCCGCTTCCAACAAGGTTGTAAAGCACATCCGAGGGAGTGACACCCCCTCCCAGCACGATCCGGCTTGTCCCTGATTTTATTTAGGTCGAGGGAATGCGTGCCTCTATAATCCGGCGCTGCACTTGAGGCGAATTTGGCAATTGCGGCATTTCGGATTTTGGCGAGTACACCTACAAGTCGTGGAGATCAGTTAACTCGACGAGGTGATGATTACCCTTAGAAAGAGTGGATAACGATTGAACTGTGCGGCGCGGCCCTTTGCGACCCAACCAGTAAATGGTTAACCGTTGCCTTCACTATGTCATTAGTCAAGGCTCTCTGTGTGAGACTTACTCCGACATTAAGAAAACAATATCAAACAATACTTGGAGTTAAAGCAAGTCCACCTTTTGCTGTATAGGCAATGGTAAATTTCAAAATAGTCTGTTCTTTTACATATATTCCTTCTACTTTAGGTGAAGGATAAAAGAATTTCCCGAATTGTTTTGATTGGATAAGTAAATATGAAGATTTACGTGCTATTACAGTTCCTGTAGTAGTTACATGAAGCCCTGGATTAGCCAAATCTGGGGGCATAAATGCGATTTGTCGTGCTTCTTCTTCAGGAAATCTTTGTTTTTTCGCCCTTTCAAGTATATTTTCCCCTTCGCTTGCATTTTCTGATAAACAATACATTCCTCCAAGAGTAGCAACGAAAATTGGATCAGCCCATCCTATTGGATCTGCTTGCTTCAAAACTGCAATGGCTCGTAAGTAATTCTGATCGCAAATTGAGACAGCTATTGCATATAGAATAAAGCTACGTATCTCATCGAAACGGCTTCCAATAATCGGGCTTAAAAGCGTAATCACTCCAGGATAATCTTTCTTGTAATAGGCTTCTCTCGCTAACAAGTATCTACAAATAGCGCTAGCTGGATTTTCATTAAGAGCTTTATTTAATAATTCGATGCGCTTGGGCTTATCCCCCAATATCCTCCCAAGATTAGCGGAAACTAATAATAGACTTTCTCTTTTTGTGACATGTTTTAGTCCTTCACTAATTACCTCTTCAGATCGGCTTATATTTTTTGCGAATGTTTCAGGATTGTCCCAACGTGTTGCCCAATCCATGTACAATTGAGCCAACGATTGATATCCGTAATCATCGTTTTTGTACATTTCTATGCAGGTATTAAAACTATCGATTGCTCTCGCGAAATATTTTTCTCCAATTGCCTGTTCATCCGCGTCTAAGGCCATTTTTGCAAGAATTTGCCCCTGTGTATGATATAGAATTCTTGCAGTTTTATCCAATTTTAATCCTGCCTCAATTTGGCCTAGCGCAAGACTGTATTTTTTATCACGAAGAAGCATCCTAGCATAATGCTGACGCACGTAAGGATTGTTAACATCTTTCTTACCTGCTGATTCAAAAAAGGCAGTCCTGGATTCAAAGGACCGGATAGAATCAACGACATCATCATCTCTTGTGATTTCATCAAATACTCTTTTATCTTGATTGTATGCTAAATTTAGATGCCCCATTAAGTCCAATAAAAGGCTTTCTCTTTTTGGGCCAAGAAAGCATTTATGCCATACGATTTTTGCGATGATCCGGTGTCTTGTAATTAGGCACGGGATATCCTCTTTAAGAGGGTCTTCAACTATTCGGATAATTCCTTCTGCATAGAGAGATATTAAAGCAGGCACTTCGGCAATGTTGTACTTTATGATGTCGCTTAATAGCGACATTCTTGATAAGACGCCATATTGGTGCATACCAGCTACAACGCCATATAATTGTTTTGCGTCGTCATTATCAATGCCTTCAAACTCGTTCTCAATAATCGCATCAAATGAATTATTTTCAATCGTTTCTCTCATTATAACTAAAAGTTCTTTCTGATGTTTGTTGATCAATATACTGCGCCTAAAGTCATCATCCAGGTTTTCTAATTCTCCCAAAAGATTATTTTTCTTTAACACATCTATTAGTCTATCAATTTCTGCTTCAGAAAGCGGTAATAGAAGGCGCTCCTGGCACTTTAACTTGGGTCGTTCTTGTCTCCATTCGTTTAATCGAGAACCTAAGAAAAAGAAACAATCTCTATGATCATTTCTGCACCTTTGGACTATGCCGCTTAGCCTGTCATGTGACCTGCTTGCTTGATCAATGACAAATACAATCTTTCCATCTAAGTTATTGAACGCAAATTCGATATCTCCATCTAATATCGTAGCGCCATCTTTTAGAGAGAGCACGTGTAACAATTTTGTTTTTACTGATTTCCATGCAATCGACATTAACACAGTTGTTATTCCATACCCGGCAGAACCAAGAAGTATTTCGCAATGGCATCTACCCTTTGGATCGGTTGCAAAATCAAGAATGCTGTCATATATTTCTTCCTCAATATCTCGTTCAAAATAAGTAGCCGCATCAATCAATGACCAATTTGGTTTTGTGCCTTTATAGTACTCTAGTATGTTAGGTTGAATTTGTATATTAGCAGACCCCACATATTCCCAACTAGATAGCAGGCGCTTGCACATTGCTGGGGCATTCTTAAAAGCATCATTAAGCGCGTTTGGACAGTTCTCTGGTACTTCCCATAATATCTGAGATGCTGTTCCTTGAACTTGCACGTACTGCTTATAGGCTTCAATGAGCGTATTAAGATCACATTCTATAGTCTCTATTCCTTTATTTAAAAGTATCTCTGATTGCGCAATGTCGGGCTTAGGATCAATCCTAAAGGAACGTGGAAGATTTCCTTCTGGAAATTCTGATTGCATTTCAGAATGAAGCATATGCCAGTTCGGATCTTTATGGGAATAACCTATATATAAAAAAGTGCATTGAGCATGATGAATTTTCAGTTGCTCAAACATCATTCTTCGTTTTTCCCGAAAGCGACTATAATCACTTTGGGTTATAACAATTGGCAAACCTGGCTGATTAAGACATCCATGAATAAAATAGGCCGGTACATCGGTATATATACTGAAATCCTTAAAATCAGCTGTTACGTAAATGGGTGTGATATTTTGAGCAGCAGCGCAAGATTTATGATATGCGGTTAATAAACCATCATCAAAATTAGTTGTATATATCGCTCTCCAACGAATAGTAGGTACCCATAGATAACTTTCATCAGGATCAAAACCAAGTAGCTGTTTTCTTAGAAAATCGAGTAAAGCTCCTCGGTTTTTTCTGATCTCCACTAACTCAGATGCTATTGATAGATCTTTGACAGTATCATTATCTAAATTGAATTCATTGCAGAGCTTCTTAGTAAGGGCATCTCCATCCGGACAGGTTTCAGCAAGTTGATTTCTAAGGTAGTATCCCATACCGGCACCCATAAAGAGAACGCAATTATGAGATCGTATTGATTGAAGAAGGGCTTCAGATGGATTAGTTCTTAAAGACATATTATACCCCCACAAATTAATTCAGTAACGGTGGTCAACCTCGAAGAAACACACGAGGTCAGGAGATTGGTCGAGACAATCATTGTCAAAATACAAACGACTGTTGTACGCATGATGTTCCTTTCACTGCCCGCACTGAACAGATAACTCGTTCACATTCGTACTTATGCGAAATGGTTCGTTGTTTGCTTCAAAAATAAAGTAATAATCGAATTTCGGATAAACCACCTGCTGATTACTGGTTGAACTATACACCTTTTGGCCAGATATGTAAACTATTTAGTACAGGAGAGACTGTCGAAAAACCTTATTCTTGACACTTTTCTTATCAAGCTTGCTTTATCTATTCCTACTTTTTCAAAATTCATTTACTAATAATCAAAAGTGTGGTATTTCTTGACCCGTTCTCCGTGAGGACGATGGTTAAAATCTCGTTTGGAGAGGATGGAGCGATGGCCAAATACAAGAGTTATGACTATTCCCAAGGCGTGCTGATTCCCGTTTCTCTTGAAGAGCAGTTGATGCCG
>Ga0208821_1000976_pt1 | contig 18386 bp, 23 predicted proteins | sample June2015DPH_20_5_FD_184720 | JGI IMG/M metagenome (GOLD analysis project Ga0208821, IMG submission 184720) | Peatland microbial communities from SPRUCE experiment site at the Marcell Experimental Forest, Minnesota, USA - June2015DPH_20_40... | ecosystem: Environmental > Terrestrial > Soil >... | reverse complement strand
TTCGTTCAAGACATTGGCCATGGCCCCGGAGCCTACAAGCCTCCGCGGGAATCAATGTCCCGGACGCTACTCTCGTTGGCCGGTTTTCAGGTGATACTCATTGGCCGGTTTTGGGTGATCGCTGAGGGCCGTCCGACCCGTCTGTCACTTCGATTAGCCCGGAGTGTTTTGGGGACCGGTGTTTCCCCTCACCCTGAGGGGTGATGTGAATCACGAGTTTCGGTGGCGTCTTGCCCTAATGTTAAAATACTGATCGTATTTCCTCCCCCGGCGACTCCGACCTCCGCAAAGTCGGGCCACGAGTCGAGCTTTGATTGAGGTATCCCCCGGCAAATTCGCATTCCGCGACACGAAGTAGTTCCTTGATGAGTCAGAGTGCGCTTCAAGTGAGGAGTCAACGGTGAAGGTTTATATCAAGCTCGCTTGCGTCCTGTGCATAGGGGCGCTCTGGCGGACGACAGGGAGTATGGCTTTCTGCTATTTGTTCTGGATCACAACGCTTGCGTGGGTAGTCCGCTACATCATCGGTGCCAAGGTGAAAGGCGGATTCTTTATTTTGCTGGGAATCACTTGCAACGCTTTAGTTACATCATTGAATAAAGGTGTTATGCCATCAGTTGGAATTTCCACTACATTCCAGCCAGCGGCACCGATTTGGAATGTTAGCGGCAAAGGACAATGGCTGATGCTCGCAGACCAAGCAGCATTGTACCGATTCAGCATTGGGGACATTTTTCTGATCGTAGGGTTCCTGATGTTTCTGATCAGTACCGTGGGTCGTTTGCGCATAATAACTTCCATCAGAGAAGGAAGTAGTATTGAAAACTCTGACTGAAGTTGCGCGACCCCAGCGACCGTGCAACGATAGAGCGTCTGGTGAAACATGCGGACGAGGCTGCGAACGCTTTCATTGCCGCCGACGCACAGCGGAAATATTTCAACCTGCCAGTAAAGCAGCAGTAACGAAGTGGCGTTCTGTGACAGCCTCCGCTGCTGCTCAAAAGCTATACCCGCGTGACCACCCCCGAGCGCGAATTCCCGCTCATTGGTTTCATCCACTTGCGGCTGCCGCGTAAGAACCCTTTTGAACCACCGGCTTGGCAAGGGCTTGGGAAAGCCTGAAATCGCTGGATTTGCCCTTTCCTGCCTCCATCGGTGTGCCCGTCATGGTCTTGAGCCGACGTTTCCCGCTTAGACAGGAGCAGCTCGCAAACCTGCGAAATGCTCCTCGCTTCTAGATCTGTTTGGCGTCAAAACCACTCAGCAAGGCTGCTTCTTGCAGCTTCTGATCCGCCGTCAGAAATACTCGACCTTGCGGGATGTCTTCACACCATGCCAGCGCCGCTGCCAGTTGCAGCGCGTCTGCTGCCCGCAAATCATAACGGTCCACAAGTTCCGTTGCCTTTGCGCGCACCGCTTCCGACGGCTGAATGACAAACCAGTCGTCGGCAAGGGCTGTCGCGATCTTACCGGCCTTGGCCCAGTCGCTCGAGTTGAGTTGTTTCATCCGAACTAGGCGCGCCAGAGCGCTCGCAATCTCAACAGAAGTCGCCACCAGACGACCGCTTCAAAGTTCTCGTAGAGAGCAATCGCCCTCGGCGTGGTGCCCTGACGAACACACAGAGGAACCAATGCGCTCGTGTCCCAAAAAGCTGAAGGGCGCTTTACCGGCCTTGCCGTTCTTCTCGCCATACTTGCTCCATGACGTCATCAGAAATGTCTCCCGGTGGTTCCGGCAAGGGAACTGCCGAGATCCGTCTCTTCAGCGGCGGCGTGAGAACGCCACGGGCAATCAGGCGCTGCTCTTGTTTGGACCGGTCGTTTGTACGGCAGGGAACGATTCGCGCCACAGGCTTGTTGCGGTCGCAAATCAGCACTTCTTCGCCGTCCTTTACGAGTTGGATGTGAGCGCTGAGTTGCGCTTTCAAGTCGCTGATGTTTACGGTACGCATAGGCACATTATAACGAATCTGACCATCTTGGTCATGTTTATTCTGGTATCGGTTCACGCAAACGCGGAATCGAGAAGGAAGGCATACTACCTGATGTCCATCCACGAGCACCTGCCGCCACAGGCCAGACGTGAACTGAAAGAGGTGGGATCGACGAAGGGGCTGGAGTTGGCGAAGGTCGCGCGGAGGGACGGGCAGCACTTCGATTGTGCAACCTGGTTGCACAAAGCTCGTGCCCTGCCGAAGGAGGACTTCAGGCGGGAGATGGAGAAGGAACTGACGGGAAGGAAGAGGAGCCGTCGGAGCTGATCTACTTCAAGGTTTATAAGAGCCAGACTCCGGTCATCGAGCAGGCGATCGAGACGGCGGCTCTGATGCTGGAAACGGACAAATCGCGCGGTTACTGTCTGGAGATGATCTGCGCCGACTTCCTGGCAGGCGCGCACCTAGACAATGGCGACCCCGAGATCCTGCTCAACTCGATCTCCCGCTACTACAAGTTCTTGCCCGGCGAACAGCAGCAGGCTTTTCTCGAAAACCTTCGTGAGAAAGCGTCCTGAGATGATTCGCCCCAAAGCCGCTCCCTCGCGTCTGGACCCCTTGTTGTACGAAAGTCTGCACCAGTTGGTCCTCCTTCGTGACGGCTGGCGGTGTCAATCGTGCGGCACGACGTCGAACCTCGCGGTGCACCACAGGGAGTTCCGCAGCCACTCGGGGGAAGACTCCGAGGAGAACTTGATCACGCTCTGCGCAGCATGCCACGCCAAATTGCATCACCGCTAAGACAATGAACGGGTTGCATGATCGTGTTATCCCCTGCCGGGCCACGATGGAACTCGATTAGGTCGCGGATGTTTCATCGCTGGGCTCCTTGCTGGAACGCCTGGCCGCGCGGATGTCCATCGACAATGTGTATTGTGTATCGCGTGTCGCACGACAGGCCACCGCGCCAGTAGCAACAATAGTTTCTAGCCGATGAGGTGTGGAGCTATGACACTCAGAAATTCCCTTGAGCTAATGATCTTGGTGCTTTTCCAGAACTTGGGGAAATGGCGTTGGTTGCCAGTCAACAGGTAGTCTGCACGAGCGGCGTCAGCACATTCAAGGAAGATGTTGTCAGCGGGGTCAGAGGTGATTTGGGCTATGCGCGATGGCACGACGACGTGAGCATGATTCTTGATCAATTGCAGCAATTGCTGGCGTAAACTCCTGCGAATCTTGAGTTCAGGACGGGTTAGCACGAGGGCGTATTCCGCCACAATAGCCTCGGAAACATACCAACGAGCAGGCTTGGTCATTGCGAGCAATACTACCGTCCGCTGTAGCCCTTCCGGTTTGAGCGCCGCGGACACGACTACATTTGTGTCGATGACAAGCCGAAGCGGAATCATCGGTTCTTAGATTTGCGCGCGGCTCTGACGATCTGGTCGATTTGCTTGGCACCTAACCGATTCGTCCCCTTTTGCTTGGATTCCCGTCCGATGATTCGAAGGACCTCGGGCTCAGGGACCGCAAGGCGCACATAATCCCTGATGCTGAGAAGCACCGCCCGCGGGCTACCCCGCTTCTCTATGACAAGCGATCTGCCCTCATCCTCGACACGACGAAGAAGCTTGCCGAAATTGGCCCGCGCGTCTAGGGCAGTGACGACAATCCCATCATTCATAAACTCTCCATTTCGACTGATTAAACTGTACAGTTCGAGTCGAACCGATGTCAACAATACTTCCCGCCAAAGGTCACTATTATAATGGGGCCCGGCGAACAGCAGCAGGCTTTTCTTGATAACTTGCGTGAGAAGGTGTCCTGAGAATGATTCGCCCCAAAACCGCTCCCTTGCGGCTGGATCCCTTATCTTACGAAAGTCTACGCCAGCAGATCCTGCGTCGCGACGGCTAGCGGTGTCAATCGTGCGGCACGACGTCGAACCTTGAGGTCCATCATCAACAACATCGCAGCCAGTCCGGGGAGGACTCAGAGTGGAACCTGATTACGCTCTGTGCTGCATGCCACAAAAATGTGCATCGTGGTGCGCAGCGAAGCCACGTGGGACTAGCTCACGCCCCCCTGCCTGTGGCAGCAGCTTTGCCATTTTCGCGATGAACCATCGCACGCGCATTGCTCGCGATAGATATCACAAACAGCAGAATGCTGAGGTCCAGGAAGTTATGAGGAACAACACTTGGTGTACCGAAAAGGCGTGCACCCAATCCACCGAACCACAATACCCGGTAAACGATTGTGACTGCCGCACTGACACAAGCGAGGTAGTACGACCACTCTGCAATTTTCGATTGAAACATCGTTCCCTCCTTAACTGTAGGCAGGTTTCGCCGAGCCCCTCTTTCCCACAGCGCGGCAAGAGTACTCCGCCGTATGAAAATGTTCAAGAGACGATCGTAAGAAATCCGTGATCGTCCCTTATGAACTTATCCTGGGAAGCCTTTGTTCAAAGGGTTGTCTACAAGGCCAGTCGATGCCAATCGGACCCTCCGGTCAGGAGTTACCTATAAGGCGACTTCGCTCATGCTCGTCTGTTACTCTCCTGCGAGAGAAAGAATTCACATTCCTGACCCTCACGCCCGACAGTTTCTCGGGTTGCGCCATCGCGGCGACCCACTCAGTGGATTCGCTCCTTGGTCCAGCGATCACGCCCCGCCCAGTAAGGGCACTGAGGACAATACCTTCCTTCGGGATAGTCCACGCCTTCTTCGTGGGGGCAGCCGATGATGCCGTCGGCGACGACGGTGGAGCGGACCGCGTGGGTCTTGAGGAAGGCCACTACCTGCTCGCCGATGGCGGGATCATGGCGCACATCCAAGCCGCCATCGGAGAACCAGCGCTCCAGAACGTCCGGTTCGTGATTCTCGGTGAGGATAATGCTGACGGCGACTTTGGTGGCCAGCTTGTCGGTCGGCCCATAGAAGGCGATCGTAGCGATGGGATAGCCGTGAAAACCGCGCTCGGCTTTCTTGGGGAGCCAGGGCCGAAGTGGTTGTCTTCTCTTCCGCATTCTCATGGTGCCAGTGCCCTCCGCTCACGCCGCCGTCAGGGGTCGAGATCGCTGGTGCGACTCGCTCCGCTCGCCCTGTGACAGCGGCTCCGCTACGGTCGTGTTTCAGTTAGGAGAAGCTGACGCTTCTCTGTACTCGAAAAAGCCGAGTACACGAACGCCCTACTTCCCTTCAACGGGTATCCATTCGATTTTTATGCTTCCTTCTCAAAAGAATGACCCTACGAGAACTCTATGGATGCAGTCGATAAATGTATACAGGCGTCGATCCCACTCTCTGCCAACTGGTGGTGGGAGCCCAATGGGGGACTTCCGGAGCGATGAGCACGCTCCCGCCGGTCTTTGCCAACACTTGGTAGATCTCATTTCGCTTTGCAATATCCAAAGACCAAAAAGTTTCGCGTTCTTCGAACGGGATTTCAGCCACAACAACGAGGCGGGCTAACTTTTGCCAACCTGCTCCCAGATCAGCATCAATCAACGTGACTCTCTCGCCGGGTCGCACTCCTTGAGCGGCTAGACCCTCAGCGATATCCATCTGCAGGCTTGCTGCCCGGTGCCCGTCGATACACTCTCTCACCAAATTCGTGCCAATCTGAATCGTCAATAAGAACACCGCCACAATTGTAATTGCACGAATGGTGCGCCGGCTGTGGTTGTGCGCAGGCAAGCGAACCAAGGTAAGTACCGCTGCCCAGAACAGCACAAAGAATTGGGCGATGTAGCGGTATTCGACCCAGACCAATCCATAAAGAGCGAAAGCGGCCACTGCGGGCAGCCATAAATACCAAACACTCAAAAAGTCATGCAGTATCGGCCGTATATCTTGCCGCAATGCGACGAGCACCAGACAACATGCAATCAACACATTCTGTGACCAGAGATCCCTCAGGTAAGTATTCAAATGTTTTACGAGCGCGCGCAATTGGTTCCCCAGTTCGAACTGCACCCGCAGTCCTCCATTCCAATAGGAAGGGTCATACCAAGGCGGGTAGGTCCCTCGGACCGGTCTGGCAAACTCATAGATCAGAGGTGAAGAAAACAATTTTCGAGTAGGATGCTCAGCTTTTCCAAGATGCGCTATTTCGCCTTGCCAGTGTGTAAACGGGGCACCATTCTCATGCCAGGCGTAGTTCAACTTCGCGGCCTCACCGGTGGTGAAATGACCTTTCTCCCGTGAAAGTTCATAGACATATGGACTCACAACGCCGGCGAAGGCAACGAGCGCAGCCAGCAGATAGAACAGCAGAAGCCGCTGGCGGAGATTGGACAGCACTGCGGCCATTAGGAATACGGTGGCTAGCGGCAACATCACAGCCTTAGTCAGAAATCCGACACCTAGTAGAAGTCCCAAAAGCCAAAATCTGAGCGATGTCGCACCGCTCAACTTGATTTTCAGGATCAGCCCGGCCGAACTGTAAACAATTGTGGACAAGAGCATATCGGGGGTCGTGCAGGTAACGAGATTCAGATGCATGAATAGGAAAATAGCGTAGCCAAAACCCCAGAATTCGTTTTCAGAGAAGCAGGAGGAAGAAGGTTGTGGTTCTCTTTGCGAAAGAAGTCTATACAAACGGAAAACTTCACTCCAGAAAAATTGGAAAGCTAGGACCGTAGATACGAAGACAAAGAAATTCGTAAGTTGTACTAGCGTGGGCTCCCACCGCATCGTGGGCTTGAACAACCATCTTGATAGGCCATGAACGATGGCAAACAGAGGACTCCACAGGCCGTTAAGGATGGCTCTCCAATCACCTTGGAAAAAATAGTCACCCATGTCAAGGTATGACACTGAGTCCGATTTGAACGAATCGCCACAGAGCGCGATAATCAACCCAAGGCTGATCGACAAGAAGGGCAAAACAATCTTGAAGCGGGGCGAATTGTTTGTTACTGCGATTTGGTAAGGCATGGCTTTCCTATATTATCGACTCACCAAAAGTCACGATATCTGATCGTGGTCCTACCAATTCAACTAGGTCTCTTACCGCGTGATGTGGTTTCTTTTGTAGCCGAACTTCTGGCGTGCCTTTCTGCGGGTGAACCGCCAGTCGATAGTGACCCGATCACGGTCCATTCTCCGGCTCCAGGCTCTGGCTTCCCGCAGCAGGTATCGCCGAGCGACGGGATTCTTCGCGGACCCAGGCACTGCCGCGAGAAGAGGCTGATTTCGATCTCTGCCGGACTGAGCCAGCTTCCGCGTTTCGGCGTGTAGTGGACGGTAAACCGGTCCCACGAAGATTCGAGACGAAATGGAGCAGGTTGAGCACTGGCAGATCTCCCAAAACGAAATCTCTCATCCAAGAAATCACAGGCTGCGGTCCACTCCGAAGGTTTCGGGGCAGAATCTATCGTATGACAGCGGCAGCAGGACACTATGATGATTAGCACGATGACAACTTCGATAATCGCCTAGTCGGCATCAGCCTGAATCTCAGGTTCCGCGCCTTTCGCGGGGGATTACTCCAATTGCGGGAACGCGAGTCCCAACGCATGGTCGCCGAGATAGCGAACACCGGACGCGGCAGCGCCTTGATATTCAGGATCGCGGACGAGTTGCAGCACTGGATCTCCACCATGGAAGGAGACGAGCCCAAGACTGCTTTTGCCGGGTGGTTTCGACCTGATCTTCCGGAGTTCTTCGCGGAGTTACGCGCAAATGCACGAAAAGTCGCGGCTTCGGCACGTCCATGATGCCTTATTCACCGTACTTCACCAACAGGCCTTTCGCCAGCATGTCCTGGGAAAGTCTCACGAGATCAGTTTCTAATTTCTCCGCAGCAACGTCGAATTCATCCAACATTGTGCGGCGAACCGCGTCCAAGCCGCCAGCATTTCGAAGCAGTTCGAGGAACCGCGTCCCCACAGGATCAAGGCTGTGATACATGCCCGTCTGCAGGTTTAAGAGAACGGTCTCGTCACCGACTCTAGTGGTAACAACTTCGTCCGGGACCTTGAGATGATCTTTCAGCACCATGTTCATTCTTCACTCCTCGTTGATGGTCAACAATCAATCGGCGGACTGCTGGCAGGATCGAAAAGTCTCGCACATACCTTAACTGGAAGCACGGGAGTTTGGCCCTGAGATTTCCAATTGCATCAAATTGGCGTTCTAACAGGGTCTTATCTCGAATGTCCAGATTAAAGGCACAGGCCACTAGTCTCATGAAAGCCTCCCTGGGAACCAACGGGGTGATTGACGGGCCCGAATGGACCATGTCCCCATCTTCGTCAAGGAAGTACAAACACCGGACAGAAGCGGGCTTATCGACAAACGGAACAAGAGCGGGATCGATCACCCGACGCTTCTCCATATAGTGGGCGATCTCGGTGCTTTCCGGCTGAGCATCAAATATTCCATCGCTGGCCTGGGGCCAGAGTCTGACGCCCGGATAGCTCGGAATCGCGGTCCACCCCTCGGCCATTTTGCGCAGCACCACGTAGTCATCGGAGATCAGTGGACAACCGATTTGTCCAAAACATGTTGCCAACGTGGACTTCCCTTGACCGCTCTTCCCCACAAAAGCGATCGCACCCTCCAGTGCGAGAATCGCACTTGCATGCAGCACCAGGGGCTCGCGGCGACTGAGGATCCTCGGGATGACTTGGTCGAGAAACAAATGCCGGATCGTCGACTGCGGCGTACCGGTCAGAGGCTGGCACTGCACTTCTTTCCCGTCGCGCGAAATCAAAAAGTCGCCCAAACCGGGAAAGCGAAGCAAATAGTCTTCGCCAAGGACCGCAAGGCTGAGCCATACTCTGTTATCCTGCGTTCGCCAATGATGAAACCAGTGGCACTCCCCGGCGAAATCCTTTACAGCGGGCAAGACCTTGAAGCGGCAGTCGGGGCTTCTTCCAACTGCTTCCGTTAGCTCGGGCAGCGGAACGGTGCTTTCGACCACCAAATCGCAGACTCGAAATCGCCCTGCCCCAGTCATTCCGAGCCGGGCATTATCAACCCGATTTGCCAAATTAACTGGTTCTGCCAATGTCACCGCTTCGCTCATTCTGCTACAACTAGAATTATAACTTGATGAGTGGAATCACTGGCATTTACAACCTCGATGGTCGTCCCGCAGACCCCGTCCTTCTGAGGCGAATGACGGAGGCAGTCGCACACCGGGGGCCCGATGGAATTCGGCACTGGATTGATGGCCCAATCGGCTTGAGCCATTTGATGCTACAAACCACTCCCGAATCAGTCCATGAGGAACAGCCGCTTACCAATCGTGACGCCACCCTTTGCCTTACGATGGACGGACGCATCGACAACCGCTTGGAATTGAGACACACGCTCGAATCAAGTGGATTTCCACCTCGCGATGACACAGATGCGGAGCTGGTTCTTCGGGCTTACGAGTGCTGGGCGGAAGACTGCCCGGGCCAACTTCTCGGTGATTTTGCTTTTGGCATTTGGGACGCTCGAAAAAAGCAATTGTTTTGTGCCCGAGACTATGTAGGGGTGCGACCTTTTTACTTTTATCGCTCCGCTTCGCTATTCGCATTCGGTTCCGAGATCCGCGCGATTCTCGCTCTCGAAATGATTCCACGCCGGCTCAACGAATCCAGGGTCGTCGATTTCCTGGTTGGGGAGCTGGATCGCGAGGATGAAGAATCCACGTTCTATCAAGATGTCCTTCGATTGCCGGCAGGCCATTGCCTGATAGTAGGTCCTGGCCAGTTCGCCTTGCGGGATTACTGGGACCTCAAAGCGCCTTCCACACTGAAACTTGCATCACTACGAGAATACGGCGAGGCCTTCCGCACGGTTTTTGTGGAAGCAGTTCGCTGCCGATTGCGCAGCATCCATCCGGTCGGATCAACCCTGAGTGGCGGGCTGGACTCTTCTTCAGTTGTAGGTACAACGCGTGCGTTGCTCGCATCGGAACTGAAGGAACCATTGCATACGATCTCGCTTGTCGACGCTGACGAATCAAAGTGCGGCGAGACTCCCTATATTCGAGAGATTCTTCGCGGCGGCTGGGTCACTCCTCATATCGTTCGCTCCGATCAGGTCTCGGCGATGACTGAGCAAATGATGGGAAGCGACGAACCCTTTGAGATGGCCTGCTATTTCTCCAACTGGTTCGGTTTTGCTGCCACCAACAAGGCCGGGGTACGCGTGTTGCTGGACGGAATATCCGGAGACCACATTACTCCGCCCTTTGCTTATCTGGCCACGCTGGTGCGTTCATTGAAGTGGCATACCGTTCTTGAGGAATTGTCGTTTTCCTCGAAAGTCTATGGCGAACCTCGTTTGCCAAATCTGATTCGTTTTGGCATCGCTCCCATAGTGCCTGGGCTGTTTGTGGCATTGCTGTGGCTTGTTCGGGGGAGCAGGACCCCGATGTTCCCAGAGAATTCGCTGATAAACCGTGACTTTGCCCTTCAAATGGGAGTCTTGGAGCGCCTCGACTTGCGTCGGCGCAACCTCTGGAATGCTGCCCGGGACATTGGCACACTGCATTCCTGGTGTTTCACCAGCGGCGTGTTGCCGTTTTTCTTTGAGCAATCCGGCAGATTGGCTGCCACGATGGGAGTCGAACCCCGGCATCCCTTCTCCGACCGCAGAATCATTGAGTTCTTTCTCTCACTCCCTCTGGAAATGAAAACCTACAGTCCATTGCCGAAGAGGGTGATCCGTGCAGGCATGGAGGGAGTTCTCCCGGAAGTAGTCCGTTGCCGCACGAGCTACGCCCATCCCGGCGGGGCGTTCCTGTCATCGCTACTCAGCCGACACTCGGAACTTTTGCAACCGGCACCTTTCAGGCAGGCCTTGAGTTCGGTTCAGCGGTATGTTAACTTCTATGCTGCAGATGTGGCCCGGAAAGGTGTGGCGACCGGACCTCCTGAAGCGAGGAATTCGGTTTGGCAACTTCTGACTTTGGCCTTGTGGCTTGGAAGCAGGAATTTGTCAGTCACGTGAAGACTAGTTGGAGGTACCCCATGGATTCTCTTCGTTCACTGCCTTCGCAAGAACAACAGGCTGCGAAAAAGGCTTACTCAACTCCCACGCTTGTAGATTTAGGCTCGGTCGGAGAGCTTTCCCAAGCCGGCACGGGTACTTTGGCGGAGGGAATGCATTCAACAGACACCAAGAGACACCCATGAGTCTCTTTCCAATCTTGTCCGGACGTGACGGACTCTAGCGCGTAAGCGCCGGGAAGGTTAGGTGTTCACAGAAAATCCCCTGCCCTTCCATCATTGGCTGCTCGCCGACGCGGCTCGTACTCTCGCCTACAGAAATGCCATAAGCCAAATCGTCCGGAAGAATGACGTGGCGGTAGACATCGGAGCTGGCACCGGCATTCTTTCATTTTTTGCGTGCCTCACTGGCGCCCGCAAAGTCTACGCCATTGAGACGAGTAACGTGCTACAACTAGCCCGAGAACTCTGCGCTCGCAACGGCTTTGAGAGTAGAGTCGAATTCCACCAGGACCGCTCCCAGAATGTCCAACTTCCCGAACCGGTGGACGTAATCATCTCCGATACGGGAGCAAGTTTCGGCCTCCAGGACGGCATGCTAGGCGCGTTTCTGGATGCCAGGCAACGATTCCTGAAGCCGGGCGGCAGAATTGTTCCACATTCGCTCCAGCTTTTTGTAGCGCCGGTCGAGTTGAACGATGGCCGAAACTTGGATATCTGGGAAAAGGACCGCTACGGTCTTGACCTGTCTTCTCTGCGGCGGTTTGCGGCCAATACCAATTACATCGTCCGCCTCAAGCCTGAAAATGTGCTGGCGTCTCCAGCATCGCTGGCCACAATCCACTTTGAAGAAGTCATCAGTCCGTACGTTGCGGGAGAAGCACTTTTGGTTGCGGCGCGAGATGGAGTGATGCACGGATTAGGAGCGTGGATGCAGGCGGAGTTAGCTCCCGGCATATCCTTCACCAATTCGCCGCTCAAACCGACGGTTGAATGGGCCCAAAGTTTCTTCCCCATAGAAAAGCCGGTTGAATTACGGACGGGCGATTGCATCCGGGCCAACATCAGGACCAATGACGGCCAAGTGTGGCGGTGGCAAGTCGAAGTAACAAGCGGAAGTGTGTCCGGAGCGAGTCCCTCGCATATCAAGGCCCGGTTCGATCAATCCACCATGTGGGATTTTCCCGTCGCTCCAGAGCAGCTGAAAAAGCAACTTCCCAGCTACACGCCTAAACTGTCGCGAAAAGGTGAAGCCGAGCTATTCTTGCTGGGCGCCTTCGATGGGCGACGCACAACCGCCGAGCTGGCGGCCGAACTGCTTAAGAGCTTCGGTGACTGCTTTCCCTCGAAGGCGGCCGCTTCCAAATTTGTCACCAGAATTGTCGCGCGCTGTACGTAGGTTTCTCTTACCAAGCAGTTTCGCGCAATCAATCCCAAATCAACATCGGGATGTATCGCGACAGGCCAGAATCCCCGATCACAACCCGGTCCTGGCTTTCAACCCACGCATGCGCCTCAAAGTGACCCGCATCTTTGCTAACGCCAATCCGAATTCTGGACTGCAATCCCTCCCGCCTGAGCAGTATGTGCAGAGCCAACGCCTGGGTTAGACAGGTTGCGTGAGGCACATAAGGACTTACAGCACGCACGGCCCAACTGAGTTGGTCCGCCGAATAATGGTTTGGCGACCGAAACCGGGGCTGGGTCAAGGAAGCGACGACACGCCGGAGCTTCGCAAAAGGGACCATCCATAGCGCGAAGCGGGCGGTGCACAACAAAATCGCGGCTCGTAGCAAGACGAACAATTCTCGAAACCTGGGGACACGTGCCATGCTTTGGCCTTAGTCCTTTCGTAGTCGCCGTACCTAACCGGGTAGGCGCGGCCGCATAGGCCGGGAATGTGCAAGTTGCAGTTTAATAGTACTTTACACCGGCTGCCCACGACAACCCACTGCCCACTACCTCACTCATCCCGACGCAGCCATTGCTTCGATATTAATTTGCCCGGTCCGAAGGTGGGAATCCGCGGCTGCGCACATCGCGATCCAGTCGTCGCCGGAGCTCAGGAGATCAGCCGCAGGCCCCAGTTCCTGCGCTACGGAGGAGGTCGGCAGGAGGAGTGCGCCCCGTTCTTCAAGGACCGAGCTTTCTTGTACGAGCAGTTTTGTCGAGAAGTCTTGCAGAGGGATGGCTGGAGATGCCAGGTTTGCGGAACGATGTCGAGCCTTGAGGTCCACCATCAACAAGAGCGCAGCCACTCCGGGGACATGCCATGTTTCATCGTGTACCCTGAGTGTACGACGGCTGAGGCTATGCAGCCCTCAGCCACCGCTAAGAAATCATGCCGGCGCACATGACCCCCGAAGATCAACTCTGCTTGCTGCTCGCACGCGGACACCTCACGCCCGATCTGCGGCAGCAGATCCTAGAATTCCTCGCGTCCGCTCTGCAGTGGCCTCTGATTCTGGAACGTGCCTACACTCACGGGGTTTACCTGCTGCTCTATCGCAACCTGCGTGACCTAGGATTCCCCAGCGTCCCGGACGCGGTTCAAGCCGAGCTGAAAGGCGCTTTCCTCGCCAATGCGTTCCACAACCAGTTGCTGGCGGAAGAGTTGGCCCGGCTGCTCGGTTTGCTGGGTGAGGCCGGCATCCCTGTAATCCCGCTCAAGGGCGTCACCCTGGCCCAGTCGCTCTACGGCGACACCGCGTTCCGAGTTTGCTCCGATATCGACATTCTCGTTCCACCCAATACCGTTCCTGAGGCCCTCGGTCTCATTCGAGCGTCTGGTTATCGTGACGATTTTAGGGAACCATTCTTTCGCGACCTCGTCATGCGGTATGGCAGGCATTACGATGTTGTGCGCGAGGACCGCGCGTTGTCATCCCGACTCGAACTTCACTGGAAATTCCTGCACAATTCCTCCAAGAATGATGAGGCAATTACGGACCTTTGGGCCGAAGTTCGTCCGAAGGCTTTCTTCGGGGTTCGCGCGTATACCTTAACTCCTGAATGGGAATTCCTTTATCTCGCAATGCATGCCACTGATCACCAGTGGATGCTGAAATGGCTTGTGGACATTCATGAGATTTCCTCGTTCGCGTCGGTTGATTGGCAAATGGTGATGAAAAAAGCTGAGCATTTGGAACTCGACCTGGTGGTCCGGCAGACACTCACCGCGTGCTCGCTGCTGCTGGGAACACCAATGCCTGAAGGATATTCTCCAACCGCTCTCCCGGCGAAAGTACGTCTTTTCCCGGCGGCGCCTTTTCCTGCAGCAACTTTGCAAACTGCACTTTTCCCCGTGCACGTGCTCAGGCGACCTCTGGACAAACTGCGCTGTCTTGCGAAAAACGTACTTATCCCCTGCCTGACGGACCGCGATTTCTTACCGCTTCCACCGTCGCTGAGCTTTCTTTACTATCCAATGCGCCCCATGCGCTTGACCTGCAAGTGGTCTTGGCCGCTTCTCAAACTTGGCTTCGCGAACCTTATCAGGATGCTTGGTTGTTGGCGGAACAACGCAAAATTGCAGAGCGCACCACCATGCGTGCCCCCTAAGAGAGGACGCCCCACCGCTTAAACTGCTCCTTCGGCATCTCGCGGGCCTTGTGCAACTAGGTTGCACAATCGAAATGCTGCCTGTCCTCGTTACCACTTAGCCCGCGCTCAGACCACAAAGGCAATTCGATGGTTGTGCACCCCGGGTGCACAAATTCGGGCCTGAGACGCACCCGAGGGGACCTCCGGAAAACGTTTGTGTGCCCGAGAGTCCACGGGTCCTGCCACCTGTTGCGATTGCTAGGACTTTGTCTATCGCCGACTATGTTCGCGTTTTATTCGCTAGATGTCAAGCTCCTTTCTTATCCGGTCGGATAACATTTGCGGCCGACTTGCTCTTCCGCTCTTTGGCCCACCGGGCTAAAACTGCCTTGCGTCCCAGCTCGCTTCTCTGTTCGGGCGTTAGTTTGGCGAATCGAATCTTCCCGCCTTTACGCCCACCAAGTCTTCCAAGCGCCACGGCATGTGGATTCTTTGACTTCTTCTTCTTCTCCATTTCCTAAAGCTTAAGGCAGATTGCATTTTAAAGAAATTGTCTTGTTTATACCTTAGCGCTATGGTATGATCAACATCTCTTGTACCACAGCGCTATTGTATGAGGAGGCGGCACATGCGTATCACAGAAAGGACTGTTCCACCGATGCGTCACGTTAACGATGTAAAGCGGCTCGTTCGCACGAACATAGCAACCGCGCGAGCAAGATGGAGCAATCTTGGAGGTAGTGCCGTGAGTTTGTTGAAGGAACTCACAACCAACTATCTGCTCTGCGTTGCATTGGGGGACTTGATATTGCTGGACGGGCGCTGGTATGTGACGCAGACCGGCCTGTTGAGACTAGCGCGCAGGAATCACTGTTCGGGCATCCGCGTTCAGCCGGTCCGCGACTTCTGTAACCCAAAGCATGGCCGGTGGGCCTTTGAGGCAACCGTATTCACATCACCAAGCTGCAAAGGATTCGTCGGTTATGGCGATGCTGATCCTTCAAATGTGTCACCTCTCGTACATGGGGCCGAAATGCGAGTGGCAGAAACCCGTGCCGTCAATCGCGCCCTGCGCAAGGCCTACGGAATCGGTCTCTGCTCGGTCGAGGAAATCGGGACAGTTCCGATTCCGACTGAGAAGTGTCCTCCCCAAAGGGCTAATGGTAACGGAAATGGCAGCGGTCCCAAGGTCCGCGACCGTCTCTGCCAGATCATCCGCCAGCACAAACTTGACCCCGAACTTGTAAAGGCCTACGCCGTCGATTTCTGCGGCACGAAAACGCTCAGAGACGCCACCCGCGAACAAGTTGAGAACTTCGTTCAGCAACTGGCCGACTGGGCCGAGAAGGACCGCAATGCCCTGCTCTGCCAGCTTAACAGCTACGCGCGCCCGAAACAGGAGGTGGTCGCATGAAACGTCAAGTCCCAGGCCTCGCCGAAACGGCCCGCGATGCTCGTCCGGAAATTCCTGACGGCATCTTCCTTGTTCGGGTTGATGGCGCCCAGTTCCGCTGGCAGGCCCACAAACCGTTCTACGTCCTCCGACTCTCCATCCTTGAACCGAGTACCTCCGCCGGGCAGTCCATTGTGGGTCGTCTCTACTGCACGCAAAAGGCGATGTGGAAGCTGGGCTGGTTCCTGCGCGATTTCCTCTATGACCCGGAACTTCTGGCCCACGAGCAGGTCGACGAGAAGGCTCTGCCCGGACTCCGCGGTGTCGTCAAGATCAGCCGCACCGTGATCAATGGCATTTCGCTCATCAACCTCGACGGCTTCGCCCCAGCCAGCCAGTGGGAAGAACTGTCCGCAGTTCCGGTTCCGAGTGCTTCTTCTCACTCTAACCCTGAGGAGGCGTCCCGATGACCTATTCCTACACCCAGATCAGCCAATACCTCAGCTGCCCGCGCCGCTACCGGCACCGCTACCTCGACGGATGGCAGGAAAAAGACACGCGCGCCGCCATGCTTTTTGGCCGAGCCTTCGAACAGGCCGTCGCCGCCCTGTTTCGTCGGGAAGACGCGGCGGCGGTGCTGTTCGAGCAGTGGGGCGTGTGCAAGGACATGGGTCTGACCTACTCCGGCAACGACACTTGGGACCGCATGCTGCAACAGGGCATCCAGTTGCTTGAGCGCTTCGCTCAGGACGGCCGCGTTCGTATTCGCCGCCCTCGTTCCACCCAGCAGATTCAGTTCAATCGGACACTCGGTTCGGGCAACAATTTTGTCGCTTACGTCGACGCCATTGGTGAACTCGACGGCACGCCCTGCGTTCTGGAATGGAAGACTACCTCGGCACGATATCCGGAAGAGCCGGCCGGCATTTCCGCACTGGATCCGCAACTCGTCTGCTATTCGTGGATGACGGGCATCGACGAAGTCGCCCAAGTTGTTTTCGTCCGCAAGCGCCTGGTTGAAGTGCAGTACCTTCGGGCCACCATTTCTGACGAGCAGCGGCAGGAGTTCGCCACTCTGGTCGAGGACACAGTCCGACGGATCGAGTCCGGATTGTTCCTGCCGCATAGCGGCATCCGCTTTCCCCAGAATCCGTGCACCACCTGCCCATTCATTGGGCTCTGCCTCGATAAGCGCGACTTGGTCGAAGCTGCACTCGTGCGCAAACCGGGAGTTGATCTTGGTCTGTTTGACGAACTTGTTTACTAGGTATCCGCCGATGCCGCCGAAGCTCAATCGCAAGCGTGCGCTGTTTGTGCTGACCAGGATCGACGAGATCCTGGCGTGGGAGAAGCAGAAAGAGATGGAGCGCGATACCCGCTTTGTCGATCTGGGCAGGTATCTATGCGAGGTGCGGGCGGGACAGTACTGGCGGGTGGAGAAGCTGGCGTCATTCGACGACTTCCTGGAAAGACGATTTCCGGAATCAAGAAGGAAGGCATACTACCTGATGTCGATCCACGAGCACCTGCCGCCACAGGCAAGACGTGAACTAAAAGAAGTGGGATGGACGAAGGGGCTAGAGCTCGCGAAGCTCGCGCGCCGGGACGGGCAGCACTTCGATTGTGCAACCTGGTTGCACAAAGCTCGTGAGCTGCCGAAGGAGGACTTCCGGAGGGAGGTGGAGAAGGAACTGACAGGAAAGGAAACGGAGCCGTCGGAACTGATCTACTTCAAGGTCTACAAGAGCCAGATTCCAGTGATCGAGCAGGCGATCGAAACGGCAGCCCTGATGCTGGGTACGGACAAATCGCGCGGGTACTGTTTGGAGATGATTTGCGCCGACTTCCTGGCTGGCGCGGACCTGGACAATGGCGATCCGGAGATCCTGCTCCATTCGATCTCACGCTACTACAAGTTCTTGCCTGGCGAACAGCGGCAGGCTTTCCTCGAAAACCTGCACAAGCAGGCGTCCTGAAAATGATTCGCCCCAAAGCCGCTCCCTCGCGGCTGGACCCCTTGTCGTACGAAAGTCTGCGCCAGCAAATCCTGCGGCGCGATGGTTGGCGGTGTCAATCGTGCGGCACGATGTCAAACCTTGAGGTGCACCACAGAGAGTTCCGCAGCCACTCGGGGGCAGACTCTGAGGAAAATTTGATCACGCTGTGCACGGCATGCCACGCCAGAGTGCATCGCCACTAAGGCGACAAAGGGGGTCGCGTGATCCAGTTATCACCTGCTGGCAAGGGCCATCGCGGCGGGCGCACCCAGAAACTCGCGGTACCAGACAAGGGTGCGATCAAGACCGGACTCGAGCGTGAACTGAGGTCGCCAGTTGAGGACTGTGCGGGCTCGCTCGGCACTCAAGGAATTGATGACGAATTTCAGTCATACAGTAGGCCCGCTTTTGGTTTCTGTATCGATTCTCAGAAATTCTTAGACAGGAGCAGCTCGCAAACCTGCGAAATGCTCCTCGCTTCTAGATCTGTTTGGCGTCAAAACCACTCAGCAAGGCTGCTTCTTGCAGCTTCTGATCCGCCGTCAGAAATACTCGACCTTGCG
>Ga0208821_1000971_pt1 | contig 18493 bp, 9 predicted proteins | sample June2015DPH_20_5_FD_184720 | JGI IMG/M metagenome (GOLD analysis project Ga0208821, IMG submission 184720) | Peatland microbial communities from SPRUCE experiment site at the Marcell Experimental Forest, Minnesota, USA - June2015DPH_20_40... | ecosystem: Environmental > Terrestrial > Soil >... | reverse complement strand
GAGAAGGGTCTTGGTCTATACTACACCGACTCTTGCCTGACCACCCCTTGAAACTGTGCGACTTGCACAACGATCAAACCTCAAAAAAATCAGTTCCGCATCCCGGTAGAGAAATTTCGGTTAGGCAGCAATCGCATGATGCTTCCGATTCAAAAATGCTAGCAAACCAAACCCCGCTAAAATACCAATTAGCGTCCAATAAATTAGGAACGCGACAAATAGCTGCGCCAGTCCGGCAGCTGAACCCCAATCGTAAGAAACGGCCTGCAATGGACGAAGAACCATCATAATTAGCGCGTGAATCCATAAAAATGGCGCAATCAAAACTGAACTGGCATGGCCTCGTAGCGCCAAGCCAAACATGAACATGACGATGCCACCATGGGTGCTTTGGTTGGCTCGCGGAGTTCTATTTTGTCGCAGTGTTGGTCATGTTAGTCACATACAAGCCAGTATCCTCCCGCCAGCCGTAAAGCGTCTCCATCTTTCCGCTGAGCACAAAAATAACCGCGTCCCTGGTGGGTATAATGAAATCCATCGGGAGTGTTGTGCTCGCGATGTCCGTAACCGGTGTCGTTCCAAAAATATCCGGGGAATCATGAATGATTAGATTCGGAATGCCCGCGCCTGCGTTCCACATGGCCGCGTCGTTGCCGTTCGCCGGATAACTCTGCGGCGACCAGGTGTGGTAGTAGCGCATATTGGCATCAGAAGGAGCACCGCAAGGAGCGAGGATCAGTTTGTTTCCACTGTAATGATTGGTTCCCGCAGGCGGGGTAACCTCGAATCCGAACGGCCCCCGGCCCGGGCCGGTGCTGGCATTCAGATCCGATACGATGACTGTATTGTTGCTGATTACGTTGCCCTGCGTCGTCAGGTCTCCATTTGTGCGCTGCGAGAGCGGAGGAGCATCCACAACAATGTTTCCCACCAGACTGTGCGAACGATGAGGATCCATCCCGTTGTTATAAAAGACATTGCCGGCGATCAGATTATTGTCGCTGCCGTAGAGTGAGATGCCTACACCGTCATTGCTGAAAGACAGGTTGTTCGTGACGATATTGTCATGGGTCGCTCGATCAAGCTGAATCCCATTCCCATCACCCAGGATGTCATGCGCATTGTAAACCACATTGCCGGCAATGAGGTTATTATGCCCTTCGGTTCCCGCAGGATCGTCAAGATATAGGCCATTATACAAATGAATGGCACTGCCGCCGCCGCCGGTCCCCACAGTGCCATGAATGCCGGTGTTGGCGACAACGTTTCCGGTCACGAAAGCATAACTGGTCTTGAAGAGTGAAATACCGTGAATGCCGATGTTTTCGACAAAGTTGCTGCTCACCACTGTTCCGGTCGCTCGGGTTGCATTTATGGTGCCGACCAAGATGCCGAAATGCCCGGTGTCATGCACATGGTTCCCGGTGATGACAATATAGGGAGCTTCCCCGCCCAAATAGATGCCTGGGCTTGAAGTGCTTGGGTTGCTGATATCATTATAGGCGATGGTGATATGGCTTTTCACCGAGGATGCGTTAAATACCAAACCCTTGGGAATTCCAAAGTTCTTTATGGTGAGATAGCTGGCCGTGCCGATGAAGATATTATTGATGACGGGGTTGGCACCGATCCCGTATCGGCCAACGACAATTGGCAAAGCCGCCGTTCCCAAGGCATTGACTATTGATACTTGGCTGCCATAACTGGTTCCCGCTTTTTGCAAATAGGTGTTACCTGGCTGGAACGACCTGCCCACCCAAGTGTTATATGGCGAGGCCTGCGTGCCGTTTCCATTCGAAGCGGCACTGGGATCAATAAAATAAGTTGTGGCAAAACACGAGCCAGTGCCAAGGCAGAATATCGCAGCACTGACGATTTTTTGATTGATGATGTTCACGGATGCTTTTTTGTTGGAATGCGGTTAATGAACCCGGCCTTGTCTCGATTTGGTGGACAGCGTCAACGGCGGTTGGGTCAACTGTTGTGTATTGCACACCGCACAGTGCATGTCAAATTCGACCATTTCAAGCAGAGATTTAGTGCGCGCAAGCTCATTCCCGTCAATGTCAAAAGTTTGGGTGATTATCTGCTTTTGAAACGGATCGAAGCGGACCTTTCGCAGCCGGAATTGGCCTTAAAATCAGGCACAAGCGTGCGAAAGGTGAAAGCATGGGAGCATGATCACATTACGCCCACGGAAGCCGAATGGCAGGTCTTGGCTGGCATTCTGCGCCTGGATTCGACATGCCCAAAATCCTGAAACCCAACGCCAGAGTCATGTGTTGGGTTTTTCTTCTTTAACTCGTTTTAACTCCTTTACTGAAGATTTCACTGAAGGTTTTTTGCGATGTCAGATTCTATTTTATACAACTCGTCTGTGATGCGCTTATTATCCTCCTGTACTGGCTTAGCTGTGTTCGTAGAAATGAGCAGACAAAACGCCAAACGGTTGAGCAGTTTACGACGGCAGGCGTTCTATTGCGCGATTGCCCGGTAGAACTTGCGTGTGATGGAAGCGGGCACATCCTGGAAATACATGGTGGCTGCGGTGGCGGTAAAGTTGGTAAGCGGAGTCCAGTTGACGAGATCGGTGGAAGTTTGCACCGTGTAATTGAAGCCGGAGATACCGTCGAGCGCGAAATTAAGCCGATTCGTCCCGGCGAGGACGGGTGAGGCGAAGCGAAGGATCGGACCCGGTACGACGGAGACGGGCGCGACGCGGTAGAAGCGCCGGGATAGATTTGCCGCAGCCGGATCGGTAATGACCGTCGGTATGTTCGTACAGGTGAATTTGAGCAGGCCGCTCCAGGAAACAAGATCGAAGCTGGCCTGGAGCACATAACTGGCGCCCAGGTTGCCCAGCACCGTTAACTGAAAACCTGCGCCTGACAACGGTCCGGCTTGGGTAAACTCAAGCGGGTAGTACACCAGCGGGTTCAGGCCGGCACGATACTTTTGGAGGTTAGTGAAACCGTCGCCGGTGGGATCATCATTGGGGCCACTGCCCGGAGCGTTGAGTGAACCGAAGTATTGGAGTTGCCAGCTGTCTGGCAGACCATCGTTATTGCGGTCGTCCGCCAGAACTGTGCGAATCAGGAAAACCTGGTTGCCGGTCGTGCGGAACGCGAGGCCGTCCGTTCCCCAAGCGATCAGACTCGTCGGCGTACCGGAAATGTTGTTGACCGTCACCGCGCCGGTCTCGACAAAGTTGCTCACATCCACCGCGTGCAAGGTTCCCGTCGAACCAGCCGTTGTCAGGTAAAAAATCTTGCCGGCGCCCGAGTCGGGACAGACCAAGCCGCTGTAAGGCAGGTTGGTGACTACGACTGCGGCCACCGGGTCAATCACTTCGCCCCCAGCCGTGTAAAGCCTTCCGGCATCGAAATGGATCTGGTCGTCAAAAGAACTGATCAGGCCAAGACCGTTGAGGAGCGTGGCGCCGGAGGAATCAATCGCAATGCTGCGCAGCCCGTCCGGCATGCCCTCATACGCCAACGTGTTGGTGTCGGAGACTGCCATGTAATATGAGAAATTATACTCGCCCGGTGCGACGGTGTTCGGCCGCATGACGCCGTCATCGTAAACTGCGAAGGTGGTGTGGGCTGTGACCGCAACAGCATGAGGACTCCCCGGCAGGATCCCCATGTCGTTGACGCCGCCGTAGCCGGTCGGGAATTTCAGATCTGCCATCCGGGAAGCGAGATTGAAGCGTTGGATGGAGCTGTCGCTGTTGATGCCCGCGTAGAGGTATTGACCGTCGTCAGCGACAGCGAGTTTCCCGGGATCAACCGCCGCCGGAATGCGCGCGTCGTAATTGCCGGTGAGCGGATCCAGCGCGATGATGCTGTTTCCGAGCAGCCAGTCCGCGTTGGGCGCGCTGGCGAAGATGCGGCCGGAGAATTTGTCCCACACCAGATCGCTGGTGGGCAGGGTCAGTTCGGTCACCGTGTCATGCGCCGACGGCTGGGCGACGGGAACCTCAAGCCGCAGCATATTGTTGGTCAGGTTCGGATCGAGTGAATCGCTCGTAACGCTGGCGATGGCGGCCAGCAGACCGGGCTTGAGCGTCTGGAGGTTGACCGTCACGGTCGCGTGGCTGCCGACGGGAATCGCCTGCAACCAACAAACCAGTCCGCCGCCCGTCACCGCGTTGGTGCCGGCACTGGTGGTCGTAGAAAGGAAAACTGAATTGGCCGGCAAGGTTTGCGTCAGCACGACGTTTTGCGCTGTGTTGGGTCCCGCGTTCGAGACGGTCAGCGTGTAGGAAAGCACGTTGCTCGGACTCATTGGCAGCAGCGGCAGCGTAGCCGAGAGTTGCAAGTCTGCCGACGCGCCGCCGGAAATGAGCGGCGTCCGCACAAGCGCGATTTTTGTACTGTTCACGCGCAACGCAAATCCGTTGGTGCCCCAGCGGATGAGGCTTCCCGCCTCTCCGGTGATACCCGGTAGGGCGGTTGCGCCCACCGGCAGCAGGGTGTTCTGATCATAAGCGAGCAACGTACTCGGCGAGACGAAATAGTAGCGTCCCGAGGCCGTATCATCCGAAACCAGCGCGTTGGCGAAAGAGCCGACTTGGATTCCCCGCTCCGGATCAAAGATTTGTCCCGTGGTGGCGAAAATCCATCCGCCCCGGCAGACAAAATCCACTCCGAATCCCGACATGAGTCCGAGGTTTTTCTCCACCGTGATGCCTGAGGCGTCCACCTTCATCAATTGGAATTCAAAACTGTCAACCTCGGTATCATAACCGTAGAGCCGCGACGGCGAACGGGAAGGCTCGATGACGTTCGAGCCGGTGAACCCTCCATTCACATTGGGCCGGGCGACACCGTTGTCGTAGATATAGACGCCGGCGAAACGGGGGCTGCGGTTCAAAACCTGCCGCGAGACGGCGACAGCCGCCGGGCTGCCGAGCACCGGCGCCATGTCTTCGACATACGTGCCATCGAGGGTCCACGCATTGACGACCGATTGCGAGTTCACATTAAACTGGCAGATGTGATTCGTCGGCCCGTTGAGGGCGGCGAAAATGTATAGGCCGCCGTCCGAGGCGCAAAGACGGCCGGAAAGGTTCGTGATAGAAAATGGCGTGCCGACGTTTCCCGAGAACGGATCAATCGGAGTAAGCGTGCCGCTGTTGGTGGTGCTGGCGTAGAGCAGCCGGTTGGTTGCGCTGTAAGCAAGATCGCTGGCGGCGAGGTTGATGAGATACACGGTTGGCGGATTCACGTCGAATGCTCCACTCCGGCTGCTGAGGCCGTCGCTGTCCGTGACTATGATGCGAACTCCACTAAAGGCCCATGCGGTTACGGTAAGGTTGCCTGACCACTGGCCGTTGACCATGCTCACGCTCGACGGTGAAAGGGGAACGGGATTGCCCAAAGTGTCGGTCGCAGTCAGCGAGAGCGAACTCGAATAACCTGTCAGCAGGACGTCATTGGTATCGCGCGCCGTGATGGAAGCGGCGAATGGCACACTGCCCTGTTGGGGTGAAGAAATGGCGCTGAAATCAAAGTGATCCAAGTTGGGCACCGGGTCGGTATTAAGAATCGTGGCGGTGGCGGTGCCGCCGTTGGCCAGTTCGGCGTTGACGGGATTTGACAGATTCAGGGCGAAGGTCTCAGCCGATTCATGGACAAGATCGTTCGACACCGTTACTGCAACAGTCAAATTGGTGACAGGCGGAGTGAAGGTAAGATGGCCGGATGTCGCGACGTAATCCAATCCGGCCGTCGCGGTGCCGTCGGCGGTGGCGTAATCCACCTGGATCGTCTGTGCGAACGGTGCGGCGATAAACACATTGAATACGGCGTTGGTGGTCGTGTAGCTGCGCTCGACCACCGTCGGGCTGGTGACGTAGAGCAGCGGCGGTTTCACCGTGAACGCCGTTTGTGAAAAATTGTTCGTTAGATTCGGGTCGGAATTTACCAAAATAAGCCCGGCAAAATTCGTCACTGTCCCAGGCAGGAACGGCTCGGTGGTGATGGTCACAGTGGCTGCCTGGTTCGCAGTCAGGGTTCCGACGACGCACCTTACGACGCCATTCGAGAAGGAACAGGCACCAACGCTGGAGGTGGCCGACAAAAACGTTTGATTCGGCGGCAGCAGGTTGGTCACGACCAGACCGGCGCCGAGGCCGGGGCCCAGATTGGTGACAAGGAGTGTGTAAACGAGGTTGGTGCCCGCGCGCGGCGGATTGGGCACGATGGAGGTTTGCAGCGCGACATCGGCGTAGTTCACAACGTCGAACGGCGCAGCGTTGCCGAAGTCGCCGTTCTCGTCATCCACATGCAACGTCAGATTGGTGGCGCTGGCACCAACAGTCAAATTGCCGGCCCAGACCCCGTTCGTGAAATACGCCAGCCAGAGTGGTGTCAGCGGAGGCGTGCTCACCCGGACGTTGTCGGCATAATTCCAGACGCTCGACTCGGCCCAGCCGCGGTCAAAGCGCACCGAAAGCTGGTAGTCGCCATTGGTTGGCGTATAAAATATGGCGGCCAGATTGGTGCGGAAAATCTGGCCCGGGAAGATTTCCCCAAAGACGCCAAAATTGAAGGCGCCGATTTCCTGGCCGTTGACGAGCAAGTGCGCTGTTCCAGGATCCACGTTCACTCCGTCGCCTTCGTTCATTGAGGCGATATCTGCCGATACTTCATAGGTAGTGGCGGCCTGCAAGGTCACGGGCCGTGTGATGCCGTCCGCCGCGCCGGAGTTCGCCGCGATCCGGAAGGCCAGAGATGTGTATCCCAGTCCCGGCACGTCGAAGGGAACAATCTGGTAAGGACCGGGGCTGTTTCCCAAATTGAGCGGCGTCCACTGGCTGAAATCGCCCTCCTCAAAATCATACCAATAACTGGGTATGTTGCTCACGCTGCCAGTCAAAGCCACGAAGCCATTGAAGTTCGTGACTACGTTATTGGAGGCGTCGCACGCTATGACGGTCAAGGCGAAAGGAACCTTGGTATCTTGTGGCGAGACAATCGGACTGAACGTGAAATGATCAAGCACGCCCGGCTGACCGTTGTCGCTGATGATGGTTTCATCTCCGGGCGGACCGGCAATCGCGTTCGTGGGGGAATTCAGCACCACGTAAAACACTTTGTTCGATTCATAGAGCGTGTTGCCGAGGACCGGCACCGTGATGGTTTGATTGGTCACACCGGGGTTGAAGGTCAGAAGACCGTTGGTGGTGATGTAATCCGTCCCGGCCAGGGCCGCGTCGTCGCTGGTCGCATAATTCACCCAGATGGTCTGGTATGAGGATGCTGACAAGACAACGTTGATCACAAAATTTGTCGTCCGCACGTTCGGTTTGAGAACGGAGGCTGGGACGACGGTTATGGTTGGAATCGGATCATCATTGAGAATCGTCCCGGTCCCCGATGCGGCGTCAATGGCGATGTTGGTCGGGTTGGATAAGGTGACGGAAAAGGTTTTGTCGGGTTCATAGTTCCGGTTGCCGATGACAGCGACAGCGATAGTTTGATTGGTGATGCCGGGGGCAAAGATCACCATTCCATTCGTGGCAATATAATCGGACCCGGCCACCGCGCTGCCATCGGCTGTGGCGAAATTCACTGAAACCGGCACGCCCATGGCGGATGAAAGGGTGAGGTTGAAAACCAAGCTGGTTGTTCCCACGTCACCCTCCAAGATCACCGCGTTGGTAATGGAAACCGCGGGCGGTGGTTTGGTCCGCGCAGGGTCGTAAATCTCCGTCGTGGCCAGAGCTGGGCCGCTTTGGTTACTGGTGAGCTGACCGCCGACGATCAGCACGGAGCCATCCCGGAGGGTTGTGGCGGTGTAATACATCCTGGCCGCCAGCATGTCGGCTGTGCGCGAGAAGCTGTCGTTGGCCGGGTCGAACAGATCAGGTTGCTGGCTGAAGCCCGCCAGGAGCACCTTGCCGCCGGCCAGCCGATTGGCAGTGCAGAACCAGTGCAGGTTGCGCATCAGGTTAGTCGCGGCGACGAAGCTCTGGGAGTTGGTGGAGAAGAATTCGGCGGTGTTGCCCGACGCGTTTCCACCGGCAATCAAAACCCGGCCATCAAGGAGTTGCGCCCCGCCGTTATTGTAGCGGTCCTGGTTCATCGGTGGCAGGGCGATAAACTGGTTCAGGGCCGGGTCGTAATACTCGGCCGAGGTTCCCGGCGTTGCATTGCCGATGGTGCCCCCCGGCAGCAACACTTTGCCATCACCCAGCAGGAAGGCAGGCCGCTTGGTGCCCCCGCCCAGTGTGGTGCCAATGTTGGTGAACGCATGAAGGGCCGGCACATATATTTCGGCGGCGGCGTAAGTGCCATAGTAGTCGTTGCCTTCGACCAACACGCGCCCGTCCTGCATGAGTGTGGCTGTGCCGTCCACGTGCCAGTTGTTCAGGTTGCTCACCGAAGTAAAGGTGCCATTGGTCGGGTTGAACAGTTCCGCGCCGACAAAGCTGCCTGAACTGTAGCCGCCGGCCACCAACACCGTGCCGTCGGCCAGCAGTGCCGCTACGTGCGCGTCTCGCGCAACGTGCATGTTGCCGGTCAAAGTGAACGTTTTCGTTGCCGGATCATAAATCTCGGCGCTGGCAAGTGGACTACCTCCCCAGCCCGTGTTGCCCCCGGCGATCAAAACGCGGCCATCCGGCAGCAGGGTTGCGGTGTGCCAAGACCGTGCAACGTTCAGATTCGGCCCGGGATAAAACGTGAGCGGCACCACCAAGACGGTTTGCACGAGGGCGTTGTCAGCCGGATTGGAATCGGTTTCATTTTCGCTCACGCTGGCGGAGTTTGTCAGCATCCCAAACGGTCCCGGAGTTAACACGATTTTTACCGTCGCCGTGGCGCCGACATCCAGCAAGCCGAGGCTGCATGTGACCGTGCCGTTGGTTTGCGTATAACTGCCCTGCGATGGTGTGACGGAGAAAAAAGTCGCGTTGGACGAAATGGTATCAGCCAATGTTACGCCACTGGCCGAGGCGGTGCCGCCATTCGTGATCGTCAATTGGATCGTCAGCAACTCACCCACCGAAACCAGAGAGGGCGATGCTGTGCCGGTCAATTTCAAGTCCGGGTCCGGCGCTCCAAAGGCGGGCGCCGCGAGAAACCAAAAGACCAACAAGACCATGAAGAACCGCTTGCTAGCGGAAAAAGCAACGCCCCTCGTTGAAATTGGAATCCGTGCGATCATAAGCCGTTCAGGACTCTAATTCGGCTTCAGGTTCAATCTCGCGTGAAACTTATCAAGTGAGCAGTCGCTGTCAATTCCATATGCGAACAGGCTCCTTGGCAAGCCATAACCAATTTGGAAACGAAGCCATAGCAAGGCCTGCAAGGATTTCCTTCCTATTGTCGTCATTGAGCAGCTTTCAAGCGGATACGCCAAAGGCGAGGGTCGGTTTTCAACCAACGCCCAAAAGCAGAAGAATCTGCATAAGTCGTTGGAGGCGAGGGTCGGAATCGAACGCGGTCCTCACCGACTGCCAGCCTCAATACCCTGATTTTCAAGGGTATTTTAACACCGGTTTTGACGGGCTTCAAGCGGTTTTGCCCACTACACGGCACCTACCGGACTTAACACGCCACATACCCACCGCGTACTCGGTTATTGAAGAAATCGTTGAAGGTTTCGTTGAAGGTTATGGCCAGCGAAGACGATAGAAACGACTGGGATAATTCGTCCACTGTGGATCACTGAAATAGAAATGGCCGTTCGTGAGGCTCATGGATTGTAGCGGAACCCAAGCGCTGCCTAAATTGGTGCAAGCCTCCACCACGATGGGAATGTTGGTTGTTCCGGTGATGTCGAAGCCGAAGCGATTAGTCAGCACTCCGAAGTTTGAATCGCCAGTTTGAGTCTGCGGATTCCACAACACCGCCGGAAGAACGTCAAGTGTGGAGCCCCAACCGGTGGTTCCCGGCAGGTAATAAACCACGGCATTGGTATTGCCGCCAAATATAGGATTACCGGATCCTAGCAGAGGAGCATTGCCTGTAAAAAAGATGCTAGTGAGATTGGAGCAGGAATAAAACGCCAGCACACCGATGTAGGAAACACTATTGCCAATGGTCATGCTGGTCAGGCCGGTGCACCCATAAAACGCTGAAATTCCAATATCGGTTACATTGTTGGGAATGTTGACATTTGTCAGGCTGGAACACCCATAAAATTCATAATTCCCAATTACGGTGACAGCGTTGGGGATGATGACGCTGGTCAAGCTGGAGCAGTCATCGAACGCAGAGTCAAGGATGGTGTTGACGCTGCTGGGAATGATGACGCTGGTCAGGCTGCTACAGCCGGCGAACGCATCTTCCCCAATGCTGGTAACGCCATTGGGAATCGCGATGCTGGTCAGGCTGGAGCAGTTTTCAAACATCCAAGTTCCAATACCAGTAACCCCGTTGCCGATCGTGATGCCCGTCAGACTGGAGCAGTAAGAAAACACGCCACTTCCCATACTGGTTACGCTGTTGGGAATCGTCACATTAGTCAGGTCAGCGCAGCCTTGAAAGGCAGAGTTCCCGATGCTGGTGACGCTGCTCCCGATGGTGAGGTTGGCCAGACTGGTGCAGTCATCGAACGCCTCGTCCCCAATCCCGGTGACGCTGTAAGGGATCGTGATGCTCGTCAGGCTGCTGCAATTAAAGAACGCGGAACCCCCGATACTGGTGACATTGGTGCCGAGGGTGGCGTTCATCAGGCTGGTGCAATAATAAAACGCCTGGCTGCCAATGCTGATGACATTGTTGCCAATCGTCACGCTCGTCAGGCCGGAACAGTAAGCGAAGGACTGGCTGCCGATATTCGTGACACTATTCGGGATCGTTAGGCTGGTCAGGCTGGTGCAGGAATAGAATGCAGAAGTCCCGATGCTGGTGACTTTGTTGCCTATTGTCACAGCATTCAGTCCAGAGCAGGACTGAAAAGCGGCGCTGCCAAGACTGATGACGCTATTGGGGATTGTGATACCCGTCAGTCCGGTGCAACCAGCAAAGGCAGAATTCCCGATGCTTATGACTCCATTGCCTATCGTGGCGCTTGTCAAGCCGCTACAGGATTGGAATGCTGATATTCCCAGATTCGTTACGCTATCGGGGATAATGATGCCGGTCAGTTCGGTGCAGCTTTGAAAGGCAGAGGTTCCTATGTTTACCACGCCGCTGCCAATAGTCACGCTTGTCAACCCAGAGCAAGATTGGAAGGCAGAGTTGCCGATGTTATTGACATTGCCACCCATGATGACGCCTGTCAGTGCGGTGCAGGATTGAAATGCCCCGTTCAGAATATTGGTGACGCCATTGGGAACGACATAACTTCCTGACTTGGCGGCGGGATATTGGATGAGAATTGTCTGGCTTGCATTAAACAGAACGCCGTCCGTGCTACTGTAAGTCGCGTTGGCCACGTCCACCGTAAAAGCTGCCAAGCTTGAACAACCCGCAAACGCCGACGCTCCAAGGTTGATGACGCCGCTCCCGATACCAGACTGGATGTTGCTTTAATGATCGAGACACGAGGCGCCATGGCGGCATGGGTCAATCGCAACCTGACTCAAGTTCTTAAGCGTGGTAGCGAGCCGAAGGTTCAGCGTAAGTTGATTGATCCCGATAAACCTCGCAGTGGGTACTACCTAAAAGTGGAAACACAGTTAAACGCTGGCGGCGCTTCTTTTACAAAGGACTGAACTATGGCCTAACTACTTAACATTATGTGCCTTGACAACACACAAACATCTGGCCCGGAGAGACCGCCGGTCACATCGAATCCCCGCCTGCCGGGCTATGTGATGCACCAAACTGTACAGGCGATTTGTGACCGGGAAGGTGCAGCAACTACGCTGGCGCTCAAGTATGCCTGCCACATGAGAGCTTTCAGTGACAACGAGATGGAGAAGGTGTTCAAACGAGCTTGGGCTGGTCGGAGACCAGTGAGAGGCCGCGATGGGCAAATGAAAATGTTGCCAGACAGAAAGTATGGCTTCCGGATGTCGTACGCTGGACGGAAAATATACCGACACCTTAAAAGTATTTATACGCCTGACTGTAACAACCACATCAAGTACTACAACAACTTCGATGGTTACGGCCGAGTTAAGGTTACAGCCGAAGATATTGGTATCACGTTGAGGATACCTTTGCGCACCGTACAGCGGGAGCTGATGAAGTTCGACGCCATGCGCCTCATAGACCGAACTTGGATACCCTCGAAGAAAGAGGAAGGCACCTATGTGGGGAGCCAATCGTACTTACACCTTCGGCTGGACGTACACCTGCAAATATTTGACCTGTTGAAGGAAGAGAAGGAGTCCGGAGAGAGCCGGGAAAACAGGATAGTTAACTGCTTGATCACCCGGTTAAACTCACCTTCAGGTCTATGCGTATAGACTGCATGTTATGCAGACGTTGGATTTGGGTGCGGTCATTTGAACACCTCCGGTAATTTTTTAAGCGATTTCCGAATAAGCTCTGGTGACGTGTGAGTGTAAAGCTGGTTCACGGCGTCGGAGTCATGGCCGACAAGTTCGCGCGCCACCATCTGCGATGCGCCGCGCTCTTTCAGCATCGTGATGAAGTTGTGCCGCAAACTATGAAAGCTCAACGGGTTGACAGAGCGGCGGCATGATCTGCCCGTCCCTTGCCCTTTGCGCTGGTATTTTTCCGAAAGTTTTGCCTTAACCAGTATATTGCGAAATTCAAGACTCAACGTCGCCGCGTTGTTCTCGCCGCCTTTGGACTTCGCCAGATAAATCGCGGCGTATTCTGGAAAGATGAAACTTTCCGGCGTGGCCTTTGGCGATTTGCGGCGAAGCTCGGCAAACAGGTTCAACAGGAACGGTGACACAATCGGGATTTCCAGTTTATCCGGCGATTTGATGTCCACGACCTTAACGACCTGTTTCTTTAAGTCCACGTCGCGCCAGCGTAGCGTCACGACATTGCCAAGCCGCAAGCCGGTATAGAGTCCAAAGACGATTGCAAAACGCCAGAAGCCATTCGGAGCAGCGGTGTAGGCGGCGCGGATTTCTGCTTCTTCAAACGGACGGCGTGAAATTTCAATATCTTCCTTGCTTGCCTTGTAGGTGTCCACGTCTTTAACCGGGTTGTTCCTGATTTTTTTATTTTCCAGAGCGTGAACAAAGAGCGCGTTTAACACCTTGCGGTAAAAATTCACCGTGGTCGCTGACGTGCGGGTGCGAACATCGTTTAAGAATTGCTGGATTGTTTCGCCGTTAATATCGCCAATCAGCGGCGCGGTGTCGCTGGCGTGTGTATATGCGAGCAAAGAATCCACCACCATGCGGTAACGGACGAAAGTCCCCGGCTGCGTTGTCCCCTTGCATTTTTCAAGATACTTCTCTGCGGCGTCGCGCAAAGTGATCCGTTCAAGCTCGCGGCCTGTCAGTGAATTATAAAAATCATCGGTCAACCGCCGTTCGCGGTTGGCGTCGGCCATCAAATCAAAGAGCGCAAGTTTCTTTTCAGCCTCGGCGCGATCTGTTATCTTGGTGGAACGATTGAACAATTTATTTCCAACTCGCCAGCCGATTTGCCAGAACTGCGAGCGCGGGTGTTTGTATAACCATGCCATGCGGGAAATATACACGTCCAAGCAAGTCCAAGCAAATCATATTTGTTCACTATGGTTCACAATGCTTAAAAGCCAATAAAAACGACAATTTAACCCTCAAAAATCACTGATTATGAAACCGCGCGTTCGCTTTGCCCCCTCGCCGACCGGCTACTTGCACATCGGTGGCGCGCGCACCGCGCTGTTCAACTGGCTTTATGCCCGCCACACCGGCGGCACGTTCATCCTCCGCATCGAGGATACCGACGCCGCGCGCAATTCGCAGGAGGCCGTGGACGTCATCCTCAACGGCCTGCGCTGGCTCGGGCTCGACTGGGACGAAGGCCCGCTCACCGGCGACGCCACCGGCCCGGGCAAAGGCAATTTCGGCCCCTATTTCCAAAGTCAGCGGAAGGAAAATTACCAGCGCCGCGTCGAAGCGTTGCTGTCGCGCGGCCTCGCCTACGAACACGAAGGCGCGGTCAAATTCAAAATGCAGCGCGAGCCGATCACGATTCACGACCTCGTCGTCGGCGACGTTGTCCGCAAACTCACCGACCGCGAGGAAGCCGATCCCGATTTTGTCATTTTACGTTCGGACGGCCAGCCGGTGTTTCATCTCGTAAATGTGATTGACGATCTGGAGATGGACATCACACACGTCATCCGTGGCGAGGATCATTTGAGCAACACCTCCAAGCACATCGCACTCTTCCAGGCGTTTGGCGTGAAGCCGCCGCATTACGCGCACATCCCGCTTATCCTGAACCTCGACGGCTCCAAGATGAGCAAACGCGACCGAGGCGCGTCGCTCACGACTTATCTCGACGAAGGTTTTTTGCCCGAAGCCGTGGTGAATTATCTCTGCCTGCTCGGCTGGTCGCCCAAGGACAACCGCGAAAAACTGTCGCGCGATGAGGTCGTTGAGCGTTTCGATCTGCCACTGATTCTCCGGCACAACGCGCGGTTCGATTACGAAAAACTGCTCTGGCTGCAGGGCGAATACGCCCGCGAACTTGGCGACGATCGGTTTTACGAACTCGCCGTCCACGCCTTCGCCAAGGCCGGGGTGAACACGAATGCCTTTCCCCTGCCCTACGTCAAAGCTGCGCTCGACACGTGCAAGGGCAAGTTCAAGCTGTTCAGCGAGCTACCCGGCTACGCCGGATTTTATTTCACGGACAAAATTGAATACGACGCCGAGGCCGTAAAAAAGGATTTCGTTCCCGAAAACAAACCGCGTTTGGAAAAACTCCGCGACGCCTTTGCCGCCGCCCCGGCGTTCAACGCCGCATCGCTCGAAATTGCGCTCAAGGAAATCGCCAAAGCACTGGGTGTGAAAGCCGGCGTGCTGGTGCATCCCTGCCGCCTAGCCGTGACCGGCAAAACCTCCGGCCCCAGCCTCTACCATCTGCTCCAAGTCCTCGGCAAAGAACGCGCCATGGCGAGGATTGAGAAGGCGCTTGCACAGGCAGGATTTGTTGGCTGATAAATTAGAATCAACATGAGCATCTTTCAGAAAATCTTCGGAAACTCACGGAAACGCGCACAAGAAGCAAAACAAACGAAGCCATCCGACGACCGCGAATTCATTGAATCGAAAATTAAGCAGTGGATCGGCGAGGTTGGGAAAAATCCAAGAGATTACCAAACTATCGCTGCCGTTGGCGCTGCATACGGAAAGCTCGGCCAGCATGAAAGAGCAATCGAATATTTTCAGAGAGCTCTTGACATCAATCCTTCATATGAGGAAGCCAGCTTGGGAATGGCCGCTGCATACGGCTTTCTTAAAAGGCCTGATGACAAGATAGCTGCTTGCTTGAATGCGATTTCGCTTAATCCAAATAGTGCACTAGCCTATGGAAATCTTGGATCGGCACTAGGAAAAGCTGGAAAACATGAGGAATCCATAAAAGCCCTTCGAGAGGCAGTGCGACTCAAACCTGATTTTGCAGATGCGCATTTCGCTCTGGGATTGGCTTATCTCAATCTCGGACAGGAAAGCAATGCTCTTGAGCAATTGAATACGCTTAATCAAATCGATCCCTGCCTTTCAGAAAAACTTCGAGAACTGATTGCAATGGTTAACAAGAGACCTTGATTTTGTCTGATGGAAGGCCAAAAGATGGAAACTACAGTCGCATCTGTGATGCCTCATCGAATTGAGGTATCTCCAGAACAACTCGCCGCCTTGAATAGCGGCGGAAAATTTACCGCCGTGGCATTTGACCTCTTCAAAGAAACGGGCTGCATGGCTGTCATCGGCTCAAACATTTTTGAAGCACACGAACAGACCGGCTACCCCTTCGAGCGAAACCAAGCGATCTGCGCAGGCCACCTGGTCCGAATTTTTAAACTAATGATGGCGGTTTGTCGCTTGGCTTCGACTGGTGATTCTGCTGAAGTAAATCTGCAATTGATTCGGTCCGTTTTTGAAACAGCCACAAATCTCCGGTTTCTATTATTAAAAAAGGATAAAGCTTTATTTGACCAATTTGTGTCTACCAGTCTTGGCCCGGAACGCGAGCTTTACGATCTGGTGCAAATAAATTCAAAAAAGAGAGGAGGAAAATTATTGCCCATTGAACGTAGAATTTTGAATCAAGTTAAAGAGGCTTGTGACAAATCAGGGCTTCGGATTGAGACCGTTTCTAGCAAGCAGCAGAAATGGGGAGGTTCGTTGCGTGAGAAGCTAAAAGCCTTGCGAGTTGAAGGAAGATATAGTCTCTCGCAAAGATTTCCATCTCATACCGTTCATGGCGACTGGATAGATCTCGTTACGTTTCACCTTAAATGCAAGGGCGACCGCTTTGGAATCCAGTCCCAATTTGGGTCGAACACTCCTTCTCTTTATTTGCCTCCAGCATTTTTTGTTTTGGAAGCAGTTGAAGACTATCTGCGTGTTTATTTTCCAAAGCGCGATGAAATTGGGATTGTTTTTGATCGCATCAAAGACCTTCATTCACGATTAACAATGGTTAACAATCATTACGAGCTTTGGGTTCAGAAAAATCCACCAACCGAAGAATAAACTTTCCAATCCTCCCGCCTCGCGCCCGCCCCTTTCCGTGGTGCCGCGCTTCCGCCTGCGTTTCACTTCCGCCTACGTCCAACTTCGGCGTGACAGGTCGGCGCGACCAGTCCGCCTTCGCCTTTGGCTTCCGTCTTCATCGGATTTCGACGAGACAAATCGGCGCGACGGATAACGGATTAAACGCAGAGACTTAACGCGGCCAAGCCGCAACCAAAGTGGCGGAACACTGGGCGTTGGGATAAAAGTTTGGGTGATGAACCAACAAACTTCTCCCACCGTTGCCGGCGTCCCGCCGGCCTTTCTTAACCGATTTGGTAATTCGATCACAGGAGTTTTGTCCGGCTTTGACCGGCTGCGACTGCGCGGCACGCTGCGTCATCTCTTCCAGCCGACCGTCATGGAAGCCTATCTCAACGCCTGCCGCGTACTCATCAAAGATTTCGGCACTTTCGCCCAAGGACTGACCGCGCGCATCAAAGCCGCTGCCTACGCCACCGCTGAACAAGCCGAACGCCCCTTCCGCTATCTGCCCTACAGCCAGACCAGCAAGGAAGATCTCGCCCGCCGGATTGCCCGAGAGGACGGCGTCACCTCCGGCCTGATCGCCGTCTTCAGCGCGCTGGAAAACTGTTTGTCTTACTCCGTGCGCGGCGACCGTCAAACCAAACACATTCACCTGGTCCTGGAGCCTCGCAAATGTCTCCACCTCTACCACTACTTTCTGCACGAGGAACTGGGCCTGTGTCATGTGCGCGTGCAAACCTGGTTTCCCTTCACCGTGGACATCTGCCTCAACGGTCGCGACCGGCTCGCCCGCCAGATGGACGCTGCCGGTCTGGCCTACCGCCAGCGCGACAACTGTTTCGTCTGGGTGGAAGATGCGCTGGCGGCCCAACGTCTGCTGGACGAACAACTGCGCACCGCCTGGCCGCGCGTGCTGGGCCGCTTGCTGGATCAAGCCCATCCGCTGCACCGGGAAATCTGCCGCCCCATCGCTCAAACCTATTACTGGACCGCCAGTGCCAGCGAGTATGCCACCGACCTGCTCTTCCGCGATGCGCCGAGTCTGGCCGCGCTCTATCCCCGCCTGGTCCATCACGGCCTGCGCACCTTCGCCAGCCCGGATGTGATGCGCTTCCTGGGCCGCAAGCTGCCGACCACCCGCGGGCGGGTGCAAGGCAACTTCACCGGCGAAGTCATCAGCGACCTCAAACACCGGCCCGAAGGCATCCGCGTCAAACACTCCGTCAACGGCAACTCGGTCAAGATGTATGACAAGGAAGGCAGCGTTCTGCGGATTGAAACCACCATCAACAAGACCGAAGAGTTCAAAGTCTATCGCGCCAAGCAAGGCGAACCGGGCGGGGAAAAAGCCTGGCGACCGATGCAACGAAGCGTGGGCGAACTGTGGCGACGGGCACAAGTCTCGGCGGCGGCCAACCGACGGTATCTGGAAGGGTTGGCCAGCGTGACCGACAAGACACCGGCGGGTGAAGCGGCGACGGGCGTGTGCCGCGCCGTGGTGCGGGACGGTCGGCGTCATCGTGCGCTCAACCCGTGGAGTGAAAAAGACGCGGCCCTGCTCGCGGCGGTCAGCCGGGGTGAGTATGTGATCAACGGCCTGCGCAATCGGGACGTGCGGCGGCAACTCTGGGCCAAAGTCGGAACGGACAAAGAAGAACGGCGGCGAGCCGCCGGCGTCACACGCCAGTTGCGGCTGTTGCGAGCGCACGGCCTGTTGCGCAAAGTTAGCGGCACGCATCGCTATGTCGTGACCGAGGGCGGACGCAAAATCATCACCGCTCTGCTGGCCGCCCGCCAAGCGGATGTTGAACAACTCACGGCTCTAGCCGCGTAAAAAATCTTCTCAGAAAGGAACGATGTTATGAGATAGCACTGCAAAGA
>Ga0208821_1000967_pt1 | contig 18528 bp, 12 predicted proteins | sample June2015DPH_20_5_FD_184720 | JGI IMG/M metagenome (GOLD analysis project Ga0208821, IMG submission 184720) | Peatland microbial communities from SPRUCE experiment site at the Marcell Experimental Forest, Minnesota, USA - June2015DPH_20_40... | ecosystem: Environmental > Terrestrial > Soil >... | reverse complement strand
TTCTGGTACCCTGGGTTTCGACGCAGAATCTTCTAATTGATCTTGGACGCATTGAGGTTTTTCACCATTCGGTTGCCGCGACCCTTTCTTCGCAGCAACTGGTGGCGGTTCTTTCTCTGCTCTTCCTCAGCGTTCTAAACATCTTCGGGTTGCGCCTCGGGGCATGGGTGCAGAATGTCTTTACTACCGTCAAAGTGGCCACGCTGTTAGGGCTGGTGGCTTTTGGGCTATGGTGGTCGCATATTCACCTCGCGGCGACTGTCCAGAAGCAAAGCCTATGGGCTGGTGTGCATTGGAACCTGACTACGTTGACCGTTCTCTCCGTGGCCTTGGTCGGGCCGCTGTTCTCCTCCGATGCCTGGAATAACGTCACCTTTACAGGCAGCGAGGTCGTCAACCCCAAGCGCCACCTGCCGCTGGCGCTGTTTGTGGGTACAGCCACCGTGTGCTCTCTGTACGTGGCGTGTAACTGGATCTATCTCCGCGTCCTGCCATTTTGGGGAAGTCCGCTGGCTTCGGGAGCGTTAGGACGTGGCATCCAATACGCCGCAGAAGATAGGGTTGCGACCGCGGCGGTACAGGTCATGCTGGGCGGCAAAGGCGCGACTCTGATGGCGGCGGCAATCATGATTTCAACCTTCGGCTGTATGAATGGGCTGATCCTGGCGGGATCCCGCGTTTACTACGCCATGGCAAAGGATGGTCTGTTCTTCCATGCCGTGGGCAGAGTGGACCCCAAACATCACACCCCAGCAATTTCCCTCTTAGTCCAAGGAGCCTGGGCCGGGCTGTTGACCTTGACCGGGACTTACAGCGAATTGTTGGATTACGTGATCTTTGCGGTGGTATTGTTCTATGCTCTGAGTATCGCGGGGGTCTTCCAGCTTAGGCGGACACGTCCCGAAGCGCCGAGGCCTTACCGGGCCTGGGGCTATCCAGTGTTGCCGGCAATCTATATCGCCTTTGCCTTGTTTGTGGAGTGGGCGCTGCTCACGCACAAAGCTGGACGCAGCCTTGCCGGACTTAGTATTGTTGCCGTTGGGGTGCCGGTTTTTTTCCTTTGGCGCCAAAGAGCAGTGAAGAGTGACGGGCAGAAATCAGAAGTCAGAAGTCAGAAGTCAGAAGTCAGAAGCCAAGAGTCAGGAGATAGGAGATAGGAGGCCGAGGGCGGTCGGCAGTGGTCGGTCATCAGTAGGTAGGTGGTGGGGAGAAACAATCCCCCGCAGGCTGCCTACTGTCTTCTGACTTCTAACTCCTGACTCCTGTTCTCCGCATCCTGTTAGGGGAGATGCAATGCCGAGTATCTGGACAAAGAAGAACATCGACGACTTGAAAAGAGAGGCGCAGGACTCTGAACACGGCTTACGACGCACGCTGGGGCCGCTCGCCCTGATATCTCTGGGTATTGGGGCGATTGTGGGAGCGGGGATTTTCGTGCTTAGCGGGGTTGCGGCCCAGCACACCGGTCCGGCGCTAGTGGGTTCAGTGATCCTCTCCGGTGTGGGCTGCGCCTTTGCGGGCCTGTGCTACGCGGAGTTCTCATCCATGATCCCGGTGGCCGGCAGCGCCTATACTTACGCTTATGCGACAGTGGGGGAATTCCTGGCCTGGATCATTGGCTGGGATCTGATCCTCGAGTATGCCGTGGGGGCCACGACCGTCTCGATCGGATGGTCAGGTTACCTCGTTTCCTTCTTGCAGAAGACGCTCCATTGGCCTTTTCCCGTCGAACTGAGCAAGAGCCCGTGGGAGACTTTGAGGCTGGCGGACGGAACGGTCGTTCATCCGATCTTTAACCTCCCCGCCGCTTTTATCGTCATTCTCATTACGACTTTGCTTATTATCGGGATACGTGAGTCCGCCAACTTCAACAGCCTTATTGTTATGGTTAAAGTTGGGGTGGTTTTGCTCTTCATCTTCTTCGGAGCGCTGTATGTCCATCGCGCCAACTGGCATCCGTTTCTCCCCGCAAACCAGGGGACCTTCGGGGAATTTGGCCTTACCGGTGTGTTGCGTGGGGCGGGCATCATTTTCTTCGCTTACATCGGTTTTGACGCTGTATCCACGGCAGCCCAGGAGGCTCGCAATCCGGAAAGGGACATGCCGATTGGCATTTTGGGGTCGCTGGCGATTTGCACGCTGCTCTATATTGCCGCGGTCCTGGTTCTTACGGGGATTATGCCTTTTCGCCAGCTCAATGTCCCGGATCCCTTGGCGCTGGCGATAGATTCCACAGCGGCTCGCTGGTGGCTTTCGCCCATCGTGAAGATCGGTGCATTGCTGGGAACAACGGCCGTAATCCTGGTGATGATGCTGGGCCAAACACGCGTTTTCTACTCGATGGCTCACGATGGCTTGCTGCCGAGACCCTTTGGCAAGATCCACCCCCGCTTTCGTACCCCTTATATCAGCACAGCATTGACGGGACTATGCGTCGCCTTGGCAGGGGGGCTCTTGCCCCTGAGGATTGTGGGTGAGTTGGTCAGCATTGGGACGCTGCTGGCTTTTGTTATTGTGTCGGGATCGGTCATGGGAATGCGCAGGCTACATCCCGAGATTTACCGGCCTTTCCGCACACCCTTCGTGTGGTTCGTGGGGCCCATGGGGATGATTGTTTGCTTGGCGCAAATGGCGGGACTTCCCGGAGACACGTGGTTGCGCTTGTTCATTTGGATGGCGATTGGTCTTTGTGTTTACTTTGGTTACGGTCGCCGGCGCAGTGTCCTGCAAAACCAGGAAAGGCGGCGCGAGCTCGAGCAAGCTGCCGCGCCTCAAGCAGTTCGTAGAGGCGGCCTTTAGCCTGGCACTTTGATTTCAAAGGTTTGCCCGTCCCGCCTCGGCAGGACCGCCGCTACGAAGAGCGCTCAAGCCAAGCGTAGTCCCTCGGCCCATTCATAGAACGAGGCATATTTTTCTTGTTGGGCAATTTTGGGCCTGTCCTTATGTTTACTGCGCTGCTCAAAGTTCTGCTGCGGGAATACCATACGCGCCGCATGGCACGTTTCACCGTGTGGGTGTTGGCTTACGGGGCTGCCTTGTGGAGTGTGGATCGGCTCTCCAGCGGCGCTCCGGCAGCGCTTTGGGCTTTGTTCTGGCTCGCGGCTATAACCTGCGGCGTTTACTATCTGGGGCGGCTCGCGGTATTCATCCGGCGCCGCTTGCTCTGGCGGCTCCGCCGGCGGCTGATTGTTACTTATGTATTTATCGCTATTGTCCCCATCGTATTGATTGTGTTTCTGTTGTGGCTGGGCATTTACATTGTTAACGGTCAATTCGCTGCATTTCTAGTCGCGTCGAATCTGCGCGAGCACTTCGATGAACTACTGCAAGTTAATCGTGCCGTGGCTCACGAAGCCCATATGAATAGCTCCCCGGCGTCAGAGGAGACGTTGGCCGGGCTACAGAACTTCTACGTCAAGGAGCTGCATCAGCACGCCGTCAGTTATCCGGGTCTGGAAATAGCCCTTCGGGTTGGATCGCAAGTTCGGGCGTTTCGCTTGGACGGAACCAAAATCCAATCCCCTCTGGCGATTCCCGCTTGGTTCAAGCAGGAGGAGTTCGCAGGGATTGTAATGGACAGGGGTCATCTCGCGTTGCGTTCCATCGAGCGCGGCCCTACGGCAGCGGGCAGTTTGGTTGCTATCCTGTCCCAACCCATCACGCCGGAACTGCTGGATATGGTGGGCGAGGGCATCGGGCCGGTCGGGGTGGTAACGACGCGGCCTGTGCAAACGGAACCGAGTCAAAGAAGCTCGCAATCACACTTGCGTCTAAGCACCTCTGAGGGAGTCTTCGACCTCTCAGAGAGCGTATACTCGAAGAATCGAAACCTTCCGGAACCTGTAAGTCGGTTTGACTTCATTGTGAGGGGGGCTTCGTCACTGGACCCGGTTTCCTGGGAGGGGGAAAAGCAACAGGAGTTGAACGCGCCGGCCTTCGTTTATGTAAGCTCGAGAGTCATAGCCCTGAGTCGACGCCTTCTTGAGACGCTGGGAGAATTTTCCCAAGTCTATGTAATCGTATTCAAGGCAGTCGCCGTTGTCTTCCTCGTTATCGAAGGCGTCGCGCTCTTCATTGGAGCCCGCTTGACACGTTCGATCACTTATACCGTAGACAAGTTTTATGACGCTACGGAGCGAGTGAAGAAGGGTGATTTCTCGTACCGCATTCGGGTTCCTTCAAATGACCAGATCAGCGCGCTGGGGGAGGCCTTTGACAGCATGACAGCCTCGGTGGAGCGCCTGCTGCGGGAGTCCGAGGAGAAACTTCGTCTTGAAAGCGAGCTCGAGATTGCGCGCGAGGTCCAGGCACAGTTGTTTCCCCGGTCTGCGCCGGAAGTTCCGGGCCTGGCGCTTTATGGAGTCTGCAAGGCGGCGCGCTCGGTCAGCGGCGATTATTACGACTTCCTCAAGCTGGGCGAAAACAGGGTTTGTTTGGTCCTCGGCGATGTCAGTGGGAAAGGAATTTCGGCAGCCCTGCTCATGGCAGCAATCCAGTCTGCTCTGCGCGCTCAGTTCTACGACGGCTTCGCACCCACCAGCGGTTCTCACACATTGCCTCTTTCGACCGCGGCGGTGGTCAGCAGGCTGAACCTCCAACTTTATGAGAACACTCCCCAGGAAAAATATGTGACCTTCTTTTTTGGTGTGTATGACGCGGCAACCCGCACCTTGACGTACACGAATGCAGGTCACCTGCCTCCTGTATTGTTCCGTCGCGGGAAGGTGGAGCGGCTTAGGGTGGGCGGTACGGTGGTCGGCCTTCTCTCTCCCATTACCTACGAGCAGGCGGAGATTCAAATTCAACCCGGAGACCTGCTTCTGGCCTTCACCGATGGGATTACTGAACCCGAGAACATTTACGGCGAGGAGTTCGGGGAAGACCGCATGTTGGAGGTGGTGCGCCGCGCCCTGAACGCTTCGCCTCAGATCCTTGTGGAAGAAATCTATCGCAGTGTGAGTGATTGGACCGGAAGCCCTGAACTCCAGGATGATATGACGCTGGTTGTCGCGAAGGCTTCGGAGTGAGCCCGGGTCAGGGCATTGGCTACTGGTGTCATTGGCCAGACATGAGCGTTGCAAATCGCAGTCATTCCCGCGAAAGCGGGAATCTGCTCCGCAAACCTTCGCAAATGCGCTGTCGGCGGACTGGATTCCCGCTTTCGCGGGAATGACGGGCGTTTCGAAAGTGATCCCGTCCTAAATGACACCAACACCCGGCATTGCTCGACCCGTGAAGATTCGCTAGACTGGACGAACTAACTTTGATTCAAGGAGTAGTAGGTTGTCTCTGCGGAACCATGTGGCCTTGGTAACCGGCGCCTCGCGAGGCATCGGGAAGGAGATTGCCCTCGCTTTGGGCCGGGCGGGGGTTCGTGTAGCCATCAGCTACCGAACTAATAAATTGGGCGCTCAAAAAGTTGTCGACGAATTGCGCAGCGTGGGAGCCGAAGGGGTAGTTTTCCCGACTGACGTTACAGACTCCGCGCGCGTGGCGGAATTGATTGAGGCGATCGTCAACCGATTTGGGCATCTAGATATTCTGGTCAACAATGTGGGTGTGTTCGATTGGAAACCGGTTGTGGATTCGACCCCTGAGGAATGGCACTCCGTGGTCGCCTCAAACCTCTTCAGTGTCTTTTACACGACCAAGTTCTCCGTGCCCGTAATGCGGCAGAAGCATTGGGGGCGAATTATCAACCTGGGGGCTGTGGGAGCGGAGCGGGCCTTCGGACAAGCCAAGATCTCAGCCTACTCGGCAGCCAAAGCTGGGCTGGTGGCCTTCTCGCGCTCCGTGGCGCTGGAAGAGGCACGCAACGGAATTACCGTGAACGTTGTAAACCCGCCGGTAATTGATGAAAAGGCATTATCCCTGGAGGAAGCAGAGAAGTTGATAGACGCCCGGTTCCCGGTGGGCCGTCCTGCCACCGGCCGCGACATCGCGGAAGCTGTCAAGTTTTTTGCTTCCGAGGAAGCCTCCTTCATTACCGGTCAGGTTCTTAACGTGAGCGGTGGCTGGATGCTTTAAACGGGTGCTGAAAATAGTGTGGGAAGGTCATTCTGAACGAAGAAGTCAGGAGTCAGAAGTCAGGAGTCAGAATGAGAGCTTTCGGATGTCGGGTGAGAGGCCTCAGGGGAGCAGTGGATTTGGGGAAGCGGGATCCATCGTGGTAGGACCACTGCCGACGGGCGCTTGCTTACTGCCAATTCTGTCCTCTGACTCCTGGCTCCTGACTTGTGCTCGTCAATGGCTTTTTTCAGTGACTTGCTAAGTTCTGCCTTTCGTCCGGGGTCCGTTGTGGGTTGCGAGCCAAACCGCACGGGAGGCCGAAAATGGACAACGGACAACTGACGACTGAGAACTGACAACTGAAAACTGACAGCAATCGTTTCTCTCCATGAAAATCCTCTCTGCTGCACAGATGCAACGGATCGACCGGCTGACCACCGAGCGCTACGGCGTTCCGAGCCTGACGCTAATGGAGAACGCCGGACGAGGTGTGGTGGAATTTCTTGAGGAGCGCTTTGCCCCACTGGAGCAGCAACGGATCGTCATTCTGTGCGGGCGGGGAAATAACGGCGGCGATGGCCTCGTGGTGGCCCGTTTGCTGCGCGATCAAGGGCTGACGCCAAGGGTGCTCCTGTTCGCGGCCCCCCAGAAGGTGCAAGGCGACGCGGCCGTCAACCTCGAGCGGCTAGCGATTTCCGCGATGCCCGAGGTCGTCGAAAGTCCCGAAGCTTGGCAAGGCATCAAGCTGAGCCTGCAAGGCACGACGTTGTTGGTTGACGCGCTTCTGGGAACGGGGCTCTCCAAGCCGCTGGGAGGTTTGCTCCTGGAAGTGGTTCGAGAGGTCAACACGGAATTGGCCGCCGCGCAGGTGGTGGCGGTGGATTTGCCTTCCGGCATCTCAGCCAACACGGGGGAGTTGCTCGGCGAGCATGTGCGTGCCGGCTTCTCTGTCACCTTCACCGCGCCGAAAATTGCGCATATCTTTCCACCGGCGTGTGAACGTGTAGGGGAATGGGCTCTAAGGCAAATCGGAACACCGCCCAAGGCACTCGAAAGCGATTCGGAACTCTTCTTGAGCTTGGCCTGCCGCGAAGACTTTGCCTGGATCGCGCGGCCGCGAAAGCCCGACGCTCACAAAGGGAGTTTTGGCCACGTCCTGATACTGGCCGGTTCGGTAGGGAAGACCGGGGCAGCCGCGCTGGCTGCCATGGCCGCCTTGCGGGCTGGCGCGGGGCTTGTGACCGTGGCCACCGCCGCAAGCGCTTTGCCCATTGTGGCGTCACTGGGAATGGAATACATGACGGAGCCGCTTCCGGAAACAGAGGCGGGCACGATTTCGCTGCGCGCGCTTGAGTATGGACGGTTGGATAAACTGCTGGAAGGCAAGTCCGTTCTGGCCATCGGTCCGGGGATGGGCAGTCTCCCCGAAACGGCCGAATTGGTCCGCACCCTGGTAAACCGTCGTCGCGTCCCCGTGGTTTTGGACGCCGATGGCCTGAACGCCTTCGCGGGCTGCATGGACAGCTTCCGCTCCGGGGGTGATTTGCCGGACGCTGTATTGACGCCCCACCCCGGCGAAATGAGCCGCCTGGCGGGCTTAGGAACTACGGAAATCCAAGCGCACCGTGTCGAGCGGGCGCGTGAGTTCGCCCAGAAGCACCAGGTGAACCTCGTGTTGAAGGGCTTTCGCACACTTACGGCCGCGCCCGACGGGAAGGTTTGGGTGAACCCGACGGGCAATCCCGGTATGGCCACCGGTGGGACAGGTGACGTTCTAACGGGCTTGATTGCGGGGCTTGTGGCACAATATCGTGACCGGCCGATGAGCGAGGTTGCAGCGGCGGCAGTATACCTGCACGGCTTGGCGGGAGACTTGGTGGCGAAAGAACTGGGGCAGGCTTCACTTATCGCAGGTGATTTGCTCGGCGCGTTGCCGCGGGCGTGCAAGCTAGTGACGAGTGATGAGTGACAAGTGACAAGCCACCAACCCACCTCAACTGTTTTTGCTTCTCACTTGTTAGAAGTAACGAGTAACGAGCCAACAACCGACGCTCGCGAATTGTTCCTGCTCGTCACTTGTCACTCGTCACTGAGGTTCGGTCAATGCTACTCCCTGCGCGAACTCTTGCCCAACGGGTCACCCATTCGCCCGAGGAGACAGTGAATTTCGGACGGGAGTTGGCTAAGGAAGTCCAGCCACCTTGCATGGTATTGTTGGAAGGAGAATTGGGAAGCGGCAAGACGACGCTGGTGAAGGGGATCTTGGCCAGCCTGGCTTCCATCCCTGAGGAAGAAGTGACCAGCCCCTCATTCACGCTGGTGCATGAGTACGGTCCTGAAGGCAAGGTTTACCACGTGGACCTTTACCGCATTGAGGGGGGACGTGACCTGGCCACGCTGGGGCTGGACGATTTGCAGGGCCCGGACGCGACAGTCCTCATTGAGTGGGGGGAGAAGTTCGGTGAGGATATTCCGCGACCCTGCATCCGAATCCGCTTGGAACACCTGGGGCGCGATGAACGTCGAATCACTGTCGAGCGCCTGGAAGGGTAGCATTGCCGATTGCTGATTGCCGATTGTCGATTGTCGATTGAAAAAAGGTGGGGTGAACTGCCCCCTGTCAATCGACAATCGGCAATCGACAATCCAAAATCGCCAATATCAAGGGCAATCTCAGTAGCGGAGAAGAATAAATATGACGGAAACAGGACCCACGCCCTGGGGGTTGATTGTCGGTTCATCAAGCGGTTTCGGCGCCGCCACAAGCCTCGAGCTGGCGCGCGCCGGGCTGAACATTTTCGGTGTGCATTTTGATCGGCGCTCCAATATGCCTCAGGTGGAGCAGGTTATGGAGAGCATTCAGGACGCTGGGCGGGACGTCCTGTTCTTCAATATAAATGCTGCGGACCCTGCCAAGCGCACGGAAGCTTTGAACCGCATGCAAGAATACTGGAGCAAGAAAGGCGGCGGCAACTTCATCAAAGTCTTTCTTCATTCCCTCGCTTTCGGGTCGCTGAAAGCCTACCTCGCGGATTCTCCCGAAGATGAATTGACCCAGATGCAAATGGAAATGACAGTGGATGTCATGGGGAACAATCTTGTCTACTGGGTCCAGGATATGTTTCGCCGTAAAATGCTGGGGCGCGGCAGCCGCATTTACGCCATGACGAGCGCGGGCGGCCACAGCGTGATTCCGAGTTATGGCCCCGTCTCAGCGGCCAAGGCGGTCCTCGAGTCCCACATCCGCCAACTGGCCTACGAACTGATGCCTCACGGTATCACCGCCAACGCCATCCAGGCGGGCGTGACTCTTACCCCTGGTTCGAGCAAGATCCCTGGAATCGATAAGCTGGCAGAGTTTGCACGAATGCGGAACCCTGGAGGGCGGCTGACTACACCCGAAGATGTGGCCTCCGCCATCGTCGCCTTGATGGACGACCGCACCTATTGGATTACGGGTAATGTCATCCGTGTGGACGGCGGCGAGGATATCGTCACTTAATTAGGACAGCCGTTCGTCGCGCTTTTGCGAAACGCCGGTCATTCTCGCGAAAGCGGGAATCCACTCCGCCGACAGCGCATTTCCGAACGCTTGCGCAGTAGATTCCCGCTTTCGCGGGAATGACTGCGAGTCGCAACGCCCACCAGTACCCGCTTTTGACGCGCTAAAGGGAATCTGCTAACATTATAATTGCTGAAGGGTTGTTCCCCCGTAAGAGGGCAAAAAAGCGAGTTGGCATGAAACTCAAGGAGCTTTTGCTCGCCAAGCCGCGCGGATTCTGCGCTGGTGTGGATCGGGCTATTGACGTGGTTCACATGGCCCTCGAGCTTTTCCAGCCCCCCGTTTATGTGCGCAGGGAGATTGTCCATAACAAGCACGTGATCCAGTCTCTCGCCGCCAAGGGAGCCGTCTTTGTGGATGAGATCGACCAGGTCCCGGCAGGGGCAGTGGTCATCTTCAGCGCCCACGGTGTTTCGCCGGCAGTCCGAGCCCGGGCTGAGGCAAAACATCTGCGAGTAATTGATGCCACCTGTCCTCTGGTTACCAAAGTTCATACGGAGGCTGTCCGATTTGCAAGAGAGGGCCGCTCCATTGTTCTCGTGGGGCACGCGGGGCATGACGAGATTGTTGGGACCATGGGTGAAGCTCCGGAGCACACCCAGTTAGTCGGCAGCGTGGAAGAGGCAGAAAAAGTTCAGGTTTCGGATCCCGATCGTGTTGCCATCACCACGCAAACGACGCTGGGGGTTGACGACACCCGAGAGATCATTGGCGTTCTCCGGCGGCGCTTCCCCAAACTGGTCAGCCCTTCCAGTGATGACATCTGTTACGCCACTCAGAACCGGCAATGGGCGGTCAAGCTCCTGGCCAAGGAAACGGAGGTGATCCTGGTTCTCGGCTCCGACAATAGTTCTAATTCCAAGCGTCTTCGAGAAGTCGCCGAGATGTCGGGAGCACGCGCTTACCTTATTGAAGACGCGTCGAAGATTGACCCTGCCTGGCTCGAAAAGGTTCAGTGTGTCGGCATTACTGCCGGCGCCTCGGCTCCTGAGCACCTCGTTCAGGACGTAGTTGCCTACTTCAAGGGTTTGGGAGTAGAACAGGTCGAGGAAATTGAGCCTGTGGAAGAGAGAGTGACGTTCAATCCTCCACCCGAACTTGCCCGCGCCATGGCGAAGCGCGGGTTCGGTACGGGATGAAAAAAGTCAACCCCTGTCATTCTGAGGCCCCGTTCTTTGGGGGCCGAAGAATCCCTGCAGTTGTCCTTTGCGCTTAGCATCCAGCGACAAACTGCAGAGATGCTTCGCTGCGCTCAGCATGACAGGATTCGGGCACAGCGTGTGGCGCTGAAGGCGAGTCAAACTGTTTTCTCACGTGAGTCGCAGATGGACTCGAGCGGGCACTCCGCGCACCGGGGCTTGCGCGCCTGGCAGAGCTTTCTTCCAAACCAAATCACCTGGTGGCCAAAGGATATCCAGCGTTCGCGGGGGACAAGCTTGATCAGATCCTGCTCGACTTTCTCCGGAGTGTTCTGGGTTGAGAGCTTCAGCCGATGTGCGATGCGGAAAACGTGGGTGTCCACGACCACGCCCGTGGGTATGCCGTAGGCGGTCCCCAACACGACGTTGGCTGTCTTTCGCGCCACCCCCGGCAGGGTCAGCATTTCCTCCATGGTTCGGGGGACCTGAGCGCCAAAATCCCTCACCAATTTCTTGGCTGTTCCAACAATGTTCTTGGCCTTGTTGCGGAAGAACCCCGTGGAGCGGATTTCCTCTTCCAGAACCGGCGGCGGCAACGCGGCAAAGTCTTGCGGGGTGGGGTATTTCTGGAACAGTCCGGGCGTGACCCTGTTCACCCTCTCGTCGGTGCACTGGGCGGAGAGTATAGTGGCCACGAGGAGTTGGAAGGCATTCTCATGCCGCAGGGCGCACTGGGCTTGAGGAAAGAGTTGGTCGAGCGCCGAAAGGATCTTCTCCAGGCGTTCTGGCGAAGCATAGTCCGTCTTCGGTTTGGCTTTACGTTGTAGCGCGGGCGTCTCGCCCGCTGTCGCGCGGGCATCCTGCCCGCGTCCGCTTGCGGGAGCGGGACGCTCCCGCGACAGCGGGCGAGACGCCCGCGCTACAACAGCCGGCTTTTTGATCGACTTGGCTTTGCTGGGCATGGTCGCTCCGACTACCCTCCGAGGAGGTCCAAGACTTCCGCCAGTTCACGATGGATGCAGGTGAACGTGGGCGTGTCACGCAGGTCTTGCTCGTAGCTCTTCACAACCTCGACAAACTCACAGCCCCAGACAAAGTCTCACTATAGCATGAAAAGTGGGGCCGAGACCTTACTACCCACTATTCACACAGGATCTCGTCAAAGTCCCGTCGGCGGCCCGGCCCCTTCGGGGAACTTCGCGGACTTCGACGCGACCCTATTCACACGTCATTCCCGCGTAAGCGGGAATCCACCTGACTCCTAGCGCTGCACAATCACACGTCATTCCCCAGCAAGCGCGAGTGCGCGGCGCCAATGGACCCCCGCTTTCGCGGGGGTGACAGGGCTGGACAGTACGCAGCAGGATAGCCCAATGCTCAGGACGTGAAATAACATCATAAGGTAATATTATACTAATAGTTATTCGATAACTTAAGGCTTGCGAAACCGGTCCCCACAGAATTGTTTTGCTGCTTCAGACGCCGCTGCCACGTCGGGCGGTGCTGCCCCAACTTGCAGGTCCAGTGTCCGTTGAAACCCAGCGGAAGCTCGGAACGAGTCGGGTGGCGCATCCCTGGCTAATCTCGGCGACCTAAGCGAAAGGAGCTCACAACTTACAGCTAACATGCTTGTTTTCAATAACATTCCCGCTTTCAACGCGTAACTACCTTTATTTTCTACAACATTCCCGCTTCGCCACCCCCCGTGGAAAGCCTGCCCTTTGTTTTCATATACATTCCCGTGTCGTCCCCTCATTTTCAAAGAATTCCTTTTCTCTTTCTCTTCAGAGAACGGACCCGTTGTCCACCTGAAACCGGGAAGTTTTCCGGGCTTTTCGCCCCGCTTGGGACACTTTCGCGAGCGCATTGGGGGTCGGGGTAGCATTGCCGTCAAGTGTTTTCGGGAGGCCGTGACTGTCTCCCCGGCTTCAACTCACTACCCTAGCCTATCCAGTTCCGCTTGTCAAGAGACACGGTGCCCCCCAATGCGCCGATAAGGTTGTCGAATACAATAGACCCTGGGTTCGGAGCGCGGGAGGTTAGCGGCGACGGGCCATGCCGAGCGTAGCCGCCTTGCGTTTCGGCTGAGCAGGTAGGTCAGAAGCGCAAATCTTCTTGCGATGTTCCGCCGCAAGCGTCTAGGTCAGGGCTGCCACCCTAACCTCCACGCACGCGAAGCGTCCGCCGCGCCAGCGGCTTCGTTCAAACGGGCATTTTCCGGTGCTAACCTCTGTCGCCCTACGGGCTCCTTCGGTCAGCGCCGAAAGGAAAAGAAAGGCAAAACCGGACAGATCACTTGCTACAAAACCCGGACAACTTGACGTGCTACGGACAGACAAAAGTGGAGAAAAAGTGGGGATCGGAAGTTTCCCACAGCGCTACTAAGGAATTCCGAGTCCCCGTGAGGCGATTGTGAGCCAAAGCGGGCATCCCACAGCACTCCTGCATCCTGCCCTTGGCCCGAGAAGCAGTACTTTTCCGGGTTGCGTCCGGCCTGGGCCGGAGAAACTTTACTTCCCCTTGTAACCGTTGACGACACCGATGCCGGTGCAGAAGTTCCAGCTATTTGCGGTTGATAAGCCCATGTACAAGCCGCAGAAGCCGTTCGGAATGCGGGTGAAGTCCGCCGCAGAGTTCTGGTTTGCGTAGATGGTGGTAAGCTCAGCGTTGGACGAAGCAGCGAAGCTACCGGCCGCGTTCACAATGCCGGCGAGCGCCTGTGTTGAGACACTGGTGCCGCCGACTGGGAGCCACTCGTAGTAATAAAGGCCCTCGACGGGGAAGGTGTCATAGACCCAGGCCCCCGTGTAGGGATCGGCATCAAACGACAAGTCTGGAACGGCGCGGTTCGGGACGCCGGATTGGTAAGTTGGTTTCGGCTCTATGGTGCTCTCCCCGCCGCCGCCGAAGACCCAAGCAGCCTCTTGCATGAAGTTGAAAGTCGAGGTGTTACGGCGGTTGGTGGTGCCGCCGGCGCACACAACGTTGGGAGAAGTACAGGGCCAAATGCCCCCCGGTGAATCGCCCGCCGCTGCAAAGTAGACGATCCCGGGCGTGGTCATGCAGGAGTCATCCAATGTAGCGCACCCATCGCTGGCGTTCTCGCCAATGACCTCCGCGGCTCCCCAGCTCATAGAAACCTCGCCCTTACCCGTGCTGCCCGCGGGGCAAGTGCCCACGGCGAAGCTCGAGGGATCGATTTCCGTTTGCCCACACTGCACCAGATTGTTGGCGACAAGCACGGCCTGCTGCAAGTCGGTATCCCACTCTGAACACGCTTCCACCAGGTAGATGGTGGCTTTGGGCGCCATCGCGTGGGCCCACTCGATATCCAGCGACTCCTCTAGTTCCCAGCCGCCCGTGGTATCCATCGGAACCCCCATGCCAAGGCTTCCAGCGCAGGAGGAGTTAGAGGTGTTGGCCCAAATCACCTGGAACTGCGGCAGTGACAAGGGAACGCCGAACTGTAGTGAGAACCAAGCCAAGTCACCTGGGGCGGACGGGTCGTCATAGGCATCGACGATCGCGATGGTGTTGCTGCCGCCCGTGGGGACGGCCGTGGTTGAGTTGGGATTACACGCTGCTGTGGCGCTACCACCCGGGACGAGGCCATAATGACAAGCGAGCGAAGCGGGCGTCTCAAAGCCGTAATCAGAGAACGGCGGCGCTTCTTCAGGGTTGAATCCGTGGGGGATGTAAATCTCAACGTTGGTATGGGCGGCGAATTTGTGACCCGCCGGGACCGTTTGCGGTTGGCTGGATTTAGGGATGAAGAGTGTACCCGGCGCGGATGGAACATGCGGGGGCGTTGATTGGATCGATTCGGACACCGTTCGTGGGGATCCTGGCCCCGATTCCTGGGCCAGTCCGGACATTGCGAAGGCGAACACGAGCACGGCCGCTACTACGGCCATTCGTAACTCAATTGAATGTCTCACTGGGGTCCTCCATAGTCGTTAGACTCACCCTTCAAATCCGTCTGACCCGGCCTGGGCACAACCGAGTTCGAGACGGCTATTAGGCCGGGGACCGAGTTTACCAAAAGATTAATATTTGCCGAAGAACGCTCCGGTTAGCAAACCCGCACCTATAACTTACTCTGAAGTGGGCTGGGAGTCAAGATAAAAGAGGAGCAGTTTTGGGCGCGTCCGTCAGGAACGCGGGCTTCTAGCCCGCACAGGGTGCGGCCAAGGATGGCCGCGCTCTCAGGGGTATGCGCCCAAAACTGAGGCATTACAGGGCTGCCACCCTAACCTCGACGCACGCGAAGCGTCCGCCGCGCCAGCGGCTTCGTTCAAACGGGCATTTTCCGGCGCTAACCTCTGTCGCCCTACGGGTTCCTTCAGTCAGCGCCGAAAGGAAAAGAGAGGCAAAACCGCACAGATCACTTGCTATAAAACCCGGACAGCTTGACGTGCTACGAACAGACAAAAGCGGAGAAAAAGTGCGTGGGGGTCGGAGGTTTCCCTAGCGCTACTGAGGAATTCCGAGACCCCGTGAGGCGATTGTGAGCCAAAGCAGGCATCCCCCCGCACCCCTGCATCCTGCCCTTGGCCCGAGAAGCAGCAGAGCACTTTTCCGGGTTGCGTCCGGCCTGGGCCGGAGAAACTTTACTTCCCCTTGTAACCGTTGACGACCCCGACGCCGGTGCAGAAGTTCCAGCTATTCGCGGTTGATAAGCCCATGTACGGGCCGCAGAAGCCGTTCGGAATGCGGGTGAAGTCCGCCGCAGAGTTCTGGTTTGCGTAAATGGTGGTAAGCTCAGAGTTGGACGAAGCAGCGAAGCTACCGGCCGCGTTCACAATGCCGGCGACCGCCGGCGTTGAGATACTGGTGCCGCCGAGTATGAGCCACTCGTAATAATAAAGGCCCTCGACGGGGAAGGTGTCATAGACCCACACCCCTGTGTAGCCATCGGCATCAAACGATATGTCTGGAACGGCGCGGTTCGGGACGCCGCTCTGGAAACTTGGTTTCGGCTCGTAGGTGCTCATCCCGCCGCCGCTGAGGACCCAAGCAGCCTCTTGTATGAAGTTGAAAGTCGTGGGGTTACGGCGGAGGGTGGTGCCGCCGACGCACACAACGTTCACAGAGGTGCAGGGATACGCGACCCCGGGCGTATCGCCCGCCCCTGCAAGGTAGACGACCCCGGGCGTGGTCAATACTGAGTCATAGGAGGTCTCGCCGGCGAACTCGTCGGCTCCCCAGCTCATAGAAACTTCGCCCTTACCCGTGCTGCCCGCGGGGCAAGTGCCGAGGACGAACGTATTGGGATCGATTTCCGTTTGCCCACACTGCACCAGATTGTTGGCGACAAGCCCGGCCTGCTCGAAGTCGATATCGGAGTTTGAACACGCTTCCACCAGGTAGATGGTGGCTTTGGGCGCCATCGCGTGGGCCCACTCGATATCCGACGCCTCCTCTAATTCCCAGCCGCCCGTGGTATCCATCGGAACCCCCATGCCAAGGCTTCCAGCGCAGGAGGAGTTAGAGGTGTTGGCCCAAATCACCTGGAACTGCGGCAGTGACAAGGGAACGCCGAACTGTAGTGAGAACCAAGCCAAGTCACCTGGGGCGGACGGGTCGTCATAGGCATCGACGATCGCGATGGTGTTGCTGCCGCCCGTGGGGACGGCCGTGGTTGAGTTGGGATTACACGCTGCTGTGGCGCTACCACCCGGGACGAGGCCATAATGACAAGCGAGCGAAGCGGGCGTCTCAAAGCCGTAATCAGAGAACGGCGGCGCTTCTTCAGGGTTGAATCCGTGGGGGATGTAAATCTCAACGTTGGTATGGGCGGCGAATTTGTGACCCGCCGGGACCGTTTGCGGTTGGCTGGATTTAGGGATGAAGAGTGTACCCGGCGCGGATGGAACATGCGGGGGCGTTGATTGGATCGATTCGGACACCGTTCGTGGGGATCCTGGCCCCGATTCCTGGGCCAGTCCGGACATTGCGAAGGCGAACACGAGCACGGCCGCTACTACGGCCATTCGTAACTCAATTGAATGTCTCACTGGGGTCCTCCATAGTCGTTAGACTCACCCTTCAAATCCGTCTGACCCGGCCTGGGCACAACCGAGTTCGAGACGGCTATTAGGCCGCGGACCGCGTTTAATAAGACTTTAAGATTTGGCTGCGAGCACTCCCCTTGCGCATCCGCGCTCACAAGCTACTATGAAGTGGGCTAGGAGTCAAGATAAAAGTGGAGGTTGGGTGCGCGACATAGAAGTGAGGGCTTGGGCGTATGCGCCACCCGCGATCTCGGAGGCGCGTCCGTGCTGGCCACGGACTCAATGCCGTGATGCGCGCGGGTCGCAGACATCAAAAAACGATATCTGCGCCACCCGCGGTGAGCAGAAAGCGGAAAGCACGAAGCCGGGAGCACAAAGTACGGACCGGATGCTCTTCATTCTGACTTCTGACTCCTGCCGACAAGCCGCAGGTCCGGAGAGCGGGACCTGCGCTACAGGTTCTCTTCTTGCGACAAGAAATCGAGCAGTTTGCGGAATGCTTTACCTCGGTGCGAGACAGCGAATTTCTCTTCCGGTTTGAGCTCAGCAAAAGTCTTGCCCAGCGGAGCGTAGAAGAAATGGGGGTCGTACCCGAAGCCTCCTGTCCCGCGCGGTTCATCAAGGATAACGCCGTGCGCTCTTCCTTCGGTGAGACAAAGAATCCGGCCACACTGCGCCAGCGCGATTACGCAGACATAGTGGGCGGCGCGGCGGGAGGGCTGGTTCTCGACGCAGGGCGGAATTCCGCGCTCCTCGAGGGCCGCTCGAAGACTCGCCGGGCTTAAACCCGCCGTCTCGAGGCGGCTCAACTCTTGCAGCAACTTGCGGTTATTTTCGTCATCCGTTGCGTCGGGTCGTGCGAAGCGGGCGGAAAAGACCCCTGGCGCACCTCGAAGCGCATCAACACTGATCCCAGAATCGTCCGCGAATACCGGGCCGGAGACGTAGGCACTGTAATGCAGAGCTTTCTTGCGCGCGTTCTCTTCAAAAGTCCTGCCATCTTCGATGCAAGCCGGAAGGCTCTCAATTCCAGGCAAAGGTTTCACATGGATGCCGCGCGCTGAGGCCGCCTCACGGAACTCCCGAAGTTTGCCGGGATTGGAGGAGGCCAGGTAGAGCGGAGAGTGGAGAGTGATGAGGGGCATGAAGAAAGTCGAAAGTTAAAAGTCGAAAGTCGAAGAGTCCAAATTGTATTCGCAAACTCTCGGGAGGCGATACAACGTTTGTCCGTTAGGCGCGTGATGGGCACCCACAAGGGGTGCCCCTACGCGGCGAGTTCAAATTTCAGGATCGAACGCTGGATGGCAAGGAGTTGCTGGATGCCCGGCCGCGCCACTTCGATGAGCTTGTTCAGATCGCCGACGCTGAAGGGTTTGCCTTCCGCAGTGGCTTGCACCTCGACCAGTTGGCCAGAGCCGGTCATCACCACATTCATGTCCACCTCGGCATTCGAGTCCTCGGCGTAAACCAGATCGAGCAGGGTCTCCCCGCCCACGATGCCCACACTGACCGCCGCCACGTAGTCCTTCAAGGGAATTCGGCGCAGGGCCTTGAGTTCCACCAGCTTCTGGAACGCCATGCCCAGTGCCACAAGCGAACCGGTGATGGAAGCGGTGCGCGTCCCTCCATCGGCGCGGATTACATCGCAGTCGATCCAAACCGTGCGCTCACCGAGAGCCTCCATATCGGTCACGGCGCGCAACGATCTGCCGATCAAACGCTGGATCTCCATGGTGCGGCCGACCTGCCGGCCGCGAGTCACCTCCCTCGGGGTGCGGCTTTCGGTGGCGCGGGGAATCATGGC
>Ga0208821_1000963_pt1 | contig 18609 bp, 11 predicted proteins | sample June2015DPH_20_5_FD_184720 | JGI IMG/M metagenome (GOLD analysis project Ga0208821, IMG submission 184720) | Peatland microbial communities from SPRUCE experiment site at the Marcell Experimental Forest, Minnesota, USA - June2015DPH_20_40... | ecosystem: Environmental > Terrestrial > Soil >... | reverse complement strand
TGCTCGTAAGACCGCCCGCGAACACGAGCGTTCCGCCGTAGGTCGCGTTATTCGCACTCTCGATGAGCGTCAGGGTCGGGGTAACGAAGACCACTCCGGTGACGTTGGCGACGCTCCCGCTCACCTGTGCGGCGTACGCATTCCAAAGCGCCGTGGCGTTGCCGTACGGCGCAAGGTCGAGCCCGTTTTGAACGGCAGCACTGTAGATATCCGCGTTCTGCCCGTTGATTGTCGCCGGGAGCCCGGTGATGACGTTACCGAGCGCCTGCATCTCGAGCGCGTTTGCGATAGAGGCGTTGCCGTGCGGGGCTGTCGCGAGGAGCCCCTTTTCGCTCGCGTTAAGCGCGTTGAAGCGTTGTGCATCGGCGATAAGGAGCGTGAGCGAACCCTGCGACGCGCGCATGGCATCGAGGGCCGTGCCCTGCTGCGAGGCGTTCGCTGAGGAGGTGATCTGGTTGATGGTACTGTTGTAGTGCGCTGCTCGCGCACTAGCGTTAGAGACGTTGCCTTGGGTGACGTTCGTTATGATTCCGTTTGCGTCGGCGGCGAGTGACGCAAAGAGCGGCAGCTGAGTGGGGAAGTTAAATCCGCCGCTCTGCGCGGAATTCAGCTGGGTCTGCGAGGGGAAGCTCTGCGCCGATGCATATCCTGCCGTAAGAACGAGCAAAATCGCTGAGAGAATGCACGTAAGTTGAGCCTTTCGTCTGAAACCGCGCATGCGTGCCCCGATGAGCGAAAAAGACTACGTGGTAATCCGGCGATTAGTCTCTATCTTCAAAGCACTATAAAAACGCTCCTTATACGGAAGCCCGAACGCGAAGAGCGGCACAGGACTATATTTCAGTTCCCCAGATACGGTTTGCGAGCACGAGGAGGGCACGTTTCTTAAGTGACCTCATAGACTGAACCAGATTGACCTTACCGCAATTTGGTATATAAACTTGTACAGATCTTGTTTAGATACGTTTAGCTAAATCAAGCGAGAAGGCTCCTTGCTAAAGCTAAGGAGCACTACGGAGTTCACGCTATACGGTTACCGGTGCAGATGTTACTATGACTGGCGAAACGCCCACGCTCAGCGAGAGACTGCGCGCGCAGCTATCGGTGCGCGTACAAAACGGCGGGCTTTGGAGTTATCTCTCCGCGCTATGGAATGACGAAGGCGCGAAGGTGGCACTAGCCACGGCACTCGGCGCGTGCCTCTCCGTTACGCAAGGCGTCGGGCTCCTCCTGCTCCTGCCGCTTTTGCAGCTGGTAGGCTTCAACACGGGGCAAGGGGCGACTGCGGGCGTCGCGCACTACGCCTCTACAGCCTTTGCCTTTATCGGGTTACCCCTCACACTAGTGAGCGTGCTGGGCGTCTATGTCGTGATAATGACACTCTATTTTCTCCTCACACGCTGGCAAAACAATCTCGGGTACGCAATCCAAATTGACTTCGCAACTCAATTGCGGCAAAAGCTCTACAAGGCGGTTGTCGGCACAAACTGGCTCTTTTTCACGCACAATCGCGCCTCGACCTTCACCCACGCGTTGACTGGCGAGGTTGATCGAGTGAGCTACGGGACGCAGCAGATGTTTCAGGCTATGGCGGGCCTTATGGTGCTGGTCGCGTACGTCGTCGTGGCCTGGCTCCTCTCGGCGGTAACGACCGCAGCCGTGGTTCTCTGTGGCATCGTCCTTATCTTTGGACTCAAAAACAAGATTTCAGTCTCGCGCGAAAGGGGTAAGGCCCTTTCCGCGGATATGCGGGGCCTCTACGGGGCGGTGACCGAGCACCTGGACGGCATGAAGACCGTAAAGAGCTATGGTGCGCAGGAACGCAATATGGCGCGCTTTTCAAACCTCAACGCGCGCATCATGAAAGACTACGTGGATTATGTGCGCAACGTGAACACCAGCCAGTTGCTCGTCAACGTCGGCTCAGTGGTCATTCTCGCAGGGGCGCTGATCGCGCTGATCGACGTTTTGCACCTGCCCGGTGCCACGGCGCTGGTGCTGCTGTACCTGTTCTTCATGATCATACCGCAGTTCAACTCCCTCCAGCTCAACTACCAGGCGGTCGTTAACATGCTGCCCTCGTATGCAAACGTCGTGGATATCAAGGCCCGCTGCGAAGCCGAAGCAGAGCGCGAGATTGTCCGGCCGCACGATGTCACGCTGCGACGGCGCGTCGAGTTGCGGGACGTGTCGTTTTCCTATGCCGGTGACGGTCAGTCGGCGGTTGAGCACATCAACCTCAAGGTCGACGCGGGAAAGATGACCGCGGTCGTGGGCACCTCAGGCGCCGGGAAGAGCACGCTCGCCGACCTTATTATGGGGCTGATTGAACCGCAAGAGGGGGCGGTGTTGATTGACGACGTGCCGCTCGATTCCGAAAGGCTAGACGCGTGGCGCCGGTGCATCGGCTACGTCGCTCAAGAGACGTTTCTTTTTAACGATACCGTGCGCGCGAACCTGCTCTGGGCGTATCCCAATGCGACCGAAGATGAGCTGCGTACGGCGCTCCGCTTGGCCGCCGCTGACGATTTTGTCGCGCAGCTTCCGGATAGGATGGAAACGGTACTCGGCGACCGGGGGGTGCGCTTGTCGGGCGGAGAGCAGCAGCGGCTCGCCCTTGCACGGGCGTTGCTCCGGAAGCCGAGCGTGCTGATCCTCGATGAAGCAACGAGCAACCTGGACTCAGAGAACGAACGGCGCATTCAAGGGGCGATTGAAGCCCTGCACGGCGGCATCACCATCGTCGCTATCACCCACCGTCTCTCGACGATCCGCAACGCGGATGTCATCTACGTGCTTGAGCACGGGCGCGTAATAGAGACCGGGGACTGGGCGTCGCTCACCGCCGGAGAGACCGGGCGTTTCTTCGAGTTATGCACGGCGCAAGACGCGCTGCCGGAGATAAGGGATGTCAGTGCAGCCCCTCAAAGGGTCGGACAGTCCGTTTCGCCCGTCGAGTACTGAGGCAGCCGTTCCATTCGCGTGACGTAGAGGCACAGCAAAGCTAATCAGGTCTCCTTGACCCGCACGTGTATCGGGCGCCATTACCAGCCCCAAATCGCCGCATAACCTGCCCCCTCCACGATAAAAATGACTGTCGAATGGCACCATGCAGAGTAAGCTAGTGCTTTGAAAGCTATTGCTTCACTCACAGCGACAACAGGTAGCTTGCCGGCAAACCCGACGAATAGACTCCATGGCGCCAAGCTTCCGCGTCGCAGTGTCGTCGAAGATTTCCCAGTAAGCAATAGAATCACTGCGTAGCGGCAAAACTAAGTCAGCGATACTCGCACGGCCCTGCATAAAATACAGCTTCATCACAGTATAGTCACTGTTCTTTGATAGAGGATAATAACAAACACAATGACGCAGATAACGACAAATACGGTGATGTTTCTTCTCCACGCTAAATCGATCACAGTGGGCTTTGTAAGTTGAACGAGTACGAGAAATTCAATGATGAGAAGTATAAGGAAGATCTCGAGCGCGTAGACGTTGAGCAGGACCAAAATAGCAATGGTGGCAAACGTAAGCGCTAGTAGAGTGTACACAAATCGCTGCGTCTCGGTGATAAGCATGCTGTTCAACCAGGGGTAGGAGCTATTTATCAATAAACGTCAGCTAGATAGATATAAAAATGCGTGTGGTGTGTTCTTTATCCGCGGCGCGTTGAGAGATTCATCAGATGAGTGTCCAAATGGCGGCTGACACAGATGATTCAGCTTCTTGACGGATCCGCAAACAAACTATGAAAGAGCGACGATTCTTCACCCGAAGGAAATAGACATGAACAGTAGTGACGTTGTGGCCGCACTACCAGAAGAGTTGGCGCTCATTGAGACAAAAAAGAAGACCTCAATACCGCCACTAGAAACGCCCTAAAAGGGGGGCGTTCGACGCACAAGAGTTGATTTCACAAACGGCTATGCCGAGATCCGATATGAAAGGAAAACACGTGATCGTCACAGGTGGCCTCGGTTTTATTGGTAGCCACTTGGTAGAAGAGCTAGTGAAAGACAATGACGTCGCAATAATCGATAACCAGTCCACGGGGAAGCTTGAAAACGTTTCTCATTTGATGAGTGACAACCTGGGGGTCATCGAAGGGGATCTCCTGACACTCAATCTGGCAGCGATTTTTGAAGATTATGAGTATGTTTTTCATCAAGCGGCCTTGCCGAGCGTTCCGCGAAGCGTCAAAGACCCTTTGGCTTCGCACGAGGCCAACACTACAGGGACGTTGCGGGTTCTGATTGCGGCTAAGGACGCTGACATACAAAAGGTCGTGTACGCCTCCTCGTCATCGGTGTACGGCGACACCGCTGAACTGCCTAAGAGAGAAGATATGCCCGTGAACCCCCTCTCGCCGTACGCAGTGACAAAGGTGGCTGGCGAATTCTACTGTAAGGTGTTCCGCGAGATTTACGACCTGCCTACGGTCACGCTGCGCTACTTTAACGTATTTGGACCGCGGCAAGACCCTCTTTCGCAGTACGCAGCGGTGATCCCCAGATTCATCACTGCGATGCTGAACGACGCGTCACCCATTGTCTATGGAGATGGCAAGCAGAGCAGAGATTTCACCTTCGTGAAACACGTCGTCGATGCGAACGTGCTCGCGTGCGAATCTGAAGAAACCGGAACGTTTAATGTCGCGTGTGGCCGAAGCATTAGCATCAACGAGCTCGTGGAACTAATCGGCGACATAACTGGTAAGACCATCGAAGTAGAATACGTCGCTCCTCGATTAGGAGAAGTAAAACATTCGCTCGCTGACATTTCGAAGGCGCGCTGGTTTGGGTATGAGCCTAAGGGCTATTTCAAAGACGAGCTTGAGGCAACTATCAGGTGGTTTGAAAATGGACTTAGACAAGGCAATCAAGGATAAGTCTGCACGGATTGCCGTTATCGGGATGGGTTACGTCGGATTACCGACCGCGGTGAATTTTGCTGAAAATGGCTTTAATGTTATCGGTGTTAGTAGAACTCGAGAAAAAGTCAGTGCGATTAATCAAGGCTCCTGCTATCTCAAAGATCTAAACTTGGACGCGCGAGTTGATGGAGCTGTTCGCCACCAGAAACTGACCGCCACGACTGACACGGCCGAGGCGACCAAGAAAAGCGATGTAATCGTCATTACGGTGCCGACGCCCATTACTCCAGATAAGAAGCCCGATTTGTCATTTATCATTTCTGCAGGCCGGGGCATTTCGCAAGGCTTGGGGTACGGTAAGCTCGTAGTCCTTGAATCGACGGTTTATCCAGGAGTGACCGACGAAGTGCTCAAACCTGTGCTGGAAGAATCGGGGTTAAAGGCAGGAACCGATTTTGGGTTGTCCTACTGCCCTGAACGGTATAATCCTGGAGATGCGGCGCACGGTATCCTTGACGTCGTTCGAGTTGTTGGGGGCATTACGCCTCAATGGACCGGATTGACAGCTGAGCTCTATAGAAACAACGCGAAGGACGTCGTGACCGTCAAGGATATCAAGACCGCTGAAGCGGCAAAAATTATCGAGAACATTCAGCGGGATCTTAACATCGCTCTCGTGAACGAGCTCGCCTTGATCTTCGAACGCCTGCATATCGATATCATGGACGTCATACGTGCTGCTGCTACCAAATGGAACTTTAACGTCTATTATCCCGGCGCCGGGGTCGGCGGGCACTGTCTGCCTGTCGATCCGTACTACCTCGTGCAAAAAGCAGCAGAGCTGGGCTACCACGCGCAAGTGATTACTGCTGGTCGAGCGATCAACGACTCGATGCCATTTCACGTTTTGAGCTTGATTGTGGATGCGCTCAACGAGAAGCGCAGGGCAGTAAACAGCTCGAAAATAGCCGTACTTGGATTAACCTATAAAGAGAACGTGGGCGACTACCGTGAAAGCCCGTCTGAGGTGCTGATTGCAGAGCTCGTGAAGAAAGGGGCTGATGTCCATCTGGTCGACCCGTACGTTGAAGCAAGTGTGCTAAGGGAGTTTGCAACCCCAGAAGAAACGGCATACCAGGCCCTCTCCGGAGCGGATGCACTTGTCCTCATGACAGCACACCACGATTTTGAGGGACTTGACTTACAAAGAATTAGGGACATTATGCGCACTGCAATAATCATCGACGGTCGGCGAGTTTTTGATCCTGAAACAACAAAGCGAATGGGCTTCATCTACAAGGGTGTTGGTGCTGTTAACGACGACACAGAATACCGCAGCAACTCACTAAGCTGATTTGTTTTTCTTTTTAGAGTTTGGATTTTAGCTTTCCTTTGTTGTGCGACCTAGCGAATGATGCATAACAAATTCCAAAGTCTGCTCGGCTGAGCCAACGTAAAAAAATGACTTACAAGTAAAGCGATCGCAGCTAGTTTATCCTCAAACCATATTCGAGAGACGAACTGCGTGAAAGCGAAGGTACCGGAGTCCCTTTGGTCTTGCATCGCAAGAACAGCTCTTGATTCATCTAGTGCCCGTTCCAATGCCAATGTGCAGGAGTACCGCGCTTCTCTTTGTGTCAACCGGTGCTAAACAAATACTATCAGAGGGGAAAGAAGAATGCCAAATCAAACAGTCATCGCACCGACATTGCTTCTGTAATGGTTCGAGCTAAAATATGGAGAAGTATGCGCTCACCGTTCAGCGAATAAGTCTTGTAGCAATAGTCAATCTCCTTGTCGCTTTTAGCGGAGTTATCCTACTCCCAATTTTGACCAAGACTCTTCCAATAACGGGTTACGGAAGCTGGGCGTTAATCTCGACGACAATCGTTCTGGTGCCAACGCTTACAAGTCTCGGGCTGCGAGGTGCCATGATTCGATTTTTGGCCGCATCCAAGGATAAGCGCAATACTCAAGAAGTGTTCTATTCGCTTGCCTTCATAGTGTTAGCCGCGAGCTCGGTGGCGTCTGGACTGTTCTTTTTGTTTGACAAACTAATCGCAGCAAGCTTATTTAACAACGATATTACTACAGCCCTGATTCTTCCGCTGAACATCTTTTTCGGATGCTTAAATCTCTTTATCGTCGACTTTTTTCGGGCTTTCCAGCAGGCAAAAAAGTACTCCGCTATAACCTTTCTTCAAGCTTACGCGCAAGTGGCCCTGGTAGCCCTTTTTGTCCTGTTGGGTTACGGATTAACGGGTGCCGTCATAGGGCTCCTGCTGGAGCAGCTCTGCGTGTTCTTTGTGTGTATATACCTCATCCTCGTGCAGATTGGGTTCGGCGTCCCCAAGTTTGTGCATACCCGGGAGCATCTAGCCTTCGGCTTACCCTTAGTGCCAGGCGATGTGTCATTCTGGATTGCAAATTCCAGCGACCGTTATTTAATAGGCATATTGTTGGGGATTGCGGCTGTCGGCTATTATTCTCCCGCTTACACTCTCGGGAGCACCATCATCTTAGTCTCTTCCGCCTTGACGGTCCTGCTTCCTTCTGTTCTCGCAAAACACTACGATGAGGGCAGTATGGAGGACGTACGGACGATTATGAGGTATTCGCTGAAATATTATGCCGGTATTGCCATACCCTGCACTTTCGCTGTGTCAGTATTATCAAAGCCTCTGTTGACGATACTGTCCACGCCACAGATTGCAGCAAACGGCTATTTGGTGACTCCGTTAGTCGCAGCAGGAGCGCTCCTGCTGGGAGCTTATCAGTTGATTGTCTTAGTAGTCATGCTAAAGAAGAAGACGGCTTTTATTGGCGGCGTATGGATAGTAAGCGCAGCACTGAATTTTGGTGGAAACTTGATACTTATCCCATATCTTGGTATAGTAGGAGCCGCATTCACCACTTTGCTCGCGTTTTTGCTCGCTTTTGTGCTCACCACAGTCTATTCCTTGAGACAGTTCAAGTTCGACGTCAATACTGGGTTTATCTTGAAGAGTGTGAGCGTTTCTATTCTGATATCGATATTTCTGCTGCTCTGGAATCCTGCTGGGCTATTTAACGTGTTTTTGTCAATTACACTAGCTGCAGGCGTGTACCTTGGAATTTTATTTGCTCTGCAGGGTTTTACTGTTCAAGAGATCAGATTCTTCTCTAGCATTTTTAAAGAGCTTGTAATGAGAACCGCTTAGGTTGCAAGCGACATCTTTCAATATCAGACGGCCGAGGACCTATAGAAAGTATCGTGGCATTATTCTGAAAATTGCAGATTGACACGAACTCTGTTTCAGGCATATACGCCACAAATTTGACGAACGTTTCAAGCCCTTTTCTAACCGAGTTTCCGCGGTTCGCAACACCTACCGCTTTAACTTTTTTTGCGTCTCACGACTAGAATCTTCTCCCATAGGCACCTAGGTATTCGCACCGATGTTGCATCTTTCAAGAATGCCAATACCCCATTTTCTGCATCTCTTGAAATCGTGAATACTTTTATAGCTCGAATCAAAGCGAACGACTGATAAAACTGTGTCTGCTGCGTAATGCGAGTCTGTGTTCAAGTTCCTCGATTGTCGTGACATCTTACCCCAAACGACTAGCACCGTTTTCTGTTTAACATCTGCTTGCGCGATTGCAGCAAAAACTCTAGAGTTGCAAACTTGCGCAAACGCCAGATTTCTAGCACCTCCGTTGCACATCTATTGGTGATAAGACGTGAATTAGCGCTGCTTGGGACAGTTCGAAAATGAAGATGGCGAAATAAGTCATGATCTTGCACATTTGAGTCTCTTAGCTCAGCCGCCATTTCACGTGTGGTAATAAACTTCCGCAAGTCCGTTGCTGTATACTAGGTTTCCAGCTGTTAGCACCGGATCAGATGAATATTGCACTATTTCATCTGCGTTGTTAGGTAACCTTAGCGCAACACTACCGGTTTGCAAGTTTGCAGCCCCGAAATACACGTAAGCGTTCGTAAGCGAGTGGGTTGCAATCATGGGCGTAAGAGTGACGAGCGATTGCGTGGGTATATTCCCGTAACCCTGCACTTCAGGCTTGGCCAAGTCATCCGTGTAGACTGGCGACGGGCCTATATAGCTTGAAAGCCACTTAGCCGCATACACTTCTTGAGTGGCAATAGGCGTCTGGGGGACCATGTAAGACCAGCTCACATTGCTGGAATATGTGAGAACACCTTCATTTTGTTGCAGTGACGGTAAGAAAGCATAGTTGGATGGGTGCTCAGTCACTTCCCAGATGAAACCGTAAGAGAATAGAAAATACGGTACGAGTACAGCGATCAAGGCTGCGTGTGTTAGCTTCAAAACGAGATCCCTGTTCGCCCGCATCCAGCTGGATGCCGTCGCGACAATGGCCTCGATGCCAAATATACAATATGGTGCAAGAAAGAGCAACGCCAGACCAAACAGTCGATCGCCGTTCATAGCTACTGCAACCGAAGGCAACGCAATAGCAACTAACATCAAGAAGAGACTAGCAAACGAAAGCAAAAGGAATGGCGTGTTTATTCGCAAAGCTTTACGCCGCCACGTCACGAAAACTAACCCGGCCACTATAAACACTTCTATCGCAATTAGCCAATAGTGGTAAAGCGCGTGCGAGAACGGCAAGTTTAAGACACCGACCCCCACCCCAGCGGCAATAGTTGACTCTGGGGTGGCGAACAAGTCGGTACCAAACGTATTGACTACATGAGTCCCAGTATTCGCGAGCGCTGCGTAGGCTGTTCCTCCGGAAGCAAATAAGTACCAGCCAAACATGACAATAAAAACTAAAGCTAGGAATGTTGCACTAAGCGCCGACCTCCTTTGTTCTTGCCTATTGGCTGCGCCGATGAGAGCCGATCCGGCCACAAGGACGGCCAGATAACCCAGGAATATGTATGATGTCCCGTAGTGAGAGACAACTAAGCTACCTATAAACAGTATCAGCACCGCGTTTTTTTTCGGTGTTCGCAAGTCGTGGCTAAGGATCAACAGCAATATGAGCACCAGAAAGAACTCCGCGACCAGCTGTCTAGGTACCAGAAGAACGAAATCGTAGTAGGAGATAAAGAAGAAGGCAGAAAGGAACGCGAATTTGTTGCTAAATTTAAGCTGTGTCTTCCATAGTCGATACAGGCCGACAGGCACAAACGCGAAAATGAAAGGTACTACTAGGTCGTACACCCACACATTGTCAACGTTAAGTAGCGTGGAATAAACGTTGGGCAGGAAAGTCACACTGAGCATAGCCCAATAGTCACTCGCGCTGGCGTTTGAAAGACTTGGATTCCAAAATCCTAGCGATTTTACCAAATCAGCCAAATATAGCTCCTGAAAAATATCACGTCCGTATAGGTTGGGAGACGTGAGGATGCGGCTATAAAACAGGGCCAGCGCAATTGCAAAAATGTAAAGTGGGTAATAACGCTCAGAGACTCTACGGCTCGTGACAAGCAGAATGAAAGCCGCAGCAATGGTCGCCACCGATACCAAAGAAAAAATGGAGTCGCTATAAAACCTAACGAACAGCGCTCCGAAGATGCCTAGCACAACTATTAAAGCTGCACCTATTACTGGAGGAGTTAGGATCCTTTCGATGGACGTTCTAAAAGTGCTCCAAGAGACTTGAGCATGAAGAGCGCCGTTTCTATGAGCAAGTAGACTCAGGGCAACCGTGATGGCTGAGAATGTTGCGATAAGGGGGATAAACGATATTGGACGCGAAATACCGAGTGACGGGTAAACGAAATTTATGATTAAAGAAACAAACATTAAAAAAGAGATGCTGAGTCCTATCATAAACAGCACTTTTTCCAATGGGTCTTCGGTCAACCTCAATATCTCGACGAGCAAAAACCCTGGCAGGAATGTAAGCAGAATGAAGCCGAGGACTTGACTCAAAACGGGAACGTCTAGAGCTATAGATAGATCTGTAAGCGCAATGAATAACAAGATTAGCAGGAATACCCTTTTTGAATCTAAAATCGACACGGTTCCTCGGAGCTACTGAAATGTGATCTTTGTTCAATACAAGCAAAGCCGAGTAGTGCTAAGCATTTCCCCCTCGAAGGGTGCCTGCAACGTAGCTGTCTTGATAGTTTCAAGATTAGTCCACAGAGATTGCTAGATGCTTTATCTGAGGATAATAAGCGTGTCAGTTCTTCCAGCTTATTGTAGGCGATTAGTACTGCGCAAACGTGCGCTTTCATCTTCGACACTCGTCAGTTTTATGGGATGACTGCGGTTTATAAGTTTCCGCGCGAGATTACCAGGACTTATCGCCGCGCTGTAGGCATGTGCTCACTTGAGGAAGAGCCATGATTAACTGCCTTCTGCTGCAATAGTTCGCCTCGTGTTGAAGGCCCTTGACAACGGTGTTTTTTGAGCTCAACCCGGAAGGCGGTAAGGAAAGCCAAAGAATAGCAATAGCAAAATAGTAGAATCGCAGAAACTCAGCAAGCAGATCATGTGTACTCTCAGCTGTGCAATATTCGTGGCGACTAAACTGCGCAAGCAAGATGTTGCAGGAAAGAGAGTACTCGAAGTAGGTTCCTACGACGTCAACGGTAGTCTGAGGAAGTTGATTGGATCTTGGCGACCCGCTGAATACACTGGGGTGGATATTCAAGAAGGACCCTCTGTTGATCTAGTTTGTGACGCCGAAAAGTTATTGGATATATTTCCTGAGGAGAGTTTTGACGTCGTTTTTTCGACAGAACTTCTTGAGCACGTTTTGAATCCAAAAATAGTAGTGTCAAACATAAAGCGGTTGTGTAAACGAAACGGTATAATATTGCTTACGACACGTTCATACGGTTTTCATTTTCATCCATATCCTTATGATTTTTGGCGATTTGAACGTCCAGACATGGAAGAACTCTTTTCTGACTGCCAAATAACTGACTTGGAAGAAGATTTTGAAAGTCCAGGTGTGCTTGTTAAAGTCGAGAAGCCAAGCGATTTTGTTGAGGCAGATTTGTCCGAACTCAAGTTGTATAACATTGTCATTGACAAACCAGTGACAGAAATGGCACTTAGTGATATGACTAGAAGACTCAGAATTGGGTTAGCCATCTCTAACGCGGTTCTGTCCACAACTCTTTCGTTTGATAAAGCATCTAACGGTCTCCGTGGACGAATCTTGAAACTATCGAAGCAGTCGTAAGTTGTAGGTAACGCGACTCAAAAGTGATTTCATAAGCGACCGTTATAGCGCAGACCTGCTTGTTCATCTTTTTCATGTCTGCAGGGAATCACCCTCGCGGATGCTTTTGACAATTTGAATACGAACGGCGCTTTTGACGTAATAGCAGCAAATGATGTCCTCGAGCATATTTCGAACATAAGGCGTTGGATTTTCTAACTTCGACGTATAGCTCACTCGAGTAGAGCGGATTAGTCTTTCTGAAAAATCCTAACATGTCAAATCCACTCGGTCTGAAAAGTAGATACCAAGATTTCACGCACGAAGCCGGATACACACAGGATTAGTCTTAGATGCATACTGAGTGCTTCGGGCTTTAGGAAATCCAAATAATGGGCGGCAGTTACGTAGTCTGATCATTCAAATCTCGGAAAGGAAAGGACTGAGCGAATTCTGCACAAGATTATCGAGCAAATGTTTAAATTGCAAAGATATTCTCGTCCGAGCATTTTAGCTCCAAATCTTATAGCGATCTGTGCAAAACGATAAGAATTGCATACTACTTTGTTCCCGCCAAATGATTTCGCGGTTCTAAATTGGCTGCTTCTCGTCTTGCTCGACACGAGTGAAGTTACTCCTATCCATGGAGTAAAATGACTTCTATCCATCATGCTTTGATATGAGGCACGGTAGTACGACCTGCTTCGCACCTGCTGGCTAAATGATTGAGAGCATAACAAATCTCAACCAGGAGGAAGTCCACCAAATGTCGTTATGATTTCCCTCGAACGGTGCGTGCGAACCTGACAATCTCAAACGACGCGACGGCCGCAAGATGACGAACCGCAAGCCGCCAATCCGTGCTCTCTGGATCCAGCTTCTAGCGAAGTCTTGAGACAGTGTAGTACTGTAGCATCATCAAGCGCTCCGAAGTCTGAAGTCATTAATTCAAGACTTTCGGGTCATAGTAGGCGATTATTAGTGCGCAAACCTACATGTTACATATGCCTATCTAATGTATCTTAAATGACTTCTGATGCCGAGGGCCACGTTCACCATGAAAATCGAGGATTGTCAAAACAGGTATCCAAGGAAGTACTGCAAGTGTGAGGGCCTCAATATATCCTAGATAGGCGATGTCTCTTAAAGAAACTCGTAAAATCGATAGATCGCCCTTGAAAAAGGAAAACGGCGTCTGATGAAAAAGTGACATAGGAAAAAACAGAACGGGCGCTATCTTGCATGACCCGTAAGTAATAACGCGTCAAGTTCAAAGACACAATCACATACAAGGCGATCGCAGAATCAAAGAACGTATATCCAAAGCGGCTGTTAAGAACTGCTTTATAATAGTTGCATCGTCGTTCGTGCGCGGAATCACGCTGATACTGTGCCAGGAAAATACGAAAAGATGAGTATCGCCCATATCAAAGCGTTGCACGGCCAGTGGACTTGCTTGTTTTTGTGTGGCGGTGTTAAAGCAACGAATGCTGTTAGCTTGCGATATCAGGAAGAATGCAGGAGTTTTTTGATCTCATGAATGAGCAGGCCAAGATCGGCATTGCCAAGAACCCGTACCTAGAACCTATCTAAGCAAATAACGGCTAAGTCAAGATACTGAGAAGCCCGCTTCTTGAATAATCAGCTCACGCGTTTAGGTAGCAACTCGTTCGACTCGCTTTTTTTTGCTTAGCCTCCAGCCAATATGCGCCTTCTAAAAACGAGATAAAAGGTACCGGCCAGGTAAGCAAAAATGAGCGTAATAGCAGCGCCGAAAATTCCAGCACATGGAATCAAGACCACGTTAAGGCGTATAAGGAAGAGCGATAAAGTTGCTGAGGATATTTACTAGAGCTCCACGTGTGTCTTCGGCTGCCATCAGGTAGCTATAGCTGTAGTAAAAAAAAGTACGCTGTTGCGGCAAAGGCAAAAAGGAGCCCTAATCCAGCGCTGAAGGAATATTGGCGCCCGTAAAGAATAAAGACGATGAACTCTATGAGCGCAATTGAAGGTAATTGCAGCCGTGAGGTACGGCGCCGCCTTGTTAACGTTGCGGAAAATGCCGGCTGCAGTCTTAAATGCGCTGAACACTCTGGAGTACCACTCCTCCGATAGACCGCAAGACACAATTTAGAAAGGCGATGCTTTTTGGAAACAAGCAGAAAGGTCTGCGCAGTAACAGTCGCTTACAATAATCCAGAAGAACTTGCACGTTTGCTTTCGTCTCTTAGTAATCAAAACGACTCTTTAAATGGGCTAGTCATCATCGACAATTCAGATGAGCGGTACTCTAGAGAGAACAAGAAAGTCTTCAACATCACTGCTTCCCAGTACGTTTTCTCGCGCTACCACAAAACAAAAAAAAATAACGGGTCTGCAGGAGGTTTTCGAAGTGGGATGGAGATCGCGCACGAAAACGGTTTTCATTGGGTGTGGTTGTTAGATCAAGACGGGTGTGTTTCCTCGCGATGTTTGACTGAATTGTTAAGGCATGCTGAGGAAGGAGATATACTCTGTCCCAACATATTGGATATTGAGCGGCCGCAGTTCAGCCTACCCAAAGCATATGCCGTTAACTTCTTAGGAGCGTTGTACCCCGCAGCATGGTGTTGGACCCGCTGCCAAATTCGCACGTTTGGAACTCACGGAGCCTTAATTTCAAAAAAAAGCCTCGATATCGTCGGCTATTATGATGATTCCCTCTTTTTTGTGGGAGCTGAAGATTGGGACTACGGATACCGGGCTACAGAAGCGGGGCTGGTGATTGCCCTCGTTTTGGAGGCCAAAGCCCAGCATCGGGTGCATATACCCTCAAGAAAGTTCGTGAAGCTGCTTCCTCAAGCTTTACCTCGCATAACAAATACCCACACAGGGATGCCGTGTGTGAACACGAAGTATATTGGAGCCTTTTCACAATCCTATTTTGAAAGTAAGCATGTAAAATTTTGGCAATTTGGAATAGCGCTCGTTTATTCTTTATTCTGGGCGCTTCATGAAAAAATCACATCAGATAGTGAAATGTTCTTGAAGAAGACTCTACGCCTGTGGTTACAGTGTCTCGCATGTAACCTGAAACAGGAATGGCCGTACACTTCTATCGAACAATTGTGCCGCGAAATTCTCCTGTGAAACGTTGATTTGATTGCTCAGTCCGAAAAATGCACCGCTTGAGTTACTAAAACTTGCGCCCGCGCTTAGTCAACTCGCACTTGATGTCTATAGTATCCCTCGGACATTGCACATCTGCGACGAGCACTGTCAAAATGAGCAATAATGGCACCTCGACCACATAAGCACTGAGCCGGTTCTGCCTAGGTAAACAAAGTAATCATTGCTTTGAATATTACGACACAGTCATATGGTTTCAGCTTAACGCCACAGATCCGGTACAAATACGAACTCTTCTTGGCACGCGTAAGGTGCTTCTTCGGCCGCGAAGCGGATTACTTTGACTCGGTTTTTATGCGCCAAGTGCTTGAACACTTGAACGATACTGATCACACGCTGTGCAGATTCACAGAATCTTGAGACGGAACGGACTTTTGGTAATCACGACTTCAAATTTTGCCGCGTGGTCGAACGGGGAGGCCTTGTGCTAGGGTTTCAACGTTGCTTGATATGGAACAATTACGAGATCTCTAGTGCAGCAAATTATCGAAATGCAAAGCGGGAGTATCCCGTCGCTGGAGAGACATACTAAGCTTTATACTCATCGGGTGTTACAAGAGCTCTTAGAATTCTACGGCTTTCCCATCTTGCAAAACATCAGTTACGCCTATCCTATCGTAAAAAAGAAAACGCTTTTCGCTGTTCAATAGAATCGACAAGATTACAGCTCACCTCGGAGCAAGTTCTGGAATCATCATCAGCTTTTCTAGGAAGTAAATCGGAGTTTGAGGGACTACGCGATAGGCACGGACCGAGCATGTTCACGGCCTTCCGACATCAATTAATCTCCCGCCTTCCGCAAGCGGTAATTCCCAGGTGAGTCAATATCACTTGTCTTTCCAGACGGATAGCACGTGTCGCCACGAGTCGACGGCCCGTTCATAGCGAAAATCCCTCTCAACCAGAGTCCGAGCATCTCTGGCGGTCTCTCGCAGACGCGGGTAGGACAAGATCGCCACTATATCCTCTGCAATGCCTTCCGGTGAATTATCGCGAATCAAAAAACCGGTCTCTTTATCCTTGATTATGTGCGGCACCGCGCCGACAGGCGTGGCAAGAACTGGCGTTCCACACGCCATGGCTTCCAGCACGACGTTCGGGAGTCCTTCAGTGTGCGAGGGAAGCACGAGTAGTTTCAGTTTCGCAAGATACGAGGAGATTTCCGTGTGAGGGACCCACGCCTTGAAGGTAACCTTGCTGCGCAGAGGATCACGGTCCAACAACATTCGGATTTCATCCTCGAGCTCGCCTTCGCCGATGATCAGGACCGTCAGGTCAGGCCGTTTCTTGAGCGTTTTTGGCAAGGCTTCAACGAAGTTGAGTACGCCCTTTTCTGCGCTTAACCGACCGATATACCCCACGAGCGGAGCTCTTTCTTGGAGATCGTTTTTGAAACTAAATTTGTCAAAGTTGAGAAAATGCCGATCGGCTATCGCGACTTTCTTGCTGTAGGGTTCCAAGTTCCATTCTTCGACCAAGTCAGTATATAGGATGATCTGGTCCGAAAAACGCAAGTTAGCTTTTTGTAGGATTGCAATGACGCGTGGGAAGCTAGAAGTCGCGGCAGAGATATCGCAAGCCGATCCAGAAAGCGCTATGAGCAGTATTCTGCCTAATGCTTTTGCCGCAAGCCCTGCGAGAGGCAGGCAATCTGCCCCTATGAAGAAAACCCACACATCTACCCGCTTTCCCACCTTGGCGAGCAGACGGGCGGCTTGCATCTGCATCTTGCCATATCTGAAGATCCGTTGCCCCAGATGCCCACGCGGCTCGGTCGACCAACGTTCACGAAATTCGCAGATTCGCACCCGTTTGTCGTTCTTGAAGCGATTATATCCCATTTTTCCTGTTATGAGATAGATATCCCCGGCATTTGGACATATAACGTCTATGAGGTTAGATAAGGGAGGAATTCCTGCTGCGGCTAGAGGTGCTGTAAGGATCCCGACGCGCAGTTTTTCGCTGTTTTTATCCATGGTTTTGTGGATTTTGACCATGTAATTCCGCAGGCGTTTATGTAAGCCTATAGGAGCAGTGGGCATTTAGGCCACCGAAAACACTGCTCGTGTCTTTCCGTTTTTTCTTGTGCTGGCATAACACTTTCCACGATCGATTGGCAATCCGACCACCCGTTTTGTTTGGTGCGCCTTCCAAAGCCTCTTCCTGGGCAACGCCGGCTAGCGAAATGCACCCTTTAGGCTTATTTGCCACAGATACAAATTAAATTGCTGCGCTGTTTATCCTCTGTATCAACTGCCGTCGCTCGACCGCGTGCTGCTTAGAGCGCGGGAAATTCGAGTTCCATCAGCCCGTTTGGGGCAGATACTGAAGCGGCAATTATGTTATCCACATATTTCGTCGGAGCCGCGGGCCGAGCCGCTGCTGCACGTTCACGGAAGGGCGCCAGCCGAGCTGCGTGCCGTTCGACTTGGAGCCACTAGTCCAGACCGTTGCCCCTTCGAGATGCTCCTCCTTTTTTTAAGAAGGCTGCGACAATGGATCGCAATGTCGCTCCGTAGCGCGACAAATCGGATCTGTTTAAGAGTGAACACGCTTCGCTGCAAGGCGTTTCTCGATTTCAGCGCGGCGCATAGTTGCAGCTATCTTTTATTTCCGACGAGCCAGAATCAGAGACGAGACTCAGCGTTGAGGTGTAGCTTTTTACATAGTGCTTGCCAGTCTGCGGGGTCAGGACGTGCACTTCGTTTCCCGCTTCTGTCCATTGCTTGGCGATCTCAATCCAGCGCACATGTCCGCCGATCACCTCTGCGCCCCTGTCGTCACTGAGTGTCGCTTTTGGTATTGATAATATAAGGCTCTCTAAAAGAGCTGTCCCTCCAACTCAGTCGGAGAAACTGCGGCGAGCAGCTTTCGTCCGACACGCTATTTCAATGCCGCGCATCCTGAAAGCTTCGTGAATGGCCCATCTTCTAAATCGCACGCGCTGCGCGGCCTTAGCACACTCTGCAGCACATCTTCGTAGTTTGCGCGACGGTCTCCTTGCCCCTTATAATAAACTTTCCTTCTCTCGATGCTGTTAAAATCGCGATGCTGCCTCAGGACCGGCTAAACGGGGGGCGCGTTGAAGACCGGCACCAAGCGGAGACCAAGCGCAACAACATCGACTAGCGGCTCCCACGAGGACGGAGCAAGCCGCGTATGAGGCAGGTAGGGGGCGTCGTTCGCGTTTGAGGTCGAAGGAGATAACCGGGGATTAGGCAGTGCCGACTGTCTCTCTAACGGAGGCCGCAGAGGGTCCGTAGCTGGTGTCGCCGTAGAAGGTCGCCTGGAGGAGGTAGATATCATGGGTGGGGATGTTGACGGTGAGGGAGTAGGAACCGTTGGCGGTGGTGGTGGCGGTGCCGAGCGTGACCCACTGATTAGCGGAGTTCTTGCTGAGGAGGATGATCTGT
>Ga0208821_1000960_pt1 | contig 18646 bp, 20 predicted proteins | sample June2015DPH_20_5_FD_184720 | JGI IMG/M metagenome (GOLD analysis project Ga0208821, IMG submission 184720) | Peatland microbial communities from SPRUCE experiment site at the Marcell Experimental Forest, Minnesota, USA - June2015DPH_20_40... | ecosystem: Environmental > Terrestrial > Soil >... | reverse complement strand
AACGTGTGTCCGAAGAAGATCCCGCTTGCCACGATCACCCATATGGTACAATCGTCGGTTCAAGGGACGCTGGGGTATGTGCCGGGACAGTCGACGGCTGACGCGATACCTCTGTCCAAAATTGCCGAGGTGAAAGCATGAGCCAAGCTGAAGACGCTACGGAAATGGATGAGCGGCAATGGGAACCTAGTATCTTGACCTTCTGCTGCAACTGGTGCTCTTACGCGGGCGCGGATGGGGCGGGTACCGCGCGCATGCAGTACCCGCCGAATGCGCGCGTTATTCGGGTGATGTGCACGGGACGAATAAACCCGTTGTTCATCGTCAAAGCGTTCCTTTCCGGCGCCGATATGGTCATGGTGCTCGGCTGTCACTTCGGCGACTGCCATTACCTGAAAGGGAACTACGCGTGCGATATGCGCATGACCTATCTCAAAGCCTATTTACAAGCAATCGGCATCAATCCCGAACGGCTCTATTGGGATCAGATTTCCGCATCAGAGGGAATCAAGTTCACCGAAACGATGCATAAGATCGTCTCAAAGGCAAAGGCGCTTGGGCCAATCGCCAACGAAATTGGCGCGTACGCGCACGGCACACGGCAGAACCGCTCGATACTGGGGATGTCGGCATTTGATGCATGCGCGAACGGTGCGGGGGAGAACGGGTCGACGACACAAGAGACCGCGGAAGATATCTGGTAGAAGCATTTGGGCGTGAGTACAACCCTAAACGGGTAGAGGATACCCCCTGCGAGCTGGATTGTAAATATATCGTAACCGCAGCCCGCATGAGATTCTCTGCCGTCTTGTCGCAGGCGCTATGCGCTAGCCCCGGTTTGTTTCTTAATCTCAATCTGAAGACAAGAGTCAGGTCCAATTCATCGGCTGGCAAGAACGCCAGCTCTATTCTTCGTCCTCGCTAAGCATTTCTTCTATGTCTTTAGCTACAGGGCTTTACTCAAGTTCAACATTACGCACGTCTAGTTTTGCAAAAAAGGATAGTGGGCCCGGCAGGATTCGTCGCCCCTATCGGTAAGCTCTATAGTACTCATCGGATAGTTGTGTGGACTTACAGTGGATACTAGAACGGCCGAGATAACAGACAGCCAGACATAACTCTGCGGACTGCAACAAAGACAGCGACGGAGAAGAGATAGCTCAAGCAATCAAGCAATACGCCGCAAATTCCAAATCACTGCCGACATGTGTCCGCGAATTTCAAAGGAATTTCTAGCCGAGCAAAAACAGCGCCTTTCTAATGCGGTGTACCGCGCAGAATACGAATGTGAGTTTTCCGAGCGTGAAAGCAGTGTCTTCTCTTGCGAGATGATTGAGCGCTGCGTGGACCCTGACCTAGAAATGTTGGACGCGCTGCTTGACGGGATTATTGGCGCCGATTCTTTATCGCGTCGGTCAGTCTCGAGGACACATCGTCAAGCATGATGAGCTGCAGGTAGCTCGCCTTTTGACGTCGCCAGAAGCCGTATCTTTTTGTCCTAGACGGCACGACCAGTGAGATATGCGGGTTATGCCTTTCCAAGCGCTGCAAGTTGACGGTGAGTGAAAAAAACAAACGAACAACGTTTTGAGGTGACCTTCCCTAACCTATCAGTGTGATAACTATTCAAAATACGAATTAACGTTGTTTGATGTCGAAGCGAAAGCAAAGAGAAGAAAAAAAGAGGAATTCCAAGGATTGTCAAAAGGCGTTTGATGTGGGGGCTCGCTTTGTCAACGGTTAAGGCGGGATCACGCATAACGGCCTTACCCCTTATCGTTTAAATAAACCCGCGCTTATGGCAACAGGAGATAAATAACAAAGATGTGGCAGGACACGGTAATCCTCATCTGCAGCCTCGTCTTCGGTTTCCTTCTTATCCCTCAAATGCGCGACATGCACAGGGAAAAGACAGGTATGAACATACTCTCCTGCGCGACAACGTTCTCTTTTCTCGTTGTATTAAGTTGCGTGTACGCGACACTTAGTCTACCGTTAGCGGTACTTGGCGGCGTTATCGATGCGGGGGCGTGGGCAATAATAACAGCGTTATCGGTGAAATACAGATCACAACTATAGTTCTGACCTAAAAGCGGCTTAATTTGTATGTAGCGAATACAGCCCTACTGCATTAATCGCCGTTTGATCTAAATGAGCAGGCACTGCTCTAACAAGGCACTTGATGTGACCTTCGTCTGATTAGGCGAAGGATGAGGGATCTTAAGCTAAAGTTGTGCAACTTGTTCTCAAAGTTGTGCAACTTTTTATCCTTGTTGTGCTTATTTCTCGTCATAATGCTCGCCAGCGAGAAAGTCTCAGCGGACGGCTCAAGTGCTGCCGATTGGAAAAAGAACAATGGGCTCGGCCGGATTCGAACTGGTGCCCCCTTTCGTATTAATAATCGCAACTTTGGAAGATGGCTCGGCGATTTTGAATCTGTTTTTGCCAAAGTTAAGAGCGAAGCTTTAAGTCCGCTTAGTCTTCCAAATGGCGTTAAATTTCAGAAAATAGGACACAGAAAGGCGCAATGTATGATTCCGAAAAATATCAAGCGAGAGCATATAATTCAAACACTTGACGAGACAGGGAGATCTGGTCGGTCTAATGTTCCACCACAGAGATCGACAAAATATAATCTTATTCACAACGGCCAATTATATCTGCCTCACAACGGCCAATTATATCCAACAAAATACGCGATAAGTCTTGCGAACAGATATGCTAATGGCAGGGAGCTAGAGCCTTCAGGATTCACGGTGGACCTACCACGAACGACCTCCTGACTAAGCTAGGTTCTTCTATAATCACTTAAGGTTCGTCAGATGCTGAGAACAAACGGAAATATTGGGTCGAAATCGGAATAAAAGCTCATGATAGGTCTGAGACGGGAGAATACGCTGCCTGAGAATCTCTACGATGTAAATATGCAGTGCTGCGCGGATATTAAGCATTAAGCAATAACTAGTTCTCAATAATCGCTTTGAGCTAATTACTAAAAACTAGCTTGTTTTCCAGCTTGCTCCAACTTCGGCTTACAGATACCGGCAGCTTAAGTTTAGCCTGAACGCGTTCGCTATAAAAAAATATTACTTCAGTTTCTGCTCGGGTTAACGCAAGCTCTTTAACTATACGCTGAATTTTTTGATTAAGCCCGGATCCATGAAGCCTCTTTCTGGATGCCACATACCGTCTTCATCAGGAGAAGATTACAGCAGGTGCCTGGCCACAAGAACATCAACAGGACGGCATTGTTGCAACTCTCAACTTTGGCACGCTCCTGGCAAACTGCGAGTAAAGCCTTAAATCTTTATAGCCGAATTAGTAGCAGCTACGTTGTCTGTTGTGGTTTGACAGCCGCGAGAGCCTTATCTGCGCCCGCGAGTTTTGGCGTATGTCCGGTATGTGGTGACAAGGTTTACGTGAAGCATTGCACGAAGTGCCACCGCCGCGAACATAACGCGTGCATTGAGTGCGGTAAATGCATGCCAAAGGTGCCGTACTATGACAAATGGGAGCGCCGCACCTACTTGGTAGAAGCGCGGACTAGCAATCTTTATTGTTCAAACGCGTGCCGCCAGAAGGCGTACCGCAGGCGTAAGAAATGAGCCATGAAAGAAGAACGACTTAAGCAGGGTTCCTTGCTCACACTGCAGACCAGACAGTTAACGCTTGAGCTGTGGGTGCCCTAGCGATTGATAAGAAAATGAAAGCTAAATCTAAATCTAAAAAGAACATCAAGAAGCGACGCGAGGACGTGCCAGGCCGACCTATTAAAGGCAATAAATGGACTCGTTTCGCTGAGACTGAGACGAAAAGATGACTATGGAAATACAAGAAGAAATCGCCGCCGATATGAAGCACATACGCGCCGACCTGAGCGACATTAAAGAGGTATGGCTGGCAATGCTCCAGGATCTCGACGTGATGGAGCAGCGCACGAGAGAACAATATGTACCATTTAAGCGCGTCGTGCGTGGGTGCCTTGCATCTCTCTCCGTGTCCTCAACGATACGGGCGGGTTTGAGCATCTCTCGCCAATGTCCGCGACAGCATCGTGATTGATGCCGGTCCTTTTTTTTAGGAGATAGCGACGTAAGCACGCAAGCGCATTTCCTCAAGAGCAAGCGTCGAGCCGGGCGTTATTCGCTAGTCTGATAATTCCCAAAATAGATCTATTGGGAAATGGCGCCTGACACAGGCCCGTCCGTTGATCTCCGTCCTTTTTGCTCTCCATGCTCTCTAGCTTAAGCCTTTATAAACCAACAGGGGGGGCGTATGGTTGAACCGCGGGACACTATTAAAATTGAAAATGTGGTAGCCTCAACCGGCATCGGAACAGAGATAAACCTCAAGCAAGCCACGCTTGCGTTGGAGGGTGCAGATTATGACCCCGAACGGTTTCCGGGCCTCGTGTACCGGACCAAGGACCCGAAGACCGCCGCGTTAATTTTCCGATCGGGAAAAATTGTCTGCACGGGTGCAAAGAGCATAGATGAGGTTCATAAAGGCCTTGAAAACGTATTTCAAAGTCTACGAAATATCGGAATCGACGTGAAGGGAACGCCAGAGATTAAGGTGAGCAACATCGTCGCGTCAGCAGATCTTCACTCAGTTCTGAATCTAAATGCAATTGCCCTCGGTCTCGGGCTCGAGAATATTGAATACGAGCCCGAACAGTTCCCGGGTCTCGTGTACCGTTTGTCAGATCCTAAAGTCGTGGTTCTTTTGTTTGGTTCCGGCAAACTTGTCATCACGGGCGGGAAAAAGCCCGAAGATGCGGCTAATGCGGTCGATCGAATCGTTAAGGAGCTTAAAAGCGTAAGCCTTCTACGCTGAATGATACTCCCTGAATCAGAGCGCTTAAAGGCACCGATTGTATCTGCGCGAGCTTGAGAGTAGGGGTGTTCAGTATGTGCGCTCCTAGTCAGCGGATGACCCTTCTAGTGGCATTTTGGATCCCCAATTCAGCGATTGGGGCCCGTAGAGTGTTTTTTTTGCTGGCCTCACCGATCAGGTAGGATTGCGGCGCTTGTTGTGGCACAAGAACACGTAAAAACTACATCGTGGGTCACTGCGAACTACAATTACAGAAATAGTCTAAGGTCGTTAACTTTCGCCCTTCGCGACATAGCCAACGTGTCTCTTTTTCCACAGAACCAACAAGCTCACGATAAGCGTGAGACAACCCATGCATCGACCCTTTCTGTGGAATCAACCGAGGTTCCGTTAACGACCTTAGTGATTTAACCGAGGCAACATGCACTAGCGCATGTGGCTATTTTAAGATTTATAACAACTTTAGTTTGTTACTCGCGCACCCGCGCACGAAAGCGACAGCGCGTTTTGCGCGCCGGAATGGGCGAACGGCGTTCTTTAATACGTGGAGAAGCGTTATCGACAGCTTCCTTCTTCACGGGCCGCAACTGCGTGGAACAGAATCTGACCACATTTACCTTCGGCTTTCGCGATAGCCGCTTTCGTAGATTTCCAACACAGCAATCGCAAGCTTTTCTGCGTCGTGTGTGCACATCACCTGCTGCAAGACTTCGATGATCTGAAGAAGCGGTGGCTCTACCCTTTCTGCGTCTAGGCCCCGGCGCGGCCCTACCAGAATCGACGTGACAAATGCAGCGAGCGTCTGGGCAAGCTGTTCTTTCAGCTCAAGCGCAAAGGTTCGCAAGTACGACCCGTTAAGCCGTTGAGCTCTGCTGAGGCAGTAGCTGCAGGCCGCCCCGTAGATCACCACCTGCCTCAGTTGGGCGTCTCGCCGCGCTCGTTCGACACTCTCTAGCAGCTCTTCGAGTGGCACTGTGTGAACGTAGGCAGCAAAGAGGTTGTAGATAGCTTCTTTAGTTTCGGCTGTGACCTTTTGGGCCTGAATCGCTTGCACAAGCGTGACATCGATCCGATAGGTCTTAATGCAGCTGCAAGAACGAGCTGAAAGTGAAAGATGAAAGAAAAAGGAAAGCCGGGTAAACAGTCATGTACGATCCAATAAACGATCACGAGAGTTTTCGTGATGGAGTCTTTGCCAACAGTTTACCATTTCAGTACGCCGCAAACTCTCAGCCATATGAAACCAAAGCATGATTTCTTGGGGGTTTCGGGATCCACTGTCAAAACATAATGCTTAAGCCCCAAAACTCCCTCTTTAGACCTCTATATCGTTAATTTCAACAACTAACGAACTAAAAGAGAGAATCATGCCAAAGGTAGAAGTGCCAGCGGAAAGCGTGGGCGCTTTGTGTTCGGCAGAACAAGCCACCGTTGCAATAAGAAACAACTCATTCTTGCTTATTGATGTAGCTACGTGTCTTGTTAGCGAGAGCATAAGAATACAGCAGAACTACCACGAAGATTCTCCGGATGGTGTGAAGCTCATTCAAGCTTCTAATTACCGCGCATATGTCATAGGGGCCCTTTTCGCTTGTGTCGCATTTCTTGATGCGGCAATTAATGAAGTTTTTTTAGACGCTGTCGACTGTTTGCCAAAAAAGGCTAGAAAGCGTGCCAGTAAGAAGAACGTTGCCAGCATTGTAGTCGCGAATAATAAGGTCGCTTCTTATCGCAACGGCGAGTTAAGTTCGAACATCGTCAAGAATATGGCGCAGATGTGGCTAGAACAACAGCCGTATAAATCGTGGATAAGCCAAAACCCAAGATTCAAAGTTTATCTCATTAGGAAGGATCACGGTAACAATATCCCCTATTGGCTGCCCGTTTTGGATAAATATCAGTTAGCGCTTGCTCTGAATAAAAAAAGACCTATTGGTAAGCGTAACCCGGAGAGGAAGAATGTTGAAATCTTGACTAGATTCCGCAATGACTTGACTCATTTTAAGCCTGGATGGAGCGTTAGCGCACCGGGCGGAGGCGCGCTTAGGCCTGTAGGGCGTGAGATAGCAACGACAAGACGTCGGGTAGAGTCATTGATTAGTTCAGATACAAATAGACCGCGTGACGGGTACCTTCACGAAAAAGACTTAACAGCTTCCGGTTTCCCCCACGATTGCCTCAGCGCTGCATTTGCGAGCCTGGCACTTAAATCGATCCTACAGTTTGACGATGAATTTTCTAAGAGGATGGATATAGAGAGTGCAACGACGAGATTTGACCTTAAGCGACGACTATCTACCGTACCGCCTCTCTGAGACACACGAAGAGTTAAACGAATTGTTCCCCTAGAAGCCCTTTTGAAATTAAAGTTAGCTATCAAAGTTGCCTAAAAACTAAACTCAAATAAAAACGCTTTATCTCGCTCTGCCATCGATACAAGACGATGCCATATCGAGACCTCGCCTCGTATAAGCGCGTTGAAACGCACCTTAGGAACCGGCCGACCTTCAGCGCGAAACGGAGCGAGGCCCTAGACAGCGAGGCTTTAGTCTTCCTTAGCGTATTCGTTTCGCCCTTTCCTTAGCTCATTTTTCGTCGCTTCTTTCTTCGATTCCTTTGATTTTTGAGGCCCGTTAAGACGCGTCGTGGCAAAAGCACGTAGTTGTGCTTTAAAAGCCCTTGAAACGCACGTGCGGCAAATCACAACGGTTAGCTTGAACGGCACCTCCAGAGACGCGTGCAACCGATCTGCACGCGTAAGATAAGTGTTCAAAGCTCAAAGCCATCTCATCCCTACCCCATTATCAGGCTCCTACACGAGTCTAGTGAACTAGCTGGCACAAGCGCGGAGACATCAAAGACCTACTTTTCGTCGAAACGTGCTTGTGCCCACATGTAAACTGGTTTGCGTATCAGGTGATGCTAATGAAACTAATCAGCGTAGGCTTTCGATCTCGTCAGTTTTCTGCAAGTAACTGAATTTATGATGTCTGAAGATATTTTTGACCTGTTCCGAGGGTACGTTTATACGATCAAGCAGCAGAGCTGCCATAAAGAGTCTTAATTTTCGATTTAACCATTCTAGCCCGGGCCCACCGATAAGGGCCTCAGGCTTATCGTCTTCATCAAAATGAGTAAACCAGTTTCGCGCTTTGACAGTCGCATACACGAAATCACTTCTCTGCTCCTTGATCCACTGCTTCCGCTTTGTTTCTTGCTCTTCTGCAGTCTCCGCCTCTTCCATCGCTTTCTTCAGTCTTTCATTCCCCCGCCTCCCAGCGAACAGGGTTAAGAAATCTTCCCCGTACTGGGAGTCAAAAAGATTATCGAGTCGTTTTCTTAATGAGTACTGATATCCGTATTCGACCCGGCTCCTGAGGCTAGCTAGAAAACTGTCACGCAGATTTCCTGAAAGCGGGACTTCCTTCACGGCCTGCTCCACCTGTTTGTAAAGCGTGGGGCAGTAGTCTTTTTTCCACACCTCCTTCTCAACGTAGGAATCCGTCTCGCACGTTCGCCTATGAAACGCCTCGATAGTACGGATGATCGCCATGAACCGATCCTCGACGAATGCCGAGGGGCTATAATGCTCTGCAAAAAACTCATTTAATACGGGTTTCAACTCCTCATCTCTGGCGAAAATCATCTCGCCTAAGGCGCCTTGCCAGACATCGGCGACGTCTTTGTACGAAAAGGGCGTGTCGTGCGTTAAAATCTTTTCACTGGGCTTTTTTGTACCAAGTCGCTCGTAAAGCAATCTCATGGTGACATCTGGTCGTGTTCCCCTTTCTATTTCTACTGCCCCCTCGATGACGAGCGGATAGATTAGCTCATCATACATCGAAAGGCTCAAGAAATCTTGAACGCCTCGTACCAGCTTATGAACTTCGTCTAGAGAGATTTCTTTGGATGCTTGCCGTTTAATTGTAAATGACGTGGCTTGTTCAAGAACTGCACGTTGGATCGGCGTGCCACGTAGTTGGAAAAGATAGCCCGAGTTAAGAGATATGTCGTAATCACCGACTAGGATAGGCGGGAATGTTTTAGATGGCTCGTAAGATACTCCGACGTTCGTTGCTTCGTCAGACTGATCAAATTTAGGGCGAATCGTACTCACCCCGACCCATTCACCTAAGTGGCTGAACTCAAGACGAAGAGACTTAAACGCGATCGCTTCATCTGGAGTAAGCCAAGCATCTTTACTCACGAAAACTGCCGTGATACTGTAACTTTCAGCGGAAAACTTGCCAATTGACGATCCTGCACTCTGGCATTCATAGAGAGAGATTAACTCATCCTCAGTGGATCGACCGCAGATCATCTTAAAATGGCTGAAGTCTAGTGGGCCGAAAGGCTTCTCGCTTTCGAATTGACCCATTATCCTAAGCACAATGCCTTCACCTGGCGTAAATGCTAGTGTGCCACTGTATTTGCGCTGCGGCTTATGCTCTTTCTTGTCTGGGATCCACCATTCTCCAACACAATGAAATTCCTCGCCAATCTTTTTCGCTAACAATTCTTCTGGGGGCATCACGTCACCTCGGTGCATGTTTAAGGACCTTAAAGCGTTAATAGAGATCTAAAAGAATAAGGATTAGTCTTTGGTTCAACACGAAACAAGAGGAGAATACAGACCGGCTGGATAATTATGGAACCTATAAGAAAATCAAAGATCGGCAAGCTATCTGCCAAAGGGAATAACTACCCACAACTTCGCTTGCCTCGACGATATGTGAATACTGTGGGTGAGGTAGCTGATGTGTTTGAAACTGAACACGAAGGAAAACAAGCGTTCCTCATCGTGACAGAACACAGTGTGCCAAAAGAAGACACGGTTTTAAAACCGAGCGAAGAAGTTTTAAAACAACGGCCTCTTGAAAGCCTCGACCAGCGCCTCTCGGCTCTCAAATCACAAATCGCAGAACTCAAATCACTTCTTCTCGAAAAAGAAAATCAAAAAGCTCCCCAGAGCCCGTTATTTCGTCAAAGCACCCCAAAAAATAGATGGGCTCGGCCGGATTCGAACCGGCGACCTCCGCCGTGTGAAGACGGAGGTTTGGGGGGTTTTTGGAGCATTTTCTTTGGGCGATATCACTGTGAGAAAGGCTAGCGATCCATCGTATACAGTCTGATAGATCCTCGTGGGCAGGCCCCCAAGTTTCGAGAACGTGTGCGGCAACCGAATCGTCGGGTAATCGTAGCCTGCTTTTGCACGATGCAGCGAAATTTTTGATCGATTAATCTCCAGCAGCTCGTGTGTTGGCAGCGACGCACCGTCAGTCAAAGCGTTTGGGTAATGTTCGGCAGCTAGCATAGTGATGAATGAGGCCAGTGGTTGACACTTAATCGTTGTGATTGGCCGCACACGACTAAGCGCAAACTAGCACGCCAAGCTAATCAAGTCCTTCGAAGGGAAGGTACGACTAAACTGTAGACGAGATCTGAAGGCGACGGAATAGAAGTGAAAATCATAAACGATTCAGGGCAGACTGTTCGAGATATCGTAACGCCCCTTATGTTGAGCATGCTATAACTAGATTAAAGCATTCGTGTGCCCTAAAAGGTTGGGCGTTTTTCACCGAGGTCAGCTTACGAAGAGCTAGAGCTCGCGGGAAGTCGTGCGAGAGTTCCATTAAACCATCAAGTGATAGGCTCGAGGTCTCTCAAGACACAAAATTTACGGCAGGTTTTGCGCTTAAGTATCAAAAACGCCTTTGAAGAGGTTAAGCCGGGGCCTTCGCACGATTTTTTGTTTATAATGCCCCTTTATGTTCTTAGAGAAGTATTGAAGGTCTGTTTTTTCAAGGTTTAAGCCCAAAGAATTCCTGAAGCCCGTATAAACCTCCTCAGGCACTTCTGAATACTGAAAGATGCTCGAATCACAGAACTCGATTTCCAGCGTTGATGTGTCCTTGTCGTACCCAACCGCTCTAACGCTTACAGAGACGACGGTTTCACGATTCACGATCTTACTCTGATTATGAAGTATTAAACTCTTTGCAATGTAAGAACATCGTTAAAAATGCGGTAACCGATTAAAGGCTTGTTAGGACTGCTGGAGTTTGTTACCATGGTTTATCACTCAGCCGCTGGGATGAGCCCTACCACTTCACATCTTATCTCTTTTAGGCGGGCCGAGACCTCCTTTAGCTCTGTATCAATTTTTTGCTGTTTTTTCCAGTCTGCAACACCTTGTTCAACTTTTTTTAGATCCTCTACCGATATATATTGCCATTTTCCTCGGCATTTTGACGGCGCAAAATAACAGTACGGGCCGTGCAGTTGTCCTTTCCTGCACCTGCAGTTCTTTTTGCCGCACTTGATCATTCGCCGGCGAAGTGAGCCAGGGAGAGGCTGTAGCTGCGCTCTTTCGGCTTTAAGAGCCTTGATTCGGTCAACGATCTCGTTGCTTTCGTCCAGCAGCTTCTTTACCGTGTGTAATTTGTCGTCGGCGTCTTCAATTACATCTTCTATTTTCATTTAGCCGATCCTTGTCCCTTAGTGCAAGCACGCTGGCGACACTTCTTCTCGCCTTTGAATTATTCTACATTATATTATTTCTTTTATGGATATATTACTTCTTAACCTGATAACTGTAGTAAGATACCTTATCGGGGTAAGACTTATATGGTCCGAGCGATACTCAGTTTGTGCGGAACAGGTTGCTCGCATTGAGGTCTTTCCCATTAGGCAAGCTAGGAATCTGACATGTAATAATTTCAAGTGATTCGAAAAATAGTATTTTGTCCCGAGATGACTCCCTGTGCATAAGATTGCAGCCCCTCTTTTAAGCATTGTAGTCACAGGTTTGCTCATAAGCACACTCGCTGTTTCAGTTAACGGCGCCGCACTAAATGTTGGCTTGGGAGGTCAATACAAATCCATCACTGAAGCGGTCAACGCCGCCCAACCCGGCGACACGATCACCATTAGTGCTGGCACCTATACCGAGAATGTAATCGTGACGAAGTCAGTAACCATTAAGGCCGCCAGTCCTGGATCTACAGTAGTCACCGCGGCAGATCCGAGCAAAGATGTGTTTCTCGTGCAAGCGAAGAACGTTCGCGTAGAAGGATTGACAATCACAGGAGCGACTAGCGCTTCTGCTGTTCACGTCGATCACAGTTCAGCATGTGTCGTAACTGGCCTCAGCGCTCACGGAAACGATCGCGCCGTCTATCTCGATGGTGCTACTAATTGTGAGGTGAGCTCAAGCAACCTTGCTAATAACGGATATGGTGTGTACTGCGATAACGCGTCAAACAACACTATATCGAGTAGCATTGCAACGGGCGAGCAAGGTAATGGAAAGGCGCTCGGCGATGGCATCTATATGTACTACTCCGACGCCAACACGATCACTCACACCAACCTTAGCGCCAACCACGTCTTTGGCATCTCACTCTTTCACTCGTCAGGCAACACGATTACGAATAACTCAATACTCAGCAACCAAGACATCGGCGTCCGCCTCCGTGAGTCGAACAATAACACGCTCACCGTTAACACGGTCAGTGGGAACGTTAACCTGGGGATTCTCTCTATCACGGAGACAGCGGACCAGATTTACCTTAATAACTTCATAAACCAGCCAACCCCTATGAGCGTAGTGCCAGAGAATAGCTTGAATTCGCCACAGCAGCTTTTTTACACCTTCGGCGGTGCGATACATCACGGATATATGGGTAACTACTTCTCAGATTACAAGGGCAGTGACGCCAATGGGAAAGGGATTGGGAGCCCCGCTTCCGTGTATGGCGATAAGTACCCATTGGTTCAGCCTTTTGAGAAGTATACGAACATAGGAGTAACCAATGCTGCTACAACAACCACAGCATCTACAGCCTCCACGCAGCCATCTAACCTAACGAGTGCAGCAGCACAAACTTCAACGCCTGGATTTGGCGTAGAAGGTGCATTCCTTGCGATCGCGTTGATAGCATCTGTCTTGGCGTACTCACGTGCTAGACGTCACTAGAACAGACATTTGCGTAAATCGCCAGGTGAGAAAAATCCTTCATTCTGGGGTGATGGAGACAAATAATCGTTTCTCTTATTCTTCTCACGTGGATGATGCGAGGATCATTGGGCGTGCTTTTCCCTTCTTATTCATATTGACTTAAGCAAAACCATATTTAGCTGCAAGCATAGCACTTGAAGATCGGCGCTGTGCACTTAATGATTATAATTAACCCTTAGCGACTGATGAGTCGCGTGCACTAGCTAGCGTTCATTCCGCACTATTTTTGGTTACCGCACTACCAGATGGACTGAAGTTGCGCGTCGAAAACCACAGAGCCACGTTGACCAAGCTTATAAGAACAGGCACTTCAATCAGCGGCCCAATGACAGCTGCAAACGCCTGCCCCGAACCGATGCCAAACACCCCCACGGCGACTGCTATCGCGAGCTCGAAATTGTTGCTCGCTGCAGTGAATGCCAGGGTGGCCGTCTTAGCATAGTTGATCCTGACCCGCCAGCAGACATAGAACGTGAGGAAGAACATAATTAGGAAATAGAAGAGCAACGGGATCGCAATGCGCACCACGTCGAGTGGCAGCGATATAATGAGGTTCCCCTTCAAAGAGAACATTATGATGATAGTGTATAACAGCGCTATGAGCGAAACAGGTCCGATCTTCGGGACGAAACGCGTTTCGTACCATTCCCGCCCTTTGAGTTTCAACCCTACGTATCGGGTAGCTATTCCTAGAATGAACGGTATGCCGAGATAGATTGCCACGGTCTCCGCAATCTCGACGATGGATACGTTCACCACAGTCGCCACTTGAGTGATGCCAATCCACTGAGGCAGTATTGTGATGAGGAAGAAGGCGTAGACTGAGTAGAAGAGAATCTGCAAGATGGAGTTCAGGCCCACCAAGGCCGCCGCGTACTCACTGTCGCCGCCAGCGAGGTTGATCCAGACGATGACCATTGCAATGCAAGGCGAGATTCCAATGAGAATGAGCCCTACGAAGTACTCAGGATCATTGCGCATAAAGATGACGGCGAGAGCGAACATCACGAGGGGTGCGATGATCCAGTTGAACACAAGCCCCAGGCCTAAGACTTTGGCATCCCGAAAGACCTTTCCCAACTCCTCGTAGCGCACCTTCGCCAGCGGCGGATACATCATGACGATGAGTCCGATGGCGATCGGGATGGAGGTCGTGCCGACCTGCAAGCTGCTGAGTGCAGCAGGGATGCCGGGGATGAGGTAGCCGAGAAGCACCCCTGTGGCCATCGCTAGGAAGATCCACAGCGTCAGCAGCTCATTCAAGCGGGAGAGTCTGGCCTTAGGCTTTTCTGGCATAATGAAAAGGAGATGAATCTATTACCGTATCGATACCTAATTCAACCGACAACGGGGCCTAAGGCTTTTCCCCTGCTACTTTTATGCTTCTCACAGCGTTTGCAACATCATCAAACTCTTCAGGGGTCAGGCTTAAACTGCTCCTGACAGTCTGTACAGTGGGATCGTTTGCAAAGCAATCTATCGAGATTGCAGACCCGTCAACGATTTCAACACCCTCAAACCCCGAAGCGAGTGCAATCTCATCAACGATCTTTACCCCCTCAAACCCGGCAGCCCGGATAGTCTCCAAGTAGGCGTCTTTCATGATCGCCCCTGAGAGACAGCCAACATATGCGGCAACTGACTGCTTCACGGCATCAGGAAGCTCTTTACGCAAAACGATATCAGAAACAGCAAACCGCCCCCCCGGTTTTAACACGCGAAACGCTTCGTTAAAGACCGCGGCCTTGTCAGGCGTGAGGTTGATCACGCAGTTTGAGATAAGAACGTCAACTGAGTTGTCTGCTACTGGGAGATGCTCCAGCTCTCCGAGCCTAAAATCGACGTTTTTATAGTCACCCTTGCGCGCATTAGACCGGGCCTTGTCGACCATTTCCGGGGTCATATCAACGCCTATTACCTGTCCGTCAACGCCGACGATATTGGCAGCGAGGAAACAATCAAAGCCTGCGCCCGCACCAAGGTCAAGCACCGTCTCGCCTTTTTTCAGCGAAGCCAGTGCGGTAGGGTTGCCACAGCCAAGGCCAAGATTCGCCCCTTCTGGTACTGAGTCCAGGTCTTCTTTTTTGTAGCCCACTGCCAAGCTGATGTCACTCACAAAATTGGTGCTCCCGCCGCAGCAACTATTCATGGCGAAATTGCGAGGCTCATTCTTTGCCACTTTCGCATAGGCGTCTCTGACGGCGCCCTTTATATTCTCCTCTTCCATAGCAATTCACTCCTGAACTAAAGCGTATTCTTAAAGATGGGGCCTAAAAAGCCCTTTACCGTAGCGGAGAGCTCCTCGACCTTGATTAGAGAGATACAGCAGACCTCGCCGTCTCGCTCACAGCTGACGGCCGCCAGCTTGTCTCCCGGTCGTATGTGGGCACGGTCGCGCAGCTCCTTAGGTAGCACCATCTGCCCCCGTTCGTCAACGCTCACGACTGCTTCAACCTTGCAGCTATTCTTGCCCGCATCGGCGGGCGCACAACATGAGGCTTCTTCTGTCATAGAACTCTGTACTATTGTATCATTATCAGTGTATTTAAACTTATCTGATAAATCAGAATAGCAAGAATAACAAGATAAAGCCAAGATGTAAACACGCGGGATATTGAGCTGCGGAAGCGGGATGCAACAAATACGCGTGGAGTTAAGGGGGGCCGAACGTTGCTTCGATCCATTCCCTTACCGCGTCACGCACGCGCCTAAAAGATGTGCACGGTGTACCTTCATGCCCCGCATCTGCAAGGGGATCGTCAAAGGCGTGATGAATGTACTTGGTCCCTCCTGGGATAATGGCTCCGGGGAAAATGGGGCATCTCTCCTGCGCAGCAGCACACATGGTCACGACGTAGTCAAAGGATGCGTCGAGATACTCGTCGAGTGGCTTTGCGTGCTGTGGCGCAATGTTGATGCCCTCTTCTGCCATCGCTTTGATCGCGCACGAATGCACTTTCGTCGGCTCGCTGCCGGCGCTGAATGCCTCGTAACGATCGCTATACCGCGCGTTGATGAACCCTTCAGCCATCTGTGATCGTGCTGCGTTGTGCGTGCAAAGGAACAAGATCTTTTTCTTTACATTCATCTTCTTTGAGCTCTCCGATACACAATATCGATTGCATTTTTTTGCAATGGGATACACCGTAACTCAGTTTATAACCATTTCATAAGGTTTCTCTAAACTGTGGCTGATGACAGCCTTTTTTCGGTCATTGCGCGCGGGTTCTTAAAGCATCCAACGTGCTTTTGCCACCACGCTTCCTAATGGGCCTCAGAAATCAAAGGAATCGGAGAAATTGGTAACTTGCTAGGAGATACGGGAATGGCGAAACAACGTGCTAAGCAACGATTGACCCTGCTGTTTTAGGCGTTCGCTCCGTTTCGCGCAGAAGGTCGGCCAGTTCGTGCTAAGATGGGTCTCAAAGTGTTTGTACGAGGCGAGGTCTCGATGTGACATTGTTGGTCGCACAAGAGTCGAACAAGGTAAAGCGTTTTTCCATTTGACCTTCCCAGAATCTTGACCTACTGTCGATATTGCAGTCTCCATCCGATCTAGTCAACCCCCGCCTTGCACAAACGAGATAGCGGCAACAAAAATGAAACCTAGCGGCGCAAAGGTGGATTACACCTCAATGTGCCGCAGTCTCTGGCTGTTCCTGGTCTGGCTGGTAGCCAAGCCGACCGCGTGTCAGAATGACAATCAGCAGTGCTGGCACCCCAAAGCCGATGAGGGCGGCCAGGTCAATGCTGGTCACGCCTACGGCGAGAAAGAGTGGTACCCAAACAACTTGCGGGGCATCGACGCTAGTGTGCAGCAAGCTGGAGATAAACACGCTTCCCTGAGTGTGGTTGAAGACCCATGTAAAGATGATTGCCAGTGCTACGATAAACAGAAAAAAAATGGGGAAGTTCGTGAGGAAGGTAGCAAAGCCGGTGCCTGGCCCTCCACCTTGGTCCGGCGTCAGGAAGTACAGCAAATGCCAGAAAGCCCACAAGACACCCAGGAGCAGGGTGCCCCACAGTGGCCCATAACGCGGTTGCATGCGGGGCAGCGCGAAGCCGCGCCAGCCGATTTCCTCAGGCAGCCCGGTCCCAAGGAAGATGGCGACAAAGGCCACCGGATAACTCACTAGCAAGACGGAGGTGAGACCTTGAAAGCTCGCAAGCATTCCTGGTTGGATAATGATTCCAAGCAAGAGGAGTGCGGGGATGCCGACGAGGATGAACAGATACCACTGCCAGCCGGCGCGCCACTGTGTAATGCGGTGCCGCAAGCGAAGCAAGCCTGCTTTTCCTTCGGTGACGCTGGTCATGATGATGGCGGCCAGGGTCGGCCCCGCGTACGCTTTTAACGCGAATAACAGGAACGCAAGATTGGAACCAGATGGCAGGATGCCCCACGATGAGAGCACGTAGGGAATCGAAATGAGCCAGGAGAATGCGTATGCCATGAAAAAGAAGGAGAACAAGGGATGCTTTCGCATCGCCTGTTTCAGGCCTTTGGAAGCTCCTGTTGATTCCGGCGATGCTTCTGAAGATTCCATGAAACAATCTTCTCCGTGCTTTCTCTCATTTTGCTCTCTTTTCAAAAATAGCTTTTTCTCTCACTTTCAGAGGGTTCTTGCAGTTCGACTATCACCGTCAGCGCAAATGAACCGTTTGTGGAAGCAATCCATCCCCCGATCAGTGTTTGAGGTGCCGCAAGGCATGAAGTTTGTTACAATGACGTACTACGACAACTCCGGTAGCACGACTTTTCGCCAGGTGACCAATCTTTAGAGATACATCGAAAAAGAGAGGATATACCAACCAGGAAACAAACGGCGTATTATCTGTGCTTATTGCCTTGCTAAAGCATATGGTGAGGCATATACAAGAGAATGATTTAGGATACATTTCACTATTTTGAGAAGTGTCCAAGACCGTCACGCGCCGCACGATTTTTGAGGCCGTTATCAGTGGTCTAATGTGGTTAAAATATTACGATTGGGCCCACTATCGCGCCGTTATAAGCCAGAACGATGAGAAAAGAAAGGTAGTTATGCAACCGCTTATACGGCGTCATCTTAATGTGCTAATGTGCAACGCACACGCTATGGCAATTTTGATATCACCACTATTCTTTGATGCATCACGCACTTTCGTTCGCGGAAGAAAAGGACGCGCGAAACGCTACAACAGCCCTTCAAGAATCTCCACTGCATCCCGGACCCCCCCGGACAGCGTGCCGGTACGACTCCGCTTTGGTGCGCTTCAGTAAGCTGATGTGGGTCTGACAAGTTATATCCGAGTAGTGCTGTACAGCTTACCGTGCCATTACGTTTTGTAAACTCCTTGATAAACTCACCGATAACCGAATAGGTCTTCTCTCGTGCAGCACGGTCATCTGATTGTGTTGCGCCACCCACCCGCGCGGAGGCAGACAGACCGACATGGCGCACTATTACGTCACGCTAGATGCTTTCTTATTAAAAAAACTTCTCACCCTCGGTGTTGTTAGATAGAACAGGAGCAACGCTGCAATCAACACCCCAGGTATGTCGCTGACACTACCCTGAGCAGCTGAAACGGCTTCCCCTATCCCAGCCACCGCAAATATTACTAGCACGATCCACCACGCCCACTTCAGACCGCGTAGTAACCCATATACAGAACAAAACATGATCAGGCCAAGAACTAGCAAGAAGAACCCAAACGCGATCCCAGCAGTCGAGCTCCTAAATGCGGCCGAAAAGGAGCTTTTTAAGCTCCATATTGCGTCCAAAGGGGTTCCAGGGAACAATAGTG